>ENA-UESP01000044-UESP01000044.1-human-gut-metagenome-genome-assembly--contig:-NODE-44-length-90484-cov-12.845366_pt1 | contig 90484 bp, 68 predicted proteins | sample MGYA00243003_ERZ508004 | MGnify/ENA primary metagenome ERZ508004 (study PRJEB26167, sample SAMN06115443) | human gut metagenome | host: Homo sapiens | place: China:Henan | collected 2015-07-29 | study...
TTTACTATAATCAGTCATGTGCATAACCTCCTGTGCGTCCATGTATGTGTCATTTACACTTAAAATTATGCACTCCAGCGGGCAGAACCATATTCCGCACCCTGACGAAACTTTTTTGCGTTTTTTGCTTTATAATAAACAACCATACGAAGTGCTGCTCCTCCTGCAATCCCGATTAAAATATCCCTTGGATAAAAGCTGGGAATTGGATTTTGAAACATATTTTCCATCCCATTCATAGCAGATATCATTTTTTCTGAAGCATCTGTTCCGGCTGATACCCGCCACAACCATGCTGCCTTATTACAAAAATACCCAACCATCAGATACGGAAGATTCAGAAGCACTTGTTTTTTCAGGTCAGACCGGTGCATTTTTTCCTTTGCCATCTTCGGTATTGCTGCCAGATCTTTTTTTAGTCCGTCAATTACTTTATTCAAAGGCTCTGCTCCTTCTCTTTTTTCTTCGTTCTGGACCGCTCCCTGTTCTTCGCCTGCTGAACTGCTTCCATGCAGCATTTCAGTTTTTCACGCAGAGAAGGCTTTGCTTTCCGTTTTTCATTTCCGTAAACAAATTCCTTAAATGCCTGGGCAATCACATCCGTATCACGGCCCTTGAAGAAAACCAGATATTTCGGCGGTTTTGCTGTGCTTCACTGATAAACGTAATCTTTTTTGCTCCTATCGCTGTACTTTTCATTACTAACAACCTCCTGTTAATTATAAAATAAAAAAATAGGGACACCTTTTTTCAAAGTATCCCTATCAATTATCAGTACCCACTGACTATCTTTTATTTACTTTTATTCAAACAGGATTTTTGTGTTCCCCGACTCTACCTTAAGCCCTACAACTACGGTGATGCTATCAATAAATGATTTTTCCCTGTATTTTTCATCTATTGTTTCAAATCTAAAAAGTCTCACAAAGTGCGTAAATTCAAGGATTTCTAGATATTCACCCGTTGTAGTCCCACAATAGTCTCTACATTTCCGGTCGATGGAAACATATCAATTGCAGCCGCCCGTTCCACTTTGTACCCTCTCTCCTGCAGTACCACCAGATCTCTCACCAGACTGGTCGGCTTACAGGAAATGTAAACCATATGATCCACGCCGAAATCAATGATCTGATCCAGCGCTTTTGGATGAACACCATCTCTTGGCGGGTCTAAGACGATCAGATCCGGCTTATCTTTTAACGTGCCAACCACCTTCAGCACATCTCCTGCAATAAATTCGCAGTTATCCAGACCATTGGCTGCCGCATTCTGCTTCGCCGCCTCTACGGCCTCTTCCACGATCTCTACACCAACAACTTTCGCAGCCACCGGTGCTAAGATCTGGGCAATGGTTCCAGTTCCGCTGTATAAGTCAAATACGACCTTATCTCTGGTGTCCCCCACGTAGCCTCTGGCCGTCTCATAAAGCACCTCTGCACCTAAAGAATTGGTTTGGAAGAAGGAAAATGGAGAGATCTTGAATTTCAGACCTAACAGTTCCTCATAAAAATATTCCTGTCCGTAAAGCACCAGGGTCTCGTCACTCTGCACCACATCAGCCAGGCTGTCATTGTGGATCTGTAAAATACCTGCATAGGAGCCTTCCAGGTCAAGCCCAAGCAGTGTCTCCTTCCATCCCCGGATCAACATTTCTTCGCTCTCATTCAGCCCTTCTGTCTGAGTGGAAGTCACCAGTGCCACCAGGATTTCTCCTGTTTTCACAGCGCGGCGCACCAGCAGATGGCGCAAAAAGCCCTCATGCTTTAACTTCTTATAAAATGGAACCTTCTTCTCCGCAAAATACTCTCTGGTGGCGGTCAGGATCTTCGTGAAATCCTCATGGACGATCTTGCAGTGATCCACGTTCACCACGTCATGGAAGCTGCCCCTCTTGTGCATTCCCAACGCCAGTGGTCCGTCCTTGTACTCATCACCAAAAGAAAATTCCATCTTATTGCGGTATCCTTCATGGATCGGACTTCCCTTGATGCCTTCAAATACATAGTCCTGGCACACACTGTCTAACAAAGTCTTGATCTGCTGCTCTTTGATCTTTAACTGCTCCTCGTAAGGAATACTCTGGCAGACGCATCCACCACAGATCCCAAAATGAGGGCAACGATTTTCTTCTGTCTCCAATGGGGACTCCTTAACTACTTCTAACAGACGTCCCTCGCACCTTCCTCCCCGTTTTTTATTGACCGCAAAGGTCACTTCCTGTCCCGGAAGGGCATTTTTCACAATGGCGCGTTCTCCATCGATCATCACGATCCCACGATTTGGAAATTCCATCCGCTCTACCACGCCGGTATATCTCTCTCCTTTTTTCACTGACCCGTAACTCCTCTCTCCTGCCTGTAAACGCAGCGATTCCCTATCTTTATAACCTTTCCTATGACACAAAAAGCGTGTCTCACATGAGACACGCTCATAACTCTTTTTTCTACCTGTTCTGTATCTTATTTCTCAGCCTTTTTTTCCGCATCCTCATCTTCGAAGAAATCATCATCGAAATCGTCATCAAAATCATCCTCAAAATCATCCAGATAATCCGGAGTGAAGAAACGATATACCGCATATGCGATTCCTGCTACCGCTGCTACAGCACCAATGATCGCCAGCACCCATAAAATACAGTTCTTTTTCTTATCCTCTTCCTCTTTTCTGTGGAGGAACTCATTCAGTTTGGTGGAATTCACAATCTCTTCCATACGGTTCATCACGTCTTTGTTCATCAGATCAAACTTATTCATGCTGCACACCAACCTTTCCGATTATCAAATCATGACACTTCTGCCATTTAAAACTTAAACAGTTACGAATAGTATACCATTTTCCATTGGATTTTACCACGGAATTTTCTCTTATTTTAGATTTTTTTCAGCTTTGCAAAGGACGCAAACATCTTTTTCGTTCCTGCTGTATCGAACTCTACCGTCACCTCATAGTCTCTGGCTCCATCCTTCACCTCTTTTACAGTTCCCTGACCAAATTTCACATGGGAAACCCGGTCGCCTGCAACGTAATCCAGGCCCTTTTTCTCCACCGTAAATGCCTTGCCAAATCCAGGATTTTTTCCGGAAAGGCTGCTTCCACCAAAAGCCTGGCTGCCAGAAAACAGAGTAGATGTCTTGGAAGCATAGGTATTCTCACTCCGGCCAAACTTACTGATACCTGCCGATTTTTTGGGCTGGTTCCACGGAAGTCCGGTATCCGCGCCTAAGCCTTCTAATTTTTCTCTGGCACTGATCCCTGAGCGCCTTGGTTCTAAACGGCTGGTTTCTAGTAACTCCTCCGGTATCTCCTCCACAAACCGGCTGACCTTGCAATAACGGGTCTCACCATTGACCATCCGCATCCGGGCAGAGGTCAGAGTCAGATGCTTTTTCGCACGGGTAATCCCTACATAACACAGTCTCCGCTCTTCTTCCAGATCAGAACGATCATCCGAAATGATGGTCATGTAGCTAGGGAACAGCCCGTCCTCCATACCGCTTAAGTAGACATTTTCAAACTCCAGTCCCTTTGCGCTGTGAAGGGTCATCAATGTCACACGGGCCTCGCTCTGATCTAACTGATCCACATCTGCCACCAGGGCAACTTCCTCTAAGAACTCATCCAGGGACGGCTCTTCTGCTTTCTCCCAGTAAGCAACGGCTTTATTGACCAGCTCTTCCACGTTTTCCAGACGGCTCTGGCCTTCGACCTCACCTTCTGCTTCCAGCTCCCTCCGATAGCCGGACTCTTCCAGCACATCCTCTAAAAGCTGCTTGATGGTGTAGTCTTCCTGTTTCATCCGGCCACGCATTTCTTCAATGAAATCTGTAAAGGTGTCGATCTTCTCCGCTGCTTTTCCAAGTCCCGGAACGACTTTTGCCCGGAGCATAGCGTCATACAGGCTGTAACCGTTGGCAGAGGCAAAAATGGTCACTTTTCCGATGGAGGTCGCTCCGATTCCCCGCTTCGGCACATTGACGATACGGCTCACCGCCAGATCATCCCGTCCGTTGGCAATGGTCTTTAAATACGCCAGCACATCCTTGATCTCTTTTCTCTGATAGAAGTTCACGCCTCCCACCAGACGGTACGGTACATTGTATGCAATGCATTTCTCCTCAAGAAGACGGGACTGGGCATTGGTCCGGTAGAGAACTGCACAGTCCTCATAAGGATAGCCTTTGGCTAATATATCCTTCACGATAAAATCTGCTTCTTCATAGGACTGGTCAAACTGCTTAAACCGGATCTTGTCTCCCTCGCCATTAGCAGTCCAGAGTGTTTTCTCCTTCCGTCCCCGGTTGTTGCGGATCACCGCGTTGGCCGCATCCAGGATATTCTGGGTGGAACGGTAATTCTGCTCCAGCTTGATCACCGTCGCTCCCGGAAATGCCTGCTCAAAGTTTAAAATATTGCCAATATTGGCTCCGCGGAACTTATAAATGGACTGGTCATCATCACCAACCACACACAGGTTCTTATATTTTCCAGCTAACAGATCAATAAGCCGGAACTGAGCCGTGTTGGTGTCCTGGTACTCATCCACCATAATATAACGGAACCGTTCCTGATAATACTCCAACACCTGCGGATTGTTCTGGAACAATTCCACCGTCTTCATGATCAGATCATCAAAATCCAGGGCATTGTTCTGTTTTAACCGTTTCTGATACTCCTGGTAGACCTCTCCCACCTTCCGGTCATGATAATCACCGGAATTATTTAACAGAAATTCCTCCGGCGTGATCAGTTCATTCTTCGCATTGGAGATCTGGCTTAACACCGCCCGCTCCTTAAACAGCTTGGAGTCCAGCTGCATAGCCTTCAAAATCTGCTTGAGCAAAGTCTTCTGATCATCGGTATCATAAATGGAAAAGCTGGTATCATACCCCAGAAAATCAATATGTCTCCGCAGAATCCGCACACAGGAAGAATGGAACGTGCTGACCCAGATGCTCTCAGAACCAAACTGCACCTGCTGATCCACACGCTCCCGCATTTCTCCTGCTGCCTTATTGGTAAATGTAATCGCCATGATATTCCATGGGTTCACGCCCTCATCCTCGATCAGATGGGCGATCCGGTAAGTCAGGACCCTGGTTTTACCAGAGCCCGCACCCGCCAGAATCAAAAGAGGCCCTTCTGTACAGAAGACGGCCTCTTTCTGCTTGGGATTCAGCAATTCATAAGAACTCATATCTGCCCTCACTTATTTTGACTGCTCATAAGCCTGGCGGACACACTTGGCCAGTTGGTCTGCGCAGGATGTTCCTTTCATGCCGCACTGATTACCTAACAGATATCCTTCAATCTGCTCCACGGTCATTCCGTTAACCAATTTGCCGATCGCCTTTAAATTTCCATTACATCCATTGGTAAATACCACGTTGGTAACAACATCTCCATCTAAATCAAAGCTGATCTGTCTTGCGCAGACGCCCTGTGGTTTCATATCATATCTCATGGTGATTCCTCCTCTATGTACTTCGCCGCCCTCCGCTCTTCTGTGACGGACTCCGGCTGTTTTCCTGTTTAACTTCCGATCCATTCTGAACATATCCTATGTCCACAATTTCTGGATTCTCTCTATTATAGATGATTTTTTTCATTTTGTAAATGCCAGAATTCCGATCTATACGGCATTTTCAGTTCAGAAAATGCCTACCCATGTACAGTAACTGGTATCATTCATCCATTGCACGAACTGTAAAAAATAAATCACATTTCCTCTTGTCATCTGGTTTTGAAAACTATATAATGTGATAGAGAGGTGACAACAGATTATGAAAACTAATAAAGAACGTTTACGTGATTTTTTTGCCCGACTGGACAGTCTTGATTATATCAAACCGGAACAGATTCCGAATATCGATCTTTACATGGATCAGGTGACCACCTTTATGGATGAACATCTGGGGCAGTCCAAGCGTTATGAGGATGATAAAGTTCTGACAAAGACCATGATCAACAACTATGCCAAGAACAATCTTCTTCCTCCTCCTGTAAAGAAGAAATATTCCAGAGAACATATGCTGCTGCTGGTATTTATCTACTACTTCAAAAATATGCTTTCTTTCCATGATATTGAAGCACTTTTTGCTCCGATCACAGAGGGACATTTCATGGATGCTTCCGGTCTGTCTCTGCAGGATATCTACGAGGAAGTTTTCTCTATGGAGTATGAGCAGATGAAACGGTTAAAAGAAGACCTTCTCCGCAAATTTCATGCCTCTGAGGAGTCTTTTACCGATCAGAAGGAAGATAAGGATTATCTGCAGCTTTTCACTTTTATCTGCGCCCTTGGCTTTGATGTATTTTTAAAGAAGCAGGCTATGGAAATGCTGATCGACCAGATCCGTGAAGATTATCCGGTGGATCACAGTAAAAAGAAGAAATCATAAGCGCCGCATCCCCGTTTTTGGATCGCATGAAGACAAAACAGGCGAAGGAAGTATCCGGTGATACTCCTTCGCCTGTCGTATATTCTGACAGATCCGCCTGTCCTTATTCGCCCTGTTCCTGATTCAGTCTGGCAAATACCATGTCATAACCATCGCTTCCATAATTTAAAGAACGGTTCACACGGCTGATGGTTGCAGTAGACGCCCCGGTTTTTTCTGCAATCTCTAAGTATGTCTTCCCCTCCCGCAGCATTTTTGCTACTTCATAACGCTGAGATAAGGATAATAATTCATTCACAGTACACACATCCTCGAAAAACGCATAACACTCTTCTGGCGTTTTTAAGGTCAAGATCGCATCAAACAGATGGTCTACGGCCTCTGTCTTAATTTTCTTGTTCATGTTTCAATCCCCTTTTCCGCTGTTTGTGGATAGAATCTCTCATATCCACCTTAATGCTACCATTTTAACACAGTAAAACTATAAAGTCCATACTTCTTTCCCTTACAAAAACATAAACTTTTTATGGCAATTTCGATCTGGAAAATTTCTGGCTTTTAGGAAAGCATAAATTTCTCCACAACATGGGCAACGCCATCCTCTTCGTTGGTTAAGGTAATGTAATCTGCCGCTTTCCGCACTGGCAGCACTCCATTTCCCATAGCAACGCCAAGACCGGCATACTGGACCATGGTCAGATCATTATAGCCATCTCCGCAGGCGATCATTTCTTCCCGCTTCACGCCAATCACAGCCAAAAGCCGCTCTAAAGACTGGGCCTTATCGATCCCCTTTGGCAGAATCTCCAGGAAAAACGGGTCAGAGCGATAGACACTAAAATTTTTTCCCAGCGCTGCCTTCACCTTCGGCTCTACCATCGCAAGATAATCGCCGTCATCGGTCATCAAAAATTTAGGTACGGAAAATGTAACATACGCTTTCAGTTCCTCAGTCGTCATCGATATGATCTTCAGTATATTGATCCGGGATTCCAGCTGGACATACTGATCCTCAGGACAATTGGTCAGCAAGGTTCTGTTTTCATAGGTCAGAATACTGACATTATTCTCCTGGGCCAGATCGATGATCTTACCATTCGACTCTGCAGGAATCTGACGACTGAACACCACTTCCTTTGTCTTACAGTTCATAATGATTCCACCATTGAAGGACAGGATATATCCACCGTAATCCTCCAGATGTAATTCTTCTGCCAACGGCATCACGCCATAAGTCGGTCTGCCGGAAGCCAGCACCACGATCTTGCCCTGCTCCTGAGCCTTCATCAGTGTTTCCTTTGTTTTTGGTGTAATCTCTTTATTACGGTTGGTCAGCGTTCCGTCCAGATCCAGAACGATCATTTTGTATTCAGACATCTTAAAACCCCTTACTCTATTTTTTATAACAATTCGTAACTGCTCCATATCTTCACAGTCATGAGCAAAAATCCCTTGCTTTCTTACCTTCCTATTTCTCACGCGGCTGGATTACCGCATAAAAACCCCTATTATTATAACTGAAACTGCGCCTCTTTTCCACCTTAATTTTACTTTTTCTAAAATTCATGCATTTTCTTCAAGTCGAAACGTCCGTGAGACTTAGCGCGCGATTCTGGGGTGTGCAGAGCGTTTTGGTGTCATAGGACGAGGTTTCCTATGACACCAAAACCGCCCTTCCACAGGATTTCGAGGCTCCTGTGAAAGAGCGGTTTTTCAATTCAGAAATGATTTCCGATCCATTATTTCTGGCTTGTATATGCGAAGAAGTAGTAACCAAGTGGTGTGTAGTACATGCCATCGATGCTGTCATCCAGCATATATTTGTTTACATAGAAGTAAATAGGAGCTAATACGCTGTCCTCACCGATCAGCATATCCTCTGCCTGATGGAAAGCTGTCATACGCTCAGACGGTACGGAAGTAGCCTTTGCTGCATCGATTGCTGCATCATACTCTGGTCTGGAATACTGCGCATCGTTATTTCCGCCGCCTGTATACCACATATCCAGGAAAGTACAAGGATCATTGTAGTCTGCGATCCAGCCGTTACGAGCGATCTGATAGTTACCATCTTTACGTGTCTGAAGGAATACGTTCCAGTCCTGGTTGTTCAGAGTAACATTTACACCCAGAACACTCTGCCACATATTCTGCAGAGCCTCACCGATTGCCTTGTGACTGTCGTTGGTGTTGTACAGATACTCAACAGTTGGGAAGCCCTCGCCGTTTGGATAGCCAGCCTCAGCTAACAGAGCTTTTGCTTCCTCACAGTTTGCCTCGTAGTCCTCAGCAGCTACGCTGTAGTAGTCACCGCCAACCGTACGGAAGTCGTCATGACCGGCGCCCTCTGCGTCATAGATACCAGCTGGAACAAAACCGCTTGCCGGAACCTCTCCAGTCTGGGTAACCTGCTCTACGATGTAGTTACGGTCGATTGCCAGGCTGAATGCTTTACGAACCAGAGGATTGGAGAATACTTCATCCTCTGTGTTGAAGCATACATAGTAAGTACCAATGTAATCAGAGATCTGAAGCTCGCCAGATGCTAAGTAGTTAGGAACCTCATCCGTAGGAACCTGCTCAATGAACTGCAGCTCACCGCTCTTGTATGCAGCTAAGATTGCGTTCGCGTCATCCAGTAAGGTGTACTTGATGGTATCTGGTCCTAAGTTTGCATAGTCATAGTACTCTGGGTTCTTCTCAGTTAAGATATATGCGTTGTGGGACCACTCAACCAGCTTGTATGCACCGTTGGTGATGTAGGTAGATGGATCATAAGTCCACTCCTCATTACCCTCTACCACATCCTGACGTACTGGTAAGGTAGCCGGGAAAGCAAGAACGTCCTCAAAATATGGGCAGTCATAGCTTAAAGTGATCTCCAGTGTATCATCATCAATTGCTTTTACAGCCAGTGTATCTGGATCTGCGCCATCCTGAATCTCCTGATAACCTTTTACCATATCGATCATGTAGGTATAGTCAGCAGCTGTCTGAGGATTAGCCAGACGCTTCCAGGAATACTCAAAATCACCGGCAGTTACTTTCTGGCCATCAGACCATTTTGCATCCGGACGCATCTTAAAGGTATAAGTAACGGTACCGTCATCATTCGCAACCTTCTCCCAGGACTCTGCCTGACCAGCTACGATCTGTGCATTGCCATTGCCATCATTGACATACTTTGCAAGGCCCTCAAACATATGCTGGGTCATGATCGCACCGTCAACGGTAGAGTTTAATGCTGGATCCATAGTCTGTGGCTCGGATGCCAGACATACAGCCAGATTGAAGCCATCAGCTTCAGCGGTTGTCTCTGCTGCACTGGACTCAGCTGCTGCAGTCGTTTCTGCTGCTGCCTGAGTTGTCTCTGTTGTAGACTTGCCGCCACATGCTGCTAAAGACAGTACCATGGTAGAAGCTAATGCTACAGACAGAATTTTCTTTGTCTTTCTCATAATTACATCCTCCTTGATTTTTCTACCCTTTCAGGGCACCTTGCGCTCTGCGAGCACGGTACACTCTTCAAGCGCATTGTATCGAAACGTCTGTTTTCAGACGAGGATACCTGTAACTGTTTCGTAGTTTGTAACCATTCAGTACCGTAGTTTCCTACTTATCCAGTAAATGGCACGCTGCCCAGTGTCCCAGCTCATGTTCCTTAAATTCCGGAACCACCTGGCTGCATTTTTCCGTTGCATATGGACATCTGGTATGGAACCGGCATCCACTTGGCGGATTCATCGGGCTTGGGATATCACCCTCAAGCACGATACGTTTTCTGGTTCTGCTTAACTGCGGGTCCGGAACCGGAACTGCGGAAAGCAACGTCTGTGTATACGGATGGATCGGATGACGGTTTAACTCATAGCTCTCACCTAACTCTACCATAGAGCCTAAGTACATAACGCCGATCCGGTTGGAGATATGACGTACAACGGAAAGGTCATGGGCGATGAATAAATAAGTCAGTCCCATCTCCTCCTGCATGTCTTCCAGCATATTGACAACCTGGGACTGAATGGATACGTCCAGCGCGGAAATCGGTTCATCACATACGATGAATTCCGGTTTCACTGCCAGGGCGCGGGCGATACCAACTCGCTGCTGCTGTCCACCGGAAAACTCATGCGGATAGCGGTTGGCATGCTCGGTATTCAGTCCAACCCGTGATAACAGCTCTTTGATCCTGTCATCACGGTCTTTTTTGCTTGCTGCTAATTTATGGATATCAATGGCCTCGCCAATGATCTCGCCAACTGTCATACGTGGATCCAGGGAAGCAGATGGATCCTGGAAAATGATCTGCATTTTCCGGCGGTACGGAAGCATATTCACAGACTGTGCTTTTCCAACCGGTGTTCCATCTGGATTTAACGGGTTATCAAACAGTACCTTGCCATCATAGACGATCTTGCCGCCTGTTGGCTCATACAGTCTTAAGACCGTTCTTCCCAGTGTGGTCTTACCACAGCCAGACTCACCTACCAGACCTAAGGTCTCTCCTTTTTTGATCGCGAAGGAAACATCCTGTACCGCCTGAACGCCCGGTCCCTTCACACCCTTGATCGGGAAATATTTTCTTAATTTCGTAACTTCAAGGAGATTCTCGTTATGATTCATTTGTCTTACCCTCCTTGTTGTTTAAACGTTCCTGAATTCTCAGCCAGCATGCGGAACGGTGATTCTCGCCGATCTCCACATATGGAGGCATCTTCTTCAGACAGATCTTCATGCAGTGCTCGCATCTTGGAGCGAATGGGCAGCCCTCCGGCGGGTTCAACATATCAACCGGGGAACCCTCGATCGGGATCAGTCTCTCGTAGGACTCTGCATCCACACGAGGCATGGAACGCAGAAGTCCCATGGTATATGGATGTGCCGGTTTATAGAAAATATCATCAACCGGACCCTGCTCTACGATCTTACCTGCATACATAACGGATACTTTATCACAGATATCAGCCACGACACCCAGGTTATGGGTGATGAAAATGATACCCATCTTGGTTTTCTTCTGCAGATCCTTCATCAGCTCCAGGATCTGTGCCTGGATGGTCACATCCAGAGCCGTAGTAGGCTCGTCAGCGATCAGAAGCTGTGGATGACAGATCAGTCCCATAGCGATCATAACACGCTGTCTCATACCACCGGAGAACTCATGTGGATACTGTTTCATACGTTTCTCCACGTTGTTGATGCCTACCATTTCCATCATCTCCATGGCGCGTTTCTCCGCGTCCTCCTTGGAAATGCTCTTATCGTGGGCTTTTAAAGCCTCCACAAGCTGGTTGCCGATCGTATAAACCGGGTTTAAACAGGTCATAGGGTTCTGGAAGATCATAGCAACCTTATTGCCACGGAAATTGGTCATCTCTTCCTTTGACATCGCTAATACATCTTTTCCCTCGAAAGTAATGGAACCGCCAGTCACCTTACCAGGAGACTGCAGCAGACCCATAATAGAATAAGCCTCCTGGCTCTTTCCAGAACCAGACTCGCCTACAACTCCCATTACTTCGCCATAATTTAAATCATAAGAAATGCCGCCTACTGCCTTTACTTCACCAGCAGGGGTAAAGAAGGAGACGTGCAGATCTTTAACTTCCAGTAATTTCTGATTTTCCTTTGTTTCAGCCATTACAATGCTCCTCCTTTCTATTTCTTCAGCTTTGGATCAAGTGCATCACGCAGTCCGTCGCCGAACAGGTTGAACGCCAGAATCATGATACTTAAGATCACAGACGGAATGATCAGACGGTAGGTATAAGTGTACATACCGCTTAATGCGTCTGTTGCCATGGAGCCAAGGCTTGGAAGTGGTGCGGAAACACCAACTCCTAAGTAGGATAAGAAGGACTCCAAAAAGATCGCAGACGGGATCTGTAAGCAGGTAGTAACAACGATCTGACCGATACAGTTCGGGATCAGATGTCTTAAAATGATCCGTTTGCCAGATGCGCCAAGCGCTCTTGCTGCGGTTACATACTCCTGCTGTTTTAACTGAAGCACCTGTCCACGGATGATACGGCTCATAGTTACCCAGTATAACATACCAAATGCAATAAACATGGAGATCAGATTCGGTCCCAGTACAGATACGAAGGACTTTAATGGGCCGCTTCCTGTATTAATATAATTTGTTAAAATTGGTTTTAATGCAGTTGCGATCAGAAGCACTACCAGCATCTCTGGTACTGCGTAGATCACCTCTACGATACGCTGCATCACAGCATCAACCTTACCGCCGCAGTAACCGGAAATCGCACCATAAGTAGCTCCGATCACCAGTACCAGGAATGCAGCACAGATACCAACACTCATGGATACTCTCGCACCGTACATAACACGGACTAAGATATCACGGCCATACATATCCGTACCGAACACATGTGGGAATACGTTCTCACCGTTGGCTTTTCTCTGTAACTCATCAGTAGAATAACCAAACAGCTTCTTCTTAATGCCTAATTCTTTGCGAAGTTTGTTCACATCTACCTCTTCGTTCTGTTTCTGGGCATTCTGGGCTGCTACCTTTGCTTTTGCTTTGATCTTGGCAATATCAACGCTGGTCAGCTTCTCGCCCTTGGCAGCTGCCTCTGCTTCTGCCTCAGCGATCATCTCTTCTGCGCTCTTGGTTCCACCGGCGGAGGTTCTGGCTGCCAGTTCCGCATCCAGCTTCTGGGTGTCCTCCAGCGTGTAGTGGGTCGGATGCAGATTCTCTGCTCCCTTATTGAACTGGTCATATCCATAAGGAACCAGATATGGACCAACAAATGCAAACAATACCAGGAAAATGATCACTCCAAGTGCAACCATAGCAACCACATTCTTCTTCAGACGGCGCCATGCATCCTTCCAATAAGAAACGCTCTGACGTTCCTGGATGAAATCCTTTTTCTCGGTCTGGGAGGCACTGTCGAAATCATCTGCACTGTAATGATTCCAGTCCAGAAGCTCTTCAATATCCGGCTGTAAGGTAACCGGACAACGTTTCATCTTGTTATCTTCTGCCACGATTATTCTCCTCCCTTTGTCAGACTGATACGTGGATCGGCGATCTTGTACAGGATATCAACTACCATATTCATCAAAATGATAAAACTTGCCAGGAAAACTGTGGTACCCATGATAACTGGATAGTCACGGTTCTGGATGGACTGTACAAAATAACGTCCCAGGCCCGGAATAGAGAATACGCTCTCTACTACGAAACCACCGCACAGGGTAAATGCAACCTGCGGTCCTAAATAGGTAATAACCGGGATCAGTGCATTACGAAGTGCGTGTTTGAAAATGATCTTGCTGTTCTTTAAGCCCTTCGCTCTTGCTGTTTTGATAAACTCCTGATTCAAGGAATCCAGCATAGCAGAACGGGTCTGTCTTGCCGTGTAACACATCGGATAGAATCCCAGTGCAAAACACGGAAGCACATAAGCCTTCACTCCCTGTGACGGATCAAAGATGGTCGGGAACGGACGGAACCCCTCGATACCGCCTGCAAATACAACCAGCAGAATGGACGCCACTACGAAGCTTGGCATGGAAATACCTAAGGTACAGACCACTCGCAGGATGCTGTCAGTCAGTTTTCCACGCTTAAATGCAGAAAGACATCCTAACGGCACACCAACTAATACTGCCCAGCACAGGGCAATGGCTCCGACCTTAGCGGATACCGGGAACATTTCCTTAATAATGCTTAAAACTGCACGGTTCTTCTGCATCTTTAAAGAAACACCAAAATCACCCTTCAACAGGTTCTGAAGATATTTGCCTAACTGCACGATAACCGGCTGGTCCAGGCCATACTTCGCATTCAGTGCCGCCAGCGTAGCCTCAGACGGCGTTTTCTCACTCAGCCAGGGGCTTCCTGGAACTGCGTTCATCAGAAGGAAGGTCAGACAGGTTACTAAAAAAATCGTAACGGCTGCCATACCAAGCCTTTTTGCTACATACTTACCCATTTTCTCACATCCTATTTTTTCTTTTTGTCTGCTTCCATGTTTTACCTCGCAAGGGGTAAAAAAATAGCTGTCATAAAAAGCACCTGAAAATCCGTGATTTTATCCAGCAATTTCATCTCGTCCCTACACTTTAAAACACAGAAGTACACATGGCTATAATCTTACATCAAACATGTACTAGAAGTCAATAGGGAAACGCAATTTTGGACACTTTTTTGTTATAGGAGGGCGTACACATGTCCATATAGGACATACATTTTCATATTTCTCCCCTGCGGTTCATGCTATGTGACCGAAAGATCAACAATATCCAATTATGGATAATATGCAGATCGCACTTTTAACGGTTAAATGGAATTGTTCAATCAATATCAGATTTATGAAGCAATTACAAGGAAATACCGGATAGAGGGGATTACAATATGATAACTTATGATCCATTATGGAAAACTATGAAAGAAAAGAATATCAGCCAGTACCGGCTGGTAAAAGCCTACGGTTTCAGCGCCGGTCAACTGAATCGCCTGAAAAATAATCAGTATGTTTCTACACATACCATCGGCGTTTTGTGTACCATTCTTGAATGTTCTGTTGAAGATATTATGGAATTCCGCATGGATAGGAGCGAAGGACTGTATCCGATCATGGAAACCGTACCCAAACAACCGGAAGAAAACGAAGCGGAAGAAGACGAACCAGAGGAATCCGAAGCGCCATTTTAACATTGCATCAAAAAGAATCCTGCTTGCAGGATTCTCCGCCTGCGGCGGGTCGCTTTAGCGACATTCTTCCGGGGCGCAGCAGCGGCACTCTTCCTTTCCGCCGCAGTGCGATCCTCGCGGAGCGTTTTTGATTTCATAGGACGAAGTTTCCTATGACATGAAAAATGGCACCGGTAAAATACCGATACCACCTTTCATTTTCCATATTTTAAAATTTAATCACACCAATCACGGTAGCCAGTACCAATACCACGATACTTGCAGGCCATACCAGTCTCAAAGAATATTTGATATGTTCACCGATCGATACATCCGATAATCCCAGTCCCACATAAACGGCTGCTACGGATGGGCTGACTGGTGTTCCTAACGTTGCTGTCAGTAAAAATGCTGCTGCCACTGTTTCTGGCGTTACACCAAATGGTTCTACCACACCGATGATGATCGGAAGCAGTGCATAATAAAAAGCATCTGTACCAAGAACCATTAATAACGGAACAGAGAACAAACACATAAACCAGTGCATATGCGGTGCGATTGCGGAAGGAAGAACTGCTACAATGGTATTTGCCATGGCCTCAACCATACCGGAATCTTTGATCACTCCCATAAATACACCAACGGAAAACAGTGTTACTGTCATTACCATGGCATTGGTTCCATATTCTTTGATCTTTCTATTCTGCTGCTTAGCATTTGGATAGTTCACGATCAATGCGATGGCAAATGCGATCATAAAAATAGAATACAATGGAAGTGGTGTATCCATAAATAACAGTACCAGCATTGCCAACGTCAGAATCAGGTTAAAAACATAGATGCCTTTCTTTCCCTGTTTCTTTTCGTTCTGTTCTTCCTTTTCTTCTGAAAGAACCTCTGCAGCAGTTCCTGCTCCATACTTTTTCTCAATTTTGGAAACAATCAATACAATTCCAAATGCAACCAGTACCAGGCAGATTACCCCAGGGATCATAAAGCTGTAAAGATCACCAACCTCTACATTCGCAACACTTGCTGCCCGCATGGTTGGACCGCCCCATGGAACCAGGTTCATCACTCCATAACCACCGCACATAGCTGCTAACAATGCCTGAGGACGGATCTTCATTTTCTTGCAAATTGGTAAAAATGCCGGAACTACAATCAAAAATGTGGTTGCTCCAGAACCGTCCAGATGTGCCACAAATGTCGTTAATAAAACTGCGATCAACACGGTTGTGATACTTTTTCCTGTTCTTTTGATCAGAAAATCAATGATCGGATCAAATAACCCTGCATCCGACATCAAGGTAAAATATGAAATGGAAAAAATAAACAGAATAGCCGTACTCATCATGGTTTTCATGCCGGTTTTGATGAATTCTGAAATCTCTGTCACGCCGAAACCAGCCAATGCAGCCGCAATGATCGGCAACAGGATAAATGCCAGCGGCGGTGCCATCTTTTCTTTGATCAATACAAACATCAAAACAATCATCAGTGTAAAACCAATTAGTGCTAACATATGCAAATCCCCCTTTTACATGTTTGGAAGAGTCTCCTTCTCCTCCAGATTCAAAATTTCCCTGATTTTTACCTGTTCTTCTCCCGGATAACTCTCGTGCAGAAATTCCTCTGCTTTTTTCATTGCCTGCTTTGTCGTTAAAGGCCGGGCGGTACTTCCCGATGGATCACGGATCTCTTTCTCATATCCCGTTCCATCCTGCTGCAATATCTTCATCCTGCATCCCCAATGCTTCGGATACTGTTTTGTAAACTCATCTGCAGGTTCCACATGAACTTTATGAAGCAATCTTTGAATTTCTGTGCCTTCTACCACCTCCAGCTCAAATTCTTTCATCGATACCTTTCCATATAAAAGTGCTGCCGCCGCGGCATAAAGCATTGAAAACTTGGCATCCAATGTGGTTTTGGGATTTAAACATCCTTCGCTGACCGCACACTGTTTATAGCCCACCAGATATGTCTCGATCTGAACCTGCTTGATATCCGCAATCTGTTTTTCCAGGCTGGTCTGCTCTAGATCTGCTTTTTTTGAAAGCTCTTTCCGGATCTCAAATGCTGCATCAATCACACCATGGGCACTTCGACAGCAGGGATAAGGCTTCATATCCATATTCAGAATTTCATAAACCGTTCCAAGCCCCGCTGACAGCTTTTTCAGATCACCGCCATCTGACATGGCAGTTAACAGACCGCCGTCCTTCGCTTCAAAAATGTGCTCTGGTCCGGTCATACCAGCTTTGGCCAGGAAAGCTGCCTCCATACCATCCGCTGCTGCCCTCGCTGTGTGAAGAACCTTGCAGTTTGAACCATCTCCTAAAAATGCCCACACACCACTGGACTGGGTTCCTGCCATTCCCAGAGCTGATACGATCTGATCCGTATCCAGATTTAATAACTTCGCACAGGCAGCGGCACATCCGAACACTCCGCAGGTCGCTGTTGCGTGCCAGCCCCTGTTCCGGTGACTCGATACGCCAAATGCCATGCCTACACGGTTCACGGTCTCATAACCACAGACCACTGCCAGAAGGAATTCCTTTCCACTTTTCCCCAGTGCCTGGGCACAAGCCCAGGCCGCTGGAATCAGGCTGGCACTGCCATGGGTTTTGGATGCCGTGTGTACATCATCCAGTTCCAATGTATGGGCATGCATGGCATTGATCATGGCTGCCGGCACCGGCGGATAATTGCCATTCTCTCCCCAGATCTTTGCTTTTCCATTTTCGCTTCCAAACAGACTAGAAAGTGCTCCCCTGGCCTGCTCTACCAATGGATCATGAACCGCTCCGACTGCCACACTGACCAGATCCAGCACCCGGAGAGGTACGGTGTTTCGTACCTCTTCCGGAAGTGCCTCCCAGGTCAGATCATGGATAAATTCTGCTAGTTTTCGGAGCTCGGATTTATTGGTTGTCTCTTCCATTTTCCTTCTTACTCCCGATAAGAATTGATCAGGCTGCCTGCTAACAACACCTTCTTTTCTGCCTCAGTCACTCCGTTTAACTGAAGCTCCATCGTTCTGGTGGTTCCATCTTTTCCGATGATCACGGCATTTACCCTGGTAGCTCCATCTTCTACCGCTTTGCGGATTCCTGGAAGATAGATGTACTCTCCGACTTCCAGATTGATGCTGTCATCCGGATAAGTAAATGGCAGCATACCCCAGTTCACACAGTTACTTCTGTAACGCTTGGTAGCATATTCAATACAGATATTGGCAAGACCGCCAAGTACCTTCTGACAGCTTGCTGCGTATTCGCGGGCAGAACCATCGCCTGGACGTTTCGCATACAAAATAGAACCAATTCCAGTCGTTTTCATCAGTTCTTCTGTCGGAGCATTCACACCTGCTGCTTTTAAAACCTGATAAATTTCTGCTGTTTTCTGTGTATCTCCTGCAATTCTTGCCTTTTCATAAACCTGGACTGCTTTTGCTCTGCCGACATATTCCGGATCTTTCCTAATTAACGTATATTCTGAGATCTTATACGGATTGGAGCGGTAAGAAGCAGTTTCTCCAGACGGAATCAGCTCATCGGTGGTGGTCACTTCATCCCGGATCACACTGGCAACCTGCAGCAGCAGATTATCTGTCAGTGCACACATCTTTGGCCAGTCTTTGATGGCTGGGCCATAAACCAGCTCTGTCTCAGGCTCTGCCTTTTTGTAGCCGTTGTATACAATATTATCGTAAATGTGCTCGTTAAACTCATACGCAGGTGTTGTGAATACCACCGGACACTCTTCTGCGGAGGTTAAATATCCACCATTAAATGCTGTTGCTGCAATGGACTTGGAATCCATCAGTGCTACCGAAGCAATCTGGCCACCGGCTGGACTGGAGCCTTCTCGGTTTGGGAAGTTTCTGGTGCTGTGGCGAATACAGAAATCGTTATTGCCAGGAGCATCGGAAGCACCAAAACATGGACCACAGAACGCAGTTTTTACACGGACTCCATAGTTCATCAAGTCATTTAAGACACCGATCTTATTTAACTCATACATGATCGGCTGAGAAGCCGGGTAAATATTAAATGGGAAGGTTCCCAGTCCTTTGTCTAACTTTTGGGCAATCTGATCTACTGCATAAATATTTTCAAAGGAACCTGCTGCACAGCCTGCGATTGCCGCCTGATCCACTTTGATCTTTCCATTGTGAATTTTGGAACGAAGGTCTAAATGAATGTCTTTATTGTTTTCAAAAACTCTCTTGGCTTCCTCTTCTACCATTCCCAGATATTTCTCCGGATCTGCGATCACATCCGCTAACGGGTAGGCGTTGCTTGGATGAAATGGAAGGGCAATCATCGGAACAATGGTATCCAGGTTAATCTCTACCACTCCGTCATAGCAGGCTGCATCTCCTTGCTGAAGGCGTTTGAAATCCTGTGGACGTTTGTGAATCTCAAAATATTCCTTCACCTTATCATCCGTTGCCCAAACCGAAGACAGACATGCAGATTCTGTTGTCATGGTATCAATACCATTTCTGAAATCCATGGACATGCTGCCAACGCCAGGTCCGATAAACTCTAATACTTTATTTTTTACAAAGTTATTCTTAAATACCTTGCCGATGATACTTAACGCCACATCCATCGGGCCAACCCACGGTTTTGGTGCTCCAGTCAAAAAGACTGCAATCACTTCCGGATAATCAATCTCATAATATTTTCCCAGCATTGCTTTAGCTAACTCTGGACCGCCTTCTCCGATGGATACAGAGCCCTGGGTGCCATAACGGGTATGAGAATCAGAAACGATCGACATACCGCCGGATTTCACGATCATCTCACGCATATACTGGTGAATGACTGCCTCGTGAGGCGGAACGAAGATACCACCGGACTTTTTGCAGGCAGACTCTGCGTATTTGTGAACATCCGTATTGATGGTTCCACCGACTGCACACAGACAGTTATGACAGTTGGTAAATACACAGGGCATCGGAAATTCCTTTAAACCACTGGCGTAAGCTGTCTGCAAAATTCCTACATAAGTGTTATCATAAACACCCATGGAATCAAACTGGATCTGAAGATGCTCCATATTACCGGAATGATTGTGAGCTTCCATGATCTGATAGGTCAAGGTCTGTTTTCTTCCTTCTTCCTCCGATAACTGTGCTGTCTCCTCTGGTGAAGCAATTCTTTCATTATTTAATATGTACTGTTTTCCTTCATGTAAGGTTACCATAAAATCCTCCTTTTCTATTTCGCCTGCTATCCTGTGGTCACTGGCCACCAGGATAGCATACAGACTCGCCAAATTAATCTCTCACATAAACATATCCGTCCATGATCCGGCGGGCAGTTCTGGTAACACCACCCTTAATCACTTTTTCACCATCCATCTTGACATCCACCTCCGTCACACCACTGGAATGACCGATTTTGATGATATCCTGATCTGGTGCTGGTTTTGCAATTTCATTCACAATCGTTCCAGGAATTCTTGCGGCTGCTCCGGTTCCGACAGCCACAGTCATCGGATATGCCTTATGAAGAGCTCCTACGGAAATTGCCCGGCAGCAGATATCCATAGATTCTGCTTTCACCTCATTTTTATCCATATCGATGTAATTCTGTGGTTCAGAAATGATGGATACCTTTGGCGCGGAAGTAGATTTTGTTCTGGCATCCTCCCATTTTTCCACAAAACCACACTTAAGGGCGGCGATGCAGCGAATCCGTTCAATATGCTCCATGACATCTTTGTTCTGGTTTAATTCCACCAACTCTGTTCCTTGGATTCCTAAGTCTTTTGCCCGGATAAATACCATCGGATTGGAACAGTCTAAAACGGTGACTTCAATTTTTCCATAATCCGGAACGTCAAAGATATCTCTCTTATTTCCGGTAGGGAACAATTTTCCTGTCTTGGAACCAGCCGGATCTTCAAAATACATATCGATCCTGGAACCAGTTCCCGGAACTCCCTTGATCACCTCATCTCCATGTACCATGGCGTGACCATCCTGAACCCGTACATGCTCCTCAATGATCTTATTGGTATTGGTGTTTAACACCCGGACCACCGTGATCGGCTCCACTGCCTTTACCAGTCCTTCATCAATGGCAAATGGTCCCACCGCCGAAGAGATATTTCCACAGTTGGCACTGCCGTCCACTCTCGGAATCACGATATCCACCTGCTTAAAGGTGTAATTCACATCCACATCTTCCCGGTCGGATGGAGAAATAATCGCAATCTTGCTGGTAGAAGATACCGTTCCGCCCATTCCATCAATCTGCTTTACATCCGGAGTTCCCATGACCTTTAAAAAGATCTCATCCCACAAGCTCTGATCCTTTGGAAGATCCTTCTCGTGGAAAAATACAGCTTTGCTGGTACCGCCTCTCATGTAAACACATGGATATTTTTTCATGTACATACTTCATAACTCCTCTCGGTTTTTGATCACTTTTTCTTGTTAACTAGTAACTATTCCGTACCTTCATAGTTACGAGCAAAAATCCATTCCAGATCAGCTTCGCTGATGGGATTTTTGCTTTCTGGCCTATGTGTTCTTACGGTCAGCGCAGCATGTGCGCAGACCTACAGAATAGTTACTTGTTTTCCACTAAAACAGATCCTTCTTGGAAAATATGATAGCGACCAGCAGGGAAATGATCACTGCGATCACGATCACGATCCAGAACCCATTGGGGCAATCCGCAAATGGCAGTCCTCTCACGTTCATGCCATAAAAGCTGGATACCATCGTTGGAATGGAAAGTACAATTGTCATGGTGGTCAGAAGTTTCATGACGATGTTTAGGTTGTTTGAGATCACAGAAGCAACAGCCTCTGTGGTTCCGCTTAAGACTCCGCTGTAAATGCCTGCCATCTCGATTGCCTGCTTATTCTCAATAATGACGTCCTCAAGAAGCTCTGTATCCTCCGGATATTTTTTGATCTTTTCATTTCTCAGCAGTTTCTCAAACACAACCTCATTAGAACGGAGAGAGGTACTAAAATAAAGAAGGCTCTTCTCAAGCTCCATAAGCTCCATCAATTCCTGATTTTTCTGGGCCTGGTGAAGCTTCCGTTCTACCAGATCGCTTTTCTTGTCGATAATACGCAGATACTGCAAAAAGAGGGAGGCGTTCTTATAAAGAATCTGAAGGATGAACCGGGTTTTCATATACGTATGGAAATCCTTCACTCTTCCGTCCATAAATGCCGCCAGAATCGGGGTTTCTTCCAGACATACGGTGATGATGGCCTCCTCCGTGGTGATAATTCCAAGAGGAATGGTCACATACCAGTCCTTTCCACTGCGCTCCTCAATCGAAGGGATATCAACGAGGATCAAGGTGTAATCGTCTTCCACCTCAATACGGGAACGTTCTTCCTCATCCAGAGGTGCCCGAACGTGATCAGGATCAATTCCACAGGTCTCAGAAATTTCCAGAATTTCTGTGGCAGTTGGATTGGTTAACGCAATCCACGCACCGCTTTGTATCTCATCTTTTTGATGGATCGCCCCATCCTCTGTCATAAAAATCTGAATCATTATCCCTCACCTCTTATCTGCCTATTTCCTACAAGCATGAATCTTTGACGCTATCATTATAGATTCTGGGCTGTTGTTTGTCAAACAAATCAGCACATTCACAAATATTTTACAATCCGTTCATGTTTTTTTAACACCCTCTTCTAATTGTATTCTTCCCGGTTTTGTGTTAAACTTTGTTAGTTACGATAGGATCATTTGCCTATGCGTATCGTTTTTTGCAAAGGAGGCAGGGGAAATCCCCGCATATATGAGTAAACAATATTCACTGGGAATCGACATCGGTTCCACAACCGTAAAAATTGCCATTACAGACAGTACATACAGCTCTGACCGTGCGTCCTGGGATCAGGAAACCGCACCTCAGGGCATGGTTTTTTCTGATTATGAGCGTCACTATGCCAATATTCAGGAGACTCTGGCTGCTTTGCTGCACCGCGCCCTGGAAAAATTAGGGCCTATCGAGCTTCACCCGGTCATTACCGGTTCCGGCGGCCTGACACTGTCCAAACACCTGGAGGTTCCATTTGTCCAGGAGGTCGTAGCTGTGGCTACTTCCTTAAAAGATTATGCGCCGAAAACGGACGTTGCCATCGAGCTTGGCGGCGAGGACGCAAAAATTATTTATTTCACCGGAGGCATCGACCAGCGTATGAATGGTATCTGCGCAGGCGGCACCGGTTCCTTTATTGACCAGATGGCGTCTCTTCTTCAGACAGATGCCGCTGGATTAAACGAATATGCCAAAAATTACCAGATGATCTACCCCATTGCGGCCCGCTGCGGCGTATTTGCCAAGACGGATATCCAGCCGCTGATCAACGAGGGAGCTACCAGGGAAGACTTATCCGCTTCTATTTTCCAGGCGGTTGTCAACCAGACCATCAGCGGCCTGGCCTGTGGCAAGCCGATCCGGGGAAATGTCGCCTTTCTTGGCGGACCGCTTCATTTCTTATCCGAGCTTCGGGAGGCGTTTATCCGCACCCTGCATCTGACGGATGACCAGATCATCGCACCGGCTCACTCCCACCTGTTCGCAGCCCTTGGCGCTGCCATGAACAGTAAGGAAGACGTGACGATTTCCATAGAAGACATGATCCGCAAGCTGGAACACGGCATCAAGATGGATTTTGAAGTCAAACGTATGGCGCCATTATTTGCCACCCACGAGGATTATGACGCATTTCTGACCCGCCACAGTGAACACTGTGTAAAGAAAGGTTCCCTGTCAGATTACGAGGGCAACTGCTATCTTGGTATCGATGCCGGTTCTACCACCACCAAGATTGCTCTGGTCGGTGAAGACGGTTCCCTGTTATACAGCTTTTACAGCAGCAATAATGGAAGCCCTTTAGCTACCGCCATCCGCTCCATGCGGGAGATCCGGGCGCTTCTTCCTGAGAAAGCCCGCATTGCCTGGTCCTGTTCCACAGGATACGGCGAGGCGCTGTTAAAATCCGCGTTTATGCTGGATGAAGGCGAAGTCGAGACCATCTCCCATTTCTACGCGGCAAAATTCTTTGAGCCGGACGTAGACTGTATCCTTGATATCGGCGGACAGGACATGAAATGCATCAAGATCAAGGACAACAGCGTAGACAGTGTCCAGTTAAATGAAGCCTGTTCTTCCGGATGTGGCTCCTTTATTGAGACATTTGCCAAGTCCCTGAATTATTCTGTGGAAGATTTTGCGAAAGAAGCTCTGTTTGCACAGAACCCGACCGACTTAGGTTCCCGCTGTACCGTTTTTATGAACTCCAACGTTAAGCAGGCCCAGAAGGAAGGCGCAACGGTGGCTGATATTTCCGCAGGTCTGGCTTACTCCGTCATCAAGAACGCATTATATAAGGTAATTAAAATTACAAGCCCGGCTGATCTGGGTACCCATGTGGTAGTCCAGGGTGGAACTTTCTACAATGACGCCGTTTTAAGGAGCTTCGAACAGATCTCCGGTTGTGAGGCAGTCCGTCCGGATATCGCCGGTATCATGGGTGCGTTCGGCGCTGCCCTGATCGCAAGAGAACGGTATGAGAAGGACAAGGAGACCTCCATGCTGCCATTAGACAAGATCATTGGCTTACAGTATGAGACCTCCATGGCCCGCTGTAAGGGCTGTACCAACCGCTGTGTTCTGACCATCAACCGCTTTGAGGGCGGACGCCAGTTTATCAGCGGCAACCGTTGTGAACGTGGTCTTGGCAAAGAAAAAACAAGAAAAGAGATTCCAAACCTCTTTGATTATAAGTATCACCGGATCTTCGACTACGAGGCTCTGACAGCTGACCAGGCTCCAAGAGGCACCATCGGTATCCCGAGAGTCTTAAATTTCTATGAGAACTTCCCATTCTGGGCAGTGTTCTTTAGGGAACTGGGCTTCCGCACCGTATTGTCCCCGCAGTCTACCAGAAAGATCTATGAGCTGGGCATTGAGTCCATCCCCAGTGAGTCTGAGTGCTATCCGGCGAAGATCGCCCACGGACATGTGTCCTGGCTCATTGCCCAGGGCATCAAAACCATTTTCTATCCCTGTATTCCGTATGAGCGGAATGAACAGCCGGAGGCAGGCAACCACTATAACTGCCCGATGGTCACCTCTTACGCGGAGAATATCAAGAATAACGTGGAAGAGCTGGACGAGCAGAATATCCGCTTCTTAAATCCTTTTATGGCATTTACCAATGAGGAGATCCTGGCAAAGCAGCTGGTAACAGAGTTCCAGAAGGAATTCCAGATCCCGGAAGCAGAGGTGAGAAATGCCGTCCATAAAGCTTGGGAAGAGTTAGACGCAGCTCACAGGGATATCGAGAAAAAGGGCGAGGAGACCATCGCCTGGTTAAAGGAGCACAACCGCAGAGGTATCGTCCTGGCGGGACGTCCTTACCACATCGACCCGGAGATCCATCATGGTATCCCGGAGATGATCACTTCCTACGGCATGGCAGTTCTGACTGAGGATTCTGTGGCTCATTTAGGCAAGGTGGAGCGGCCTCTGATCGTCACAGACCAGTGGATGTACCACTCCCGTCTGTATGCAGCTGCTTCTTATGTAAAGACCAGCGACTGTCTGGACTTGATCCAGTTAAACTCCTTCGGATGTGGCCTGGATGCCGTTACCACCGATCAGGTCCATGACATTTTAGCTTCCGCAGGAAAAATCTATACCGTATTAAAGATCGACGAGGTCAACAACTTAGGCGCAGCCCGGATCCGTGTCCGTTCCCTGATCGCAGCATTAAAGGTACGTGACCGGAACCATTACCAGAAAAAAGTGGTTTCCAGCGCTTATAACCGTGTGCTGTTCACCAAGGACATGAAAAAGGACTACACGATCCTTTGTCCACAGATGTCACCGATCCACTTTGACCTTCTGGAGCCGGCCATCCGCTCCTTCGGTTATCACATCGAAGTACTGCAGAACCACAATCGTTCTGCCGTGGATGTAGGACTCCAGTATGTGAATAATGACGCCTGCTATCCGTCCCTGATCGTTATTGGTCAGATCATGGACGCCCTGTTATCTGGTAAATACGACTTAAATCACACGGCTGTCTTCATGAGCCAGACCGGCGGAGGCTGCCGTGCATCCAACTACATCGGATTTATCCGCCGCGCCTTAGAGAAGGCCAGTATGCCGCAGATCCCGGTTATCTCCATCAATGCTAACGGCATGGAGACCAACCCAGGCTTCTCCTTCACGCCGCTTATGTTAACCAAGGCCATGCAGGCAGTGGTTTACGGCGATATCTTCATGCGGGTGCTTTATGCCACCCGTCCTTACGAGAAGGAGCCGGGCTCTGCCAACGCCCTTCATGAAAAATGGAAAAAACGCTGTATCAGGGCAGTTTCCAAGAAAGCTCCGGCTATGATGGAATTCAGTAAGATTATCCGCGGCATCATCCACGACTTTGACAACCTGCCAAGAGTCGATATGAAGAAACCAAGGGTCGGCATCGTTGGAGAAATTTTAGTGAAATTTTCCCCTCTGGCCAACAACCATATCGTAGAGCTTCTGGAATCTGAAGGTGCTGAGGCCGTGATGCCGGATCTGATGGATTTCCTGCTCTACTGCTTCTACAACAGCAATTTCAAGGCAGAAAACTTAGGCGGCAAGTCTTCTACCGCCCGTTTATGCAACATGGGCATTTCCCTGCTGGAATACTTCCGCAAAGTAGCCCGCAGGGAACTGGAAGCCAGCAGCCACTTCACCCCGCCAGCCCGGATCCAGAATCTGGCCAATATGGCCAAGGACTTCGTATCCTTGGGCAATCAGACCGGTGAAGGCTGGTTCCTGACCGGAGAGATGTTAGAGCTGATCCACAGTGGCGTCAACAACATCGTCTGCACCCAGCCATTTGGATGTCTGCCGAACCACATCGTAGGAAAAGGTGTCATCAAAGAGCTGCGCCGGGCTTATCCGGAATCCAATATTATCGCAGTCGATTACGATCCAGGCGCAAGCGAGGTTAACCAGTTGAACCGTATCAAATTAATGTTAGCAACGGCTCAAAAGAATTTATAGCAGCGGACTCTTTAAAAAGCAAAAAGAGAAACAGATCACTCTCACCATGAATGATCTGTTTCTCTTTTTTATATACCAGCATTCTGGCATATCTACGTATTCATAAGCTTTCCAATCTTCTTCCGGTAATAGATGGCGATACACAGACTGCACACCAGCCATCCCATAGGATACCCCATCGCCACCGGGATCACCGATGAAGTCAGATGCGACACGATCATCAGGTAAATCTGCCGGAACACTACGAACGAACCCAGCATAATGATCATCGGGGCTTTGGAATCCCCCAGTCCCCGCAAGGTACTGGCTAAGATCTGGTTCACGCAGCATAAAACATAAAACGGGCTTAAAAGCCGTAAAAACAGGCTTCCGTACCGTACCACCTCTGAATGGCTGTTAAACAGCTTCACCATCACCGGTGCAAAGGACAGAATCGGAATCATAACAGCGATCGATATCACCATAGAAAGGCCAAGAGCCGTCCTGGTGCCTTTTTTTACACGGTCTTCTCGTCTGGCTCCATGATTCTGTCCTACAAAGGTGGTAGCCGCCAGAGCCACACTCTGCATCGGCAGCATCATAAACTGGTCGATCTTTCCATAAGCACTCCAGCCTGCCATGGCATTGGAGCCGAAGGAATTGATATAAGACTGGACAAACACATTGGAAAATGCTGTCACCGTCTGCTGGACTGCAGACGGAAAGCCGATCCGGACAATCTCCTGAAGAGCGCCACGGTCTGTCTTCATTTTAGAAAGAACCAGACGGTAAGCGCCATTTTCCCGGAATAGCACGACTAAGATCAGCACCGCCGACAATCCCTGGGCAATCACCGTAGCCCAGGCCACGCCTGCGATTCCCCAATGAAACTTTACTACAAATACCAGATCCAGGACGGTGTTCACACAAGCTGAAAATACCAGAAAGTACAGTGGCCGCTTGGAATCTCCCACCGCACGAAGTACACCAGACCCCATATTATAGATCATCAGGCCGGAAACACCGGAGAAATAGATCATCAGATATTCCGTGGCTTCCCCGATCACATCATCAGGCATGCTCATAAAACGCAGCAAAAATGGTGTTGCCGAGATCCCCACAATAGTAAACACCACACACAGGACCAATGTCATGCAAAAGGTGGTATGGACTGCAATACTGACCTTTCCATCATTTTTCGCCCCATAGCTCTGGGCGATGACAACACTGGCGCCAGTTGCCAGGCCGCCAAAAAAGCCGATGACAGAGTTGATGATGGAACCCACAGATCCCACCGCCGCCAATGCTTCCTTTCCCACAAAGTTGCCTACCACAATACTATCTACAGTATTGTAGAACTGTTGGAATACGTTGCCCACCATCAGCGGCAGTGCAAACCACAACAGCTGCTTCCAGATGACCCCCTCCGTCATGTCGGTGTCTTTCTTTTTCTGTATCTCCATGTCCTGATCTTCCCCCCGATCATTCTTCCTATCAAGACAGGGAGCAATCCTCTCCAGACTGCTCCCTTGTAAATAGTCTCTCTACTCGGTCACCAGCTCATGTTCCGCCGATTCTGTCTTCGTTTCCTCTTTCCGATTTAAAATTTCCATAAACTCATCACCGGTAATGGTCTCTTTCTCCAGCAGATAAGCTGCGATCTCGTGCAGCTTTCCTTCATTCTGAGCCAAAATCTCCATGGCCTTTTTGTAAGCCTCTTTTACCAGCTTGATCACCTCTTCGTCTACGACTCTGGCAGTCTCAGGAGAACATGCTAAGGAAGTATCTCCTCCTAAATACTGGTTATTAACTGTTTCCAGAGCCACCATGCCAAACTGGTCATTCATACCATAACGGGTCACCATGGCTCTTGCCAGCTTGGTTGCCTGCTCAATGTCGTTAGAAGCGCCAGTAGTAATGGAGTGGAAGATCAGCTCCTCTGCTGCACGGCCGCCAGTTAAAGTAGCGATCTTATTAAATACCTCATCCTTGCTCATCAGATACTTCTCTGCCTGATCTACCTGCATGGTATAGCCTAAAGCGCCGGAGGTTCTCGGAATAATGGTGATCTTGTGCACCGGAGCCGAATGACTCTGGCAGGCTGCCACCAGCGCGTGTCCAACTTCATGATAAGAAACGATCTTCTTCTCGTCCTCACTGACCGCGGAATCCTTCTTCTGGTATCCGGCAATGACCACTTCCACGCTCTCCTCCAGATCCTGCTGGCTTACCACCTTTCTGCCCATGCGGACAGCTCTTAACGCGCCCTCATTGATGATATTAGCAAGCTCTGCGCCGCTGGCTCCAGAGGTTGCCCTGGCGATCGCTGTAAAATCAACCGTATCATCCATCTTCACATCCTTGGCATGAACCCGCAAGATAGATTCACGTCCCTTGATATCCGGCAGTTCCACCGGAATACGGCGGTCAAAACGTCCCGGACGCAATAATGCCGGGTCCAGAGATTCCGGACGGTTAGTCGCTGCCAGGATCACAACACCCTTCTTGCCGTCAAAGCCATCCATCTCCGTCAATAACTGGTTCAGGGTCTGCTCCCGCTCGTCATTGCCGCCCATGCCGCTTCCATCACGTTTCTTACCAATGGTATCAATCTCATCAATAAATACAATACATGGTGCTTTTTCATTGGCCTGTTTAAATAAATCTCTTACCTTTGCCGCACCCATGCCGACAAACATTTCTACAAATTCCGAACCGGAAATAGAGAAAAATGGCACCTTTGCCTCTCCTGCCACTGCCTTGGCGAGCAATGTTTTACCAGTTCCTGGAGGGCCTACAAGCAGAGCGCCCTTCGGCAGCGTTGCTCCGATATCTGCATATTTCTGCGGATCATGAAGGAAATCCACGATTTCTTTTAACGCATCTTTCGCTTCCTCTTCTCCTGCCACATCCGCAAATGTCTTGCCAGTCTCAGATTCTGCGTAGATTTTGGCATTGGATTTGCCAAAGGTCATGGCGTTAGGGCCTCCCATCCGCTTCTGCAGCTGCTTGCCCATAAACTGTCCGACCGCTACAAATAACAGGATCGGAACGACCCACTGGACCAGAATAGTCATCAATGCAGATGGCTGTTCAATGATCGGTGTGGTAAACTGCACCTTGTGGGACCGCAACGTATCTTCCAGATTATTATCAGGCCACGGACCGGTTTTATACTGGGCGATCTCATCATCTCCAAACACCGTCTTATTGCCTGTTTTCACTAAAAAAACGATTTCATCATCACTTCGTTCCACAGAAGTAACGACTCCCTGATCTACCATATCCAGAAACGTGCTGTACGGAACCTCTGTCACCTGACTTGAACGGTACATCGGCATCAGAAACAGGTTCAATGCCATCAGCACTACCATCATAATCGTATAATAATAAATAAATGGTTTCTTTGGGGTATTCGGCTTGTCTTCTTTTACTCCCATACTCATGTCCCCTCTCTATTTTTTGTAACTATTCAGTACCTTCATAGTTACGAGCAAAAATCCATTCCAGATCAGCTTCGCTGATGGGATTTTTGCTTTCTAGCCTATGTGTTCTTACGGTCAGCGCAGCATGTGCGCAGACCTACTGAATAGACAGTTACTATTTTTTCTTTCGTCTGTCTACGCTTTCTGCAGCTTTTCCAGCACTTCCCGGGTAAACCGTGCAGCCTTGTCAAGATCAGCCTCATCCGGATGGAGCATCCCTTCTTCATAGACCTGGATCATCTTCCTGACCCGTGGCGAATCCTCCACCTCCTGCATCATTTTATAACGTTCCAGCACCTGTCTCGGCATTTTCCCACAGCATAGGAAGGCTCCAAGATATTCGTTATCATCCGGGATCAATGCCTCTACTCTGTGAGCAACCTGCTCAAAGTATTCCTTGCTTCCACCCATTCCACAGGTTCCAAACAAAGCAACTTTCCGTCCATGAAGCTCAGACAGATAGTCCATGATGCTTCCAGAACAAGTTCCTTTATCATTCCAAAAACCCACAAAATAGACATCTGCTTCCTTTCCCGCTTCTTCTACTTTCTGGATATCTTTCGAAGTTCCCGGAAGTGTCTCAAATATCTTTGCCGCAATTTTTTGTGTATTTCCTGTTCTGCTGGCATATACCACCTGATATTTCAACACTGTATCCTCCTTTCCGTTGGTGTCTTTCCGTTGGTGTCTTTCCATTGGTGTCTTTCCATTGGTGTGATATATACTAAAATATACCCAATTGGAATACATTTCAAGGTATCTTATGAATTCTTTAGATTAGTTAAGCTTTTATTTATAAAGTTTGTTTCCTTTTCAGATTCTATTGCTCTCTTTTTTGCAGTACTTTTTCGATTTCAGATAATGTGACTGGTTTTTCCAGAAAGCCGTCTATGATTCCATTATCCTGATACCACTGCACATCCTGGCTCAGATTGCCAGATACAAGGAAAATCCTTCCGCGGTATCCAAGGCTTCTTAAGATTCCGGAAAACTCCAGGCCATTCATCACCGGCATGGTGTAGTCAGTCAAAATCAGATCCCACTGATCCATATGCTTTTTTATTTCCCCAAGAGCCGCCTCCGGTCTTGAAAAACATTTTAATTTTTTGCAGTGTTTCTTGAGCGTTCTTCCCAACGCTTCTCCTACTTTTTCGTCATCATCCAGGATCAGGACCGAATATTGGGCAAATGTATGCAGATCTGATGTCCTCTTTTCTTCCTCCTGGATCTGGAAAACCGGAAATAAGATATCAAACCTGGTTCCCTTTCCTTCTACAGATACCACATTACTCTCACCGGAAACTTCATGGATCAGATCCTGTACCACAGAAAGCCCCAGGCCAGTGCCTTCTCCCTGCTTTTTTGTGGTGAAAAATGGAGTAAAGATCTGTTTCTGGATCTCTGGGGACATACCCGGACCATTATCGGATACCGTCACTGCATATTTCATGCTGTCTCCGTCCATGATCAGACTTCCCTTTACCGTGATACAGCCGCCCTTTTCCTTCATCGCCTGCACCGCATTGTTGCACAGGTTGACGATGATCTGATTCACCATTCCTGCACTTCCCATAATTCCATATCCCGTATCCGGTTCCATCGATTGTTCCAACGTAATATTGGACGGAACAGTCTTTCTCAATAGCTTCAGGCTCCGTTCCACTTCGTCCACAATATGCAGAAGCACCTTTTTACCGCTTCCTTTTCCAATATGGCCATACCTGGAAAGCTCCTTCGTCAGATCCTTGGCCTTGGTAGCCGCCGTGATCATTTCCCGGATCAGAGCTTTATTGTCTTCACTGATGTCATCGTCTGCTTCCAGTAAATCTCCATACAGCATGATCGGTGTCAGGAAATTATTAAATTCATGGGAAATCATGCTGGTCATGGTTCCCAGAGTCTGTACCTTGTCAATATGGCGAAGCTGTTCTTCCCGCTTATGCAGCTCCTCCCACGCCGCATTCATCTCTTTTAGATGGCCGACCTCCAGCTCCATGATCTTGCGGTTGCCTGCATTCTGGAAGCTGACTCCCAGAACAATCGCTGATACCAGCAATAACAGTCCGGTACCCAGCGTCACATAGTTCTGTGCCCGCCGGATCGGCGCCAGCAGTTCCTCATAATTCAGCGTACAGTTAATGATCCAGATCTCCTCGCCTATCTGCCTCTGGATATACGAAATCACTTTCGTGGATTGCATCGGTTTTCCGCTGTCCTCCCACCAGTAGCTGTTTAGCAGACCGCTTCCCTCCTGGTTCTCCCTCTGATCCTGGATCCATTTCTGCAGATCATCATACTGCAGGTCGTATTCCTTATACACTTCTTTTCTTCCATCCACCGCATCCAGTCCGATCTGGCTCTGGCTTGGATGCATCAGAATGGTTCCATCCAGCTGTTTTACCATAGAATAGCCATTCTCCCCAATCTGGACCGGTTTTACGATCTTTGCATACACATAATCCATCTCAATAGCCGCGATCGCCCATCCATCCATTCCGGTGGTTCCCGCAGGACTGACCAGAAACTGGGTATAATGATTCTTTTCCGTTAATACTGCCGGAAGAAGTCTGGCTCGAGAGTTTTTTCCTTCTTTTCTGTCATACTCCAGGTACTCTTCCAGTTCTTTTTCCACATAAGGATCATAGTCCTTTCCACAGGAATACTTCAGCTTTCCGCCCTTATCCAAAAGCGCCACATAAGAAACGGTATCCTGCCTCTCACAATAGCTTCTGATCTCAGAGTCTTCCAGTTCTTCATTAAAATATAAGGTCAGCTCTTCCAGCTCCCGGTCATAAAAATTCTGCAGGCTGTTTGCCACCGTTTTGGCTGTTGCCAGCATATTATCTTCCTGAAGCTTTAAGAGACTGTCTCTGGAATTCCGGAAAATCAGGATATTAAAGGTCAAAAGCACCCCCAGCGCCACGATGCAGAACACTGCGATTTCCCATTCTGAGTGCCACTCCTTCCACCAGTTATTGTTCTCTTCCATTCTCAATGTCCCTCAAAAATATATCCAATCCCACGGACTGTTTTTAAATATACCGGACTTTTCACATTGTCCTCGATCTTTTCTCTGATTCGTTTTATGTAAACCATTATAGTATTATCATCCACCAGATTCTCATCCCAGACCTGATGATATAACTGCTCTTTGGTAAATACTCTTCCCGGATGTTCCATAAAAAAGCGGAATAAGGACAGCTCCCTTGCCGTAAACTGCAGTTTTTCCTCTCCCTTAAATGCCTCAAGCTTCATCAGGTCAAACCGGAAAACTCCCTCCATGATCTGATTTTTATGGTTCTGGCTGTAAATACTGTTTCTCCGGATCAATGCCTTTACCTTCTGGATCAGAACTGATAAATGAAAGGGTTTTGTCAGATAATCATCCGCTCCCATTCCCAGACCCAGGATCTGGTCCATCTCCTCCTGCTTTCCGCTGAGCATCAGCACGGGAGTCATATCATCTGCTGCCCGAAGCTTCTGCAGGATCGTATAACCATCCATGTCCTCCATCATTACGTCCAGGAGCACCAGGTCATAATGATCTCCTTTCAGCGCTTCCAATGCCTCTTTCCCACAGGATGCCTCCTGCACCTGCATTCCTTCCCTTAAAAACGCAGTCTTTAATGCAAGGCGGATAGGCAGTTCATCATCCACCACCAGAATTTTCTCATTTGCCATTTTCTTCCAGTCCTTTTACATTCGATAAGAAAATTATACTATTTTCTCTGTTTCTGCGCAAGCAGATGAATGGTGTCCTGTAATTTTCTGATATTTCCTATGACATAAGAAAGAATGTGCCCTGGCACATTCTCGCGCCGAGCGCGGTCGCCTGCGACATGTTTCTTCTTCGCGCGAGTGCGCATCCCGCGGAGCGTTTTTGTGTCATAGGATGAAGTTTCCTATGACACAAAAAAACGGCATCAGATTTTACTCCAACACCGTTAATTCTGTATATCTTATACATTTTTTAACTTATGCCCCTAACGGAACAATTCCTAAGATCACACCGATGACCAGCATTACGATACTGATACCCCAATAGATCGGGATACTGAATTTCATATGATCTTTTAATTCAACATCTGTCAGACCAATTGCCAGATAAGTAGCAGGTACTAATGGGCTTACCATCAGCGCCAGGTTCTTACCGATTACCATGGTCAGTGCTGTACTTAAGGATGCAACACCGTAAGTCTCGCCAACCTGCATAACCAGTGGCATGATTCCATAGAAGTAAGCGTCAGTACCAATGCACAGGCCCAGAGGAAGTGCCAGGATACCGAAGATGATGTGGATGAACTGTCCTAAGAAACCTGGGATAATGCTCATGATCGCATTTGCCATCTCAGTTAACATTCCAGTACCATCGAAGATACCTACCATAGCGCCTGCACTGAACAGAGTTGCGGAAATGATCAGTGCTGCAGGAGCATGCTTCTTTACCAGCTTGTCCTGAGTTTTCAGATTCGGGTAGTTAACAGCCAGAGCTAAGCTCAGTGCGATCATAAATGCAACATAGCTTGTTACCAGACCAGCAGACAGAACTGCGATCAGGGCAATGGTCAGAGCCAGGTTGAAGATTAACAGTTTTGGTCTTCTTAAAGCGATCTCTTCATCCTTTGTCTTCTGATCCTGCTCAACCTTCTCACCTTTACCGGCACCAGCGCCCTGTTTGATCGCCAGCATACCAAGTAAAACAGCAACTACGATGTTGAAGATCAGACCTACGATCTGGATCGGGATTAAAATGTGCCATAAATCATTAGCATCCATAGAAAGAACCGTTGCTGCACGCGCTACCGGACCGCCCCAAGGAAGCAGGTTCATAACGCCCATACATGCACCAGTCAGGCACAGTAAGATCTTTGTGTCGATCTTCATTGCCTTGTATACAGGATACAGCGCTGGGATCGTGATCAGAACAGTGGTTGCGGTTGTACCATCTAAGTGAGCGATGGTTGCGATGATAGCGGTTGCAACGGTTACTGCGATTACGTTGTTGCCAGCTTTCTTTACCAGGAAGTTTACAATTACATCAAACATTCCGGTATCGGACATAACGCCGAAATAAATAACCGAGAAGATAAATAAAATACCATTGTTGGTGGTTGTCTTAACACCTTCCTTGATGAAGTCCGCGATTTCAACAGGTCCGTGACCCAGAATCAGCGCGGCAACTGCCGGAATAACAGTTAATACAACGATTGGTGACATCTTGCCTTTTAAAAGCAGTGCCACAATACAAATGATCATAGCAAATCCAACGACTGCGACCATAATGTACCCCCTTTTCCCTTATGCTTTTGTTTTTTGATATCTTAATAATACTCGATCAGTCTGAATAGATTCTGACCGGATTCTTACAAACTGTTAAGATTAGGGATGGGGTGCAGAAAGTTACGCCGGAGGCAGGAGCACATACGTGACAGCGGGCGCGCTTTCGCTCTGGGAAAACTCGCTGCCGCACATAAGGCGCTAAAAGACAGCGCCTAAGTGTGGGCGGTTTTCCAAGGCCCGCCTTACACGTATGTGCTCCTGCCTCCGGCTGTGTACTGGCTGCGTTAGAAAAAAAGAATGGAGTGCTGAAAACGCCTGGTGGGCGTTTTTGAGCACTCCTAATATAGATATATCAATCCTTATAATACTTTTCCTAAGAAGTTTTTCAGTCTTTCGTTCTTTGGATTTGCGAAGAATTCTGCCGGGGCATTTTCTTCTACGAAATAGCCCTCGTCCATGAACATGACTCTGGTAGATACTTCTCTTGCGAAGCCCATCTCATGGGTTACAACTACCATGGTCATCTTCTGGTCTGCCAGGTCTCGCATAACGTTTAATACCTCGCCTACCATCTCCGGGTCCAGAGCGGAGGTCGGCTCATCGAAGAGCATCACGTCCGGCTTCATGCACAGGGCGCGGACAATGGCGATACGCTGTTTCTGACCGCCGGATAACTGGTTCGGATATGCATTCGCACGGTCTGCCAATCCAACGCGCTCTAATAAACGCATAGCCTCTGCTTCTGCATCCTTCTGAGAAACACCCTGGAGCTTCATAGGAGCGATCGTCAGATTCTTCATGATGGTCATGTGCGGGAACAGATTGAACTGCTGGAACACCATGCCCATCTTCTGACGATGCTTATCGATGTCAGTTTTTGGATCGGTGATATCAACACCCTCGAAAAGGATCTTACCTGATGTTGGCTCCTCTAAGCGGTTTAAGCACCGTAAAAAGGTACTTTTACCGGAACCGGACGGGCCAATGACGCAGACCACATCACCTTTATAAATGTCTACATTAATATCTTTTAATACGTTTAAATCGCCAAATGCTTTGCCCAGGTGCTGCACCTGGATCAATGGCTGTCTCTCATTAGTGGTCACTGTTTCTTAACCTCCTCTCCAGTTTCTGTACAAAGAACGTAAATACCATAACCAATACCAGATAGATCAGCGCTGCCGCAATCAATGGCATAAATGCACTGTAGGTACGGCTTCGGATAATATCTGCACCCTTGGTCAGATCCTGGATCGCAATATAACCAGCTACGGATGTCTCTTTTAACAATCCGATAAACTCATTGCCCAGAGCCGGTAAGACATTTTTGAATGCCTGCGGCATCACGATGTAAAACATCGTCTGTGGATAATTGAAACCTAAGCTTCGTCCTGCCTCAAACTGACCATTATCAATCGACATGATACCGCTTCGGAAGATCTCAGCTACATATGCACCGGAGTTAATACCGAATGCAATGACCGCTACCAGGGTCTTGTCGATCTTTACGGAACCAAATACGACGAAGTAAATAATCAGCAGCTGGACCAGAACTGGTGTTCCACGGATCACAGTCAGATAGACCTTGCAAAGGGCATTTAAAACACCCAGCTTATGGGTCTTATCGTAAGTGGAACGAACCACTGCGATCAAAAATCCGAGAAAAATACCGATCAATACTGCAAAAAAGGTGATTCTTAAAGTATTAAAAAGACCATCTGTAATATACTTCCATCGGTCATCCTCTATAAAGTTCTGATAAAAGGATGCTGTAAAATTATCCATCATCGTATCTGATTCCCCTTACTTCCTTTTTTCAGTGATTATTCCTCACTGCTGTACTTGTCAATGATGCTCTGGATCTCACCAGCTTCAGTTAACTCTGCCAGTGCTTTGTTTACTTTCTCTACTAACTCAGTGTTGCCTTTCTTAACTACATATGCGTAATCCTCAGAGGTCAGTGGCTCATCCAAAAGTTTGATGCCTTCATTCTCGTTTACGAATACTTTTGCAGGCTCCTGATCGATAACAACTGCATCAATCTTGCCCTGAAGAAGTGCCTGAACTGCCTCGAAGCCTTTGCCGTAACGCTCTACAGTAGAACCATCTGCCTCATACTCGGAAGCATATAAGTCACCAGTGGTACCTAACTGAACACCGATATATTTACCCTTTAAATCATCTGGTCCTGCGATGTCGCTATCATCTTTTACGATGATCAACTGTGCTGCGGTTGCGTAAACATCAGAGAAATCAACGTTTTTCTTACGGTCCTCTGTTATCGTGATTCCGCCTGCACCGATATCAGCCTTACCGGAAACGACCTCTGGGATGATGGAATCAAATGCAACATCCTCGATCTCCATGGTCATTCCTAATTTTGCTGCGATGGCATCACAGATCTCTACGTCGATACCTACGATCTCACCACCATCATGATATACATATGGAGGGAACTCTGCGTTGGTTACCATAACCAGTGTGCCGCCTGCAGCCTCAGTCTCAGCTTCGCTGCTTGCTGCTTCTGTTGTCTCGGTTGCTGCTGCCCCTGCTGCGGTCGTAGCTGCCTCAGTTGCTGCTGCAGTTGTCTCAGTCTTGGATCCGCCGCTGCATGCTGTCATGGATGCAGCCATCAGTGCTGCCATTGCTAATGCGATTGCCTGTTTTTTCATAAATGTCATCCTCCTCAAGCTTTCTCATATATATGCACCTTTGATGCATAACTATAAATAAGTGATAGACCCTATTATAAGACTTTTTTCAAATTAATCAAGTACAACTTTTTATTTTTTTCCGTTTTTTGTGCTATAATAGGGATATTCAGCGAAATCACCAAAAGCCGAATGCATAAATACTTATTTTGGAGGAATTTTTATGCATGCTTTTTTACAAAAAACAGCCTGGACAATGACTGTTCCCCGCCCATATTCCTGTTTTCACTTGCTTTTCTGCGGAGTCGGCATCATTCTCGTTGGTTTTCTTGTGCATATTTTATGCAGAAAATGTTATAAAATACCATACGTGCCTTTCTACGGCTGCGGCCTGGTCCTGGCTCTTGGAGAGCTATATAAACAGTTATTTTTATACCAGATCGTCAATCAGGGATGCTACGACTGGTGGTACTTCCCCATGCAGCTTTGCAGTACCCCCATGTATTTATGCATAATATTAATTTTTATGCATAAAAGCAGTCCTATCACCCGCACCATCTGCACCTATCTCCAGGATTTTTCCCTTCTGGGAGGCATCATGGCACTGGCAGAACCATCCGGACTAATGCAGCCTTACGTGACACTGACCGTTCACGGACTGACCTGGCACATGATCCTGATCTTTATCGGTCTTTACTGCCACCGGTGCGGTCTTGCCGGAAAAAGCTGGCAGGAATACGCAAAAACACTGCCATTGCTGGCAGTGTTTCTCGCATTCGCTTCTATTATTAATGTCGCCACCCATGGACAGGCAGACATGTTCTATATCTCGCCCTTCTATCCGGTAACCCAGGTATTTTTCTATCAGGTATCACTTCTCGTGGGCACTGGCGCCGGAATCGTTTTTTATATCTTCTCCATCTGCCTGGGTGGGTGGATCATCCATTACTGTCTTGGAAAGCTGTAATAGATCTTGCCATTTTCCATACCGCCTCGGTACTGGGCAAGCTCACTGACTGTCACCAGCTGATAACCCTGCTCCACCAATTTGGGGATAATGGCTACTGCCGCATCACCACTGGCATTGTATAACTCGTGCATCAGCACGATGTCACCGTCTTTTACATGACCAAGAACTGCATCGATGCTCTTCTGGGCATTCCTGGTCTTCCAGTCCAGGGTATCGATACTCCACAAAACGATCGGTGCATCCACATTGGCTATTACGGTGGCATTCTTGCATCCACCCGGCAGACGGACCGTGGCTGCTCCTTTGCCGGAAGTGTCCGTGATGGCCTGATTGCCCTTCTGGATCTGTTCCCGGATCTGTGCTGCATCTAATTTATTCAAATACTTATGATTATTGGTATGATTGCCAATCTCATGACCTTCCGCCACCATTCTCTGCAGCTCTGCCTGATAGCTGGCACAACGTTCACCAACTACATAGAAGGTTGCCTTGCCGCCGTACTGTGCCAGACAATCCATGATCCGGTTTCCAACCGGCGCATAAGGACCATCATCGAACGTTAAGGCTACCATTGGCTTATCCGGGTCAATCTGGCGTCCATTATCTGTCTGGGCATTGTCTGTTGTCCCTGGAGCTGCTGTCTGGGACGGATCTGCTGACGATCCCTGTGAACTCTGTGCATCATTTGTATTTTCCAGGTTTGAGTTCTGTGCATCACCCGGCATCACTCCTGGCTGTTCCACAATCGTTCCATCTTCATTTTTCCACTGGGCAACACCCGGGCCTCCCTCCATATTGATCCATTCCCCCGCGATCAGAGATCTTCCAGCCGCCTGGGCATCAAATGTTACTCCAAATGTCAGTGTCCCCGCAAGCGCCAGTCCAAATACGGCTGCGATCCACTGCCCTCTCTTCATTTTTCTCATAAGATCATCCTCTTTTTCCTCTTACTTGCGATTGATCTTCTCTGTGTCTTTGATGGTCTGTATTCTCACCACCAGCCACATCTCATTCCTTCTCCCATCGCCCTATCAGTATACTGTTTCTTCCTATAAAAAGCAAACCAATTAAGGAAATCTTCAGAATGAGTCATATTTTCGTCAGAATTACTTATTTTCAATTTTTACCATTCTTATTTTGTGTATTTTCATAGGAGCAGATTCTAATTTTTTATTTTCTTTGTGATATTGTAGCATTTTTATCAATTACATGTTATAATTTTAACTATCTTGCACATTGTTTTTTATCAATTAGGAGGATTCACATGACTTGTAAAAAAGATCACGTTCCTTTCAATGGCACACCGGAACAGGAAAAGGCTTTAAAAGAGGTGATTGCCCAGTTAAAGGACACCAAAGGCGCACTGATGCCGATCATGCAGCATGCCCAGGACATCTACGGCTACCTGCCTATTGAAGTTCAGACCATGATATCCGATGAAACCGGAATTCCCCTGGAAAAAATCTACGGTGTTTCCACCTTTTATTCCCAGTTTGCCCTGCAGCCAAAAGGAAAATATCAGATTTCTGTCTGCCTTGGCACCGCCTGCTACGTGAAAGGCTCTGGCGCAATTTTAAGTAAATTAGAAGAGCTTCTGGGGATTACCAACGGCGAATGTACGCCGGACGGACGCTTTTCTTTAGATTCCTGCCGCTGTGTCGGTGCTTGCGGCCTTGCGCCAGTCATGATGGTCAACGACGAAGTTTATGGCCGTCTTGTTCCCGATGACATTCCTGGCATTCTTGCCAAATACAAATAGGAACGGAGGTATTTCCCTATGAAAACTCTTGAAGAACTTCAGGCAGTCCGTGAAACATATCACAATCAATTAAACCTCCGCCGTGAGGACCACACCCGTACCCGCGTGATCGTCGCTATGGATACCTGTGGAATTGCAAGCGGGGCAAAACCGGTTCTGATGACATTTTCCGATCTGATCCAGGAACAAAACCTGACTGACCGCTTCTGTGTCCTGCAGTCTGGCTGCATCGGCCTATGTAAATATGAACCGGTCGTGCAGATCAAAGAGCCAGGAAAGCCAACGGTTACCTACATCCGTATGACACCGGATAAGGCAAAAGAAATTCTGGAGTGCCATCTCTTAGGCGGACAGATCATTGACCAATACACCCTCGACTACGCAGATCACCAATAGGAGGTTCTCATATGTATCGTTCTCACGTACTGGTCTGCGGCGGAACCGGATGTACTTCCTCCGGAAGCCAGCAGATCATCGAAACTTTAAAAGCAGAGCTTGAAAAAAACGGACTCTCCAATGAGGTATCCGTTGTCCAGACCGGATGCCATGGTCTGTGTGCCTTAGGTCCCATTATGATCGTCTACCCGGACGCTGCCTTCTATTCCATGGTAAAAGTAGAAGACATTCCGGAAATTGTAGAAGAACATCTGCTGAAAGGCCGGGTAGTAACCCGTCTGCTCTATAAAGAAACCGTCACTTCAAACGGTATCAAGGCATTAAGCGACACCGATTTCTATAGGAAGCAGCACCGGATCGCCCTTCGCAACTGCGGCGTGATTAATCCGGAAATCATCGAAGAATACATTGGAACCGGCGGTTACCAGGCACTTGGCAAAGCACTGACCAAGATGACACCTGATGACGTGATCCAGTGTCTTTTAGATTCCGGCCTGCGTGGCAGAGGCGGCGGCGGATTCCCAACCGGTCTGAAATGGAAGCTGGCTAAAGGCAATGACGCAGACCAGAAATATGTCTGCTGCAACGCCGATGAAGGTGACCCGGGTGCCTTTATGGACCGTTCCATTTTAGAGGGTGATCCACACGCAGTCTTAGAGGCTATGGCCATTGCCGGATATGCCATCGGTGCCAGCCAGGGCTATATCTATGTCCGTGCCGAATACCCAATCGCAGTTCAGCGTCTGCGGATCGCCATTGAACAGGCCAGAGAGATGGAGCTGTTAGGCAAAGACATTTTCGGAACCGGTTTTGATTTTGACATTGACCTTCGTCTGGGTGCAGGTGCTTTCGTCTGCGGCGAGGAAACCGCTCTGATGACCTCCATAGAAGGAAACAGAGGCGAACCGCGTCCAAGACCTCCATTCCCGGCCCAGAAAGGATTATTCGGAAAACCAACCATTTTAAATAACGTAGAAACTTATGCCAATATCCCACAGATCATCTTAAACGGTCCGGAGTGGTTTGCTTCCATGGGCACTGAAAAATCCAAAGGAACCAAGGTATTTGCTTTAGGCGGCAAGATCCACAATACCGGTCTGGTAGAAATTCCTATGGGAACCACGCTTCGTGAAGTGATCGAAGAGATCGGCGGCGGCATCCCAAACGGCAAAAAGTTCAAGGCGGCGCAGACCGGCGGACCTTCCGGCGGCTGTATCCCGGCAGAACATTTTGATATCCCGATCGACTACGATAATCTGATCTCCATCGGCTCCATGATGGGCTCTGGTGGTCTGATCGTCATGGATGAAACAGACTGTATGGTGGATATCGCCAAATTTTTCCTGGAATTCACCGTAGAAGAATCCTGCGGCAAATGTACACCTTGCCGTGTGGGCACCAAGCGTATGTTAGAAATCCTGACCAAGATCACCAAAGGTCAGGCAACGATGGAAGACTTAGATAAGTTAGAGGAACTTTGCTACTATATTAAAGAGAATTCCCTATGTGGACTGGGACAGACCGCTCCAAACCCGGTACTTTCCACTCTGCATTATTTCCGTGACGAATATGAGGCACATATCAAAGAGAAGCGTTGTCCAGCCGGTGTCTGCAAGGCTCTGCTCTCTTACCACATTGATTCGTCCAAATGTAAGGGCTGTACGCTCTGTGCCAGAAACTGTCCAAACAGCGCCATCATCGGTACCGTCCGCAATCCGCACATCATCGATCAGGAGAAATGTATCAAGTGCGGAGCCTGCATGGAAAAATGTAAATTCGGCGCCATCTACAAAAAGTAAGGGAGGACAATCAGAATGGATACAATCAAAGTCAAAATTAACGGCATAGAAGTATGCGCCCCAAAGGGCTCTACCATCCTGGAAGCGGCCCGCCTGGCCCATATTGAGATTCCCACTCTCTGTTTTCTGAAGGAGATCAACGAGATCGGCGCCTGCCGCATCTGCGTGGTGGAAGTGAAAGGAGCCAGAAGCCTGGTGGCATCCTGTGTATACCCCATCAGTGAAGGCATGGAAATTAAAACCAACTCCCCAAAGGTACTGGATTCCCGCCGGAAAACCCTGCAGCTTCTGCTCTCCAACCATGAACGTAAATGTCTTTCCTGCGTGCGGAGCGGTAACTGTGAGCTTCAGCAGCTGGCGAAAGAACTGGGCGTAGAGGACGAGAATTATTATGACGGCGAAAAAACACCGTCCTGCATCGATGATAGCGCGGTCCATATGATCCGCGATAACAGCAAGTGTATCCTCTGCCGCCGCTGTACTGCTGTCTGCGAAAAAGTCCAGGGAATCGGTGTCATCGGAGCCAACAACCGTGGTTTCCACACCACCATTGGTTCTGCGTTTGAAATGGGTCTGGGAGAGACCTCCTGTGTTTCCTGTGGACAGTGTATTGCAGTCTGCCCGACCGGCGCACTTCAGGAAAAATCCCAGGTAGATGAAGTTCTTGCTGCCATTGCCGACCCATCTAAGCATGTGATCGTCCAGACAGCCCCGGCTGTCCGCGCTGCTCTGGGAGAGGAATTTGGCTATCCCATTGGCACCAATGTCGAGGGCAAAATGGCTGCTGCCCTGCGCCGGATCGGTTTTGATGGTGTTTTTGACACCAATTTCAGTGCAGATCTGACCATTATGGAAGAAGCCCACGAATTCTTAGACCGTGTGCAGAACGGCGGTGTTCTTCCGCTGATCACCTCCTGTTCTCCAGGATGGATCAAATACTGCGAACACTATTTCCCGGATATGACCGAGAACTTATCCAGCTGCAAATCTCCTCAGCAGATGTTCGGCGCCATCGCCAAATCCTACTATGCTGAAAAAATGGGATTAAAACCAGAGGACATTGTCTCCGTCTCCATCATGCCATGTACTGCCAAGAAATTCGAGATCCAGAGACCAGACGAGGCTGCTAACGGTGTTCCGGATGTGGACTATTCCCTGACTACCAGAGAACTGGCCCGGATGATCCGCAAAGTGGGACTGCGCTTTACCACACTTCCAGACGAGGGCTTTGACTCCCCACTGGGTCTTGGAACCGGCGCCGCTGTGATCTTCGGTACTACCGGAGGCGTCATGGAAGCAGCGCTCAGAACTGCGGTTGAAACTTTGACCGGCGAAGAGCTGGCATCCCTGGATTTCAATGACGTCCGCGGCATGGAAGGCATCAAAGAGGCCACCTATCCGGTTGCCGGCATGGAGATCAAGGTTGCTGTGGCTTCTGGTCTTGGAAATGCGAAAAAATTATTAGAAATGGTAAAATCCGGTGAACGCACCTACCACTTCATCGAGATCATGGGCTGCCCAGGCGGCTGCATCAACGGCGGCGGTCAGCCGCAACAGCCGGGCTACATCCGCAATACCGTAGATATCCGCGCATTAAGAGCCAGTGTTCTGTATCAGTCCGATAAAGAGAACCCGATCCGCAAATCTCATGAGAATCCGGCAATTAAGGAATTGTATGAGACTTACCTTGGTGAACCGGGAAGTGAGAAGGCGCATCATCTGCTGCATACTTCTTATGTGAAACGGACGATCAATTAGAAGAATCTGTAGTCGTAAACATTCAAAACGCTCAGGTCTTCGGATCAGGTTACCCGATGTATCGTGCATCTGGTAACCCTGTCCAAAGCCTGAGCGTTTTATTATGCCAATATTCCCTTTTCAATCTCCTGATCCATCAAAAATATGTAACAATAACCTTCTTTCCCATCTCTTCCATCGTGCCCCGGATCTGCTCCACCAGATTCTGTCTGACTCCCAGATCAAACGGCAGCTCCGGATTCTGATAGGCCGGATTAACTGCCTTTCCCACATACAGATGCAGCTCCGTACACTCCTCAATCAGCATCTTCGCCACCATAGATCCGCCATTTCCCCGGTCCAGTTCCTCAAAAAACTCTTCTGAAACCGTCTCATTCTTCACGTACCGCTTTAACAGACTTAATGTCCGGTTCAAGGTCAGCACACCCTCTGTCACCAGATCGATCCCGTCAATAAAGGAAATAGGCGGAATCTCCGGATCTTCATGATCATACGATATATCCAGACTGCGCCTTAACACCCTGGAGACAATGGCGGCGCTGGTTCCACCGCAGACGATCCTTCTGGCATCCTCGTCCTCCATAAATGCCCGCACCATAGCTTCATCCTCCTCCGGATGCTCCGCAGGTCCCGTCATCAGATGCACCGGACGGCCTTCAATGATCCGCATACAGGCAACCGTCGTGTCATCCCCCGGCCGGAACAGATACAGCTCATCACAGGCATGGCATAGCACATTGGCCAGACGGGAGGCCGATACCGTCAAAGCCGCCTGCTTCAACGCATACGCTGCGATATCTTCCCACTGCCATCCATAATTCAATAACTGCCCCGCTCCCGCATTGATGGTGCCATCGCTCATCAGGATCATCACATCCCCTTTCCGGGCCTGGAACCGGTACTCATTGATCTTTTTTCCCTTAATCTCCCTGAGATTTCGTGGAATCTCCATCAGTTCCCCATCCCGGATAAAAATACACCCTGGATTGTCAAACTCCACCAGATATGCTGCCCCATCGTGGGACACCTGCAAAATACTGAATGTGGAATACGCTACCTGCCGCTCCTGGCAGATAGGCAGTGTCTCCACGATAGTTTCCACACATTCCTCCAATGCCGCTCCATTTAAAAACATGGTTCCCAGTATTTTAGAGGTCAGTGTGGATAAAATATTGGCCTTAACCCCACTTCCCATGCCATCTGCCAGAATCAGAATATCAGAATCCTCTGTTTTCAGGATCTCCACCTTGTCCCCGCAAAGCACCTCAGAAAATTTATTCAGACTTTTATATGCCACATCTACCTGAATTCCCATCAGCGGACCTCACTTTCACTGCCATCCTCCAACAGAGAACGGCACAGCCTGGTCAATGTGGTCTTTGTCTCTGCGGTCGTTTCCCCCAATAATCCGGCAATTTCCTGGGCCACCATCATCTGTTTATGGATCACCTTCTGCGCCAGGTCAATGGTATCCAACTTCTTCTCATACTCCTCCCGCAGCTGCTCCTCTTCCCTGGTAATGTCAATAAATGTCGCCAGCACCGCATCCTCCTTCTCTATGTATACAATATTCTGAAGAGTGGAGAGATGGTACTCCGAATAAGTCACTTTCTTGCCATGGATATTCTGATGTGTATCATAAACCCACTGGAAATCCACCGGATCAATAAACTCATACAGATACATTTCCAGTGCCTCCGCTCTGGTTTTTCCGAAATATTTCTCGCCCACGCTGGAATATTCCATGATCTTCATGTCCTTATCCACGATCAGAACAATGTTTGGTGAAGTCTCCATCACCAGATTAGACAGAGATTCCGCCTTATCATGCATATACGGAATGCACATATTCAGCTCTGCCTTCTTCTGGAACACTGCTACCGCCTTGTCACGGCAGGACGAATAACCGCAGGCACCGCAATTTAACTCATCCTTCGGTCCATGTTTTCCTATTTTAGCCAGGATCTCCCGTATCTGCTCCTCTGTCGGCTTCTGTTCCAATGGCGAACGGTCCATATATGCCTTATGAAGCTTCACACCTTCTGCCATATCGCAGGCAGCTGCCTCTTCTACCGGCTCTTTTGCAATGGTTTCCTCCATATCCAGTTTCACCTTAAACCGGGAAATGGAGCGGTCTTCCACCGTTGGCCCTTTGATGCAGCCGCCGGAGCAGCTGTTCATCTCGATAAAGCAGCCACTAATCTCGCCCCGCACCATGCTCTCACATAAATCAATGCAGTTGTGGATGCCGTGGACATAAAATTTGCGGTAATGATCCACTTGTTTTTCTGTAGCAAGAACGGAGTTTACCACCCCGTTCGTCACCGGATACAGCCGGTTTACCTTAGGATCGATCCGTTCCAATGGTTCAGCCTCACACTCCTGGATCTCAATCTGCTCCTGTTTCAGCCAGTTTTCTACCTCTTGGAAATTCAGTACCGCATCAATACAGTCATTATGCCGCAGATCCATGGATTCTTTCTTCTTGGCGATACACGGACCTAAAAATACCACCTTCGTATCTGCTCCATACTCCTTCTTCAGAAGGCGCCCATGGGCGATCATCGGTGAGACCACAGGCGCCAGATACGGCACCAGCTTTGGATAATAGATCTCGATCAGATCATTGACACTTGGGCAGCAGGTAGTAATGATATTCTCCATGGTTCCCTGCTCCAGAAGAGCTGCATACTCTCTTGTCACCAGAACGGCCCCCTCGGACGTCTCCCGCACATCCGCAAATCCCAGTTTTTTCAGGGCTGCTTTCACCTGACCGGGCTCCTTGAATTTCAAAAGCCCCATATAGGACGGCGCCATAGATACCACCACCCGGTCCCCATCTGCCAGAAAGCCTCTGACCCGTTCCAGGTCACTGACCAGAGTTTTAGCAGACTGTGGACAGATCTGCAGACAGGTTCCACATAAAATACACCGGTCCTCCATGATCTCCGCCCTGCCATCCCGGATCATGATCGCCTTTACTTCACAGTTACGGATACATTTGTAACAGTGCTTGCATCTGGACGCTTTTAAATCGATGATTCCCATAAATTTGACCCCCATATGTATATTTGATACCATTTATTTCTTTGCGTTTTCACCATGCGTATTCACTTTGTTTGCTTCGCTCTTTACGCCATGTGCATTCATAAGATGCCGTAAAACGGCATCTTATTTCATGTCGGGCTGCGCCCTATAGAAATGAACCTGCGAGAAGTCCTTTGTGAGCAAGCTCCCACGGGCTTCTCACAGATTCATTTCTACATGGCTTTGCTATTATCATTATCTCATGTAAGCCGCTATTTATCAATTTGAATTTCTGTGTTATAATGGCGATGGCCGTGCTAACCTGAAAGAATTTTCGTAACTATTCAGTACCTTCATAGTTACGAGCAAAAATCCATTCCAGATCAGCTTCGCTGATGGGATTTTTGCTTTCTAGCCTATGTGTTCTTACGGTCAGCGCAGCATGTGCGCAGACCTACTGAATAATTACGAATTTTCTAACAGAAAAGGCGGTACAGAAAGAGAGGAATCATTCATGAAAAAAACACTTGCAATGCTCATGGCATGTGCCATGACCGCAGCGTCTCTGGCTGGATGCGCTCCCGCAGACAAGACTCAGACCACCGCTGCCACTGAAACTGCCGCACCGGAGACTTCCGCCGCAGAAACCACTGCTGAAGAGACCACCGCTGAGACAACTGCTAAAGCACCTTCCACAAAAGGCGCTTCTGACGAGGCCGTTCTTCACATCGGCTCTTTAAAGGGGCCAACCACCATGGGTCTGGTATCCCTGATGGACAAGGCTTCTAAGGGCGAATCCGAAGGCTCTTACGACTTTACTATGGTAACCGACGCTTCCGAACTGGCTGCACAGATGGTATCCGGCGACCTGGACATCGCACTGGTTCCAGCTAACCTGGCAAGCATCCTGTATCAGAAGACCAAGCAGGGCGTAGAGGTGATCGATATCAACACCCTGGGCGTTCTCTACGTGGCTGCCGCTGATGATTCTATCCAGAGCATCGCTGATTTAAAGGGCAAAACCTTATATATGACCGGAAAAGGAACTACTCCGGATTATGTACTCCAGTATTTATTAAGTGCGAACGGTATGACTTCCGATGATCTGACCATCGAATATAAATCTGAGGCTGCTGAGGTAGCTTCTGTCTTAAAGGAACAGACAGATGCCATCGGCTTACTGCCACAGCCTTTCGTAACCGTCGCCATGGCACAGAACGAGAATCTGAACATGGTCTTAAATCTTACAGAAGAATGGGAAAAGACACAGCCGGAAAATGGCAGCGCCCTGGTGACCGGCGTTACCGTATGCCGCAAGGACGTGCTCGAGGATCAGGCTGACGCAGTTGATACTTTCTTAAAAGAGCACGAAGCATCTGCCGCATTTGCCAATGCCAATGTAGAAGAAACCGCCCAGTTAGTGGCTGATGCCGGAATCATCGAGAAAGCTCCGATCGCCGCAAAAGCAATCCCTTACTGCAGCATCACTTACATTGATGGCACAGATATGCAGACCAAGGTATCCGGTTACTTAAGCGTACTGTTTGACCAGGACCCGTCCTCCATCGGCGGACAGCTTCCTGACGAAGGATTCTATTATATCCATGAATAATTGGAAAAAACTATCGATCATTCTTTTATGGCTTGGAATCTGGCAGATCACTGCCACATTCATCCATAATCCCATCATGCTTGTAGGGCCCATAGAGGCCCTGCAGACCCTGTGGGGGTTATTGCCCTCCGGTGATTTCTGGATCTCTATTTATCAATCATTTTTGCGGATCAGCATCGGATTTTTAACTGCATTTATGATTGGTCTGCTTCTTGGCAGCCTTGCATACCACATTCCCTTTGTGAAAGAGCTTCTGGAGCCTCCTATGCTCTTTTTCAAATCCGTTCCCGTGGCATCCTTTGTGATCCTCGCCCTGATCTGGGCCGGTTCCCGCAACCTTTCCATTTTCATTGCTTTTATCGTTGTTCTCCCGGTGATCTATGTCAATACCATCTCCGGACTGGAAAGCACCGATCAAAAGCTTCTGGAAATGGCAGCGATATTCCGGCTTCCACTTTGGAAAAGAGTTCGTTTCATCTATCTGCCGGCACTGGTTCCTTACCTTCTCAGTGCCTGCCGCACTGCGCTGGGCATGAGCTGGAAATCCGGTGTTGCCGCTGAGGTGATCGGTCTTCCGGATCATTCCATCGGAGAACGTCTGTATCTGTCTAAGATCTATCTGGAAACAGCTGATCTCTTTGCCTGGACACTGGTGATCATCACCATCAGTGCCTTATTTGAACGCATTGTGTTATATCTGATTTCCAGACTATGCCCGCCTTCCGCGGACACCTTACTGAAAGGAGAATCCTCCCGTGAAACTGCAGATCGATCATCTGTCTAAACATTTCGGAGACCTTACGGTTTTCGATCAGCTTTCCCTGACGATGGAAAGCGGAAACATCTACTGTCTGATGGCCCCATCCGGCAAAGGAAAAACCACCCTTTTCCGGATCCTCATGGGCTTTGAACATGCAGACAGCGGCCAGATCACAGGTCTGAACCACGCCCGCATCAGCGCAGTATTCCAGGAGGACCGCCTCTGTGAAGCATTTACCCCTCTGGATAATGTATACATGGCTGCAGCCCCGGCTTTCACGAAAGCCCAGATCCGCGAAGAGCTCCTGGCACTTCTTCCCGAAGATGCGCTAAACCGTCCCGTCTGCACCCTGAGCGGTGGACAAAAGCGCCGTACCGCCATCTGCCGCTCTCTCTGTGCACCCTTTGACCTGCTGATCATGGATGAACCATTTACCGGGCTGGATGAAGACACCAGGCTTGAAGTGATCCAATACATCAAAAAAAAGAGCGCCGGGAAGCTTACGCTCCTCAGCACTCATCAGCAATCCGATATCAACGCCCTCGGCGGTATCCTGATCCATCTGTAAACTGGTTACTGTACACGGAAACTGCGGCCCTGGTCAAAATTTCAATTTCTGGTATCTTGCAATCTGATTTTGTATATGTTATAATGCCGTTAGGCAAGAAAAGATGTTACATGCCAATGATGGCAAAACGAAAGCCCCGAAGTCTGGCCACTTCGGGGCTTTCTTCTCATTTTATGTAGTTGAGCATCTACAGGCTAGTTACCGGCTATTTGTCACCATCTAACCATTTGATGATGTAGTGGCAAACTACACCAGCCATGACAGCGACAAGAAAAGATGTTATCGTATCCAATGATGACACCTCCTTCCTGTCACCAGTATCGGAGGCGGTAACATTGGCATTATAACATGGAAATCTGTTTAGTTCTACTTCTTTTATTTTTGTTGCGATATCGCAACATCCAGTTCCTAGCGTGTTCAGATCTTTGATCATTTTGAAGCTATGTTTGACAAAGACGGAAATCCTATTCTGGACGAAGTTTCCTATGACAAATTCAAGTCGAACGTCCGTGAGACTTGGCGCTTAAATTTTTTTCCGAAATTTTAAAAGCAGCCGAAATTCCTCACTTCCGCTTTCACAACCTTTGTCACTACTGTGCCTCTATTTCAACATGTCATTGGAAAATTCCAGACGCCTACTGCATGCAACGCAGAGGCTGGGGGCAACGATGGTATTTTAAAACAGATCTACCGTCATGTCACAGAAATTAAAGAAGATGCTATGAACCAGAAAGCAAATGACTACTTTTCGAGTTTATGCAACACGAACACCGAAAAGCCTTGATTTAAGCCATTTTATAACTGCGGGCAACAGGACTTGAACCTGCACGTCGGGGACACCAGAACCTAAATCTGGCGCGTCTGCCAATTCCGCCATGCCCGCAAAATCATTGCAGTTCGTGCAACGCATGAACTGTAATAACTTGATTATTATACCATATCTATGATAATTGTCAATCGTTCATTTTCATGGTACACTAGAAGTACAATCCCAGAGCCCGGAGGTGTTTTCATGAAAATTTCCCAAACCAAAGATATCCGTACCGCTAACAGCTTAACGAGCATACGCCATATTCTGGATAAAAAAGAGATTTCCAGAGCCCGCATTTTAATCTTTTACAGATTCTCCACATTTCGGACAGAGCTCTGTTCCCTGCTTCACTTCAAAACCACATTTCGGGCATTTTACCTTTTCCATAGATTTTCTCCTTCTTTTAGTTATAGTATAACATTGTTTTCCTAAAAGTACATGAATAATGATGTTTTTAGAGCAAAAGAATCTGTTTCAATAAGAATTCCTCAAAAATGTAAAAAAATTGTCAGTAGTTAGAGAACTCAGTATTTCTGGAGAACTGTTTCTCAATTTAGCAGCCATGCGGATGGTTGCGTGGAGTGAATCTTTAACCACGATTTCTTCTGGCTGCTTCTGTGTTGTTTCCCTTATGCTCTCCCGCTCTTCTATGGCATAATTCTGGCTTTTCTGTCCTTCTTCCCATGCCCATTTCACTGCGTCCATGCCATCCGTCTCCAACAGGATCCGGTTCTCCGGCACCCGTTTCGCCACCTGCTGCACAGCCGGATTCCAGATCACATCCGGCCCGACAGAAAAATAACACTCTAAGTCCAGATAACCGTCCAGATCATGGTCTGCGGAATACCAATGCACCAGATAAGTGTTTGGATATTTCCTAATTAACTCCAGGATCTCCCGTTCCTGATCCTTCGTATGAAGGACTACCGGCTTCTTCCACTCTGCCGCAATCTGGAGTTGTTTCTCCAGAACCTCCTTCTGTCGTTTCAGCGGCACATTGCACCACAGGCTATCCATACCGATTTCACCGATCACCTGGCATTTTTCCAAGTATGGCATCATATCCTCCACCTTCCATTGATCCGCATACCATGGATGGAGACCAAAAACCGGAAACAGAATTCCTTCTGTTTCCGGTTTTTGACAAAGCTCCATCACCCATCTGGCATCCTCTGGATCTGTTCCACAGACCATGGTAGGAATCCCTTCCCTGATCCGCTCTAACGCCTCTGCCTTTGTTTTTACGTGGGCGTGGGCATCTGTCACCACCGGGTAATTTCTCATATTCTTTTCCTGCTTTCTGTTTTTCGGCTTCCCGCCGGTCTTACTTTTGTTTCTCCAATTTTTGCTTCCATTTCTCAAACTTCTGTTTTCTCACCCATGATCTGCCGGTAGATCTTCTGTCTCAGTTCTCCCTGACTATACAGCCAGTCCCGGCTCCGGTTCTGTTCCGTGATCACCATCTCCGAGCCAATCTTTCCGGTATTCCGGTCCAACACCAGGATACGGTCGGACAGATAGATCGCCTCGTCAATGTCGTGAGTAACCAAAAGCACTGTCCGGTTCATCTTCTCCCGGACACTTAGCAACCAGTCCTGCATCTCTCCCCTGGTGATCACATCCAGAGCGCCAAAAGGCTCATCCAACAGCAAAATCTCTGCATGACACAGAAGTGTCCGAAGAAAAGCAGCCCTCTGTCTCATACCACCAGACAATGCCGACGGATATTCATGCTCATATCCCTTTAATCCAAAGGATTCCATCTGCTCTGTCGCAGCTTTCCGCATATTCTCAATGCCACCGTGGATTCTTGCATAAAGGCAGACATTATCCAGAATGGTCTTCCATGAGAACAGCAGGTCATTCTGCGGCATATAGGCAAAATGTTCCGTAATGCCATGGATTTCTTCTCCATCTACCAGAATCCGCCCCGCTTCCGGCTTGATCACACCGGTTAAAAGCTTCAAAAGCGTTGATTTACCACAGCCTGACGGACCAAGCAGGCTCACAAACTCCCCTTCCTTCACCCGGAAATCCATTTCATTTAAAATGTTTCTTTCTTCATAGGAAAATGTCAATCCTGATATCTGTAACTTGGTATTCATGTGTTCACCTGCTTTCCTCTATCATTCCTGTAATATCTCTAATTGCCCGCGGTTCTGTGAAATCCATTATTCTGGTAAAAACTCGTTGGTATAGCACTCAGATGCTGGGATTGCCTGGTCGATCACACCGTACTCTACCATAAAATCAGTGTAATTATCCCATACCTCATCCTTCATCTCTCCCCAACGGTCCGTATCTTCCATATATTTCTCAGCCAGATACTCCTGGGACATGGTTAACAGATCTAAAGAGTAGTCCGGTGCGTATTTCTGAAGGATCTTCGCGCTCTCATCCGGATTCTCGATCGCATAGCGATATCCTTTCTCAGTAGCAGCCAGGAACTTCTTCACCATCTCCGGCTTCTGATCCAGAGTATCTTGATTCGCAATGATCACCGGTGTGTAGTAGTCCAGTCTGTCATCCAACTGACGCAGTTCCATGTAGTTGATCGGGAAATTGTTTAATTTGCATTTTACATTATCCCATCCCTCAAAGAACCACTCAATATCCACTTTGTCTTTCAATGCCTCAAAACCAGAGCCATCAGAAATGACCATATTTAACTTGGAAAAATCAGCGCCATCCTTCGTCATCACTGCCTTTAACACAGCCTCTTCCCCTGGGCCGCCCCAGCCAGCGTAAGTCTTGCCCTCAAAATCCTTCGGAAATTTGATGTCTTTATCTGCATAAGTTACAAAACCAGAGGTGTTATGCTGGATCAGCGTTGCGATGGTCTTGATCGGAAGCGGGTCCTTAGAGGTTAATGCAATGGTCACATCCTCCTGATAGCTGATACCGAAATCGCCCTTACCAACCGCGATCAAGGTTGCAGTTGCTCCCTCCGTCGGCTCTATGATCTCCACATCCAGTCCTGCTTCTTTATAATATCCCTGATCCAAAGCCACATACATACCGGTATGGTTGGTATTGGCCACATAGTCCAGGATCACCGTTACTTTCTCTAACTGATCCGCATCCCAGGCTTTTGCATCAGACGCTTCTGCATTACTCTCTGCTGCGCTTTCAGAAGCGCCGCTCTCTGCACCTGCTGCCCCACTGCTCTGGTTCTCTGCTGCAGTCCCGGCTGCAGTTGTCTGGCTGTTATTCTGGGAAGAGCATGCAGTCATCCCCACTGCCAGGGCTGCTGCCATTACCAGGCCTCCACTCTTTCTTACCAGCTGTCTCATTGATTTTCTCATAATCTTTCTCCTCCACTTAAATTCTTTGCCTTTTCCCTTTGGCGCTTCCCCTCTCATCAAGGTCACACGCACCGGGCAGGCCGTATTTTATCTTTTCCTGCGCTCATATGGAAGCAACATAAAGCTCATCAGCCGGATGATTCCATTCATACACAGACTCAAGGCAATGATCACTACCACGCAGGCAAAAACCTTATCAAGCATATAGCTGTTCTTTACTCTCAGAAGATAATACCCCAGTCCCTGCTGGGAACCGATCCACTCTCACCGCGCCGCTGATACTATAAGTCGCAGACACCTTCAGACCCGAAAGCAGCACCGGAATCGCTGCCGGGATCTTCACCAGTTTGTAAGCCGTCCATTTCCCTGCGCCATAAGAACGCACCAGATGGACATACTCACTGTCTACTCTTCCCAGCCCGTCCACAAAGCTGACTGCCACCGGGAAAAAGCACATAAGCACGACTGTAAAAATCTTCGGCAGCATACCAAATCCCATATAAATGATCAAAATCGGAGCCATCACGATCATCGGCACCGTCTGGGTCACCACCAGAATCGGATATAATCCCTGACGCACCCCCTATTCCATCCAGAAACCATGTCTATCACTGGATTTGTTTCTTTTTTCTCAATCATTTTAAAAAATATACAAAAAATATCTACGCAAAACTCCAAAAACTGCTTGACGCATTTTTCATTCTATGATAAACTTATTCTGCTTGTTAAGGGCGTGTAGCTCAGTCGGTAGAGCACTTGACTTTTAATCAAGTTGTCCGGGGTTCGAATCCCCGCACGCTCATTGCTTAGAAAGGAGTTGTTGCAAAATGTAGATAAACATTCTACGGAGCAACAACTCCTTTATCATTTTGCAGAATTTTCAAAATCAACTTGCATCACCGTTACAAAAAGGAGCTGCCGCTCCGAGAATTTCCCTCCCCATTGCAACAGCTCCTGTTCTTGTTATCAGCAATTAGTCGATCAAGCCTTCCATAATCCGTGCAGATTGCAATACGCATATACTGCTGCAACTTCCTCGCCCTCATCCAGAACGAAGGATACATTCGGCGCCTGGCCTGGCTTTAAATGCTTTCTCTGAATTCCCAGATTGGTCTCTACGGACACCTACTCAATCCAGTGTACATCTACCATCGGATGATCTACAGAACCAATATTAACAATCAGACGGTTGCCGTCAATCTTATAATCCGGAACATGCTTCTCTGCTGCACCATCGGAAACTCCCGCCTCCAATTCTACCATCTTCTTGATTGCCAAGGATATTTTTTGCAATAGAAGTGCAGTAGCTGCTATATTTAGCTGCTGTTTCCGTTATTGCTTTTTGGTCTCTGTCCCAATACAACTGTACGATTTCGGTATCTTCCATATCAAAGCCTCCTTTCTGATCCTTTCACTTATATACACAACTTTTTCCCCAAAATCTCACACTTTTCCAAAAAATTTTTCTAATTTTCTATACCAAATATATCAGATTGTCGAAAGAAAGGACATAGCAAAAATTGATTATACTATGTCCTTATAAACTAATTTTATATTAAATTGTATTGGCACCATTACGCTATACCGATATAACAAAAATGGTGGTAATATGAATATTAATAAAATATTTGCAGCCAAACAGGGTAAAGTACAGCATGGCGCCGCTGTAGGACACAAGCTACTTCAGGACTTCACAACGCCCTTCTGCAGCATCACATTGGCATACAAAGCCGTCTCACCTGTGGCGATAATCGCATACGCCTTCTTCGCCTCTTCGTAAAATGCAAACCGCTCCCTATGTCCGATAACTTCCGGTCCAAAACCTTCGCGTTTCTCAATGATTTCCTGATATACATTCCAGATTGGGGTCTCTACGTTGTCTCCGGGCATGACCTCCATCAGGGACACCGGCTGTTCCACATATGTATCCAGCGGGAACACCTGGAGAATCGCATCCAGAAGCTCCGGCACGCCATGTCCGTCCATGCGGATCACTTTTGCAGCCTTTCCCATGGACTCCGCCGGGAAATTACCGTCAGCAATAACCAAGCGGTCACTATGCCCCATCTCGCACAGTACTTTCAATAGCTCCGGCGATAAAATCGCGGGAATTCCTTTTAACATTCCAGTTCCTCCTTTTCCTCTCTTCTTTTCTGTCCCTTCGGATATGGGCAGCTACTCCTGGCTGTACTTCTTATAACCCGGATGTCTTCCGGTTACTTTATAGTTTTCACGCATAGAAATCAGACGGTCAATGTTCTCCCTGCTGATTTCCTGGGCACCGCCCAACAGGTAGGCGTTCAGACTGATCTTGGCAAACAGTTCCAGCGTCTCCATACGATAGTAGGCGGTAATCAGGTCCGCACCGACCGTCAGTGCACCGTGGTTCTGCAAAAGCACTGCGTCATGTTCGCCCAGATATGGAGCAATAGCTTCCGGCACCTCATAGGTGGACGGCGTTCCATAAGGCGTCACCGGGATAGAACCCAGGGCGATGACTGTCTCAATCATGGAATACTCATCCAACGGCTTATTAGCAACTGCATAGCCTGTGGCCACCGGCGGATGGGCATGGAGCACCGCTCCCACATCCTCCCGCTCCTGATAGCAGCGCAGATGCATCTTGATTTCCGAGGAAGCGCGGTATCCCGGCAATCCCTCCAGAACATTGCCGTCCTTGTCGATGCGCACCAGTTTCTCCGGTGTGATAAAACTCTTGCTCATTCCGGTGGGAGTTGCCAGGAATGTGCCGTCCCCCAGCTTGACGGAGATATTGCCGTCATTGGCTGCCACCCAGCCCAACTGCCACATCTTATGGCAGATATCGCAGATCTGCTCCCGAATCTCCATATAACTCAAATCCATGTTTCATGTCCTCCTCATGTTCCGCTCCGCATACCATCAGGCATATATGCCAACTGATAGATCCTGCGCCACGCCTCTGCATTATCCGGCACATACCGCTTACACGTTTCCGATGCCCGAACCACAGCACGAAGCTGCTTCAAATCCTTCATCTCTCCAAGGGCCATCAGCTGGATTCCCAGATTCCCCATGACCGTCGCCTCCACCGGCCCCGCGCAGACCACACAGTCACAGGCGTTGGCGGTCATCTGGCATAACAGGCTGCTCTGACAGCCCCCGCCTACGATATAAAGCGCCTGATACTTTTTCCCGGTACAGGCCACGATATCTTCCATGGCCCGGCGGAATTTAAGAGCCAGGCTCTCGTTGATGCAGCGGACGACAGCGCCCTCCGTTTCCGGAATCTGCTGGCCTGTCCGTCTGACATAATCCCGGATTCGCGCCGGCATATCCCCTGGCGCTGCGAACTCCGGAGCATCCGGGTCCAAAAGGCAGGTAAATGCATCTGCCTGGCTGGCCATCTCCTCCAGCTGGCCAAAGCTGAATTCTCTGCCCTCCCGTTTCCACTGATTCCGACTCTCCTGAATCAGCCAGGTGCCGATAATATTTTTCAGAAATGATATCATTCCTCCTGCGCCGCCTTCGTTGGTTACCTGCCGTTCAGCCGCCATCTCGCTCATACACGGTTTATCAAGCTCCGTCCCGAACAGTGCCCAGGTGCCGCAGCTTAAAAACAGAAAATCCTCTTCCATGGCCGGTACCGCCGCCATGGCGCTCTGGGTGTCGTGACCGGCTCCGGCGATGACAGCCACCGATCCCAGGCCCAGTTCTTCCTGAAGCTCCGGCTTCAGCGTTCCGATTCGTGTTCCCGGCATGACAAGCTTTGGGAAAAGATCTTTTCGGATTCCGGCTCCCTCTAGGATTTCCTCCGACCAGGTGCGTTTCTTGGCGTCCAGCATCTGGGACGTGGATGCAATGGAATATTCGCAGCACATTTCCCCACACAGCAGGTAGCTGATCAGATCCGGCATGAATAACAGCGTCTTTGCCTTGGCTAACACCTCCGGATTCTTCATGCGAAGGGCCTGCAGCTGGAACAGCGTGTTGATCTCCATCCGCTGGATTCCTGTAATCTCATAAAGCTTCTTTTCTGGTATCCACTGGTCCACCGCTTTGCACATGCCTTCCGTGCGGTTATCCCGGTAGTGGACCGGATTCTCCAACAGCTCTCCCTGTTCATCCAGCAGGCCAAAATCCACACCCCAGGTGTCCACCGACAGACTATCGATAGGGCCTGACCCCACCGCTTTTGCCAGACCGCATTTTATCTCTGCCAGCAACCGCGGCACATCCCAGCGCAGATGTCCGTCTTCCTCGATGGGACCGTTAGCAAAACGGTGCAGCTCCTTCATCTGCAGATTTCCCTGGTCATAGGTGCCCAGCATGACACGCCCGCTGGATGCGCCTAAATCTATGGCTAACATTTGTCTCTTCATTTCAGACACCATCACTCTTTCTACTTATATAATGGTCCGTAATTCTGGCATGCCCGGAAATCCTGACCTTCCTTGTCCATGCCAAATGCATTCCAGGCCGCAGGGCGGAAAATCTTCTCCTCCGGTACATTGTGCATGCAGACAGGGATGCGAAGCATAGAACACAAGGTAATCAGGTCTGCACCGATGTGGCCATAGCTGATAGCGCCGTGGTTGGCACCCCAGTTGTTCATCACATCATAGGCAGTCTTAAATGGGCCCTCCTTGCCGTCACATCTTGGCACGAACCAGGTACATGGCCAGGTGTAATCTGTACGTTTCCACAGCTTATCCGTCACCTCATCCGGCAGCTGCACGGTCCAGCCTTCTGCAATCTGCAGCACCGGCCCTAATCCCTTCACCAGATTCAGACGAATCATAGTCACCGGCATCTGAGCGGTTGTAACAAATCTGGAAGAATAACCGCCGCCGCGGAAATACCCATTGTCCGCCGGGTTCCAGGTCACTGCATTCATGATAGCTTTCTGATCTTCCTCTGTCACATCCCACCACTGCTTCATCTCCGGTCTGCCATGCTCGTTCTTGGCCGCACCGCAGGCATCCAGACATGCCGCACCGGAGTTGATCAGGTGAATAAAACCATCCGCTTCCTTGGCGACACCCTGCAGCTCGTAACCTGCAGCCTTTTTCACTGCATCACCGCTCCAGTAGGTACGAACATCTGCGAAAATCTGAGCCCGGTTGGTCAAAAGCTTCATAAATAACATTCCCACGCCGTTGAGCACATCATTTTCCGTTGCCAAAATATACGGCTCACGAGCTCCGTTCCAATCAAAGGAGGTATTTAAAAGCGCCTCTGCAAAATCTCCATTTGGATAAAAATCGGTCCACTGACGCTGTCCCTGGAAACCTGCCGCGATGGCGTTGTGACCGATGGCCTCCTCGGAAAATTTCTCTTTCAGCTTCTGATTGCCGCTCATCAGGTCCTTGATGATAACCATCATCTTCACCACGAATTCCCAGTCCTTATCCTTCTGCTCACGGCTCTTCTGAAGCTCCGCCGGGTTCTTGTCGAAGCCCTCGATGCAATTTGCCTTTGTCCACGCCAGCGCCTTGTCAAACTCGTCCTTGTCGTAAATCTCTTCGGTCATCCGACGAATCAGCTCCACTTCATCCACAGACTCCACCCTCATGCCCAGATAGGACTCCATAAAGTCCACGTCGATGATGGAACCGCCGATGCCCATACAGATGGAACCGATCTGCAGATAGGATTTGCCTCTCATGGAAGCTGCTGCCACTGCTGCACGGCCAAAGCGCAGAAGCTTCTCTTTCACATCCTCCGGAATCTCAGTGGCATCTGCCTCCTGCACGTCTCTTCCGTAGATTCCGAATGCCGGAAGTCCCTTCTGTGCATGGGTAGCCAGAACAGAGGCCAGGTAAACCGCACCTGGACGCTCCGTTCCGTTAAATCCCCACACTGCCTTGATGGTCTGCGGATTCATGTCCATGGTCTCCGCGCCATAGCACCAGCACGGGGTTACGGTCAATGTTATGTCAACGCCTTCCTTCTTAAATTTTTCTTCACAGGCAGCCGCCTCACCTACCCGTCCGATGGTGGTGTCTGCGATGACCACTTTCACCGGCTGGCCGTTGGAATAGCGCAGATTTTCCTCAAATAACCTGGCTGCGGAGCGGGCCATCTGCATGGTCTGTTCCTCCAGGGAACCCCTTACGTCTAATTTTCCTCTTCTTCCATCAATCGTCGGGCGGATTCCGATAACCGGATACTCGCCTGCAAATCTCTTCTCTGCCATGTCTTATCTCCTCCTGAAATTCTCATTTTCGAATCTTTCTCCAATCATGAATCACACGATGCCTTACTTCTGCTGTCCCAAATCACTCACTTCCAACGGGTATCTGCAAAATGTCTCATCATCATGAACCACCAAATCTATCACTCGGCCGTCTCTCCAGGTCATATCAATTACAGTGCCGCCCACCAGTCTAAGCCCTTTTACCCGTCCGCTTCTCCACTCTCTGGGCAGTGCCGGCAAAAGCTTCACCTTCTCACCGTCAAACTGGGCCAGCATCTCCAGAATCGCCATAGGGATTGCCTGGGCGTCTCCCACCTGAGGCTTTCCATGGGCCTCCAGAAACAGATTGTGCTGGGCATGCCGTTCCACAATTTTTGTCAGGGCCTCATAAGCTTTCTGCGGTTCACCCAGCCGGGTCCAAAGACAGCTCATCCAGCCGTAGCTCCAGCCCTGGCCATCATAGTTGTTGGCCAGTTTCCGCTCCAGGGAACGCTTTGCCGCCTGAGCCAGCTCCGGTGTCTTCTCCAGCGTGATCATTCTCCCAGGAAACACCCCATAGAGATGGGACACATGGCGATGGCCTGGGTCCACCTCGTCGTAGTCGCCAATCCACTCCTGGATTCCTCCGTTTTTTTCACTGATCCTGATTGGCGGAATGTGCTCCAGGACATAACGAAGCCGTGCTTCAAAATCCTGCTCCTGAGCTGGAATATGCTCGATCACCTTCAGGCACCGTCCAAACAGATCCCGGATGATTTCAAAGTCCATGGTGGCGCCGTAAGTAAATGTGGCAAATTTTCCATCCCTGTTGTAAAACTTGTTCTCTGGCGAATGGGACGGATTGGTTACCAGATAACCTGCACCTTCCACGCCTTCCGGCGCCTCCTGCAGAAAATCAATCAAAAACTGCGCCGCACCTTTCATCAGCGGCCACGCCTGATGGTTCAGGAATTCCTCATCGCCGGTATACAGATAATGCTCATGCAGATGGCAGGAAAGCCACGCGGCTCCAAGCGGCCACAGCCCCGCCGGCACTGCACATGGCGCCGTATGTCCGAACACATTGCTGGCGTGATGAAGGGTCCATCCTCCAGCTCCATAGTAATCTGCGGCCGTCCGCGCACCGGAGACACTCACCTGTTCCAGCCAATCAAACAATGCCGTCTGGCACTCGCTCAGATTGTAGGCCTCTGACGGCCAATAGTTGATCTGCAGGTTGATATTGGCATGGTAATCACTTTCCCAGGGTGCCACCATCTGATAATTCCACAAGCCCTGCAGATTGGACGGCAGACACCCAGGCCTGGATGCGGAGAGGAGCAGATACCGGTGATAATGAACCAGCAGCGCATAGAAATTCTCATCCTTTCCGCCCCGGCGCAGCCTCCTCAGGCGTTGGTAAGTATCCAGCCCGGCCACCTCATCCTGACATCCATCGTCCAATTCCAGCTCAAACCGGCTGTAATACCCCTGGTACTCCTCCACATGCTTCTCACGAACTGTCTCAAAGGATTCCTCCGCTGCCATCCGGCACTCCTGCATGCACTGTACCAAATCCCTGCTGCACGATTCCGCGCTGCTGCCGTCCTCTCCATTCTCTCCACATCTAAAATCCGTTCTCCCTGCCAAAAAGATATCCACCACATCCGCACCGTGAATCAAAATGGTCGGTCTTGCTGTCTGACGAAGCTGGCGAAACTGCATCGTACCGCCCTGGGGAACCACCTGGACCACACAGGAAAAATGAATTCCATCGCCGCCGCACCTGCCTTCCAGAATCAGGCTTCCCGGTTCACCGGCAGTGACCTGGCCGTATTCCTCACGGCTCAGAGTCACTTCCAGGTTCAGTTTCTTCCCTGCAGGACATGTGTAACGAACTGCCACAGCCTGATGGGGCGCAGAGACAAAATATTCCCGTTTCCAGGATCCCGGTGTTTTGGCACCACCGCCAGCGTCTTCCTGATCCCCCAAAAACCTTTCGTCCTCCGTATATTCCACCTGTACCGTTCCTGTATCCAGGTCCAGGACTCTCTCGTAATCATCGAACTCCACCGGTTCCAGATTCTGGACAGTCAGTTCTCCCAGCGCCTGGTAGGAGCCAAACCACCGTTTTTCCGGCATGATTCCCTCCATCACCAGCGCTTCCACCTGCTCACTTTCTCCAGCAAACAGGCACTTCTGAATCTCCTTCATGGTATCCCTGGCATCCGTGCGGATACAATCATCCGGATGTCCCAGCCACACAGATTCCTCATTGATGTACATGTGGTCGCGGTTCACGCCGCCCTCCACCATGACACCCAAACGGCCATTGCCCAGAGGCAGACCTTCAATCCAGTTGTCTGCTGGACGCCGATACCACAAGGTCTTTCTTATATCGTGTTCTGCCATCGTTCACCTCGTCTATTCACTGCTGCCGATACTCCATCTTCCAGCCAACCTTCACACAGCGCTCACCTGCTGCCAGAGTCTTCTTCCAAACTGCGCCAGCTGCCAGACGGCCATGAGGTGTATCGTAGTCCTGCTCCTTGCAGCTGCGATAACCCTCGTGCTCCGGTATCTCATCCACATTCTGCAGTACCTGGTAAGCCTGGCACTCCCCGTATCCTTCTGCCTCAAACGCAGTGACGCAGCCCTCGCCGAAGCTTACGCGGCATCCATCTGCCTGAGGCTCCCTGGAAAATGTCTGCATTTCCAGAGCCACTTCCCGTACCTGCCATGACTCGTCGATGGCAAACTCATCCTCGCGGATAATCACACCGTCACGGAATCGGTATGTGGTCACGGAGGAGATGCCCCCTGCCTTCCTTGGGCTCATCTCTCCCATCAGGCACAGTTCCTTCTGTCGGCAGACCGCGGTGAAACCGCTGTCCTCTTCCCTGGTCTCAATCTGGGAAATATAGGAAACCGGCATCACTACGTCCCCATTTTCCATCACCAGCTTTGGCACCATAGCACCGCAGCACACATCCGGGACGCCTTCCGATACAAAATTCTGCCGTGGAACCGGCATATAAGGATCCCTGCTGAAATATTTTGTTCCTCCGTTGATTAACGGCAGTGACCACACCATCTTGCCCTGACGCACAATCACCAGGCCACGGTCATACTCATCCTTCGCAAAACGGATAAAGGAATAGGCCTCCTGCGCATCCAAAAGCTTCTCCCAGCCCTCCGGCTCCTCCAGCTTGTCATACCCCGCCTTCGCCCAGTGGCTTAAGGAGTTGACCGCCTGCATATGAAGGCTCAGATTCTCACTGAGAATCCGGTTCTTGTTGCGGTACTGGTCTGTCTTTCGCCCTTTCTCCCACATATTGATGGACTGCATCTCCTCGTCATACCAGAAATCCACCAGGCTTCTCAGAACCCGCATGGTATAACCATAAGCCAGCTTTTCCTCTTCCTCCGTGAAGATTCCTCCCAGCTCAGCCGCTGCGGAAAGCACCTCCAGCGCTGCCGTGTCACCGTAAGCGCCGATGCTGCGTCCGTAGGAAAATCCGGTTCCCGCCTCATTGGCCAATTTCAGGAAAATGTGTGCCGAGCGGTCCAGCATCTGGCGAATCAAATCCGGTTCATGGAAATTGGTCTCCAGCACCAGCGCCGTAATCTCACTGGGAATCAGGATGCTGTACCGGTCAAAACGTCCTTCGCCCTTAGTCTCGTCCATATATCCAAACTCGCCGGAAAATGTCTGAATGTGGTTGATCAGCCGATCAAGCAGAATCCAGCTGTGTTTCTCCGGCTCCCAGCCAAGCAGTTCCCGATACCGGGCGATTCCAAATGCCACACCATAATAGTTAGTGGGCTTTCCGATCAGCGCATAATTATCCTCAATATCCACAAATGTTCGCCAATCCAGCGCCTTTTTCAACAAATCCATCGTCTCTTCATCCACAGCCTGCTCCAGATACCCGGCAGTCTGCAGACGATACAGGCCGGTGATGCCATTTAAGGTACCCCAGGTATCCATGGGCATCTTCGCCAGCATGGGGATAACGCTTTTCAGCCCCGCCATGGCCGCGTCGAACTCATCACTGTCCTTCAGATACTCCAGCACCACATAGCTGCACAGATTAATGGCCTTTCCCGCAACAAACTGTGCCTTGTCGTTATATCCCCAGACACCGTCCATAGTCAGAGCTTCCTTCTCTTTCACGATGCTCCAGAACAGCTGGGTCATGTGCTGTTTTAACGCTTCCTTGATCTCCTTCATACTTATTTCCTTTCTTCGCGCTTCACGACTTTTCTACCTGAACGAGGTTTCATCGCTTCCTCTGTTCCAGATACCCATTCCCTTTAATCCTCAAAAGGAATTCCATACAGTCTCCACGGCTTATTCTCACCAAAGAAATTCATCAGGTTCTTCTTCGGCGCTACCGGCTCCAGAACAAATTCCGGCATCTCGTCACCGGCATACAGGAATGCCGCTTCGCCTTTCTTCAAATCGATGGTCCATGCACCGTCCTCGTCGTGTCGGAGCTGGAGCTGCCGTCCGCAGCCCTGTGCCTTCTCCGAACCGGCAGTCATCTGGGACTCCGCAGTCATCTCAGACTCCACTGACGCCTCAGCCTGCTGCCGTTCCTCCAACGCCACATGAAGCTCACCAGCCATATCCGTCCTTACCCGGCACGGCTCGCCGGCCAGGCTCTCCACACGAATCCATTTGGTCTCTCCGCCACTTCTCACGGCACTTACCAGGAAACCGCCCTCGGCTCTCAGATTGTGGATTGTCACATCCGGCCACTCAGACGGCACTGCCGGGAATACCCGGATATCGTCGCCCCAGCTCTGAAGCAGCATATCATTGATTCCCTCTGCCACTGCCAGCGGAGATTCGATGACCGGTCCTGCCTCGGCATACATGGTGTTTGGTTTAAACAGGTGCAGCGCCGACTTTACATAAGCCAATGCCTCGTCTCCCGCACCGATTGCAGCCGCAATGGAGGTTGCTCCGGAGAATGTGAAGCCCCGCAGGTCTCCTTCCTTATGGAACCAGTGACGCAGGCAGTGATGAACAAACTGCTTCTCCTCCTCCGTGTCCCCGCGATACAGGTGCAGCGGGAATATCGGAAGCAGATGGCTGAAATGGCGATGGCCAAAGTCCAGCGGCACATCCTTTCCCACCATGAATCCAGTCTCGTCCTGATGATAATCCACCAGATTGTCCAGCACATAACTCCAGGTCTCCTCCGCTGCATCCTCAATTTCCAGTCGGCGGACAATTTTCTTCAATGTCAGCAGCCCCCAGCGAAGAAGAGACAGGTCGTAGGTCGTATCTTCCATAGTCTGCTTTTTAAAGGAACCATACTCCGGAGAAATCATGGCCGGAAGATGAAGCTTCCCGTCCTCCCCCTTGTACAACAGATGAATGTAATACTGAACACCTCTTTTCAGCAGGGGATACAGATGGTCCCTCAGCCGCTCATCATCCATGGAATAGCGGTACTGTCTCCAGTAATTGTGCATGGTCCAGACCAGGTTGCCCACCTCATCCTCCACCTGGGAGATCATGTTGCAGCCGGCGCTTCTTCCAAGTCCCGCAGAATCAGCCCGGTACTCCTCTGCCACGTTGGCAATCAGATTGTCGATATTTGCGTCCAGGCTGTTGCACAAAGACTCGCCGATTTCCAGGTGATTGGAGGTATAGACCGGAGAATACGCCATCTGCACGTTCATATTGAACCAGGCTCTCGGCCATGGGGTAGCTGTCATCCACGGTCCCTGATTGTCCATAATCGGCTTATCCGCCCTTGTGGCACAGGCCAGCTTGTACATCTGCAGCATATAAAAGCCCTCTAATCGCGTATCACTGCAGGACACCAGGCTCTTCTGGAAATAATCCCGCCACCATGCCCGGTGTTCTTCTTCCCACTCCGCTGCATCGGCAGCTGCCGCATTCTGCACTGCCACCACTGCACGGCTGACCGCCTCTGTGCCGAAGCCCTTCTGAACTGTCAGATAAAAACGTACCTTACGTTTATCTCCATTCTCCTCCACCGTCATATATGCCACCGTACATCCGTCATGCTCAGAAAACTTTTGCTCCTGCACGGTCACATTGCCCACACAGCTGCTTTTCAGCGTAATCTCCGGGATGTACTGGTTATAGTTGATTCCGTCCTCATTTTTCATAATGTCCGGAACCTCCTGATACGCACGCCAGATGATGTTCACATGCTCTCCCTCACCAGCTTCTGCCTCAATCAGGATTACCTCGTCCAAACTATGAATCAGAGAACGTACCTTAGCAGTTCCTTTGACTGTCACCAGATTCGTCCGAAATTCTGCCTGATAGATATCCAGCTCCTGTCTCGTTCCATCGAAAAGCCATCCATCCATCTCCACATCAATCTCGCCAATCGGCACCCTGGTATATACTCCAGGCTTTCCCGGCGTCTCCACCTCCACATCCGTGCGACCGGTCACACACCGAAGAGCATTTCTCATGACCTTATCCTCGGCGCTGTAGATCATCGTGCCCAGAAGGCCATTTCCCAAAAACGCACCGTTGTCCCAGCCAAATGCTTTCTTGGACCATTTCATATTATGTCTGGACGCAAAAAGAGCCCAGTCCACACAGTTCACAAGTTTTCCAGTTTTTTGTCTAGCAGCTGTCATCTCACACCTCTATCAAGAAATTTTTCTGATGTCAGCATAAAACACCGCCGCCCGGATTACTACTCTCCGTTTTCCTGAAAACCACGCTTCTGTTATGTCGGGCTCTTTTTCCTGTATTTTTCTTTTCACGCTTTTATTTCTATAGCACGCACTATTACTCTTTTCCGCCTTTTCGGCTCTGGCTGGGGCTGATTCCATAGAACCGCTTATAAGCCTTTCTGAACGCATTGGTATTGCTGTAACCAGTCTTCTCAGCCACCGCATCGATGATCATATCCGTCTCCACGATCAGCTTGTAAGCATAGGCCATCCGCTTCTTCTCCACATAAGCAGAAAAATTCTCCCCCATCATCTCCTTAAATATCTGTGAAAAATAAGTCTCGCTCAAGTTACAGTGCTCGGCGATCACAGACAATCCAAATCCATATTCTGCAAAATGCTCATCCACATACTGCTCAATTTTCTTCTGCAGGTTGTCCTCATGGCTGCGTATATTGGCCATATAGTGGCTGCACATGTCCAGAGCCACTCTTAATATATAGGAAAAAAGCCACGCATCGGTCTGGATTCCGTCAATGGTCCCGAATACATCCTGCAGATTCACGGACATCCGGCTGTCATAAGCCGCCAAAAGGGTCAACTTTAACTTGGATATCAGGAGCGGCTCCATATCTGCACTGATCCTCCGCTTCATATAATTCTCATCCAGAATCTTCTGAAAACCGTCCTTCACCAGTTCCCGCTGACCGGTCTTGATCCACAGGACGATCTGGTTCTTCAATTCATCTGTATAATAGAAGGTAGTCTCTGTACCCAGTTCCTCCTCATTGCACCAGATGATCTCCCGGTGCTCCATGTATCCGCTGTACAGATTCATCTGGCTGGTACAAAGGGTGTAGGCATTGTAAAGGTCACGCAAATTTTCAAAAAGCATACTTCCCACGCAGACCATCATCCGGTTCTTGTCCATCTGCTCTGTCAGAACAGCTGCGCGGTCACTTACACAACTGCGATAGTCCCCGCACTGGTCTTTTTCAAATGGCACTAACACCACCAGCTGATCCAGACCGCAACTTCCCACATAGTCCTCCTCCGGATGTTCCCTGCGAAGCTCGTCCAGGACATTTTTCCTTGTCTGAAGAATCTCATTCCAGTCTTCCGCCTCCAACCCGGTACCGCCGCCGAAACCAATCAAAAGCAGGCAGTATCCCGCCGCATCGGTGCGGATTCCCGCATTCTGGGCCAGATGACGGATCTTCTCATCTGACAGAGAATTGACACTCAGTACTCTGCTCCAGAATACCGACTGCAAAAGCTCTTTCTGAGCTCCCAAAGCATGTTTTAAGGACGTGTTGGTATCCACCATGGTGCTGACCGAATCATACAGCGCAGAAAATACATTCTTCTGCTGGTCTCCCTGATAATCCATCAGCTCCAGAGCACCGGAAAGCACCTCGCTTCTCCGTTTCGCCACCATAAGGGACAGCAGCAGACACATAAGAATCGTAGTACAGTTAAGGATCCAGATAAAGACTCTCAAGCTGCCCATCTGCATGTAAAGATTCCCCTCCGGGATGACAGACACGATCTGAAGTCCCGTAGAAATGCTGGTGGCCAGCGCAAAATTGTCCTTGCCGAAATACGTTTCCGAAATCTCCCTGGTTCCCTCTGACAGATCTGCCGGAATCTCCACCGGAGAAATCTGCGCATTGCCAGTCTGATACAGAATCTGCCCCTCTGCATCGGTTATATAAGTCAGGCCATCCCAGCCTCGAATATCTCCCAGGATTCCCTGCAGGTTTTCATTGTTAAAAAATACAATGGCAGTGGCGCCCTTATCATCCCCCGCATAAGGCGTCATCACCGTCGTATAGAAGATGCCCTCTTTCCAGGAATCACCATTGGTAAACCGGCAATATGGATAAAAAGTAAGCCTGCTGGTTTTATGACCATAAGCCTTTAACTTATCTACCGGCACCTTACCAAAAGAATAGGACACAGGATAAAACTGTATCAGATCCATACACAATGTACTTTCCGTGAGAAAGATATTGCTGCCATTACAGAGAATGCTGATGGAATAGGCATCGTTGACGCTGACCATATCCTGCCGCAGCTCCTTTGCCTGCCAGATCGTATCATAATTATCTTTCACCATATCTGCCGACATATTGGCCAGCTTCTGAATCTCAAAATTGCTGCCCATCATCTCCACAGACGCCAAACTGTCTGTCACACTCTGATTGAGAAAAAATCTGGCATGTTCCATATTGTTCCTGACCAGATTCTTAGTGGTATTCTCCATGTCATAAAGCATATAAAAAATCGCCGCATTCAACAAAATAATCGGCATCAGAATCAACAAGATAAAGGAACGCCATATCTGCAGTACAAACCCCGTCTTTTTACTGTTCCCCATACATCTCTCCCCTTTTCATAAAAACTTCCGTCCCTCTGGAAACGCTCTCCCCTGAAACGCCAAAAATCTGAGATATGGCCTTCCTGCCGCCACGTCTCAGTTATATCTTTCCATCAGAATGCGGTGAAACACGCCGGAAGACGTGTCTCATCGCACCCAGATCATATCCTATTTCATACTCTTTTCGGATCTCCCCGAAAATAATGATTATTTGTACTGTCTGTCATAAGCAGCCTGGTAAACCTCCAGCATCTTGTCCAGACCCAGAACCTCGAACTCCTTCACATAAGCATCCCACTCTTTGTCGATGTCTCTGGTTCCCAGACAGAACAGCGCCTGATTCTCTTCCACATAATCATCAATCATGGTTCTGATATTGGAAATCTCAGAAGACTCCTCTCTTGTCAGCATGAGAGGTGGTACAACCCTGGATGTATCTGCATATGGTACTAAGCTTTCGCGGCATGCAAAGTACAGGATTGGCTCTGTGGAATACTTCTGAGCTGGCTCGTTCTCTAAGTAAACCTCGCTCTCTCTCAGTCTTGCGGAGTTGTTTCCAAACTTGTTGGTAATACGGATTGTCTGCTCTGAGCCGTCTACTGGAAGACGCTGATACAGTGCTGCCCCACCATTCATTGCTACAGAACCCTCTGGCGGCTGAACCCAGCCTCTGCCTTCCTGGCCATACCAGGCCATCATGCTTGCTTCCTCATCATACCAGCCATCTGCCCAACGGAACGCTGCCTCTGGATACTCACAGGAGCTGGTGATTACAAACTGACCTGGTTGTATACTTGCATACAGATAAGATGGCTGATACTGGAAGCCCTCTGGACCAATCAATGGCTCCAATACACGGTACTGAGATACTCTGTGGTCGTCGGTTCCATTGTACTCGCCTGCATAGGAACATATTAAGTCTGCACGGATAACGCCAACCTTTACTGCACTCTCATCCTGAATGATCTGCTTGAACTGGGTGTCGTCCTGTGTGAAGGAGGTGCTGTCAATCAGGCCCTTCTCAATCAGGCTGTTGATCCACTTTAAGCCCTCTTTATACTGCTCTTTGTTCGGTGTGAACTCGATGTTGCCATCATCGCCCATGTATAAATATAAGGTTGATGGATCCTGCAGATCGGATGCCTGCATATAGATAAATGCGTTCATCAGCCAGGTAACGATATTATTCTTAGGAAGGCTGTTGCCCATCATAGCAATCTCATCTGCAACACCGTTGCCGTTCGGGTCTTTATCCTTGAATGCCTGCAGCACTGCCTCGAACTCTGCAGTCGTCTTAGGCATATCCATACCTACTGCATCCAGCCACTCCTGGTTAATCCATGCACGGGTACGGAACTGGTTGTGCAGACAGTCATTGATCAACGGAAGTGCATAGATGTGACCATCTGGGGAAGTGATGCATCCCTTGATATTCGGGTCCTCATCCATCAGTTTCTTAATCTCCACACCGTACTCCTCAATCATATCATCCAGCATTAAGAAGGTACCGTCCTCGCCGTAGGATGCCACGTCACTGGTAGGAATCTTCATACCAAGGATAATGTCCGGAAGGTTGTTGGTGCTGAGCATCAGGTTCAATTTCTCCTTGTAACCATCTCTCGGAATCTCCTGCCACTCGATACGGATACCGGTCTTCTCCTCGTACCATTTACAGAAATCTACATCTCCCAAAGCACCTACATAGGTCTCATCAATGGCTGCCACCTTCAAGGTGATCGGTTCCTTTACGATTGGGAACTCACCTGCCGGTGTCACGATGTCTGCGGAAGAAGCGACTGCTCCGCTTTCTGCACCTGCTGCTGTGGTCGCTGCTGCTGCCTTTGCTGTGGTCTCCTTCGGAGCCAGTGAGTTTGTGCCGCCACATCCCGTCAGTACGGACATTGCCATAACTGCGGACATTGCTGCTGCGGTAATTCTTGACTTTTTCATAGATCCCTCTTTCCGCCCTTTTCGGGCTATTTTATTATATATTATTTTTGCTTTCTCTGTAAACTGTTGATTACCCTTTGACAGATCCGATCATAACACCCTTGACGAAGTGCTTCTGAATAAACGGATACATAATCAGCATCGGCATACTGGATACCACGATGGTGGAATACTTCAACAGATCCGCCATACCCTGAACTCTCTCTGCCGTGTCAAAATCCAGCATCATCTCATCAGCGATCTGACTCATAATCAGAATCTGACGAAGTACTACCTGAAGCGGATACTTGATCTTATCTTCCAGATAGATCATTTCCTTAAAATAGGAATTCCAGTGGCCTACCGCATAGTAGAGAACCAGTACCGCCAGAACCGGTTTTGCCAGAGGCAGTGCGATTCTCAGCAGGAAACCAAAATCATCGCTGCCATCCAGGGCTGCCGCCTCATAAAGTTCCTCCGGAATACTGGACTGAAAATAAGTCCGGCAGATGATAACGTTGGTCACACCTACACAGCCCGGCAATATGATAGCCCAGTAGGAATTGTACATTCCCAGATTATTGATCAGAAGGAATGTCGGCACCAAACCACCAGAAAAGAACATCGTAAACATCATGAACATGGTGAAAAAATTTCTTCCATAAAAATTCTTTCTGGAAAGCGGATATGCCATCATGACAGTCACCAGAATGTTCAGTGAAGTTCCAACCACTGTGATAAACACCGAATTCAGGAAACCACGAACAATGCTCTGATCCTTAAAGATGGCCGTATAGCCTTTTAAGGTAAAATTCACCGGCAGAAGCCATACCTGACCTGAGATTACTGCCCTTGGATCACTGAAAGAAGCGCTTACCAGGTAAAGCAGCGGAAATGCGATGATAATGAGAACTGCGGTCAGCAGCACATAGACCATAACCGAAAATACCGTATCGCTGTTGATGCCGCTTCTCTTTTTCGTTACTGCATTCATGTTCTTCCTCCTTCCTTACCATAAACTTGTCTCGCTGACCCTCTTGGCAATCTTATTTACCGATACCAGAAGAATCAGATTGATCACTGAGTTAAAAAGTCCAACTGCGGTGGAAAAGCTGTACTGCGCATTTTCCAGACCTACGCGGTATACATATGTGGAGATGACATCGGAAGAGGAGATATTCACGCTGTTCTGCAGCAGAAGAATCTTCTCATATCCTACCGTCATAATCTTTCCACAGTTGAGGATCAGCATGGTGATGATCGTTGGCGCGATCCCTGGCAGATCCACATTCCAGATCCGCTGCCAGCGGGTTGCTCCGTCCACCACAGCCGCCTCATGAAGAGTCGGATCGATTCCGGCCAGTGCCGAAATGTAAATGATGGAATTAAATCCCATGGTCTGCCATACACCAGACCACACATAGATGTGTTTGAAGTAATTGGGGTTTGCCATGAAGTCAATGCGCTTTCCTCCAAATGCCTCAATTATGTTGTTGATCGCGCCGGAGTATGGGGAAAGCACCATTAAAACAATACCCGCCATAACTACGGTGGAAATAAAGTGGGGTGCGTAGGTAATCATCTGCACGGTCTTCTTATACCATTTGCACTTACACTCGTTGACTGCCACCGCCAGGATGATCGCCGCCGGGAAATTGGCAATCAGAGAATAGAGGCTGATGGTCAGCGTGTTCTTGATCAGACGCTTAAACTGATAGGATGATACGAAAGCCTTAAAATGCTTCATTCCCACCCATTGACTTCCGACAATTCCCTTGGTCGGCACGAAATCCTTAAACGCGATCTGAAGTCCGTACATCGGTCCATAGCTGAATACCAGAAGAATCAGTACCGGAAGCGCGATGATGACATATAACTGCCAGCTCTTTTTCATTTTCCGAATGACTGTACTCACTTTTCATCTCTCCTTTGCTGTTTGATTTTTCAGTTACCTTGCATTTCGCTTGGTGTTTCGTCTTGGCCCGATTATTCCATACAAAAGCCCTTTCCACAACTCGTAGTTCTTCCAAAAACCACGCCTGAGGCCTGAAAACAGCAAAATCAGGGGATTTTACCCCTTGTCTTAAGTTTGGCGCGGCTTAAGAACAGGTGGGGAGTGGCAGAATTTTTTGATTTTACATCCCAATAATCAAAAAAAGGGGCTTTTGCAAAAGTAGCTGAAAGGCTGCTGAGCCACGAATTGGAGGATTTAGATTACACGTTAGTGTATCAGGCGTACTCTGCCAAAGGCAGAAATCCGGCAGTAGACCCAAAGACCATGTTCAAGATCCTGACCTATGCTTATTCCCAGGGAATCTATTCTACCAGAAAAATCGAAAGAGCCTGCCGCAGAGATATCAATTTCATGTGGCTGCTTGCAGGACAAAAAGCACCTGACCACAGCACGATTGCCCGTTTCCGTACCGGTTTCCTTGCAAATGCCTGCGAGGATCTGTTCTATCAGATGGTCCGCAAACTGGCATCCATGAAAAAGTTATCGATGGAAACCGTGTTTATTGATGGGACAAAACTGGAAGCCTGTGCCAATAAATATACATTTGTCTGGAAAAAGTCCGTGGGTAAATGGGAAGAAAAGATGTTCCTGAAGATTCAGGATGCTGTCCAGATGATCAATCTTACCTATATGAAGAGTTTTCAGATAGAAAAAGAAACCAGAACGACTGATCTGCAGGAGATCATGGAGTTTCTGTCACAGTATTGTACGGAACATAAGATACCATTTGTGAATGGCCGTGGAAAAAGAAAAAGCATCCATCAGCGTTACTATGAGATGTTCCGCCGTTTCCTGGACCGTCAGCTTCTGTATGATCTTCATCATTCCCGTTTTGGAGGCCGGAACAGTTATTCCAAGACCGACACCGATGCGACATTTATGCATATGAAAGATGATCATATGAGAAATGCCCAGCTGAAACCCGGTTATAACGTGCAGATCGCAGTAGACAGCGAATACATAGTGGCGACCGATATCTTTCAGGACCGGAATGATGTGTGGACGCTGGTGCCATTTCTGAAAACGCTGGAAGAAAGGCTGAACTACCGTTATCCAAGCATAACCGCTGATTCCGGATATGAAAGTGAGGAAGTATACAGTTACTTGCGAGAAAAGGGCCAGCTTCCATATATCAAACCCCAGACTTATGAGAAATGGAAAAAGCGCAGTTTTAAACAGGATATCAGTAAACGAGAAAACATGGAGTACGATGAAGCAAACGATACATATATCTGCCACAACAGGAAAAGTCTTCGTCCCATTTTTGTCAGAAGGCAAAAAAGTAAAAGTGGATATGTATCAGACGTGACCGTATACGAATGCGAGAACTGCACGGATTGTCCTTACCGCGAAAAATGTACCAAATCCCAGAATCATAAGCGTCTGTATGTATCAAAAAGCTTTATAGAAAAACGTCAGGAATCCTATGAAAATATCCTGAGTGAAAAAGGGATCCTGTACCGTATGAATCGCTCCATCCAAGTAGAAGGTGCGTTTGGAGTTCTGAAAAATGACTATGAGTTCCAGAGATTTCTTCTTCGTGGAAAAACGAAAGTAAAACTGGAAGTTCTTTTGCTATGCATGGGGTATAACCTGAATAAACTACATGCAAAGATCCAGAATGACCGGACCGGAAAATATATGTTTGAAGTGAAAACTGCATAATAAAAGCATGAGAAAAGCAAGGCTTTGTTTCGTGCGCGCAAAAACAGGAACTGCTACCTCCACACGCCGTAACGTATTCCTGGTCATGAAATCCGCAGATGCGATGTAGATCTGATCCCAGTCTTCTGTTCCAAATATGTAGATTCTGGAATGTTCCAGATAGCGTCCCACAATGCTGCGGATATGGATATGTTCCGTTTATCTGTCAGCGAATTGATCTTGATTCCGATGTAGGCTGCTTTTTTCTCCTTTGTCATCTGGATTTCCTTGTCGATCAGATCCAGAACCGGCTTCTGCAGACACTTTGGTGCCACCAGGAGATATTCTGTCTCATCCACTGTTTTGCCCAGAAGGATCGCCTGAAATACCTTCAGCGCTTCCTCTCCGATCTCCAACACTCTCTCATTGAATTTCAGCCAGGAAAGTTCTCGGTTTTCCAGACATCGTTTTAAAGTCCGAAAAATCCAGCCTGTATTCTGTATCCATCGCAGCATGTTACTTTAATTCTCTCCATGTCCTGTATTCATCACCAGATCACCGCTTTCCTCCTGCAGCAGCCTCCTGCCTTGCATTTTCCTCATACAGTTTCACAAATGGTACCTGTTCCATTGCCTCTTCTGCAATTCCCACACAGTTATCTGCGATTCTGTCCATACTGTAAAGAAGCCTGGAATAGTCTGCAGTCAATTCTGCAGAACATTGTTTCTTTTTGATTCGGTTCAAGTGCGCTTTATTATACTGTTTCTGAACCTTCCGCATGTGGTTTTTGTCTTTCTCCACCTGGGCGATGTTATTTTCATCACCGGTTTCTACCACGATCATCGCCTCCTGGAACAAATTTTCCAGAATCTTAATTCCATTTTCCACATCCGCACAGGCTGCATCGGAAAATGGTTTCTTTCCGGCCCGGTTTTGCTCCAGAACTTCACGGATCTCATCACTACGGTCAGCAATACGGTCAATATTGTTGGACACATAGAGAAGTCCCGCCGTCTGTTCCGCCTGCTGCTCTGTCAGCGCGCCACTGGAAAACATTCTGGAAATATAAGCTGCAATCAGATCCTGAAGCCTTTTCACTGCTCCGTGACTGCTTACAAATTTTTCATAAGCAGCTTCTGGCTCTTTTTTCGCCACATATGCATTCAAAGACGCAAGCATCTCCTTCGCAGTTTCAGAAAGTCCGGTAATCTCCTTAGAAACCAGGCACATGGCTGCCACCGGCTGAGAAATCACATGCTCGTCTAAAAATTTTGGCTTGTAAGCAGCCTCCCCCACACGGTCATTTCCCTTTATTAAGAAGGTAACAATCTTCACCATCACCGGCAGAAGCGGCAGCCATACCAGGGTACATACCACATTAAAGGTGGTGTGGGCATTGGCGATCTGCCTGGAGATCACATCGATCTCATTTCCCTTTGGGGAAATAAAACGGACAAAAGAAGCCAGTACCGGAATTAAGCATAAGAATACGATACTTCCTGTAATATTAAAAATACTGTGAGCAACCGCCGTTCTTTTTGCATTCTTGGACTGTCCGATGGACGCCAACAGCGCCGTAATGGTCGTTCCAATATTATCTCCCAGCAGGATTGGGATCGCTCCTGTCAGACCAATGACACTGCTGACACCATCCGGACCCGCCTGGGATGCGAAATTCTGCAGCACCGCAATGGTCGCAGAACTGCTCTGTACCACCAGGGTCATCGCCATACCAAGCAGTACGCCTAACACCGGAACATGCGTTACCTTACCCATCAGATCCAGGAAAAACGGACTGGAAGCCAGTGGTTTCATGACCTTTCCCATAATCTCGATTCCTTCAAATAACAGACCGAAGGAAAAAACAACCATACCGATATTTTTGATTTTTTCTTTCTTACTGATAAAATTGATCATAAATCCAATAAAAATGATTGGATAAATATAATCGGAAATCTTAAATGCCATCAACTGGGCTGTCATGGTGGTACCGATATTCGCACCAAAAATAACAGAAATTGCCTGTGGCAGAGACATTAAACCTGCGCTGACAAATCCGATCACCATAACCGTGGTGGCAGAACTGCTCTGAAGTACTGCTGTTACCAGCATACCTGCCAGCGCTCCCATAACCGCATTCTTTGTTAAAAAGCTTAAAATCTTTTTCATGCCTTCGCCAGCCGCTTTCTGCAGCGCATCACTCATGCTGTTCATACCATATAAGAACAGTGCCAGACCACCAGCCAGGCCAAAAAGAATGGTTACATGCTCACTCATCATACTCTCCTTGATTTTACATTGATTTTTCCTTTGTTTCTGCCTAAGCATACAAAAAAACGGCTCTGCGTGCTATCGCAAAACCGTAAAATAAATGTTAAATTCATGTAAAATCGTTTTTTGATCCTGATCTGGTTTTTGAAGACATGTAAAAGAAAAATTTTTATGGTTAAAGTTCTGTAAAATTCACTGCATCGATGATCTCCTGCCGTTCCACATCCACAACTCCCAACGTATTCACACGGATTGCCGGAATCACCGGCAGACTCACAAACGCCAGCGTCATAAATCCATCAATCCCGTCCCGGATTCCAAGTTCACCAAGCTTCGTCTTCATTTCTTCCAGCTTCCGGTCCGCCTCTTCCACCGGCAGATCCGACATCAGTCCTGCAACCGTCAATGGCAGATCTCCCACAATCTCACCATCCACTGCAATCGCCAGCCCGCCTTCATTTTCCAGCACCCGATTGCCCGCCACGATCATATCCTCATCGCAGACTCCAGCCACAACCAGGTTATGGGAATCATGGCCTACACTGGTAGCCACAGCCCCTCGTTTCAGCCCATAGTTTCCCAAAAATCCCAGTCCCACATGACCAGTTCCCCGATGCCTTTCAAACACCGCAACCTTCACAATATCCTTCTCCAGATCTACACCAGGAGCCAGTCCCGGCACCTGTTTAAATTTCTCGATCCGCTCCCTGGTCGTCAGCTCATGATCCATCAGATCGATCACACGCATCTTCGATCCGGTCTTTGGAAGTTCCAGATCCTTGATCTCAATCGGCTTCATATGGAAAGAATGGAACACCCGGCTCTGGATTTCTTCATCCCAGACCTTTTCCGCACGCTCTTTGGCTGATTCCGTCACCATTTTTCCATTTTCCGCCACCAGCCTGCCTCGTCGGTACACCTGTTTCACCCGAAAATCTTTCAAATCCTCAAAAATCACCAGATCCGCCTGATATCCCGGAGCCACGGCACCCATACCTTTCAGTCCAAAATACTCCGCCGCATTCAAGGAGCCCATTTTCACCGCCTTCACTGGATCTGCACCATACCCTACAGCTTTCCGGATGATACTGTCAATATGACCATCTCTCCCCAGTTCTCCCGCATGTTTATCATCCGTCACCAACATAGCCCGCTGATAATACGGTGCTTCAAACATTGGCATCAGCTTTTCCAGATTTTTAGCTGCCGTTCCCTGTCGCACCATGATCCACTGGCCTCGGGCGAATTTCTCCTTCGCCTCCTCAAATGTGGAACACTCATGATCCGACTGCACGCCAGCTGTAATATACGCATTCAGTCCTTTGCCAGAAAGCATAGGCGCATGGCCATCGATCAGCTTCCCATGATTTCTGGTCACTTCCAGTTTCTCCACACATTCCGGATCTCCCGCTACCACACCGTAAGAATTCATCATTTCCGCCAGTCCCAGTACCCGTGGATTGTCATAAAACGCTTCCAGATCCGAAGCGCGAAGCACAGCTCCTGCCTCATCAAGTCCTGTAGATGGCACACAGGACGGCATCATAAAATATACATCCAGAGCTAACCCTTCTGTTGCCTCCAGCATATAACGGATTCCGGCGGTTCCTGCCACATTGGCAATCTCATGGGGATCTGTGATCACCGCAGCCGTTCCGTGTGGTACTACCATTCGGGCAAATTCCTCTGGTGATGCCATAGAGCTTTCCAGATGGATGTGTCCATCAATCAGTCCCGGAGTCACATAGCACCCCTGGACATCAATCTCCCGGACTCCATCATACTCACCGATTCCCACGATCACGCCGCATTCCACAGCCACATCGCCGTCCTCGATACTTTCCGTAAATACATTGATGATTTTTGCGTGTTTCAATACCAGTTCTGCCTTTTTTCTTCCGCAGGCAGCAGAAATTCTCTCCGTAAATGCCATTTATCTACCTCCGATATCGGTTGAATGCCGCAAAGATCTCCTGTCTTCTCGGCCGCGCCAGTCCACATGGAATCCATGGACTACTAAAGGCCGACCAGCCTTTCTGATCCAGAAGCTGCTCCAGACGGTCAGCCAATTCTACAACACTGCAGCCATTTTCTTTTAATTCTCTCGTTAAGGCATAGCGCAACAGCTGGGCCAGGGCTGCAGACTGTTCTCCATCTGCCAGCTGCTCCACAAAACGCATTTCTACAGATTCATGATCCAGCGAAAAACCATCCCGGCCTGAAACACGGATCTTCATCCGATCTTCTCGTCCACCGGATTCCTGTCCTTTTTCGTCATTTTCACCTTTCCGTCCCTTTGCCCTTCTGTCACAGGAACCATTTTCCTGCTTTCTATTTTCAGGGACACGGATCATACGGTTAAATTCCGGGATCTGATAATGCGGCGCACGAATTCTTGGAGCCTGATACTGTCCACAGATTTCCTTCACTTTTTCCGTGATATCCACCGGACAGTAACGGTCCATCTGGATCACATAGTCGGCAATATAGAAAAATGCTCCGGAACTGCCTGCCACCAGGATCGTAGACACGCCCGACTGCTCATACAGATCTCTCGCCCGCTCCAGAAATGGGGTGATTGGCTCCTGATCTGTGTGGATCACATGCTGCATCAGATCATCCCGGACCATAAAATTGGTGGCGGAAGTATCTTCATCAATCAAAAACAGCCTCGTTCCTGCTTCCAATCCCTCCATCACCGCAGCTGCCTGGGATGTGCTTCCACTGGCGTCCGGTGTGGAAAACTGATGGGTATCTTTTCCATTTGGCAGGTGATTGATAAACAGGGATATATCCACATTTTTCACACTTCGCCCGTCCTCCGCCCGCAATTTCACGGCAGTATTCTCCGTCAGTACAAACTCCCGGCCATCTCCAGCGATATGATCATAAACGCCCATCTGCAGCGCATCCAGAAGCGTGGATTTTCCGTGATATCCGCCGCCAACGATCAGGGTAATTCCCTCTGGAACTGCCATTCCCCTGATTTCTCCCCGATGTGGCAGCACAAAGGTCCGCTCCATGGAAGCCGGTGACTCAAATGGAACGCTGTCCTTCATAGGCAGATCTGACACGCCACTTTTTCTCGGCAGAACTGAACCATTAGCCACAAACGCCACCAGCTTCTCTTTTTTCAAGATCTGCCGCAGCATTGCCTGATCCTCTGCTAGCCACACCGCCTGCTGCACCTTTTTGGGGTCCAGTTTTCGGTAAATCAGGCTTTTCTCCACACAGGCTGGAAGAAATTCAAATAAAATCTTCTCCAGTTCTCCCGCCTGAATGGTCCGCCCAAAAGCCGGAAATCCCACAAAAAACCGCATCTGGATCCGTTTCTCATCCATCTCACAGGCAGAACGCTCCAGAACTTCCTGTCCACATCTGGTGATCGTGATCAAACCGCTTTTTCCAGAACCTTTCGCTTTGAAATTATATGTTTCCACCTGACCAGCAAACTGGCGGATCAGGAAATCAGAAAGTGCCCGTCTTGCTGGACCTGCCTTATAGTAATCTTCCGGAAATCCCGCCACTTTCTGACTGATCTCAATATGCACATTGGATGGGGACGCAAATGGATCCCCCTGCACATGGTCGATCCATAACTGGTATCTGCCAAAATCATAGCCACCTGCCAGCGATTTATAGGCCGGATAACTTTTCCGGTCAACTGCACGCAAGCTTCTACGCAGTTCTTCTGAACTTTTGATTCCATTTCTTTCCATACTTATTCCCTGGGAACTATCTGCCAGACCATCCATCCGACACACCGTTCCTTTCCTTTTCCATATTTTTCTATCAGGATCTGAACTATCTTTAGTTTAATCCTGAAACATCATTTCGTAAAGTCTTGACTTTTCACTTTCCCCATAGTCATTTTTCCGCAAATGAATTATAATAAAACCAGAATTCTGATATACGAGGTAAACACACATGAAAATCTTAAATTTTGGTTCTTTAAACATCGATAAAGTATACCAGGTAGACAACTTTGTACGCCCAGGCGAAACTATTTCTTCCAAAAATCTCAATTTTTTCTGCGGCGGAAAGGGCTTAAACCAGTCCATTGCCCTGGCAAAAGCAGGCGCTGATGTCTGGCATGCAGGCTGTATCGGCAACGACGGTCAGATGCTTTCCGACGCCTTACAAGACAGCCAGGTACGCTTAGACTTCTTAAAAACACTGGATATGCCTACCGGCCATGCCTTAATCCAGGTATCTCAGACAGGCCAGAACTGTATCATTCTCTTTGGCGGCGCTAACCAGGCCATTTCCAGAGAACAGATCGACGAAACTCTGTCCCATTTTGACCAAGGCGATATCCTGCTTCTGCAAAATGAGATCAACAACCTGCCTTATCTGGTAGACCAGGCTTACGAAAAGGGTATGACCATCTTTTTGAATCCATCTCCAATTACAGAACAGTTAAAGGAGATTGATCTGTCCAAAATCTCCTATCTGGTGTTAAATGAGATTGAGGCCGCAGATCTTTCTGACGTCACCGCCCATAATCCGCAGGATTACGCGGACATTCTCTTAGAGAAATATCCGTCCTGCCACATTCTTCTCACCATGGGAACCGCTGGCAGTATCTATCTGGATCATCAGACCCACCACGCACAGTCCGCATTCAAAGTTCAAGCTGTAGACACGACTGCTGCTGGAGACACCTATACCGGATACTTCATCGCCGCCATCGCCAGAGGTGCTGATGTGCAGGCTGCCATGAAAGAAGCCTCTATGGCTTCCGCTATCTCCGTCACACGCAACGGAGCATCTACCTCCATTCCAGAAAGAAAGGAAGTGCTGGAAAGCTTATGAGTTTATCCAACGAAGACCAGACATTTTTAAAAACCTATGATGATTCAAAATATGCAAAACCATCTGTGACGGCAGACATGGTGATTTTTTCACGTTTCTCGGACGGCTCTCTCCAGGTACTTCTCATCCGCCGCGGCAAATCTCCCTACAAAGATCAATTTGCACTTCCTGGCGGCTTTGTAAACCCGGATGAGTCCGTAGACCAGGCTGCCCGCCGGGAACTTCTGGAAGAAACCGGTGTTGACTGCGCCTGTCTGGAACCGATCCGTACCTTCAGTACCCCAGGACGCGATCCCAGACGATGGGTGATCTCCTGCGCCTACCTTGCTCTTCTGGACGCTTCCAAACTTCAAGTGAAAGCTGCCGATGACGCAAAAGACGCCCGCTGGTTCCAGATCTTCCTGACCAAAGAAAAAGACGGACAATGGAATCTGGATCTAAAGGACACATCTTCCACAGAGCCAGCCACCATCCATCTCACCTTCCAGGAAACCTATCCAGAAAGCGCTGCCTCACTCCTTCCACCTGCGCTGCATCTGACTCTGCTGAATCCAGAAAATGGGCTGGCATTTGATCATGGAGAGATTCTTGGATATGCTGTGAAAAAACTGCAGACGCTATTAGCATAAAAGCCTTTACACTACCAGAACCTGCCACTGACAGCTTCTGTGGATACAGAGTAACATAAAAACCCCGGATTCATACATAGTTACAAACTTGAATCTGGGGTTTTTTGCTTTCTGGCCTATGTGTTCTTACGGTCAGCGCCGCATGTGCGCAGACCTACTGAATAGTTACGTTTTTTTCTTTCGTTTCATTCTCTATTTTCTTTACTCTACCGTCACGCTCTTCGCTAAGTTTCTCGGCTTATCCACATCCAGTCCCTTTGCCACACTGACATAATAACCAAGCAACTGTAACGGAACTACCGCTAAAGATGCTGCAAAATGCTCATCCGTCTTCGGTACATAGATAGTAAAATCTGCCGTATCCTCAATATTGTAATGGCCATAGCTGGTCAGCCCCATGAGATATGCCCCACGGCTCTTGCACTCTACCATATTACTAAGGGTTTTCTCATACAATCCACTCTGAGTCAGCACACCGATCACCAGCGTTCCATCCTCGATCAGGGAAATCGTTCCATGCTTCAGCTCACCTGCCGCATAAGCCTCCGAATGAATATAGGAAATCTCCTTTAATTTCAAGCTTCCCTCCATGCTGATGGCATAGTCAATCCCACGGCCAATGAAGAAAATGTTCTTCGCTGCCACCTGCTTTGAAGCAAACCACTGGATCCGCTCCCGGTCTTCTAATATCTTTGTGATCTTATCCGGAATCGTTTCCAGTTCCGCTAACATTTCATCATAAGCTTCCTGATCCACCTGACCTCTCACACGGCCAAATTCCATGGACAGACAATATCCTGCGATCAGCTGAGCACTGTAAGCCTTGGTCGTTGCCACAGAAATCTCCGGACCAGCCAGTGTGTAGAACACATAATCCGCCTCTCTGGCAATAGAGCTTCCCACTACATTGACAATGGCTAAGGTCTTCACACCATGGTTCTTCGCCTCACGAAGAGCCGCCAGGGAATCAGCTGTTTCACCAGACTGGCTGACTACGATCACCAGCGTATCCTTCGTCAGAATCGGTCTGCGGTAACGGAATTCCGATGCCAGTTCCACCCGAACCGGTATCCGTGCCAGATCTTCCATCACATACTGGGTTACCATACCTACGTGATAAGCAGAGCCGCAGGCTACGATCACGATCTGGGAGATTTCCTTGATCGCCTCTTCCGTCAATCCCATCTCTTCCAGATTGATCCTGCCGTCCTTTAATACTGAATGGAAGGTGTCTGCCACTGCCTTCGGCTGCTCATGGATCTCTTTCATCATGAAATGCTCAAATCCGGCTTTCTCTGCCGCCTCTGCATCCCATTTTACCTCTGTCAGTTCCTTTTCAATCTCATCACCGTCCAGGTTAAAGAAGGTCACCTCGCCCTTTCTTAAGCGGGCCATCTCCATATTGCCGATATAATATACATGTCTGGTATAATTTAAAATTGCCGGAACGTCGGATGCCAGATAAGCCGCACCTTCTTTTCCATCTTCTCCATGCGTGATGCCAATGATCATTGGACTGTCTTTCCGCGCTGCATAGATTTCCTCCGGATAATCCTTAAACATCACAGCCAGTGCATAAGAACCACGGATCCGGACCATGGCATGGTTAATGGCATCCACCGGAGTTCCTGCGTATTTTTTATAATAATAATCGATCAGCTTAACTGCTACCTCTGTATCGGTAGCGGAGTAAAAGGTATAGCCATGCTTTAACAGTTTCTCCTTCAGTTCCTGATAATTTTCAATAATTCCGTTGTGGACAGCTACTACATTCCCGTCATCGCTGCAATGAGGATGGGCATTCAGCTCCGATGGTTCACCATGAGTTGCCCAACGGGTATGGCCGATTCCACAGGTTCCTACCAGAGCCTTTCCATCATTGGTCTTCTCTGCAAGCACCTTCAAACGTCCCTTTGCCTTTACTATCTCCACATTCTTTACACCATCACGAACTGCCAGTCCCGCGGAATCATAACCACGGTATTCCAGCTTAGAAAGTCCATGCAGCAAAATCGGAGCTGCCTGCTCGCTACCTACATATCCTACAATACCACACATTTGTCTGTCCTCTCTCTTTCTGTAAAAATCATGTATCTGTTCAATATGTCCTGCTCCTGGTCCATCCAGAGCATCCGCCCCCAACGCTTAAGCTTTCTATCTATAATATATGTCAAAATCCAGAAACTGCCCCCAAGCAGGCTTTCTTGCCCTCCCCGGAGGCAGCACATAACGAATCGTTCGTAACGATCCCGTACCTTCATAGTTACAATTATTCTAATACCACACAGCCGAGCACTTCCTTCTGGAGATCTTTCGCCTTCTCCAGCTCCAGTTCTACCTGGCTGTACTTGGAAACCTTACATTCCTCTACAAATACCACTGCGTCAGCATCAGAAAGCTTCTCTAACGCTTCTGCATCCTCTAACAGATTACCGCCCTTCACTACCTGACAATCGCCTAACTCTGCTACTAATTTCTCAGCAACCCGGTTAAACGCGTCTGCCGAAGCACAGCCAGCCACCAGGATCTTCCCGGCATCGCCCATGAAACTACGGACATTGGCAGCGATCAGACCGTATGTCTTGTCATCTTCCTCAGAAGCACGGCCTTCCATCTTTCTTAAAGAAGCATCAATACCGCCTGCCTTCTTCGCCGGTAACGTTCCAAGAACACGGAGTTTGTAACGGTTTCTTAAATCTTTTGCTGCATAGATGCCATCCGTCATTAAAAATGCCACGCAGACGAAAAATATCGCCATAAATGCACCCAGCACCGCTCCAAGAATCCCATATTTGATACCACTCTTTGCTGCTGCTGAAGTAGAATCTACTATCTTTTTCGGCTCCTGCAATTCATCTAAAGCGTCCTGCTTTTCTTCCAGGCTTGTGTTTAAATCAACCAGTCTGGTACTCTCTTCTTTCTGTGCATCGGCTAACTCCAGATCAACCTTGGATCCTACGCTTTCATCCACAACACTGATCGTGTGGGCACCAATGGTCTCCTCAATCTTTGCCTTTGCATCATCCACACCACTTAAGACGTACTGCATGATCTCTTTTACCGATTTCTCATCCGTATAATTCACCTTAACAGACAGAATCTTCTGATCTACCTGAATATCGATCAGTTCCTTCAAATAGCGCGGTTCTGTACCGACCTTTTTTGCTACCTTCTGTAAAAACTCCGTATTGGTCAATGCAGACTGATATGCCTGTAAAATCGTATCCGTATAATCCACATTCTGATATACCATGTCAGGCATGATCACATAATCCGTCTTCACAAACAGATCGATCTTTGCTTCCCACACATCGTAAGGGCTCATATTCATGCGAACCGATTTTTCTAAATACATCTGCTGCTCTGTAATATCGTTTAACAGATTGTCAATTTCTCTCTCGCCGGTCGATTTATTCTTCTCATAAATCTCCAGATCTTTCTGATAATCCGCTTCCTTCTCTGTAATCACAGTCGGATCATTCTGGCTCTTATAAGTAGAAAATGCCTTGAAGCCGCCTAATAAAAGACCGATCACAACTGCAGCGATCACTACCGGGCGCCACTTATAAAGTACCGCAAACATCAGATCTTTTAAATCAATTTCCTGATCATATGTACTGTTTGGTTCCATATTTTCTTTACTCCTTCGTTTTTTCACTGAGTTTTATTTTATCATATCACCATTTATTAAACAACCCAGTAAATAGAACAATTTTCAAAACAATTATTTCTGAAATTTTTGAAGCAGGCGGCGCATTTCCGCAAGGGAAATCTTTCCCTCCCCATAGGCGTCCTGTAGGATTTTCCGGTACTCTGCTTCCGTCACACCACGATCAGCCAACCGTTCCAGTTCCTGATAAGCTTCCTCATTTAAATACTCCCACCTGGTCCTTGTCTCCATCTTCACCGTAGGCCGGTGCTTCTGTGCCTCTGGGGCAGCCTCGATCACCTGAATATTTTTCTTTAAAAAGTTGCCCACAAGCTTTAATTCTTCACTGGCAAGTTCTCCATAGATTCCAGACACCGCTTCCTGTTCCGTTTTCTTTGCTTTCCCTTGAAGAATTTCTTTTACATATTCCGTCATCTCCGGATTCCATTCTGGCAGTTCCAATTTCCAATCTTCATAATCCGAAAAATAACCATGAAAATATCCGTAACGGAAGCTATTTCTCAAAAATTTGATATACTCTTTATCTGTGTTGAGATTTCCAACCACTTCCATCCCGCAGAACCGGCGTATTACATCCAGAAATACTTCCTTTTTATCCAGCTTTATGTAATTGCACCAACGGATATATTCTGGTGTGATCTGGTTCTCCAATCGACCTTTCCGGCAACAAAAATCATTGAATTTCAGCCAGATTCCCGCCTCTGCCTTTCCCTGAGGCTTTCTCTTCATAAACAAACACAATGCCTGGGCCAGCTCGATCCAGTGGTTTCCGCCCCATCGGAAGATCGTTCCGTTATCTTCCTTCTCATACTCCTCCTGAAATGTTCTTTCTCCAAATGTTCTCCACGCCTCCTCCTGCTGTTCCGGTTTTTTCATCAACACCTCACGGATAAAATCTTCTGCATTTTTCTCAGCATCTGTCAGTTCCGACCTTCCATTGGCATAAAGATTTACGATCAACCGGCTGACCTTCTCATTCCGATTCAGCTGCTCAGCCTGCCACGTTTCCATCGTATACCGGTGCTCCAACCGTTTTTCCCCAAGAGAACCTCCTTTTTCCGCCTCCAGCTGCCGATTTTCCTGCTTTTCTTCATCCATCACGTAAATATTATAATCCATCGAACATAGCAGACATAACTTTTGACGATTCTCTTTCGCCATTTCTGAATCATCCATAAACATCTTCCGCGTTTGTTCCAGGCTCAGTCCCCCTTCCTTTCCTGCATCATTCCAACGTCTCAATGCAAACAGCTCCATCAAATTATATCTCTCGCTTCCCCATGGACACCCAAAACGCAATTCTTCAATAAAATCTTCCTGAAATGAAAGTTCCTCATAAATTTCCGACGAGAAATGCTTCATCGCCAGAAAAGCAGCCTCCGTCTTCCAATACTCTGAATCCATTCCTTCCAAATTCTCCATGGCAATCGTCAGCTCCTTCAAAAATACTTTTACTTTACGTACAGAAATCCGCTCCCACTGCCAGGCAAACGCCTGTGGTATCCCCAGACATTTGCAAATATTTTCACTCATAAAAACATCCAGATATAAAAAATGAAACTTTGAAAAATTCTTCCTGGTATCCCAAAATACTTTTAATAAACTCTGTAAAGAAATCTCCGTCAGATTGACTACATAAGGAATATATTTTTCAATATATTTTCTATCAAATCCCAGCTCCTTCAGATTTTCCACATCATATTCCATCACCACCTTGATCCAGTCACAGGACAATCGCTCTGTCAGATCCAGAATCTTCCGGATCACCTTTCCATCCGCTACCCTGTCCAGATCTTCTACGATCACAACCACCGGTTTACCAAGCTTCTTCATATCCTGCCTGAATCCATCAAATACTACCGACTTTACTTCATTATCCATCCGGAGCAGTTCCCGCAGATCCTTTAACCAGGAATGATCCTTCATCATATTGCAGAGACTTCTGGAATACCTGGGGTAAATCCTGTGCTTTCTTAAAATCGCCTCCATCTCCTGCAAAAGAAATACATCCACCTGATCCAGATTACAGGTCAGCAGATCCACACGGACAAACTCATATTCTTCCCGATGTTTTCTGCAGAACTCTTCCATCAGAAATGTCTTTCCAGTCCCCCATTCTCCATTGATTCCTACGATATGGACCTGTTCCAGATAGATCTCCACACGCCTCAAATCATGCTTTCTGCTCTTTAATAACGTTTCTGCCGCTCCATCCGCTGTCCTCTCTTTCCAAACTTCGCCTTGTCCTGACTCCATATTCCCTGATTTTCTATATTTCCACAAACTCACAAAAAATACCGTCACAAGCCCCACCGCTATGACTGTCAACGCGTAAAACACCCATGACCGCCCCTCAAGACTCCAGGAAAAGATATTTCCCCGAACGATCCGTACCAGAACATACGCCACTGCACTAATCAACGATACCCGCAAAATTTTTCTCAAAAATGCCTCATTCTCCCGTTTCAAATATCCACACGCTGTTGCCAGCATCATTGCATCCCACACAAACAGATAGATATTCGCCGTCACCCAATTCATCATTAAAAATATTCCACAAAACACAAGAAATATCATCTTTCCACTCCTTTTCCGCATTTTCTTCCAGTAATTACTGTTCACGCATTGCGCAAACAGCAGTATACCATAACTATACGTAACCTTCAAAAAACACTTGTATTTACTCATACAAAATGCTATTCTGAAATAAATAAAATATAGGAGGTTCTTTCATATGCCCAGACCAAAAGGAAGCAAAAATAAAACAAAAACGGCCGAAAAAACAACAGTTATTTCTACCATAGATTACACGGAACTCATTGAAGAAAAATTAAACGAAAAGATCGATCAGCTGATGGAAGAGGCACTGGCAAGTACAGAAGTAATTGAGATTCAGTAAACAGAAACGAAATAGGCAGAAATAAAAACAGCTACTCATGCGTTTAGCAAAGAAGCTGTTTTATAACTATATCATATTTGTTATTTCAAAAGAAAATCGCTGCAGAT
>ENA-UESP01000047-UESP01000047.1-human-gut-metagenome-genome-assembly--contig:-NODE-47-length-89062-cov-7.560679_pt1 | contig 89062 bp, 70 predicted proteins | sample MGYA00243003_ERZ508004 | MGnify/ENA primary metagenome ERZ508004 (study PRJEB26167, sample SAMN06115443) | human gut metagenome | host: Homo sapiens | place: China:Henan | collected 2015-07-29 | study...
GGCCGTAGCTCATCTGGTAGAGCGCCACCTTGCCAAGGTGGAGGTAGCGAGTTCGAGCCTCGTCGGCCGCTCCAACACGAAGCCATCATCAATGCGTATTGCAAAGATGATGGCTTTTTTGTTTGATTCTCGGAGTGGGAAAGTTTGCAGATGTTGACAGAATCTGCGAATGCCCTTATACTGGTGTCGTTCGGTTTTGAAAAGCATATAGGGCGAGCCGGGCCTGCCTTGCGGGCAGGGCGGCTCGCCTTTGTGCGCGTTTTTGCTTATAGATAGAAAAAGGAGGGAAGACTGTGATCTTTGGCAAGTACATCAACCGCTACTACCTCAAGAATGCTCCGGTGCTGCTGCTGGGCCTTGCGGCACTGCTGACGGTGGATTACATCCAGCTGCTGATTCCCCGGCTTTACCGGCTGGTGATCAACGGGGTCAATCTGGGGCAGGTGGTCGTGGACGGGCAGACTGTGGCTTTTGGCAAAGAGGTGCTGTTCCAGCACATCTGCCTGCCCATGATCTACATTATTATATTGATGGTGCTGGGCCGCTTTTTGTGGCGCGTCTGCTTCTTTGGCAGTGCCGTGCGGGTCACGGCAGACCTGCGGGAGCGGATGTTTGACCACAGCCGCCAGCTCTCCCAGCAATATTATCAGGTCAACAAGGTGGGCAACCTGATGAGCCTGTACACCAACGACCTGGACACCATCCAGGAGTGCTTTGGCGATGGCGTGCTCATGTTTTTTGACGCCCTGACCCTTGGCCTGCTGGCCCTTTATAAAATGTGGAACATGGATCACCAGCTCACGCTGTTGGCCCTGATCCCGGCGCTGCTGATGCTGGCCATTGGCACCGTGATGGGCAAGACGATGACCAAGACCTGGGAGAAGCGTCAGCAGGCTTTCTCCGACCTCTCAGACTTCGCGCAGGAGAATTTCTCCGGCATCGCGGTCATCAAGGCCTTTGTCAAGGAACTGAAAGAGCTGATCGCGTTCCGGAAGCTCAACAAGGAAAACGAGAAGATCAATGTGGAGTATACCCGCATCTCGGTGCTGCTGGAGATCATGGTCACCCTGTTTGTGGAGTCGGTCATCTGCGTGATCCTGGGTTTTGGCGGCTATCTTGTCTACGTCGGGCAGTTCAACGCGGGCCAGCTGGTGGAGTACATCGGTTACTTTGAGGCCATCGTCTGGCCCATCATGGCCGTGGCCATGCTCATTGAAAAATCCTCCCGTGGCAAGGCGTCCCTCAACCGCATCACCGAGCTGCTGGATGCCCCCATTGATGTGGCTGACCGTCCCGGCGTGCCGGATCTGGCCAATGTGCAGGGCGGCGTGGAATTCCGGGACCTGACGTTCCGCTACCCGGACGGCGAGTTCGATGTGCTCAAAAACATCAGCTTCACGATCCAGCCCGGCGAGAGAGTGGGCATCGTGGGCAAGACGGGCGCGGGCAAGACCGCTCTGGTAGACCTGCTGCTTCGTACCTACAACGTGCCGGACGGCACCCTGTTTGTGGATGGCAAAGACGTCAACACCGTTTCCATCCACTCGGTGCGCAACGCCTGCGCCTATGTCCCGCAGGACAACTTCCTCTTCTCGGACACCATCGCCCATAACATCGGGTTCGGTGTGGATGACGCTACCCGGGAGGACATTGACCGTGCTGCCGCGCTGGCGGACGTCCGTGACAACATCGTGGACTTTAAAGACGGTTATGAGACCGTGCTGGGCGAGCGCGGTGTGACCGTTTCCGGAGGCCAGAAGCAGCGCATCTCCATTGCCCGCGCCCTGCTCAAGAACGCGCCCATCCTGATTCTGGACGATTCCGTCTCGGCCGTGGACACTCGCACCGAGAAGATCATTCTGGACAACCTCAAGGCCAGCCGGGCAGGGAAGACCACCCTCCTCATTGCCCACCGCATTTCCACGGTGGAGGGGCTGGACAAGATCATCTTCCTTGAGGATGGCCGGGTGGAGGCCGTGGGCCCCCACGACAGCCTGTATGCTTCCTGCTCCGAGTATCGCCGGATGGTGGACCTCCAGCGGCTGGAAGATGAGGTAGGAGGTGACAGCAATGGCTAATGTGAATCCGCTTCTGCTGGTGGGAGCCGTTATTGGTGTGGTCACGGCCCTGCTGGTGTTTGCCTACGCCTCCGTCAAGGACAAGAAAGGATCCATGGGCTTTGAACGGAATATGGCCGATGGCGAGATCGTCCGCCGTCTGATCCAGTACGCCAAGCCCTATGGCGGAAAATTCATCATTGTGGGCTTTCTGGTCCTTTTCTCCATCAGTTACGATATTGCGTCTCCTCTCATCGTGGGCTATATTGAAGAGCTGGTGGTAGGGGACTTTACCCTCGACCATCTGTTTGCCTCGGTGGCGGTCTATGCGGGCGTGCTCGTCTTCTCGATGCTGAGCACCTATTTCCAGGCCGTCATCCTCCAGAAAGTGGGGCAGCGCATCATTTCCGACCTGCGCGAAGACCTGTTTACCCACATCGAGTCACTGGCTCACGAACAGCTCAATGAGATCCCGGTGGGCAAGCTGGTCACCCGCGTGACCAACGACACCAACGCCATCTCGATGATGTTTACAAACTTGCTGGTCAACCTGACCAAGAACGCGTTCGTCATTCTGGGCATTCTGGTGGCGATGCTCTGCCTCAACTATGAGTTGACCCTGATGGTGCTCTGCTTTGTGCCGTTCATCGTCATCTTCACGGTCATCTTCCGCAAGTTCTCCCGCCGGGCTTACCGCAAGGTGAAAGATGCCACGACCGACATCAATACCTATCTTTCCGAGAACCTCTCTGGCATCAAAGTGACCCAGATCTTTGGCCGGGAAGACGAGAAGATGACCGAGTTCCGCCAGAAGAGCCAGACTCTGGCCCGGGCGACCCAGGAGCAGATCTTCGTTTTTGGCGTGTTCCGCCCGCTGGTGTATATGCTTTATATCAGTTCCATTCTCTGCCTGTTCTATCTGGGCGGCATGGGCCACCTGACGGGGGCCACGTTCCTGGGGCAGAGCATTTCGTCCGGCACCATCGTCACGTTCTACATGTACATCTCCAAGTTCTTTACGCCGATCCAGAACCTGGCGGAGCAATTCAACTGGCTGCAGTCGGCCTTTGCGTCGTCGGAGAAAGTTTTCTCCATCATGGACATTGAGCCCAAGATGCAGGATGCCCCGGACGCCATCGAGCTGGAGGACATCAAGGGCGAGATCGAATTCAAGGATGTCTGGTTCAGCTATATCCCCGGCGAGTGGGTGCTGCAGGGCGTTTCGTTCCATGTGAACCCCCGCCAGACCGTGGCATTCGTGGGCTCCACGGGCTCCGGCAAGAGCACGATTCTCTCCCTCATCTGCCGCAACTATGAGTTCCAGAGAGGTGAGATTTTGATTGACGGCATCGACATCCGCAAGATCAAAATTTCCTGCCTGCGGAAGCACTTTGGCCAGATGCTGCAGGATGTTTTCCTCTTCTCGGGCACCATCCGCTCCAACATCGTCCTGCGGGAGGAGAACATCCCGGATGAAGAAATTATGGAGGTCTGCCGTTATGTCAATGCGGACCACTTCATCAACAAGCTGGACCACGGTCTGGACGAGGAAGTCCGGGAGCGGGGCAACAACTTCTCGGCAGGCCAGCGCCAGCTGCTCAGTTTTGCCCGCACCATCCTGCACAAGCCCAGCGTGATGATCCTGGACGAGGCCACCGCCAACATCGACACCGAGACCGAGCTGCTGATCCAGGATTCGCTGGAAAAGATGCGTTCGGTGGGCACTATGCTCATTGTGGCTCACCGCCTGTCCACGATTCAGCACGCGGACAACATCATTGTGCTCTCGCACGGCAAAATTCTGGAGCAGGGCACTCACCAGCAGCTGCTGGCCCGGCACGGGCGGTATTACCAGCTCTACACGCTGCAATACCACAAAGAGCAGCTGAATCTGCAATAAAGGAAATCAAAAGACAAAACGCTCCCGCATTGGGCCAAGACCCTTTGCAGGAGCGTTTTTTGAGAACAGTTTCGTTTTACGCCATCGTGAGCACCAGCGCGCACAGCGGCAGGGTGAGGATGCTGAGCAGGGTGGTGAGCACAACGCACCCGGCGGCAAACTGCTCATCGTGGCCGAACTGCACCGCAAACACCGAGGTGATGGCAGCGGCGGGGCAGCACTCGAGCAGCAGCACGACCTGTGCGGCCATCCCGAAGCGGAACAGCCCCAGCAGAGCAAAAGCCCCAAGGCAGAGGGCCGGGATGACCAGCATCCGCACGGCGGCCAGTTTCCAGATGGGGCGGCTGCAGACGATGCCCTTTAAATCGCCCGCCGCGATCAGCATTCCGGTGATGAGCATGGAAAGAGGGGTGTTCATGGCACCCAGCAGGGAGATGGGCTGGGCCAGCAGGGCAGGGATGGGGATTTGCAGGAGGTAAATGGCCAGGCCGACCAGGACAGCGTAAATGGCCGGGGTGTGGGCCAGGCTCTTCACCACGGCTTTGGGGTCAGAGCTGCCACTGACCATGCTGTAGCCCAGCGTCCAGAGCAGAACGTTGAACACCGTGACATAGGCGCTGGCGTAAAGCAGCCCCTCCGAGCCGAACAGGGCCGAGATGAGCGGGAAGCCCATGTAAGCTGCATTGGAAAAGATGCTGGCGAAGCGGAAGATCGCGGTCCGGCTGTTCTTGCGGCGGGCGGTGAGGGCCAGCGTGAGCACGGTGCCCAGTGCAATGGTGAGGATGCTCAGGCCGAACGCCGCCAGCAGGTTGCGCAGGATTTCAAGGCTGAACTCCATCTGATAGGAGTTTACGATCATGGCCGGGACCACGATGTTGACCAGCAGATTGGACAGCGGCTGTTTGTGTTCCAGCTTCAGGACACCCGTTTTGACAGCCAACGTGCCCACCCCAATGAGCAGAAACAGCACAATGACCTGTTGGGCGCAGATAAGTGCCAACTCCATAAAGAATCCTCCTTGCGATCCAGACAATCAAAAAACATTACGAAGAATACAACACGGGTATACCATAGAAAGACTGAAATTGCAAGAGGGAGCGCGGTAAAATTACAAAATCACATTTTTAATAAGGAGGGAGACACTGCCGTCCGCATCGTGGAGGAACTCCACGGCCGAATCCTCGGAAAGCATCTCGGTAGGGATCTTGACCTCAATGCCGTTGGCAGTGTGGATGCTGCGGCTTTCCATCCGGCGGATGCGGGCAGGCGTCACCGTCACGGGCTGGTCGTGCATGGCAGGTTCCAGCACGTCGCTTTTCTCCACATAGTCATCAAAGGGGACGGCGGCCAGCGGGTAGTCCTCGGCCAGCTGTCTGCGCACCTGCTCCACAGTGACTTTATTGTCGTTGTCAGAGGCCTGATTGGCGATGAGCATGGCTACCTGTGCCTCGGCGTGGGGCTCGTCGGCATAGCTGTCTTTCACAGCTTGGGCAGCGGCTTCCTGGATGGCCTGCAGCTTTTTCTTTTCGGGCTCGGCCTGGGTGTACTGGAACACCACTGTGGAGAGGTAAAACTCTTTGTGGCCGTCGATGTCGTATTTCTTTTCCAGCAGACGCATGGAGTAATCGGTCAGGTCCACAAGGGCACCCTCCTCCACCTTGCCGCTCTGGGTGGGCAGGCAGGCCCGCTGCTGGATAATGGAGTTGACGGGGGCTCCGCCCACCTCCTCGGTGTAATGGGTGTAGCCGTTTTTGTAGTTCAGTTTCAGGATCCCCAGCCAGGGCTCGCCATCCCGGGTGAAATCCACCACGGCCAGGTCTGCCCCGGGGATGGTGGTGTGGGCGTGCATGTAATCAAACAGGACACCCGCGATCCGGCAGGAGAGGTCCACGAAATCCTTGTTCTGTTCCAGCTCGTTCCGAAACGCGGAGTCGGGCAGGGGACGGCACTGGCGGATGTCATCGCTGGCCAGCAGTTTTTCAATGTGGTATTGCAGGTACGCCATTTTCTCGGCGGTAGGCTCCATGCAGCTGCCGCTGAGCACCGGGGCGTCCAGTGTGGTGTCCAGCACATGCAGAATGGCCTGATGAATGATGATCTCCATAATATCCCTCACGGTTCTCGTTTATTTTGGGCCCCGGGAGCGGGGCAGAAGTTCTCGAAGTGAATTATAACATATCCCGCGCCCAAAAGCGAGAGCCGGACATCTTGCAACACCACGCTACAGATGCTATACTGGGCACAGAATGAACTGCGCTGCAGCGCTGAAAGGGGAAGACAGAATGGAATTTCGGGATAAACCGATGCAGAACCTCATCCGCGTCAAAGAGAAAGAGATCTGCAAAAATGTGCAGGAGCTGCTGCTGGACGGCGAGCAGATCGTGGGAGCCTACAAGACGGTGCGTGACCAGGCCGTGTTTACCTCCCACCGTATTTTTATTGTGGATATGCAGGGCGTCACGGGCACCCGGCAGGAGATCTTTGTGCTGCCCTACCGGAAGATCGTCCATTTCGGCATCCAGACGGCCGGCTTTGGCGACCCGCTGCAGACCTCACAGCTGACGGTCTGCTATGCGGATGAGCACGAGATGAAGTTTGGCTTTATCGGGCAGGAGGAACTGCTGGCGGTGGCAAAGGCCATCAGCCGCTGCATCCTGTAAGACGACTCTGCGCAGACCGAAAAAGACCTGAAAAACGAAAGACCCGCTCCGGGCACAAGGCTCAGGAGCGGGCTTTCGTTTGCTGTAATATGTGAATGAGATGATGGCAATTTAGCAGGCGCGGTCCTTGCGGCCGGCCTCCAGCATATAGTGCAGGAAGCCCGTCACGTCAGCAGGGTCGGCCACGCTGATGGAAAAGCCCTTGGCGGGGGCATTCATCATCTGGAACAGCTCGGTGGCGGCAGAATCCTTCTTCAGGTCGCAGGTCTCGCCATTGTCCAGATGCAGGTAAACACTGCCCTTGCTGGCAGCAACCTGGTGCATAAAACGGTCTTTATCAAGATATTGAATCCGAAGCATAAAAATACCTCCTAGAAAACAGGTTTAGAGACATCGGGTGCGGGCAGTTGTTTTCCGTCCGTCGCGGTGTTATACTGAGCTTGAAGCTCTGATGAAATAATACCATAAAACAGGTGGATGTAGTAGAATAAAAGCACCCGATTTATACAACAAAATCGGCTTGGATAAAAAACTAACATTCATGTGGGGAAAGGAATTGGCAAATATGGCGGTACAGGTCTGCAACAATGTTGTGGCAAGCTCGGAGGGCCGGGAGCTGGCACAACACGGAAGCCCGATGTTCCCCATCGCGTGCTATGCGGAGGACATGACGGCAGATTCCGTGGCATGGCACTGGCACGAGGAATTTGAGTATATCCTATCGGAAAAAGGCATTTTGTATGTGGATGTGAACAAGACCCGCGTCCGCCTGAATCAGGGAGAGGGTATTTTTGTGAACTCCGGGGCGCTTCATGCGGTGGAGCAGAGCCCCGCCCTGCTTCACTCCAGCGTGTTCCACCCGCGGCTGGTGGGCGGTATGGACACCATCTTCTGGCAGAAGCTCATCAAGCCCATGACCCAGCCGGGAGCTCCGGCGTTCTTCCTCCTCAATGAGGCGGTGCCCTGGCAGAAAGAGGTGCTGGCCTGCCTGCGGGATGCCTGGCGGGAGGTGGCCGATGAGCCCTTTGATTATGAGAACCGGGCGCGGTATCATCTCTCGGCGGCGCTGCGGCTCCTCAGCACCCAGTGCGTGGGCGGCAAGACCAAAGTCTCCCAGCAGGAGCAGATCGCGGCCGAGCGGATGAAGCAGATGCTCCGCTTTGTGGAGGAGCACTATGCGGAGGAGCTGACCGTGGAGAAGATCGCCGCCTGTGTGGCTCTGAGCGAGAGTGCTTGCCTGCGCTCGTTCCGGCAGCTGCTGGGAACCACCCCCATCCAGTATGTCAAGCAGTACCGGGTGGAAAAGGCCGCTGAACTCCTCCGTTCCACCCGTCTCAAGACCGGGGAGATCGGGGCTGAGTGCGGTTTTGCGGATGGCAGCTACTTTATTAAAACATTCCGCGAGGTGAAACACTGTACTCCGCTGGAATACCGGCAGCGCTTCGGCTTGGAAGCATAAAACAGGAGTTGGAAAAAATCGGAAAAGGAGAATCCGTTTATCATGCAGCGCAGTCTTACCCAAGGGCCCATTACCCGCAATATGCTGCTGTTTGCCCTGCCGCTGATGTGCGGCAACCTCTTGCAGCAGATGTATAACATTGCCGATACCTGGGTGGTGGGCCGCTTCCTCGGAGCGGACGCTCTGGCCGCCGTGGGCTCGTCTTACACCCTGATGACATTCCTTACCTCCATTGTGCTGGGCCTGTGTATGGGCAGCGGCGCGGCCATCTCCATGCAGTATGGCGGTGGGGAAGAGGACCGGATGCGGCAGAGCGTGTTCCAGTCCTTTGCCCTCATTGCGGGCATCTCGCTGGCAGTCAACCTGTTGGTTTATCTGGGCCTCAACGGCATTTTGTGGGTGCTGCGGGTCCCGGTGGAGATCCGCCCGCTGATGAAGCAGTACCTCGTTATGATCTTCGGCGGCATTTTTGCCACTTTTTTGTATAACTACTTTGCAAATCTGCTCCGGGCTATCGGGAACTCGATGGTGCCGCTGGTCTTTCTGGCAGTGTCGTCGATCCTGAACGTGGTGCTGGACCTTGTCTGTGTGCTGGTGCTCCACTGGGGCGTCCAGGGTGCGGCCATCGCCACCGTGTTTTCCCAGTTTGTATCCGGTGTGGGCATCGGGCTTTATACCTTAAAGCAGTTCCCGGAGCTCTGCCCCCGGCGGGAAGACTGCAGGTGGGACAAGCACAATCTGGGAACCATCCTGAATCTGTCCGTTATGACCAGCGTCCAGCAGTCCATCATGAACTTTGGCATCCTGATGGTGCAGGGCCTTGTCAACAGTTTTGGCACGGTCATCATGGCGGCCTTTGCAGCGGCGGTCAAAATTGATTCCTTTGCCTATATGCCGGTGCAGGATTTCGGCAACGCGTTCTCCACCTATGTGGCCCAGAACTACGGGGCCAACCAGCCGGAGCGGATCCGGAAAGGCATCCGCAGCGCCGCTGCGACCTCTGCGGTATTCTGCGTCTGTATCAGTGTGCTGGTTTGTCTCTTTGCGGCCCCGCTCATGCAGATCTTCATTGACCCGGCCCAGACAGAGATCGTGGCGGCAGGTGTCCACTACCTCCGCATCGAGGGAGCCTGCTACATCGGCATCGGCACCCTGTTTTTGCTGTACGGCTATTACCGGGCTGTCAACCAGCCGGGAATGTCGGTCATCCTGACCATTGCTTCGCTGGGCACCCGTGTGGCGCTGGCCTACCTGCTCTCGGCCACTCCACTGGGCGTGACGGGCATCTGGCTCAGTGTGCCCATTGGCTGGGCACTGGCGGACGCCATTGGCATTGGCTATTATTTCAAAAATAAGAAAACGAAGGCAGCAGCATGAAAACCGTCTGCCTGATGTGCCATGGCGAGACGCTTTTCAAGGGGATGGATCTGGACGCTTTGGCGCCGGGGTGGTGGATTTAATATAAGATGCTTGCGGTAAATTAAGAATCGGCGAAGCCCTCTCACCAGTTGCGTGGGAGGGCCTTTTTGCGCCCAAAACAGGGATTTACACAACGAAAACTTTTGTTTGGTTTGATAAATACTTGTGAAAGAACTGTAAAAGCTAAAACTTTTTAGATAAAACTCTTGACATCCGACCGGAATTCGATATAATGGCCTTGTTCGACAACTCAAAAACTTTAGGTAAACAATTTGAAACACACAAGATAAACCATTTGATAAAAGGAGACCATTACTATGACTTTCGATGAGATGAAGAAGATCGTTGTTGACACCCTGAACTGCGAGGAAGACAAGGTGACCATGGAGGCCAGCCTGACCGAGGACCTGGAGGCCGACAGCCTGGATGCAGTGGAACTGAACATGGCTCTGGAAGATGCATTCGGCGTCTCCATCTCCGATGAGGAGCTGGCCAACATGAAGACCGTGGGCGATATCTTTAACTACCTGACGGCCCACGCGGAATAAGGTACCGAGGCAAGCGAGATGAACGATATCAGAGACCTGCTCCCCGGCGGCAAAATGCGGGAACGCACGTTCCAGCTCAAGGCCCGGCGTGACGTCGGCGTGGCCTGGACAGAACCCCAGTTTGTGGAGTGTAAGCAGTGCGGCCGCCGCACTACCCGGCAGATCTGGGCCAAAAGCTTTTTCGTCTGCCCCAACTGCGGCTTCCACCTGCCCATCGGCGGCTACTATCGGCTCAGCCTTGTGCTGGACCATGGCAGTTTCCGGGAGCTGGATGAGTCGCTGCCTCCGCAGGATGTCCTCCATTTCCCGGGCTATCCGGAAAAGCTGGCAGGGGCAACGGCGAAGACAGGCCTGAGCGAAGCTGCCGTCACGGCCGTGGGTCGGATCGGCGGCGTGGCCTGCGTGGCCGCGGTGCTGGACAGCCGCTTCTTTATGGGCAGCATGAGCACGGCTGTGGGCGATAAGATCACCCGCGCCATTGAGTATGCTACCAGCAAGCACCTGCCTCTGGTCATCTTCTCGGCCAGCGGCGGCGCCCGGATGCAGGAGGGCATTTTCAGCCTGATGCAGATGGCCAAGACCAGCGCTGCCATTGAGCGCTTTTCCAGCAAGGGCGGGCTGTACATCAGTGTGCTGACCCACCCCACCACGGGCGGTGTCACCGCCAGCTTTGCCAGCCTGGGCGATATCATGCTGGCCGAGCCCGGGGCACTCATCGGCTTTGCCGGCCCCCGCGTCATCGAGCAGACCATCGGCGAGACACTGCCGGCGGGCTTCCAGCGCAGTGAGTTCCAGCTGGAGCACGGCTTTGTGGATAAGGTGGTGCCCCGCAGTGAGCTGCGCGCTACGCTGATCCAGTTGCTGCAGCTCCACGCAGAGGGAGGAAGACGGAATGATTAAAGACCTTTTGGAGCAGCTTGCTCCGCTGGATGCCCAGATCGCAGCCCTGCGCGGCAATGCAGCCGACGAAGAGAGCGATATGAGCGCCATCACGGCCCATGCCTCTGAGCTGGCGGAGCTGGCTGTGGAGGAGGATGAGATCCTCCGCAGCTGTGGCCCGCTGACCGCCGAGGACCGGGTTTTTCTGGCCCGGCATCCGGCCCGCCCCCACATCGACGAGACCGTCAACGCCCTGTTTACCGATTTCTTTGAGCAGTGCGGTGACCGCCAGTGCCGGGAAGACCGGGCCATTCTGGGCGGCATCGCCAAATTCCACGGGATGCCCGTGACCGTCATCGGTCACCGCAAGGGTGCCACACTGGAAGAAAACATGGCCTGCAATTTTGGAATGCCGGGCCCTGAGGGGTACCGTAAGGCCCTGCGCCTGATGAAGCAGGCCGAAAAATTTGGCCGCCCCATCATTACCTTTATTGACACGCCGGGCGCTTACCCCGGCAAGGAAGCCGAGGAACGGGGTCAGGGCGAGGCCATCGCCCGCAACCTGATGGAGATGAGCGGCCTGACTGTGCCCATCATCGCCGTCGTTACGGGCGAGGGCTCCAGCGGCGGTGCACTGGCATTGGGCGTGGCAAACCACATCCTCATGCTGGAAAACGCCGTTTACTCGGTGCTCAGTCCGGAGGGCTTTGCCAGCATCCTGTGGAAAGATTCTTCCCGCAGCGGCGAGGCCTGTGAGCTGATGAAGCTGACGGCCCAGGACCTCTATCGGGATGGGATTGTGGAAGAGATCATCCCGGAGCCGGTGGGCGGCGCGCAGCGCAGCCACGCGGCTCTGTACGCGGCGCTGGACACGGCCCTGAAAAACCATCTGCGCACTCTCTGCAAGATGAACGGCAAGGCCCTGGCCGAGCAGCGCTATAAAAAATACCGCCAGATCGGGGAAACGAGGAAAGCATGAACGGGTTACAGCTGATCGCAACCGGCGGGGCACTGCCCGGCCGCACGGTCACCAACGAAGATCTGAGCCGCGTCGTGGACACCAGCGACGAGTGGATCACCACTCGCACGGGCATCCGCACCCGGCACTGGTGCACGGAGGGGGAGAGCGCGGCCACCCTGGCGATCGCAGCCGCCCGGCAGGCGCTGGAACGCAGCGGCCTGGCCCCGGAGCAGATCGCCTGTTGTGTCTGTGCTACCCTCTCGGCCCCGGACGCGACCCCGAGCGTGGCCTGTCAGGTACAGCGTGCGCTGGGCCTGCCTGAGGATCGCCCGGCACTGGACGTGAACGCGGCCTGCTCCGGTTTTGTCTACGGCACCGCCGTGGCCCGCGGCCTGCTCACCACACTGGGCGGGCAGTATGCGCTGGTGATAGGGTGCGAGGCCCTTTCCCGTCTGATGGACCCAACCGACCGCTCTACCTGTGTCCTCTTTGGAGATGGCGCGGGCGCGGCCGTTTACGCGCTGACCGATACTCCTTTCGCCATCACGCTGGGAGCCCGGGGCAATGATGCCATCCACGCAGGCGGGCCTGATCGGGCTGGTTCTGCGCCCATTACCATGGACGGCAAGGCTGTTTTCCGCTTTGCGGTGGATGCCCTGCCCAAGAGCTTGAACAAGGTTTTGGTGGAGACAGGACTGACGCTGGACGATCTGGACTGGGTGGTCTGCCATCAGGCCAACAGCCGGATCATCGACCACTGCATCAAACACCTGAATGCCGACCCGGCCAAATTCTACAAGAACATGGACCGCCACGGCAACACCAGTGCCGCCAGCATTCCGGTGGCCCTCAATGAGCTGGCCGAAGCAGGGAAGCTGACTCCCGGCCAGCGGGTGGCCTGCATTGGCTTTGGCGGCGGCCTCACCTGGGGCGGCATGATTCTGACATACAAAGGTTGAAAAAATGAAACTTCTAAACGAGATTCTGGGGACGAAGTACCCCATCATTCAGGGCGGTATGGCCAACATCGCCACCGGCGAGTTTGCGGCCGCCTGCTCCAATGCGGGGGCCCTGGGCCTCATCGGCGCGGGCGGAATGCGGGATGGGGATACCCTGCGGGAGAACATCCGCCGCTGCAAGGCATTGACCGACCAGCCCTTTGGCGTCAACATCATGCTGATGCACCCTCTTGCAGATGAGTTTGCAAAGATCGTGGTGGAAGAGGGCGTGCAGGTGGTCACCACCGGCGCGGGCAACCCGGGCAAGTATATCCAGATGTGGAAAGAAGCCGGCATCAAGGTCATCCCCGTGGTGGCTGCTGCCGTGCTGGCAAAGCATCTGGAGCCGCTGGGCGTGGATGCCATCATCGCCGAAGGCACCGAGAGCGGCGGCCATGTGGGCGAGATGACCACCATGGCGCTGGTGCCCCAGGTAGTGGATGCCGTCAATGTCCCGGTTATCGCGGCGGGCGGCATTGCCGATGGCCGCCAGCTGGCAGCAGCTTTTGCGCTGGGGGCCTGCGGTGCTCAGGTGGGCACCTGCCTGCTGGTGAGCGAGGAGTGCCCCATCCACGAAAACTACAAAGCGGCCCTCCTCCGGGCCAAGGACAGTGACACTATCGTGACCGGCCGCATCGGCGGCACCCCCGTCCGTGTTTTGAAAAACCGGATGAGCCGGGAATATGTCCGGCAGGAAAAGGCCGGTGCCGATAAGATGGAGCTGGAAAAATACACGCTGGGCAGCCTGCGCCGTGCCGTCTTTGAGGGCGACACTGCCACGGGCAGCCTGATGGCCGGTCAGGTGGCCGGAATGCTCCATGAGGTGCGCCCGGTGGCTGCCATTCTGGATGAGCTGTGGGAGAGTGGGAGGCAGCGCATGGCCGCGCTGAGTGAGCTATGCTGACCCTCGCGGGCAAACCCCTTGCAGTCCCCATTTTACAGGGCGGCATGGGCGTGGGCGTTTCCCTGGGCGGGCTGGCCGGAGCCGTGGCGGCCTGCGGCGGCATGGGGTGCATCTCCACCGCCGACACCGGCTACCGGGAACCGGATTTTGCCAAAGACCCGGTCGGCGCCAACCGCCGCGCCCTGGCGGCGGAGATCAAAAAAGCAAAAGAGATCGCCAACGGGGCCGGCCTTGTGGCCATCAACGCCATGGTTGCCACCCAGAACTATGCCGACGCCGTGAAAACAGCGGTGGAGGCGGGAGTGGACGCCATCGTCTCGGGGGCCGGGCTCCCGCTGGAGCTGCCCGGTCTGGTGGAAAAAGCCGATGTGGCGCTGGCACCCATCGTATCCAGCGGCCGGGCGGCCAGGCTGATCTTGCGCCGCTGGGCCAAATCCTTTGGCCGTACCGCTGATTTTGTGGTCATTGAGGGCTGCAAGGCGGGCGGACACCTTGGCTTTTCCGAGGAAGAGCTGCTGGCAGGCAAATGCCAGACCTTAGATGAAATTCTGCCGGAAGTCCTTGCGGAGGTAAAACCCTACGAGGAGCAGTTCGGCCACGCCATCCCCGTGTTTGTGGCGGGCGGCGTTTACACGGGCGAGGACATCGCCCACTATGCCCGGCTGGGAGCCGCCGGTGCCCAGCTGGCCACACGATTCATCCCGACCTATGAGTGCGACGCCAGCCAGACCTATAAAGATGTCCTGCTGGCGGCACAGCCGGAGGATGTCCGTATCATCCACAGTCCGGTGGGAATGCCCGGCCGGGCGCTGAACACCCCGCTGGTGCAGAAGCTGGCCGAGGGCCTGCGCTTCCCCCCGAAACGGTGCGCCCGCTGCCTGAAAGCCTGCGACCCTGCAAAAGTACCCTACTGCATTACCCACGCGCTGATTGAAGCCGTCAAGGGCAATGTGGAAGAGGGCCTGTTCTTCTGCGGGGCCAACGTGGGGCAGCTGGACCGGATGCGCAGCGTCCGGGAGCTGATGGATGAACTGATGGACGATTGGAGGAAACACCAATGAAACTTGCCATTCTTTACGCCGGGCAGGGCAGTCAGCACCCCGGCATGGGCAAAGACCTTTACGAAGCATATCCCGCTTTCCGGGCCGCTTTTGATGCCGCTGCGCTGGATTTTGACCTGCACAGCGTCTGCTTTGAAGACCCGGACGGCGTTTTGAATCAGACCGAATACACCCAGCCCTGCATGGTGGCCTTTGCGGCCGGCGTGACTGCTGTTTTGCAGGAAAACGGCGTCAAGGCGGATGATCTGGCCGGCCTCTCGCTGGGGGAGTATTCCGCCCTGCAGGCCGCCGGTGTCTTTACGGCCAAGCAGGCGGTGGAACTGGCGGCTTACCGCGGCAAGGCGATGGCCGATGCCGCCAAAGGCATCGACTGCGGCATGACCGCTGTGATGAACCTGGACCGGGACGCCCTCGCAAAATGCTGCGAAGAGGCTTCCGCACTGGGTGTTGTTCAAATCTGCAATTACAACTGCCCGGGTCAGCTGGTCATCGGCGGCGAGAAAGCCGCTGTGGAAAAGGCTGCCGAGCTGGCAAAAGCCGCCGGTGCCCGCCGCTGCATCCCCCTCAAGGTCAGCGGCCCGTTCCACACCCGGCTGATGGCCCCGGCAGGGGACGCACTGGCCAAGCGCTTTGCCACTGAGAACTTCGGAGAGATGAAAACTCCCGTTCTCTTCAACTGCTTAGGCCATGAAAAGAGCGCGGAGGATTCCATCCCGGCGCTGCTGGAAAAGCAGGTGCAGAGCAGTGTTTACATGGAGGATACCCTCCGCCGCCTGGGTGAGTTGGGCGTCACTGAGATCTTGGAAGTTGGCCCGGGCAAGGCACTGAGCGGCTTTGTCAAAAAGACGCTGGGCCCGGACGTGTCCTGCACTGCCGTGGAAACGGCGGAGGAGCTGGCCGCGTTTCTGACCAAGTGGAAGGAGGCCCACGCATGAGCGAAGCTGTGGTGAAGCGTGCTGCCGTTGTCACCGGCGGCAGCCGGGGCATTGGCCGTGCCATCTGCGTGGCTCTGGCCAAACAGGGCTGCAATGTGGTGGTCAACTACTGCCACGGTGTGGATGCTGCTGCTGAGACGGTGGCCCAGTGCACCACTCTGGGCGTGCAGGCTGTGGCCGTACAGGCCGATGTCTCCACCGCCGAGGGCTGTAAAAAACTGTTTGAAGAGGCGGTCAACGCCTTTGGCCGGGTGGATATCCTCGTGAACAACGCCGGTGTCACCCGGGATAATTTGATCCTCCGGCTGAGCGAGGAGGATTTTGACAAAGTCCTCAACGCCAACCTCAAGGGAGCGTTCCTCTGCTGCAAGGAGGCTGCCCGCCGGATGGTCCGTCAGCGCTCTGGCCGGATCATCAACCTGAGCAGCGTGGTGGCCCTGCGGGGCAACGCAGGCCAGACCAACTACGCCGCCAGCAAGGCAGGCCTCATCGGTCTGACCAAGAGCCTGGCCCGGGAGCTGGCCAGCCGCGGCGTTACGGTCAATGCGGTAGCCCCCGGCTTTATTGAAACCGACATGACGGCCGTCCTGCCCGAAGCGGTTCAGGCGGAAATGACAAAGGGCATCCCGCTGGGCCGTGTGGGCCAGCCGGAGGATGTGGCAAACGCGGTGGCGTTCCTCGCTGCCGAACAAAGCGGCTATCTCACCGGGCAGGTGCTCTGTGTAGACGGCGGCATGGCAATGTAAAAGGAGAAATTCTCTTATGGAAAAACGCAGAGTCGTGATTACGGGCCTTGGCACCGTGAACCCGCTGGGCAACACCACCGCCGAGAGCTGGGCCGCTGCCAAAGCAGGCAAGTGCGGCATTGGGCCCATCACCCAGTTTGACGCCAGCGAATTCAAGTGCAAGCTGGCCGCTGAGGTCAAAAACTTTGACCCCGAGACGGTTGTGGATAAAAAAGAGGCCCGCAAGATGGCCCGGTTCACCCTGCTGGCGCTGGGCGCTGCCGCGGAGGCACTGACCGACAGCGGCCTGGATCTGGCCGCAGAGGGCGAACACATCGGTGTCAGCGTGTCCAGCGGCATTGGCGGCCTGCCCACCATCGAGGAGCAGCACAGTCGTGGTCTGGAAAAGGGAATGGAAAAGGTCAGCCCGTATTTTGTCCCCATGGCCATTGCCAACATGGCAGCGGCCCAGATCGCCATTCGCTTTGGCCTCAAGGGGATGTGCACCTGCCCGGTCACGGCCTGCGCGGGCGGCACCAACGCCGTGGGCGATGCATTCCATCGCATCCGGGATGGCTATGAGCCCATCATGGTCTGCGGCGGTGCCGAGAGCTGCATCAGCCCGCTGGGCATCGGCGGTTTTACCAGCATGAAAGCCCTCTCCACGGCCCAGGACCCGGAGGCAGCCAGCCTGCCCTTTGACGCCCGCCGCGGCGGCTTCGTCATGGGCGAGGGCAGCGGCATCCTGGTGCTGGAAAGCCTTGAACACGCCCAGGCGCGCGGTGCCAAAATTTACGCGGAAGTAGTGGGTTACGGTGCCAACTGTGACGCCTACCACTTTACCGCCCCGGCTCCCGGCGGCGTGGGGGCCATCGGCTGCATGAAGCAGGCGCTGGCCGACGCCGGCGTTGCTCCGGAGCAGGTGGACCACATCAATGCCCACGGCACGGGCACCCACATGAACGACAGCTGTGAGACGGCTGCCATCCATGCGGTGTTCGGCGAGCACGCCAAGGAGCTGGCGGTTGTCTCTACCAAGAGCATGACGGGCCACCTGCTGGGCGGTGCCGGCGGTGTGGAAGCGGTGTTCACGGCGCTGGCCCTGCGGGACCAGTTCGCCCCGCCCACCATCCACTATGAGCAGCCGGATCCGGAGTGTGACCTGGACTATGTGCCCAATGTGGGCCGGGAAATGTCCATGACCTACGCGTTGAGCAACAGCCTGGGCTTTGGCGGCCACAACGCCTGCCTGCTGCTGCGCAAGTGGGAGGGCTGAACCATGGCGGAACCTCGCACCGCGCGTGAAAACGCAAACAGCCTCACCTCGGAGCAGATCGCGGCCATCCTGCCGCACCGCTACCCGTTTGCACTGGTGGACCGCATCCTGGACTATGAACCGGGCCAGTGGGCCATCGGCCGCAAGTGTGTTTCCCGCAATGAGGAATTTTTCTGCGGCCACTTCCCAGGCCAGCCTGTCATGCCGGGCGTCCTCATCCTGGAAGCGCTGGCTCAGACCGGGGCCGTCGCGGCTCTCAGCCTGCCGGAAAACGCGGGCAAACTGGCCCTCTTTGGCGGCATCAAGAATGCACGCTTCCGCAAACAGGTCACGCCGGGGGATGTGCTCACCCTCCACTGTGAGCTGGTGGAACAGCGGGGCCCGGTGGGCATCGGCAAGGCGTCCGCCTATGTGGACGGCAAGTGCGCCGCCACTGCCGAGCTGACCTTTGTGCTGACCGACCGCACCGAATAACAAAAACGAGAAAAGCACTCCGGAGCTGCAGAGATGCTGCGGCTCTGGGGTGCTTTTTGCCAAAAACAGGCGGCAGCGGATAGCGCTCCCAAAAGGTGTTTGAAATGGTGCATAAAATGCACAAAAATGTGAGGATATGCAGTGCCATTTCTTGAACGGGGTTGCGCCGAAAAGCTTTTCGTGTTATGATTGTTCAAAGAAAGAAACAAACACCATCAGACGTTGACCGGAAGGAAGCAAACGAACCATGGCAAAGCTGGAAACGTGCGGAGAAAAGGGCTTGGCACAGCAGGGATCAAAAGATGCGCGCTTAGAGGAACTGGAAGATTTTTTGCGGGAAAACGCGGAACGGCGCTTGTGTATGGCGGCCGTGGATGTGGAGCATTTCAAGCTGGATGAGGCGGGCTGCAACTGGGAGCAGTACAGTCCCTCCATGCGGGAAAAGCTCAAGCAGCGCCAGCAGTTGCTCATTGAGATAGAGCGGGCGCTGCAGAACAAGGAATTCTGCTTTTACTTACAGCCTAAGTGCAACAGCATGACCCACGCCATTGTGGGGATGGAAGCGCTGGTGCGCTGGAACCACCCCACCCGGGGCATCGTGTCGCCCGGGGAGTTTGTGCCCCTGATGGAAGAGACGGGCCTCATCACCCGGCTGGACCTCTACCTGTGGGAAGAGGTCTGCCAGATGCTCCACGGCTGGAAAGCCCGGAACGAGAACATGGTGCCCATCTCGGTCAATGTCTCCATTGCGGATATCGCGGCGCTGGATGTGGCGCAGGTGCTCTGGGAGCTGGTGCAGAAATATCAGCTGGAGCCCAAACTGCTGCTGGTGGAGATCACCGAGAGTATGCTGGCCCAAAACCTGAAAATGGTGGAAAACACCATCGCGGCCCTCCACCGCAAGGGCTTTGCCGTGCTGATGGATGATTTTGGCAGCGGCTATTCCTCCCTGAATGTGCTCCGCAATACCAGCGTGGATGCCATCAAGCTGGATATGCAGTTCATCGTGCGGGACAGTGAAAGCAGCAAGGGCAAGCAGATCGTGGAATCGGTCATCGAGATGGCCAGGCGGCTGAACCTGCCCATTATCGCCGAGGGCGTGGAGACGCAGGAGCAGGTGTTCATGCTCCAGTCCATGGACTGCCTTTACACCCAGGGGTACTATTTTTATAAGCCCATGGCCGTGAAACAGGCCGAGGAGCTGCTTGCGCAGCCTGCCATGGAAAATTACTGGGACCTGCGCCGGGACATGACCCGCCGGAATTACAAGGCCTTTACGGGCGGTCTTGTGAGCGAAAAGAGTGCCATTGCCCTGCAGGCGTTTCAGATCCTGGCCGATAACGCCCTGCTGCTGGCCCGCCTGGATCTGGTTACAGGGGAATACCGCATCGTCAAGCGGGACGAACGGCTGATGGGTGTTTCCGAAGAGAAAACGCTTCAGCTGGAAAGCTACTGCGAGCAGCTGGTGGCCGAAAAAGCCATCCACCCGGAGGATGCAGCGCAGTTCCGCGCGCAGGCGAAGCTGGAGCTGCTTCAGGCGGCATTGTTCCGGGAGCGGCGCTCGGTGATCCGCCGCTGCCGCCAAATGGTGGCGGGGAAGTATGTCTGGGTACGCATTGAGGTGCTGCCCTGCAAAGACTGCAGCCCGGAAGACCCCTGGGCTGTGGTGGTCGCGCGGGAAGAATTTCCCGAGGAATAACGGTTTTATCAAGGCCCTCTGCCGTGGTGCAGGGGGCCTTGTGTGCTGTCTGACGGCAAAATCTAAAGCAAAGATTAAGATTTCCTAAGAAAAATCCAATGGAAAAGCCGGGCCGTTGCTGATATACTGAAAACGGTAAACTCTGGAAACGTGAAAAATGGGAGGAAACAAGATCATGGCGGCACAGACGATACTCATTGCGGAAGATGATCCGGACATCCGGGACGGTGTGCGCATTTTGCTGGCCGGGGAGGGCTACCATATCCTGGAGGCAGAAAACGGCACCCGGGCGCTGGAGATCTTCAACCCGGAAGTAGACCTGGTCATCCTGGACATCATGATGCCCGGCATGAGCGGGCTGCGAGTCTGCGAGGAGCTGCGCAAGGTGTCCACGGTGCCCATCCTGTTCCTGACGGCAAAATCGCAGGAATCGGACAAGCTGCTGGGCCTGACGGCGGGCGGCGATGATTACCTGCCAAAGCCGTTCTCCTTTGCGGAGCTCAGTGCCCGGGTCAAGGCTCTGCTGCGGCGGTACTGCGTCTATCAGGGCAAGGGGCAGGTGGCTGCCCAGCCCGAAAACCTGAAGTTCGTTTCCAATGGCGTCCAGCTGGCACTGGACTGCAACCGGGTCTGGGTAGAAGAGCGGGAAGTGGACCTGACCGAGACGGAGTATAAAATCCTGCGGATGCTGATGCAGAACCCGGAGCGCATCTTCTCAGTGGAGATGATCTATGAGACCGTGTGGGGCGAGCCTTACTACTATACTTCCAACGGCACGGTCATGGTCCACATCCGCAACCTGCGGACAAAAATTGAAGCCGACCCTCAGAACCCCAAGCGGGTGTGTACCGTGTGGGGCAAGGGGTACCGGTTTGTGAATGAGGAGCGTGTATGAACAGACAGAGCCTCGTTGCAAAAATGCTCCACCTGCAGGTGGCGTCGGCGCTGGTGTGCATTCTGCTGTATTTTGCGCTCCTGTTTGCCACGCGAGCAGGGCTGAGCTACTACAATAACCACTCCGATATTCAGCAGCGCTCCATTGCCCGGCAGGTGGAACGATTTCAGAAATACGTTACAGCACAGGAGATCTCCGCAAAAGACACCCGGGCCATTGATGATTGGGTGGGGCAGCAGAGCTTTTTGCTGATGAACATTTACCGCGGGCATCGGATGCTCTACTCAAACTTTTCGTTCAGTTTTGGAGATGGCCCGGATGAGGAACGGGAACCCGGTTCAAACTTTTCGTTCAGTTTTGGAGATGGCTCGGATGGAGAACGGGAATCCGGTGAGAGCTGGCAGGAGTTTTATCTTGTCCAATTCTCGGATGGCCCGGCCCAGGTACAGCTGTTCTGCAATGTGGTGCTCAACTGGTGGGTCCTGTTCAGTAAATTGCTGATCGTTTTCTGCGTGGGTGTGTTTCTGGTGGTGTTCTGGTTTGCCTGCCGCCGCATTGTGAAATATATCATCCAGCTCAGTGAGGAGATCCAGGCCATGGAGGGCGGCGACCTCGACCACCCCATCACCATCCGGGGAGATGATGAGCTGACGACGCTGGCCCGCTGCCTGGACTCCATGCGGGTCACCCTGCGCCAGCAACAGGAGGAGGAAGCAAAGGCCTCCGCCAAGGTGAAGAACCTCATCACCGAAATGTCCCACGACCTGCGCACTCCGCTGACCACGCTGCTGCTGTATACCGAGATCGTCCGGAGCCGCAAATATGAGAACGACGTCCAGCGGGATGACTACCTGAACAAGATCGACACCAAGGCCCGGCAGCTCAAACAGCTGTCCGATAACCTGTTTGAGTATGCCCTTGTCACCCGGGACACCGTCGTTACATTGGACCCGCCAGCTTACTTCTCCCGCATTTTCGAGGAACCGCTGGCTGAGATGGTGGATACATTGCAGCAGCGTGGCTTTGCCTGTGCGCTGGACCTTGGCAGTGAGGACCTGATGCTGACGGTCAAGATGCAGTATATCCGCCGCGTTTTTGATAACATCACGTCCAATGCCATCAAGTATGCCGACCCCGGCCGGGAGATCTCCGTTACTTTTCGAAAGGAAGAAAAGTGGGTGGGCCTGCGTTTTGCAAACCATGTGCTGCCCGGCCAGCACCGGGAGGAAAGCACCCAGGTGGGCTTGACCAGTATTGAGACCATGATGGAAAAGATGAACGCGGTCTGCCGGGTGGAGCAGGGGACAGAGCAGTTTGCGATCACGCTGCTGTTTCCCATCACCTGAGAGCGCCGGAAACGGGTGTCAGCGCGGTTTCTGACGCGCTTTCATAAATTGTTCACGATTCTTAAGCCAAATTTAAGAAAATCCTCGGGAATTTCTGAAGAAAAGTCTGCTATAATTCCGTTGTATCATAGAGAGGGGCATTTTGGAAGCCCCATCCCCCCGAAAAAAACCCAGGAGGCCAATGTTTATGCTATTTAGAAAAAAGCCAGCGGAGGAACGCTCCCCGCAAGAACTGGAAATCGCGCTACAGGAAGCGGAAATGCCGCAAAAGGGCCTGAAGCCTTTCCTGCACAAAAATGGGAAGAAGCTGGTGGCCGTTCTGGTCGTACTGGTCCTTCTCATCGCCCTCTTTGCCCCCAAGGGAAAGAAAAAAGCTGTGAGCGCGGAGACCCAGTACACCACCGTCAGCCCCGAAAACCGGGACATCACCAACGTGTACAGCGCATCGGGCACCCTGAACGCCGCCAACAGCTACACCGTCAAGGCGACGGTCAAGGGCGATGTCCTGACCGCGGATTTTGAGGTGGGCGATGTGGTGGAAAAGGGCGCGGTCCTTTACACCATCGACAGCTCCGATGTCGTCAGCGGCGTGGAAAAGGCAGAGCTGAACCTCGGCCAGGCCCAGCGCAGCTACGATGACGCTGTGGACGCCCAGTACATCCGCACCGACATTGCCGGCACCGTCGCTTCCTTTAAAGTGCGGGTAGGCGATGTGGTCAACGCAGGGCAGGAAGTCGCCACCATCCGGGACGACACCACCCTGCTGCTGGAGCTGGAGTTCCCGGCGGCGGACGCCGCCAACTTTGCCGTGGGCCAGAGCGCGGAGGTGCTGCTGGACAGCACCTTTGAGGCCATCACCGGCAACGTGCAGTCCGTCTCCGGTGCTGATACCCTCAGCAGCGGCAACCTGCTGGTCCGCACCGTGACCATCGCGGTCCGCAACACCGGCAACCTGACCGCTTCCCAGGCGGCCACTGCCACCATCAACGGCGTCAGCGCCCTGTCTTCCGCCCGGTTCAGCTACCAGCGTGAGCAGAGCGTTACTGCCCAGAACAGCGGCACCGTCTCCGCTCTCTGCGTCAAGGAGGGAGCTCAGGTCAGCGCCGACACAGCCCTGCTCCAGCTCTCTGGCAATAACCTGACCAAGCAGGTGCTCAACGCCTCCGACAACCTGCGCAGCGCCGAGCTCTCTGTGGAAGACACCCAGAAGCAGGTGGACGATTACACCATCACCGCTCCCATCAGCGGCACGATCATTTCCAAGGATGTCAAGGTGGGTGATACCGTGGGCACCAGCACGGCAACGGCCGATACCATGTGCGTCATCTACGATATGAGCTACCTGGAAATGACCCTGAACGTGGACGAGCTGGACATCCTCAACATCAAGGAGGGCCAGAAAGCCACCATTACCGCCGATGCCGTTTCCGGCCAGACCTTTGAGGGCGTTGTTACCAGCATCTCCAAGGCAGGCACCACCACCGGCGGTACCACCACGTACCCCGTTACCATCCGCATCGACGAGATGGGCGACCTGCTGCCCGGCATGAACGCCACGGCAGAGATCGTGACCGAGAGCGCCGACAATGTTCTCTCGGTGCCCAATGCGGCCATCACCCGCGGCAATTACGTCCTTGTAACCAAGGATTCGCCCAGCGCCGCCAACGCGGATGACAGCATGACCGCTCCGGACGGCTACGTTTACGTCAAGGTGGAGACCGGTGTCAGCGATGATGACTACATTGCCATCACCAGCGGCCTGACCGCGGAAGACACCGTGGCCTATGATTCCAGCTACAGCACCACCACCCTCGCCGGGGATATGCAGCTGGTGATGGACGGCGGTGATATGGGCGGCGGCCCCGGCGGTGCTCCTGACGGTGGCGGCCCGGGAGGTGGCCAGTAATGAGTGCACTCATTGAGTTTGACAACGTGTGCAAGTATTACCAGATGGGTGACACGACGGTCAAGGCTGCCGACCATATCTCCATGAAGATCAACAAAGGCGAGTTCGTGGCCATCGTCGGCCAGTCCGGCTCGGGCAAATCCACCTGCATGAACATCATCGGCTGCCTGGACGTGCCCACGGCGGGCACCTATCGGCTCAATGGCCGGGATGTGGGCAAGATGAACAAGGACGAGCTGGCCGAGATCCGCAACGAGATGCTGGGCTTCATCTTCCAGCAGTATAACCTGCTGCCCAAGCTCAGCCTGCTGGAAAACGTGGAAGTGCCGCTGGTGTACGCGGGCATCCCCCTGGCTGAGCGCAAGCGCCGCGCGACCGCCTCTCTTGAGCGGGTAGGGCTGGGCGATAAGCTCAAGAACAAGCCCAACCAGCTTTCCGGCGGCCAGCAGCAGCGTGTCTCCATTGCACGTGCTCTGGCGGGTAACCCGGCGGTCATTCTGGCCGACGAGCCCACCGGCGCGCTGGACAGCCACACCGGCCGCGAGGTGCTGGGGATGCTGCAGGAGCTGCACCGGCAGGGGAACACTGTGGTGCTCATCACCCACGACAACTCCATTGCGGTGCAGGCCCAGCGGATCATCCGGCTGGAGGATGGGCGTGTCGTTTACGACGGCGACGCCCACGCCCCGGAGGCGGTGGTCCAGCCCAACCTGGTCATCCCGAACCCGGTAAAACCACAGAATGAAACCAAACAGGAGGGCAGCGTATGATCTACGAAACCTTCCGTGAAGCCATCCAGAATATCTGGAGCAATAAATTCCGTACATTCCTTACCATGCTGGGCATCATCATTGGCGTGATGGCTGTTATGGTCATTGTGGGTCTGGGTAACGGTATGACCACCAGCATCCAGAACGAATTTGCCGATATGGGCACCAACCTCCTGACCGTGCAGGTCATGGGCTACGGCTCCCGTTCTGTCAAAGTCAAGGACTTCTATGAACTGGTGGAAAAAAACTCGGATGTCCTCGGGGATGTTTCGCCCGTCATCAGTATGAGCGGAACGGTGAAAGTCGGTACGGACGATGACAGTTACAGCAGCACCTCCGTCAAAGGCGTCAGCGAAGTGTATCTGAACATGGATGGCTACACCATCGCGCAGGGCCGTCCCCTGAACTACGTGGACATGGACGCCAACAAAAAGGTCTGCATGGTAGGCGATTACATCAGCCGGGTGGGCTATGGCGGCAACGCCATTGGCCAGAGCATCAAGATCGGCAGAGAGTGGTACACCATTGTGGGCGTGCTGGAAGCCGAGATCGACGACCCCTCCGATCAGGAGGGCAGCAGCGACGACTGCATTTTTGTGCCCTACACCACGGCCATGCGTGTCTCTGGCATCAGCACGGCCAGTTCTTACGCGGTCCTTGTGTCCGATGAGGAGAATATCTCCAAGGGCAAGGCCATTATTGAGAATGGCCTGCAGGAGCTGCTTCACTCGGACAGCGGCTATATGGTCATCAGCCTGAGCGAGATGCTGGATATGATGACGAGCATGGTCAACATGGTGGTCACGGTCCTGACGGCCATTGCGGCCATCTCGCTGCTGGTCGGCGGCATCGGCATCATGAACATCATGATGGTCTCTGTTACCGAGCGCACCCGTGAGATCGGCATCCGCAAGGCACTGGGTGCCAAGGAAAGAACGATCCTGAGCCTGTTTGTGGTGGAGGCGGGCACAACGTCTGCTCTGGGCGGGATCATTGGCATTGGCCTGGGATACACCGTCTCAGCCCTTGCCACCAAGGTCCTGGCCGTCATCATGACCGATATGACCATTACGGTCACCCCCACCGTCGGCTCCATTGCCGTGGCCTTTGGCATCTCGGTGGGCATTGGCGTGCTGTTTGGCTACCTGCCTGCAAAACGTGCCGCAAGCCTCAACCCCATTGAAGCTCTGAGATATGATTGACCTCTCAGCTGCGCCGTCGGTCATTGGCCGCGCGGCTCACAGCTCCCCTGACAGGGGAGCCAAGATTTAAGGAGTGAAACTATGAAGAAACGCATTCTTGCGCTGCTGTTGGCGGTCTGCGTGGCCTGCTCCATGCTCATCCTGCCCGCCTCGGCCAGCGGCTCCAACACGGCAGTCCAGACCGCCGTTACGCTGGGCGGCCTGACCTCCGACCAGACGGCAAACCTGGCCGCACCGCTTACCCGTGGTGCGCTGACCAAACTGATGGTAGCGTTCTCCGCCTACCGGGAAAGCGCCAAGACCCAGGGCTCCACGGGTACCCTCTTTTCGGATGTGGGCAGCGGCTCCGCCTATGCGCCCTACGTCCGCATTGCGGTCCAGCAGGGCTGGATCAGCGGCTATACGGACGGCAGCTTCCGCCCGGACAATGCTGTCACGCTGGAAGAAGCCTGCACCGCAGTCCTCAAGCTGCTGGGCTATGACGTGACCACTCTCAGCGGTACGTTCCCGGCCGCACAGCTCAACAAGGCAAACGAGCTGGGTCTGCGGGACAACCTGACCAAGACCCAGGGCGAGGGGATGACGCTGGAAGACGGCGCTGTCCTGCTCTACAATGCCCTGACGGCCACCACCGCGGAGGGCAAAGTCTATGCCTCTTCGCTGGGCTTTACCGTGAATAACGGCGTGGTGGATGTCTCTTCCATCCTGCTCAGCAATGTCAAGGGCCCCTTTGTGGCGGGCCTGGGCACCCAGCTGCCCTTTGCACCCACGGCGGTCTACCGCAACGATACCGTGACCACGGACGCCACCCTCAACGCCTATGATGTTTACTACTACAACGAGACGGCCCAGACGGTATGGATCTACACCCGCAAGGCCGCAGGCCGCATCACGGCCGTGGCTCCCTCGGCCAATGCCCCCACTTCTGTTACCGTGGCAGGCACCGAGTACACCATCGCTTCCTCCTCTGTGGCGGCACAGCTCTCCGCTCTGAACGGCGGCGGCGTGGGCCAGGTGGTCACCCTGCTGCTGGGCATGAACGATGAAGCGGTTTCCGTCCTGACGGGCGACGCCGCCAATGAGGTGTTCTACGGCGTGGTCCAGACCACCAGCCGCAGCCTGGTGGAAAACAGCGGCCCGGATGTGCAGCAGACCGTGGCCGTTGCCTGCACCGATGGCGTGACCCGCAGCGTGAACGTGGACAAACAGTTCAACTATCCGGCAGGCAAGCTGGTGGCCATCACCGTGGATGAAAACGGTGAGAACATCCAGAGCCTTGAGACCAAATCCACCAGCGGCACCGTCAACGCCGAGGGCACCGCCCTGGGCAATACGGCCCTGGCCAGTAACGTGGAAATTCTGGACACGACTTCGGAGGGTTTGGCTGGGGCAGTTCGCCCCAGCCGCCTATCGGGGGTCACTCTGAGCGGCACGGACGTCAAATATTATACCACCAATGAAAAAGGCGAGATCGACCGCCTCATCCTCAGCGACGTGACGGGCGATCTGTGGGAGTACGCGGCACTGGATGGCATCCAGGCAGCCACCGATTATGCGGGCAGCAAGATCGACGAGAAAATCAACGAGAAAGTTTCCTCTTCCTCTTCGACAAGCTCGTCTCTGGCAGGCATGACCACGACCACCGAGGATGACGACCGGAAAGCCAAGCAGACCGCGCTGGATGTGCGCAACATCATGCTGCCCAGCACCAGCGATGTGCTGTATGGTCTGGTGGATGGTAGCATCGTCAGCACCACCTGGAACCAGCTTACCGGCAGCACCGACCGGTTGGCTTCCTACGTGCTGAAAAAGGTGGGCGACAATGTAGGCGGCGTGGCAGGCAATATCATTGATTACTTTGCCTCCGGTGCCAACTATGTCTGCTATGTCAACGGCAAGCAGGTCACCTATACCACCTCGGTCAAGTACCCGGTCATCGCGGGAGGCGTGGCCATTGGCAAATCCGCCGACGGCAAAAAAGTCAACGCGATGGTCCAGCTTTCCCCGGTGGTGGTGGATAAGCTGGGCGCCGGCTGGGTCATGAAAGGGGATACCCGCTATGAGACCGCCGACGACATCCAGGTCTATCTGTGGAACCAGGGAACTTATTACAAAGTTTCTCTGGCCGACCTCAATACCCAGGATTACAAACTGATCGGCTGGTACGATAACCAGGGCCATTCCGCAGGCAATAAGATCCGCCTGCTGGTAGCCGTGCGCACCAACTAAAAGCGAAACAGAACCAAAGCCCCTGCGCAGGAGTTTCTCTTGCGCAGGGGCTTTTTGGCATTGGGTAGCTTGAGCGAGCGACAACCACCAGCTCCGCTGGTGGAATAAAAACGGCTTTGATGATGGGGCCGATGGTGATGGTCTCCAGCTTGGAGAAATCAGTCGCCTCCTGATTTTTATTTTGCCGGATCTGAAGGCGGAGCGCAAGGAGAGCCGAAAATCCGCATGACACGGATGGTTAGCAGCGGCTAATGTGCAACAAGCACAAAAATAATTCTCTAACATTGGCAAGTAGTAGATTAAAAAATGGTGTTAAAGTATTGACAATTTGCTCCGCACGGCGCTATAATGCAGGTACAGTAATTGATTAACACTTTTAATCAATTAAAGATTTATTACCGGATGAGATTTGAAGATTGATAAAAAACGACGAATCTCAAACAAAAAACGATTGCTTGCTTGAAGAACGAATTGATTAACACTTTTAACTAAAAGGAGAAAATGATTATGAAGTACTTCCTGGACAGCGCAAAACTCGATGAGATCAAGCTCGCTTACAACACTTTTGGCATTGACGGCGTTACCACCAACCCCCGTCACATCATGCTGAGCGGCAAGCCGTTCCTGACGGCCATTACCGACATCGCCAACTGGATCAAGGAAGAGGGTCTGGAGGGCTACGAGAAGTTCCCCGTCTCCGTGGAGATCAACCCCCATCTGGACGATACCGAAGAGATGATCGCTGCTGCTAAGAAAGTGGCTGCTATCTGCAGCAACTTCGTCATCAAGATCCCCTGCACCGAGGCTGGTGTGGCTGCTGCCCGCCGCCTGGAGAAAGAGGGCATCCGCACCAACGTGACTCTGGTGTTCAGCCCGGCACAGGCCATCTGGCCCGCAAAGAACGGCTCCCTGTTCGTTTCTCCGTTCCTGGGCTGGAAAGAGGCCAACGGTGAGGACTGCAAGCAGTACATCAAGGACATCGTGGATATCTATAAGAACTACGGCTTCTACGGCAAGACCCAGATCATCTGCGCTGCTATCCGCACTCCCAAGCAGATCGTGGACTGCGCTGTGGCAGGTGCTGATATCGTGACCACCGGCCTGGCCGTCTATCAGGACGCCATCAAGCACGCTTACACCCGCCAGGGCATTGAGACCTTTATCAATGCATGGGACAACACCGTAACGGAGTAAGCAAAGCGCGAGCAGGAACAAGAAGGCAAGAAGGAGAAACGCTATGAAAATCGGCTTTATCGGTCTGGGCATCATGGGCGAGTCCATGTGCGAAAACATTGTCAAGAAGCATGACGACACCGTCTACTGCTTCGATTTCATCCCCGCAAAAGTGGAGCTGCTGGCCTCCAAGGGCGCGGTTCCCTGCAAAGACTCGGTGGAGCTGGCCGAGAAATCCGACGTCATCATCTCGATGGTCCCGAAGTCGGAGCACTCCATGAGCGTTTACAAGACCATCCTCCCCGTGCTGGGCGCAGGGAAGACCTGCATTGATATGTCTACCATCGATCCCAGCGTCTCGGTGGAGATCAGCAAGATGGTCAAGGCAACGGGCGCAGCCTTTATGGATGCTCCTGTGGTCAAGAGCAAGCCTGCTGCCATCGCTGGTAAGCTGGGCATCTACATGGGCGGCGACGAAGCCACCTGCGAGGCCATGCGCCCCATCCTCGCTTACATGGGCGAGAACATCATCCGGATGGGCGATAACGGCAAGGGCCTGGTCATGAAGATCTGCCACAATGCTCTGGTCACTCAGATCCAGAACGGTGTCAATGAGACCCTGTCCCTGGCACAGCTCAACGGAATCTCGGTGGAAGATTATGCAACGGCCATCTCCTATGGCGGCGGCCAGAACTTCTATCTGGACGGCCAGTGGCAGAAGCTGCGGGACGAGGATTACACCACCGCATTCTCTCTGGCCAACGCCGCCAAGGATGTGGGCATCTGCATGAACCTGGCCAAGGAGTGCGGCCTGGAGATGCCCGGTGAGGCAAACGTCAAGAAAGTTTACGACAAGGGCATGGAAGCCGGCATGGGCGGCGACGACTGGCGCTCGACCTTTAAGCTGGTCCGCGGCCACTGAGAAAAGAGGAACCGAAAAATGGAGATGTTAGAGCATCTGAACCAGGTCAACGATGTTCCGGTCACCAGTGTGCTGAGCCCGGAATTCGCCCCCTACGGCCGCGTGGTCACGGGATACGATTTCAGCGAGATGATCGCTTACATGGAGCAGAACACCCCCATCCCGGAGAACGGCAACGTCTATGTGGCCAGCGTCCCGGAGATGGAAGCCCTGGCGGTGAGCGCCGAAGTGCAGAAGAAATTCTACGGCGATATGCCCATTGAAGTGGGCTATTGCAACGGCCGCAACACCACCTGGAACGGCTTTGAGTACCACAAGGGCAGCGAGATCAATGTGGCTGTCACGGACTTTATGCTGATCCTGGGCCATGTGTGGCAGATCGAGGACAATACCTACCGCTTTGAGAACGCAAAAGTGTTCTTCGTACCCAAGGGCACGGCGGTGGAAATGTACCAGACCACCCTGCACCTCTCGCCCTGCCGGGTCTGCGATGCAGGCTTCAAGGGCGTGGTCATCCTGCCCAAGGGCACCAACACCCCGCTGGAGGACAAGACCCCCAATGGCGACCCGGAGAGCAAGCTGCTGCTCCAGCGCAACAAGTGGGTCATTGCACACCCGGAGCGTGAGCCGCTCATCAAGCAGGGCGCTCACCCCGGCCTGCTGGGCGAAAACAAGGAGCTCCATTATTAACAGACAGGACGGCTGAGAAAGGGCAACCATGGAGATCATTTGCAAAGATCAGGTCTTTACCCTGAAAAACGGCAGCGATGTGCTGCTGCATACCGATGCAACCACTCCCATGATCTATGTCGGTTACGGCGAAGAGCGTGTGGATATGTACCGCGGCAACTTCAAGATCGAGGATCACCTCATTGAGCGCCGCCCCCTGACCCTGACCGCTGCCCGGGTGACCGAGCAAGGGACAGAGCTGGACCTGGAAGGCCAGCTCAAGCTGCTGGTCACTGAGAAAGACGGGGCCGTGACCCTGGCTGTGACCGAAAAGGCGGAAGGCATCAACCGCTTCTGGCTGCGGGTCGAAGCTGCCAAGGACGAACATGTTTACGGCTGCGGCGAGCAGATGAGCTATTTCGATCTGCGCGGGCGTCACTTCCCGCTGTGGTCCAGTGAGCCGGGTGTCGGCCGCGACAAGACGACCTATGTCACCTGGCGCAGCGACGTGGAAAACGGCGGCGCAGGCGGTGACTACTACAACACCAACTACCCGGAACCGACTTACGTTTCCAGCCGCCACTATTATCTCCACATGGATACCACGGCTTACGGCGATTTCGATTTCCGCAACCCGCATTACCATGAGCTGCAGTGCTGGAACGTTCCGGGCTTCATCCGCATCGAAGCAGCCCCCACCTTTGTGGAGCTGCTGGAGAAGCTTACCGCATTCCTGGGCCGCCAGCCGGAGCTGCCGGATTGGGTCTACAACGGCCTGATCATCGGTGCCCAGGGCGGCAACGAGCGGAGCTTCGGCATCGTGGACAAGAGCCTGGAGCATGGCATCAAGGTTTCCGGTCTGTGGTGCCAGGACTGGTGCGGCAAGCGCGTGACCAGCTTCGGTAAGCGCCTGCAGTGGGACTGGCATTATCACAAGGAAATGTACCCCGACCTGCCCAAGCACATTGAAGAGCTGCACGCCCGGGGCATCAAGTTCCTGGGTTACGTCAACCCGTACCTCGTCAATGACGGCGAGCTGTACGCAGAGGGCAAAAAGCTGGGCGTCTTCGCCAAAAAGGCGGATGGCTCCGATTATCTGGTGGACTTCGGCGAGTTCTACTGCGGCGTGGTGGATTTCACCAATCCCGAGGCGTTCCGCTGGTTCAAGGATGAGGTCATCAAGAAATATACGCTGGATATCGGCATCGACGGCTGGATGGCAGACTTTGGCGAGTATCTGCCCACCGATGATCTGGTGCTGGCAAACGGCGTGAGCCCCATGATCGAGCACAACCACTGGCCGGCGCTGTGGGCAAAATGCAACTACGAGGCCGTGAAAGAGAGCGGCAAGCTGGGCCAGGTGGTCTACTTCATGCGGGCCGGCGGCACGGGCAGCCAGAAATACTGCACCCTGCTGTGGGCCGGCGACCAGAGCGTGGACTTCAGCCGCCACGACGGCCTGTGCACCGTCATCTGCGCGGCGCTCAGTTCCGGTATGATCGGCTGCGGCCTCAACCATTGCGACATCGGCGGTTACACTTCGCTGTTTGACAACTGCCGCACCAAGGAGGTCTTCCTCCGCTGGGCTGAGATGGCAGCATTCATGCCCGTGATGCGCACCCACGAGGGCAACCGTCCGGACACCAACTTCCAGTATTACGACGACGAAGACTGCATGAAGCAGCTGGCGCGGCTGGTGGATATCTACACCATGCTGGCTCCCTACACCAAGACGCTGGTGGCGGAGAACGCCGCCAAGGGCACCCCGGTCATGCGGCCTCTCTTCCTCCAGTATGAGGACGACCCCCGCAGCTATACTGAGCAGTTCGAGTACCTCTACGGCCCGGACCTGCTGGTGGCTCCGGTGTGGCAGAGCGGCAAGACCGAGTGGGAAGTCTACCTGCCCAGTGACGAGTGGACCAGCCTGTGGACGGGCGAGAGCCTGAGCAAGGGCACTCACACTGTCCCGGCAGAGATGGGTTACATCCCGGTGTTCTGCCGCAAGGGCTCCCAGTGGTCGGCACTGTTCGATTCCATCCGGGAAAAATACGGGAAGTAAGCTATGCTGAATCAGATCCTGTTTTACATCGTCATTCTGCTGACGAACATCATCCACGGCATCACGGGTTTTGCAGGAACCATCCTGGCCATGCCGCCAAGTTTGATGCTGGTGGGTTACGACATCGCAAAACCCATCCTGAATGTTCTGGCCATCTTCTCCGGTATGTATGTTTTTGTGGGCAACTACAAAAAGATCGACTGGAAAGAGCTGGCCAAGATCGTGGTGGTGATGGCACTGGGCATCTTTGGTGCCGTGTTCATCAAAGGGCTGTTCGTCGGCAAAGAGCATCTGCTCTATAAGCTGCTGGGCCTGCTGGTCATCGGGCTTTCGGTACAGGGCTTTTACAAGCTCCTCCGCAAGCCGGAAGACAAGCCCCAGAACGCGGAAGAGCAGGGGAGTGGCAAGGCCAGCATTGGCACTTACGCACTGCTGGTGCTTGCAGGCATCATCCACGGGCTGTTCGTCAGCGGCGGCCCGTTGCTCACAGGTTACATGACCAAGCGCATCAAAGACAAGAGCGTGTTCCGCGCCACCATTTCCACGGTGTGGGTCTTCCTGAACACCCTCGTCCTGCTGGAGGACATCCAGGCAGGGCTGTGGGTGCCCTCCACGGTGAAAATGCTGGCCATCTCGGTGCCGTTCCTGCTGGCGGGCATGTTCATCGGCAGCAAGCTGGTGGCCCGCATGAGCCAGATGGTCTTTATGAAGCTGACGTACATTCTGTTGTTTATTTCGGGTCTGTCGCTTCTGGTGAAGTGATGGCTCCGTAAAAGCGCAAAAAACACCGAATACTCACCCAAAAGAAAAAGAGATTGAAGAAGGAGAACCCATTATGAAACGTCGTGAATTTCTGTCCATGAGCGCTGTTCTGGCTGCTGCCGGATTGTTTGCAGGCTGTGCCGCTTCCAATGCAGGCAGCACCAGCACCGCGGCTTCCACAGCTGGCTCTACCGCGGCTTCCGAGGAGCCCAGCAACGGCGGCGAGACCGTCAAGATCATCTGCGGCTACGGCGTCGGCGGCACGGCCGACCTGATCGCCCGCAAGTACGCTCAGGTGGCCAACGGCCTGCAGAAAAAGTATAACTTCATCGTGGAGAACATGACCGGCGGCGACGGCTTTGCCGCAGCCACCTACTTTGCAGATGACAGCACCTCCGTGGCAAAGGAGCTGCTGGTCTTCGGTTACGGCCTGTGCTACCGCCACGATCTGGGCAAAGAGTTCGGCACCGAGGAAGTCGATTTCGACCGCAGCGCCATGTTCCCCATCGGCACGGTGGATGACCGTACCTGGATTGTCTACGCCTCTCCCGATCAGTCTCTGGCTTCCATCCTGGAAAAGGCCAAGAACGGCGGCATCAAAATGTCCGGCGGCAACCCCCTGTCCGACTGCCATCTGGAGCTGGGCTCCCTGCTTGCTCTTGAGGGCGGCAAGGTATCCGTGGTTCCGTATGACGGCGGCGCAAACCAGAAGAAGGGCCTGACCGACGGCGAGGTCGATGTCTTCGTCGGCACCACCCAGGCCGCCAAGGACGAGGTCGAGGCCGGTACCCTCATCCCCATCCTGGCCATCTCCGACAAGGCATTTGAAGGCTTCATCACTCCGAACGGCCCCATCACCGTGCCCACCGTGGCAGGCGATGCCAAGGCTCCCGAGCTGAGCAAGGACATCGATTTCTCCAGCTGCATCCTGCCCGCAGGCGGCACGCTGGCTGTCCACAAGGGCGCAGATCAGGGCTTCATCGATGAGATGACCTCTCTGATGAAGGACGTCTGGAACGAGCCGGAGTACAACGAGTGGATCGCTTCCATCCTGCTGAACCGCTTCGAGCTCTACGGCGACGAAGCCGAGGCCTTCATCGACGAGGCCTGCGAGAAAGCCATCAACGCTTACAAGAACCTGAGCGGTCAGGCTTAAGCGCTGCATCCATCCAGAAACAAGTGCCGTATCGGTCACGTTTCGCATGAACCTTGTGCTGACGGGCTGCCGGTGTAGCTCGTCGGCACTTTTTAATTGGCAAAGAAACTTAGGAAACCGATGTCGGTTTACCGTACGAAAGGAGAACGAATTTCGATGAAGAAATTCAAGATCAAGACCAATCTGGTCTCGGGCATCCTCATGGGAGCAATCGCACTGCTCCTGCTCGTTCTGATGCCCGGTCAGGTCCGCGTGCCGGCCTTTGATTCCGGCGCACCCAGCCCCCGCATCATCCCCGGCATCTGCCTGGGCATCATGCTGGTGTCGTCCATCGCCCTCCTCATCCAGAGCCTTGTTCTCAAGCAGGAAAAGGTGGTGGAGTTCGATTGGGAGAAGGAAAAGCCCGCCATCCTGCTCATCGTGGGGATGTGCGTCTACATCGTCCTGATGCTCTGCATCGGCTATGTGCTGGCCTCTCTCATCGTCTTCCCGCTGGTGCTGTTCTACGTGGGCGAGCGCAAGCCCGGCCCCTACATCGTGGTTCTGGTTTCGGCCTTTGCCATCTTCCTGCTGTTCAAGAACGTCTTTAACATTTCGCTGCCCGCTCTGGGCCTGTTGGGAGGGATCATCTGATGTCGGATTTTGCAATGATTTCGCAGGCCCTCCCGCAGGTGTTCACCCTGTATAACATGATGCTCATCTTCGGCGGCCTGATCCTGGGCATGGTCATTGGCTGTGTGCCCGGCCTGAGCGTGACGCTGGGCATCATCCTGATGCTGCCGTTGACCTATACCTTCAGCGACCCGGCCTCCGCCATCATCCTGCTGCTGGCCGTTTACGTCGGCGGCATGTACGGCGGCTCCATCTCCGCCATCACCCTCAACACTCCGGGCACCAACTCCGCCATTGCCACCACCTTCGACGGCTACCCGCTGGCCAAACAGGGCAAGGTCAAAAAAGCTCTGGATACCTCGCTGTTTTCTTCGGTGTTCGGCGGCCTGTTCTCTGCAGTCCTGCTGCTGATCTGCGCCTCCCTCATCACCAAGCTGGTGGCAAACTTCACCTCCGTGGAGTACTTCTCCCTGGGCATCATGGGCATCAGCCTCATCGCCGGCGTCTCCGGCAGCAGCCTGCCCAAGAGCCTCATCTCCGGCATGATCGGCCTGCTGATGGCCTGCATCGGTATGGATGCAGTCACGGGCGTCACCCGTTTCTCCTTTGGTTCTGCTACCCTGAAATACGGCATCGATATGCTGCCCGCCATGATCGCCCTCATCGCGCTGACCCAGGTGGTCCAGAAGCTGCGGGACTTCAAGGTAGCCCGCGGCAAGCTGGACGACGCCCGCAAGATCGATAAGCAGGGCCTGACCAAGAAAGAGATGCTCAGCATCCTGCCCGCCTGCTTCCGCTCCTCCGCCATCGCCAGCATTCTGGGCGCCATGCCCGGTGTCGGCGGCGGCGTGGCACAGTTCCTGTGCTACAACGAGGTCCGCCGTACCTCCAAGCACCCCGAGGAGTTCGGCAAAGGCTGCCTGGAGGGCATCGCCGCTGCCGAGTCTTCCAACAACGCGGTCGTTGGCTCCGCTATGATCCCTCTGCTGACGCTGGGTATCCCCGGTGATGGCGTTACCGCTCTGCTGTTGGGCGCGTTCGTGCTCCACGGCATCCAGCCCGGCCCCACCATGTTCACCAAACAGGGCGTTATGGCCTACACCATCATCATCGGCTGTCTGGTGGCCAACGTGCTGCTGGCTCCTCTGGGCCTGGGCATGACCCGCATCGTGGCGAAGATCGTGCAGGTGCGCTACACCTATCTGGCTCCCGTTATCATCATGTTCTGCTTTGCAGGTGCCTTTGCAGCCACCGGCAACACCAAGGAGCTGATCATCTGCGCAGGCATCCTGATCTTCAGCTACATCCTGACGGTTCTGGACATTGATAACACCCCGCTGATGCTGGGCATGATCCTGGAAGACATCATGGAGCAGAACTTTGTCACCGCTTCCATGAGCTATGACCGCAACTACAGCATCTTCATTACCCGCCCCATCTCCGCAGTCATCCTCATCATCACCGTGGTGCTGCTGGTCTCCATGATCCGCGTCAACCGCCGTGTTGCCAAGCTGAACGAGCAGCAGGAGGCCCAGATGGCCGCCGAGCACGCAAAGATGGAGAACGCATAATTTCACAGACAAAACCATCCTAAGACATTTTCTCTCTCCTTCCATTGGCGGGGCCGGGTGTGCCCGGTCCCGCATTTTTTGGGAGAGAACATCAAAAATAAAACCAGAAATTAAGAGAGTAATAAAAGGAGCAATTGATTATGAGTTTTCAGGTAGCTTATGTGCCCATTGGTGTCGGTACGTTCCATCTGGAGAGCGCACAGGATCAGTTTGAAAAATCCATTGCCATGCTCAAAGGCCTGAATGCGGACTGCACCGTGCCCGAGAAAATGCTGCTGACCATCAACGATCTGGACGCATACCTCGATACCCTGAACCCGGACCTCATCGTGCTGCAGAACATCACCTTTGCCAACGCTGCTTACGCCAGCGAGGTGCTCAAGCGCTTTACCTGCCCCATCGTCCTGTGGACTCTGCGGGAGCCTGTCATTGACGGCACCCGCCTGCGTCTGAACAGCCTGACGGGCGCTTATTCCGCTGGCAACGCCATCACGGCATTCCGCGGCGAGGGCAAGTTTGAGTACATCTTCGGTGCTCCCGGTGAGGACGAAGTGGTCAAGGAAGTGGGCGCTGCCATCCGTGCCGCCAAGGTCAAGTACGACCTGCGCCGCCTCAAGATGATCTCCATCGGCCACACTCCTCAGGGCTTCGGCTTTGGCCGCGCACTGGATGCCGAGATGATGGGCACCTTTGGCACCACGCTGGATTCCATCGAGGCCCGCGAGCTGATCAACCGCGCTAAGGGCTACACCGAGGACGAGCTGGCTGACGAGCTGGCCGAGGCCCGCAAGACCATCGTTGGGCTGGAGACCATCCCCGAGAACAATGTGGTCAACTTTGCCCGCCTGTACAAGGCTTACAAGAGCTATGTGGGTGAGAATCACATCGGTGCCCTCTGCTCCCGCTGCTGGCCGGACTTCTTCACCGAGTTTGGTACCCCCGTGTGCAGCGTGCTCTCCCTGCTCAACGCCAACGGCGTTTCCGCCAGCTGCGAGTCCGATGCTTACGGTGCCCTCTCCATGTTCATTGGCAGCGACCTGACCAGCCGCTCCTGCTTCTTTGGTGACCCTGTCTCCATGAACGAGAAAGATGGCACCATCACATTCTGGCACTGCGGCATGGCAGCCTGCGACCTGGCCCGCAAGGACACTGGTGCACAGGTGGGCGTCCACCCCAACCGGAAGATCGGCCCCGTCATGGACTTTGGCTGTGAGGCCTGTGAGCATGTCACCATCTTCCGCGTCGGCCGCAAGCCGGACGGCAGCTTCCGCTTCTTCATCGCGGAGGGCTCCGCACTGGACAAGCCCAAGCAGTTCAACGGTACCTCCGTGGTGGTCAAGACCGTGGAGAGCGCCAAGGATGTCGTCTATGGCACCGTCAAGGGCGGCTGGGAGCCCCACTTTGTGGTGGTGTACGGCCAGGTGGCCAACGAGCTGGAAAAGCTGGGCAACATGCTGGGCGTGGAAGTCTGCAAATTCTGAAATCCTAAAACAGAAAACAATCGCCTTGAAATAAGCGATTTTCTCTTGCTACTACAAAAAACACGGAGTATACTTGGTTTAAGTAAATTTAAGGAACCGAGAATGCTTGCCAGATGGACAGGGAAAGAGGTGTGGAGATGGCATACAGCGGCCTGAACCTCGGAAACGTCAAAAACCAGAACCGCAGCTCCATTTTAAAGCTGCTGAACGACCACGGCCCCATGCCGCGCAAGGATCTTTCGGCCCGGCTGGGCCTGACTCCGGCCAGCCTGACTACCCTGTGCGGAGAGCTGCTGGCCCAGAACATTCTGTTTGAGCTGGGCGAGGTACAGCAGGAGGATAAACGCGCCGGGCGGCGCAAGATCCTGCTGGGCATCAATTACGCCTACCGCCATGTCCTCTCCATCAGCATCGAGACCCCCGCCACCAGTGTCACCCTGTGTGACCTGCGGGGAGAGCACTGCATCACCCGCCGCATCCCCACGGATACCAGCGTGGAGCCGGAGCTGTTTTTAAAGCGGGTGGCCAATGTGGGCAAAGCCCTGCTCTGGGAAAACAGCGTCGGCAGGGAAGAGCTGCTGGGGGCGGGCGTCTCGGTGCCCGGCCCGGTGGACCGGGAAAAGGGCGTCAGCACCCACGCTTACCGCGTCTGGGATCAGCCCGTGCAGGTAACTGCCCCGCTGGCTGAGGCGCTGGAGTGTACCGTGCTGCTGGAAAACAACGTCAAGGCCTTTGCCCAGGCCGAGTTGACTTATGGCCTGGGGCGGACGGAGGAGAATCTGCTGCTGCTCAAATGGGGCCCCGGCGTGGGCTCCGCCATCATTGCGCAGGGCCGTATCTATGAGAGCCGGATGTACAAATCGGCGGAGATCGGCCATGTGCGGGTGGAAAAGAACGGCAAGCTCTGCCGCTGCGGGCGGCACGGCTGCCTGGAAACGCGGGTAGCCAGCCACCCCATTGCCCGCCATCTGCGGCAGGTGTGCAGCCCGGAAACGACCCCGCTGCTGTGGGCTGCCGTGGGCGGCAGGCCCGAGAACATTACCGTGCACAATCTGGACACCCTCGCCGCGCTGGACGAACCGGCCATGTGGGAGGCACTGGATGCGGACATTGAGGTGCTGGCCGATGTGGTGGGCAGCTGCCTGACCATGCTCACGCCGGATCATCTGATCCTGTACGGGTATATGTTCAAGCTGCCGCACTTCCGGGAAAAATTCCTCGCCGCCTGCAAGCGGTACGACCCCGCCTACGACGAAAATTATATCCGTGTCTCAGAACTGGCTGAAAAGCTGGAATACATCGGGCCGCTGGCGGTTGTGACCAACGAGCTGTTTTATCAGGGCTGAAAATTTTATCAGGCAAACAGGCAAAAAGCGTGCTGTGGAGCAAGAGAGCGCAAGGGCTTTGCAAAGTTCTGGGCGGAGCTTGCCCCACAGCTTTTATTTTTACCAGAAAAGGAGAGTTTCCCCATGTCATACATCATGGCACTGGATGCCGGAACCACTTCCAACCGCTGCATCCTGTTCAATGAAAAAGGCGAGATGTGCAGTGTGGCACAAAAGGAGTTTACCCAGTATTTCCCCAAACCGGGCTGGGTGGAGCACGACGCCAATGAGATCTGGACCACCCAGCTGGGCGTGGCACTTTCGGCTATGAACCAGGTGGGAGCCAGCGCGGCGGACATTGCGGCCATCGGCATCACCAACCAGCGCGAGACCACCATCGTGTGGGACCGTGACACCGGCGAGCCCATTTACCACGCCATCGTCTGGCAGTGCCGCCGCACCAGCGCCTACTGCGACGAGCTCAAGGCCAAAGGCCTGACGGAGAAATTCCGCCAGAAGACCGGCCTTGTCATTGACGCCTATTTCTCCGCCACCAAGCTGAAATGGATTCTGGACAACGTGCCCGGCGCGCGGGAAAAGGCCGAGGCGGGCCAGCTGCTGTTTGGCACCGTGGAGACCTGGCTCATCTGGAAGCTGACCTGTGGCAAGATCCATGTCACGGATTATTCCAACGCCAGCCGCACCATGATGTTCAACATCCACACCCTGCAGTGGGACGATGAGATTCTGGAAGAGCTTGATATCCCCAAATGTATGCTGCCGGACCCCATGCCCTCCAGCTGCTTTTATGAGTGGGCCGACCCCATGCACTTTGGCGACGGCATCAAAATCGCGGGCGCGGCAGGCGACCAGCAGGCGGCGCTCTTCGGCCAGACCTGCTTTACCCCCGGCGAGGCAAAAAATACGTTCGGCACCGGCGGCTTCATGCTGATGAACACGGGTGAGACCCCGGTCTTCTCTAATAACGGGCTGGTCACCACCATTGCCTGGGGCCTGGACGGCAAAGTACATTACGCGCTGGAGGGCTCCATTTTCGTGGCCGGTGCCGCCATCCAATGGCTGCGGGACGAGCTCAAGCTGCTGGAAGAAGCCCGGGACTCCGAGTATATGGCCGGCAAGGTCAAGGACACCAACGGCTGCTATGTGGTCCCAGCATTTACAGGTCTGGGCGCGCCCCACTGGGACCAGTACGCCCGCGGCACCATTGTGGGCCTGACCCGCGGCTGCAACAAGTATCACATCATCCGGGCCACGCTGGACAGCCTGTGCTATCAGGTCAACGATGTCCTCCACGCCATGGAGGCGGATTCCGGCATCCAGATGAAAGCCCTCAAGGTGGACGGCGGCGCTTCCGCCAACAACTACCTGATGCAGACCATGGCCGACCTGAGCAATGTGCCGGTGCAGCGCCCCTCCTGCGTGGAGACTACGGCATTGGGTGCCGCTTATCTGGCAGGCCTGGCGGTGGGGTACTGGAAATCCACCGACGATGTGTTGCAGAACTGGTCGGTGGACCGCACCTTTACGCCCAACATCACCCCGGAGGAGCGCAAAAAGCGGGTCAAGGGCTGGAACAAGGCCGTCCGCTGCGCCTACCACTGGGCCAAAGACGAAGAGGACGAGTGACATGGACCGTGCAGAAGACGGACGCCTCCGGTTTTTCTCGGAGCTGTCGGAGCACCAGATCTCAGCCGATGAGTTTTTCAACGTGGTCCTGCTGGACTCGCTGGCCCGGAATTTCGGGCTGCAAAATGTGCTCATCTCCTACTTTGATCCGCAGGGCAATTTCCTCTCCTGGACCCACCGCAACGGGGTGCTGGCCGATTGCGAGGAACACCCTTACCGCCGCTGCCAGCCGGCCGACGTGGTGCGCCAGACGCTGTACCGGGAGGCCGTGCAGGATAAACTGACCTACAACAACGTCACGCCCCGGCTCTACCACTCCACCAAACTCATCCCGCCGGAGGATTATGAGCAGAGCAGCTATGTGCGTTTTCTCGAAGAAAATTTCGGGGCCCGCTACAGCGTGACCATGGCCTTTGGCATCAATGCCTATATTCAGGTGGCATTTTTCAAGAGCCGGGAAGAGGGCGATTTCACGCCCGAGGAGCTGAGCCAGCTGGAACAGATTTACGTTTACATCGCCAACGATTACAAAAACTTCAAGAAATACGAGCAGGCCAAGATCATCTCCAACATCCAGAGCGAGATCATCCTCTCGGGGGAAAAAGCCTATCTCGTTACGGATGATTTCATGCACATCATGAGCTGCAACCACGCGGCAAAGGTCTGCCTGGATGATATCCTGGGCGGGGCTGCCGATGGGTTGGATGGAAGCAGGCCCTGCAGCTGGCTCCCGTTTTTGCTGGGCAGTGAGCTGGGCCACGCCGAAAACCGGGTGCAGACCCGGGTCATCCGGGACTATATTTTCAAAATTTACACCTACGACCAGCGCTATTCCAACGGCATTGTGGACCGCTACCACTGGATCACCATTGCCCGGGCGGAGCAGCCTGCGGCAGCTGGCAAAAACAGCGAGGCCCTGCCCGCGGGCACCGGCCAGCCCCTGACCAAAGCGGAGCTGCGGGTGGCCCGCCTGCTGGCCAAGGGCCTGACCTATCAGGCGGTGGCGGATAAGCTGGTGGTGAGCTACCACACCGTGAAGAAACATGTGCAGAATATCTACCTCAAGTGCGGGGTGAACTCCCGGTTCCAGCTCTACCGCTGGATGGAGCAGAACGAACCGAAAAAGTGACTCCTGAGACGGAAAAGAATATCTCCCGTAAAATGCTGGGTGGAGCGCCGGAAACGGCTGCTCTGCCCGGCATTTTTTGTGCCGCAAAAATAGGGAATGTTCCCTATATAAAATCAGCCTGTTGTCCACTGTTTCTTAGAGGCGGCATCTGTTAGAATCAAGCCAGAAACGATCAGAGAAATAAACTGGGAAAGGAGACGGGCAATGTGACGGAAACGGGCATCGTGTTCAACGTCCAGCGTTTTACCATTCACGACGGCCCCGGGATGCGGACGGAGTTCTTTTTAAAGGGCTGCCCGCTGCGGTGCCAGTGGTGCTCCAACCCCGAAAGCTGGGCCCCGCAGCCTCAGGTTGGGGTTTACCGGACCAAATGCATCGGCCGCAAAGTCTGCGGCGGGTGTGAGGACAGCTGCCCGGAGGGAGACATCTTCCGCTTTACGGCGGGCAAGCTGGCGGGCATTGACCGGACAAAATGCACGGACTGCCTGGCCTGCTACGAGGAATGCCCCTCCGACGCGCTCAAGCAGTGGGGCAGGCAGATGACGGTGGAGGAGTGCATGGAACTCATCCGCCGGGATCAAGGCTACTACGAGCGCTCGGGCGGCGGCGTGACCGTCTCCGGCGGAGACCCGCTGGTGCAGAGCGATTTTGTGGAGGCCCTCTTCCGCGCCTGCAAGGCGGAGGGCTACCACACCTGCTGCGAGTCCACGTTCTGTGCCAGCTGGTCGGAGGTGGAAAAGGTTCTGCCCTATACCGACCTCATCATCTCGGACCTCAAGCTGATGGATTCTGCCCTCCACCGCCAGTATACCGGGGTGGGCAACGAGCTCATTCTGCAAAACCTCCGCCGCCTGGCACAGGAGGGGCGGGAGCTCATCCTCCGCATCCCGGTCATCCCGGGGGTCAACGATGGGCGGCAGAACATCGAGGCCAGCGCGGATTTTATCCTCAGACAGCTGGGCGGGCAGGTGCGAACCCTGCAGCTTTTGAGTTTTATGCGGCTGGGCGAGGAAAAATACAAATCACTGGGGATCCCGTACCAGATGGAAGCCGTGCGCCTGCAGCGCCGGGCGTTCCAGCGGCGGGTAGAAGAAATTGCAAGGTATTTCAACAGCCGGGGCATCCACTGCCTCGTGGGCACCAAAGAAAAAGAAGAGAGTCAACCGGAATAAATCATCACACCAAGGAGGAACATCCATGGCAACTGTCCACACCACCGCACGCGGCACCGAGCCGTACGATAAAGTTTACTGCCTGGGCTATCAGGTCCACCACGAGGACTGGTCGCCCTACCCCCGCATCAACAAGCTGCGCCAGACTTTTCTGGACCGTGGTTATGATGTGGATGTAGAGCGCCTGCGCCTCGTCACCGAGAGCTATCAGCAGCACGAGCACCTGCCCGAAAAGCTCAAAGTGGCCTATGCCTTTGAGAATGTGCTGCTGCACTGCGGCATTGAAATTTACGACGATGACCTCATTGTGGGCGAGATCGCTTCGCCCGTCAAATCCGCGCCCATCTACCCGGAATTTTCCGTCAACTGGATCCTGGACGAGGTGCAGAACCACCCCTTTGAGGAGCGGGAGCATGACCAGTTCTATATCCGCAACGAGAAAGAAAAGCAGGAGATTTTAGACCTGTGCAGCTGGTGGAAAGGCCGCACGCTGGACGATTACATCAACGTCCGGCTGGACGATGACCAGCTCAAGGGCTCCGAGGCGGGCAAGAAGATCTACCAGACCAACCTCTATCACTATGCGGGTACCGGCCACCTGGCCGTGGATTACGCCCGCCTGATGCGGCTGGGCTTTGACGGACTGTTGGAGCGGGCCAAACAGAAGCTGGCCGCGCTGGATATGCACGACCCCGAGTTCTGCACCAAGCGGGAATTCTATCAGGCGGTCATCATCATGCACAGCGCTGTGAAGAAGTACATTGAGCGGTATGCCGTGCTGGCCGAGGAAATGGCCGCCAAAGAGCCGAACGCCAAGCGGAAAGCAGAGCTGGAACAGATTGCCGTCAACTGCCATGCCGTGGCAGGCGGCACGCCCAAGACATTCTGGCAGGCGCTGCAGCTGTTCAACTTTGCCACCATGCTCATCTGCGTGGAGTCCAACGGCCACTCCATCTCCTATGGCCGGATGGACCAGTGGCTTTACCCCTACTACGAAGCCGACAAGAGCATCACCAAGGAGTTTGCGCTGGAGCTTCTGGAAGTGGAGTATGTCAAGCTGAACAACCCCACCAAGCTCAAAGACCGGGGCAGCATGGCCCTGCGCAATGGCCGCGGCTTTGGCGGCGAGAGCCTGACCATTGGCGGTGTGAAGCGGGACGGCACCGACGCTACCAACGATCTGACTATGATGATGCTGGAAGCCTCCGCCCACACCCGGATGATGAACCCCTGGGTCTGCGTCCGGATGCATGAGGGCACCCCCGAAGAGCTGCGCGTCAAAGCCGTGGAGTGCATCCGGGCGGGCTATGGCCACCCCAAGCTCTTCAACGATGGCCCGGCCATCAAAGGCATGATGCGCAAGGGGATGACGCTGGAAGAAGCCCGGGATTACTGCGTGGTGGGCTGCGTGGAGATCAGCCTGCCCGGCAAGGAGTATGGCTGGCACGATGCCGCCTATGTCAACACCGCCAAGATGATGGAGATGGTGCTCAACGGCGGCCGCTGCATCGACTGCGGCCCCCACTGCCCCCGCTGGAGCCAGTGCGGCGCGCTGGGCAAGCATCTGGGCCCCGACACGGGCAGCCTGGACCGCTACGCCAGCTTTGAGGAAGTCAAACAGAGCGTGGACACCCAGTTTGAGTACTGGACCAACCAGATGTGCTCCAGCCTCTGCGTCATCGAGAACGCCCACCGTGCCCTCAAACCGCTGCCCTATGTCTCAGCTCTGTTTGAGGACTGCATGGAGTCTGGCCACGACCTGACCGAGGGCGGTGCCAAGTACAACGGCATCGGCCCCCAGGCCAGCGGCATGGCCACCTGTGCGGACTCCTTGGCCGCCATCAAGCAGCTGGTCTTTGACGAGAAACGCTGCACGGGTGCCGAGCTGCTGGAAGCCGTCAAGCACAACTGGAAAGGCTACGAGAAGCTGTATGCCCTCGTCAACAGCTCCAAAGTGCACCACTACGGCAATGATGACGATTACGCCGACGAGCTGTTCAAGTTCATGTTCGAGACCTACTGCAAGCACATTGCAGGCCGCAAGACGCCGCGCGGCGGCATCTTCAGCCCCGGTGTCTACTCCGTCAACGCCAATGTCGCTATGGGCCTGAACACCAATGCCTCGGTGGACGGCCGCAAGGCAGGGGAGGCCATCTCCGATAATATGGGCCCGGTCCACACGGATTTTGGCTCCCACGATATCAACGGCCCCACGGCCATCGTCAACTCGCTGACCAAAGTGGACCACAGTCTCGCCACCAATGGCACCCTGATGAATCTCCGCTTCCCCCAGGAAGCTGTGGCTGGCATTGAGGGCCGGGACAATCTGGCAAGCTTTATTGAGGAATATATCCACAAGGGCGCCATGCATGTCCAGTTCAACATCATGAGCGCCGCCACCATGCGGGCCGCCCAGAAAAAGCCCGAGGATTACAAGGACATGCTGGTCCGTGTGGCCGGTTACAGTGCCTACTTTGTGGAGCTGGGCAAGCCCCTGCAGAAAGACCTGATCCAGAGAACCGAACTCCATTTTTAACGGGTAACGATAGAAAGGAAGAGCAGCCATGAAAGACTTCAACTTCAAAATTCCGCAGAACATCCAGTTTGGCATGGGCAGCCTGAAAAAGCTGCCGGAGATCCTGGCCGAGAACCACTCTGACAACATCCTGCTGGTGTCGGACCGCGGGCTGGAAAAGATCGGTGTCGTCAAAAAAGTACAGGATATCATTGAGGCGGCCGGACTCAAGTGCACCAGTTATCTGGACGTGGTGCCCAACCCCACCGTGGCTGTGGTCAATGAGGCAACAGCCCTGTACAAGGAGTGTGGTGCTACCAGCATCGTGGCCCTGGGCGGCGGCAGTTCCATGGATGTGGGCAAAGCCGTGGGTGTGCTGGTCAACTATGGCGGCAAGATCACCGATTACGAGGGCAACCACAAGGTGCCCGGCCCCATCGTGCCCATGATCGCCATTCCCACCACGGCAGGTACCGGCAGTGAGGTGACCGCCTCTGCCGTTATCACGGACACGGAGCGCAACTACAAGCTCTCGGTCTTCAGCTATGAGATCCTGCCCAAGTACGCCGTGCTGGACCCGGAGCTCATCATGACGGCCCCGGCTTCCATCGCCGCTTCCTGCGGTGTGGATGCCCTCATCCACGCCATGGAGGCTTATGTTTCCCGCAACGCCACCCCGTTTTCCGATGCCATGGCGGAAAAGGCCATGGAGCTCATTGGCGGCAACCTGCGCCGCTTTGTGGCCAACCGCCAGGATGAAGAGGCAGCCTGTGCCATGATGCTGGGCTCCAACTTTGCGGGCATCTCCTTTGCCTGGGCCCGTCTGGGCAATGTCCACGCCATGAGCCACCCGGTGAGCGCCTACTTCAACGTGCCCCACGGTGTGGCAAACTCCATCCTGCTGCCCAATGTGGTGGAGTACAACGCTCTGGCCGACCATGGCCGCTATGAGGTCATCTACAACTACATCCGGGAGGGCAATGGCCCCATCGAAAACTTTACCCCGGATATGCTGGTGGAGGAGCTGCGCCATCTGAACGAACAACTGGGCATCCCGGCTACCCTGTCGGAAGTGGGCGTGACGGCGGATAAGATCCCCGCCATGGCCGAGGACGCCATGAAGAGCGGCAACATTCCCGCCAACCCCCGCCAGAGCACGGTGAAGGACATCATCAAGCTGTACGAGAAGACCATGTAAAAGGAGGCGTTTCCCATGCAGGCAGTGCTTCGGAACGAATTCTTTACCCTGACGGTGGACACCCTTGGCGCGGAAGCTGTCAGCCTGAAAAACGCAGCCGGAGAGCCCCGTGATCATCGATGCGCGGCCCCATGGTCTGCTCAGCGGGCGGTGCTATTACAAGTGGAAGAACACGGAAAAGATCCAGCTGACAGATGAGTTGTTCTCCAACGACAGCTTCTGCATGGCAGGTCTGCGCACCAAAACGCTGGGGATCTATGAAAAAGATACCGGGCGGCACATCGTCTGCAATGTGGAGGGCTTCCCGTACAAACTGATCTGGAGTGCCCTGGCAAAACCCGTCCGCTTTGTCTGCATTGAACCGTGGCACTCCCTGCCCAGTGCAGAAAACGATCCCCAGGAGTGGAACGAGCGGGCAGCAGCCGTCTGCCTGGCACCCGGCAAGCGTTGGAGCACCACCCTTTCTACAACTGTGGAGCGATAAAGTTCCGACACAAGAAAACCCCGGACAGCAAGCGTTTGCCTGTTGTCCGGGGTTTTGCGCGTATCGGGAAGAGCGGTTTTATTCCGACCGCAGGGCCTTGACCGGGTTGCTCTTGGCGGCACCCATGGCCGGGATGAGGCCCGCCAGAATGGTGAGGAGGGTGGCCAGCACAATGAGGAACGCAGCGGCGTCCAGCGGCAGGATGGCCGTCAGGGTGTCGCTGCCCGAGACCTGCCGGATGAGCATGTTGCCCGGGATGAGCAGGATCTCGCTCAGCACGATGCCCATGACGCCCGAGCACAGGCCGATGATGAACGTCTCGGCGTTGAACACCTCGGAAACGTTCATCTTGGAAGCGCCAATGGCGCGCAGAATGCCGATCTCTTTCCGGCGTTCCAGCACGCTGATATAGGTGATGACGCCGATCATGATGGAGGAGACCACCAGTGAGATGGAGACGAATGCCACCAGCATACTGCTGATCATATTGATGATCTCCGTCACGGAGGTCATCAGGGTGCCCACCAGGTCGGTGTAGCGGATGGTCTTGTCTTCCAGACCCTGTGCTTCCATGGAGGCGTTGTAGGCGTCCAGCTTTTCCAGGATCACGGCCTTGCTGTCGAAATCGTGGGGGTAAATTTTGATCTGGCTCGGGGAGGCAAGGTCTGCATAGCCAAAGGCGGAGAGGTTGCCCTCATAACTGGATTTGGAAGAGCGCAGCGTGGATTTCATCAGCTCCGTGAGGTCGTCGGTGCTCATGTTGAGCTGGATGGCACTCTGGAACGTCTTGGTGTCGATCTTGATGGCGTTTTCCATCTGGCTGCCAAGCTGGGCCAGATTCTTTTCCAGCATCGTTTGCAGGTTCTGCTGGAACGACTGCATCAGCGGGCCCATGGCGGACTGGATGGAGGACTCCAGTGCGGCAGAGATCTGCGTCTGGAGCGCGTCGGTGATCTGGTCGGAGTAGCTTTCCAGTACAGTCTTCAGCACGCCGGAAACGGCCTCGGTCAGCTGGCCCTGAATGGCGTCGGTGTCCACCAGATCCGGCAGGGATTCGGTCAGCAGCTGCTGGAACTGCTCCGACTTCAGGTAGGCGGAAAAACTCCACTTTTTAAAGTTGAGGATGCCGTTGCCGATGATATAGTTTTTGTATCCCTTGAACACTTTCTGCACAAAGGCCTGCAGGGCGTCCGGGGAGATGGAGAGGTCCAGCCCGGCAAAGGCCTCGCTCAGGTCAATGTCCGGCAGGTTCTCCATCCCGCCCAGGCTGTCGGCCAGAGCGTCCAGATCAAGCTTGAAATTGGATGCGTCTATGAGAGAGGAGAGGTCGAACGCCCCGCCGCTCAGGTCAAAAGCACCGTCCAGATCAAAGTTCAGGGCGCTGGGATCAATGGAGAACGCGTGTTTGAGGGCGTCGGTATCCACAGAGAAGATCGTGGAAAGGTCCAGCGAATTGACCAGACCCTTGGAATCGCCAAAGGGTTCCCCGGTCAGCACATTGGTGGTGGGGTCGGCCATCTGCTGCTGAACGATGGCGCTGGTCTTGGCCTCCTCGATGACATGCTGCGTCAGGGCAGCAGGGTAGGCGATGCCGGAGGAGAGCATGGCGGCGGAAGCATCCGCCTTGGGCTGAACGATGCCCACGATGGTCAGGTCTTCGCCGCCTGCCACCAGCTGCTTCATATAATCGCTGTCCTCGGATTTGTCTTTCCAGATGTTGTACGTCTCATCGTACTCGTAGCAGTCCGCGCCGCGCACCACCTTGAAATTCAGGCCCAGGAAATCCTCGTAGGAATAGGTGCGGAAATCCTGCGGCAGATCGACGTTCTGGTTCTGCGCAAACTGCTGGATCATCTTGTCCAGCTCGGCGCTGTCCCGCAGGCCCATGGCGTAAAGCACATAGTCAATAACACTTCCGTCCTTGCCCAGCACCGCCACGCACTCGTTGGCGGTCTCGGGCCAGCGGCCTACTTTGACATCGTACTGGGAGCTGTAGAGATCACTGTTCTCGGGCAGCTGGTAGAAGACGCTGGTGTCCATCATGCTGGACATGAGGCTGTTGGTGGAGGACGAAGAGCTGATGCCCAGTGCCGAGAGCGTGGAATCCGGGTTCACTTTGCGGATGCTGCCGTCCGCGTCCTGCCGGTAAATTTGGGGTGACACATTATAGGAATACTCAATGGAAGTGGCGTCGTCCCGGATGGTGCACTCGTCGCCCTCGAGATATTTTTTGAGAGAGGTCAGGTCGTTGGAACTGATGCCGGACACCATCTTGGTCACAAGCTGCTTGACCGGGATCTTGCCCTCTTCGGCTACGGTCATGGAGGTGTACTGGGTGCCCGTCAGGGTGGTGAACGCGTTGCTGGACGAGAACAGGGAGGTGATGTCCATGCCGCTGCTCAGAATTTGCAGCGGGTACTCGCTCAGGGTGGAGCGCTCCATATCGTCGATGTAATCGTTGACACCCTGGGACAGGGAGATGATAAGCGCAATGCCAATGATGCCGATGGACCCTGCAAAGGCAGTGAGCAGGGTGCGGGCTTTCTTGGTGCGCAGGTTGTTGAAGCTGAGAGCCAGCGAGGTCCAGAGCGACATGGAGGCCCGGCCCATGTTCTTGTAGACGGGCGGGGCCAGTTGGGCATCGTCCGGGGCGTAGGGCTGGGTGTCCGAGATGATGACACCATCCCGCAGCTTGACGATGCGGGTGGCGTACTGCTCAGCCAGTTCCGGGTTGTGGGTGACCATGACCACCAGCCGGTCCTTGGCCACTTCTTTTAAAAGCTCCATGACCTGGAGGCTGGTCTCGCTGTCCAGCGCGCCGGTGGGCTCGTCCGCCAGCAGGATGTCGGGGTTGTTGACCAGCGCGCGGGCAATGGCTACCCGCTGCATCTGGCCGCCGGACATCTCGGTGGGGTGCTTGTGCAGCTGGTCGCCCAGACCCACCTGTTTGAGGGCTTCCACGGCCCGGCGGCGGCGCTCGGCCCCGGACACGCCAGAGATGGTCAGTGCCAGCTCCACGTTGGAGAGCACCGTCTGGTGGGGGATAAGGTTATAGCTCTGGAACACGAAACCAATGGTGTGGTTGCGGTAGGAGTCCCAGTCGCGGTCGGTGTACTGCCTGGTGGAGATGCCGTTGATGATCAGGTCGCCGCCATCATAGCGGTCAAGGCCGCCAATGATGTTGAGCAGTGTGGTTTTGCCGGAGCCGCTGGGGCCCAGGATGGCGACAAACTCATTGTCACGGAGGTTCAGGCTGACATCGTTGAGGGCGACCTGTTCCAAATCGCCTGTTTTGTATTCCTTGCGGATTTCTTTAAGCTGAAGCATATACCTGCCTTTCTGGGCAACGGCCCGGAGCCGGATGCGTGTTTCCGGCCCTGCAAACCGGGCTGCCCGGAGGTCTGCCGGACGCGCGCCGACAGAAAAATAACAAGATAACCGTCTTATTCTATCAAATGAATGTGAACAAACCATGGATTTATCACAGGAAAGTTTTGCGCAGCTAAAATTTGACGACAAAAGTTTGAAAACTGCGAAGAAGCGCTTGCTTTTGCGGGTGGGTAATGTTATTCTTGGTGTAGAGGCGGGGCATTATACCCGCTGACGGAAAACACCGGACACGCCCCAAACTGCATTGTTGCGATTCGCAAAGCGTCGATATGCGTCAACAAATGCGGAGTTTCGACACTTTTTGACGCTTTTTTGGGATTGAATCTTCTCCCCCTGCTTTATAGAATTATAAAATGTAGAGACACATTTCGACGCAAACCGCAAGCAGGGAGGAATGGAATATGAGAACGACAAAAACGGCAGCGACGCGGTATTTTTGGCGGCCGGAGGGAGGCGCGGCGGGTGAGCAGTGAGCGGAAGAACACCGGGCTGCGCGTTGCACTGGCCAGCTATGATGTACATCAGCTGCGGGTGTGGCACCAGTATATCGCGGAGCAGAGTGCGGAGATCCTGTGCAGCGAGTACCGCAGCGGCGAAGAACTGCTGCAGAGCCTGAAACAGGGCCGGAACACGGAGGTCGTGGTACTGGGCGGCCCGCTGGAAGATATGGACAGCCGGGAATTTCTGGAGCGGATGAGCCGCCTGCCGCAAAAGCCGCTGCTTCTGCTGCAGGACAATGCCCGGCGGGAAAGAACCGCTGTGTCCAGCTTCTCGCCGGACGGCCCCTGCTACCTCATCCGCCAGAGCAGCCTGAAAGAGCTGCTGGCAAGTTTGCTGACGGCGGCCGGGCAGGAGTCTGGAACGCTGGAGCAGCGCTTTGGCCGGATGTATCAGGAGTGGGGTATCATCCAGCCGGACAGCAACTGTGATTACCTCACCGAGGCGGTGCTCATTGCCAGCCAGTCCAAAGGCAAGCTGGCCATCCGCAAGGAGATCCTGCAGGTGGTGGCCGAGCACCACAATGTGACCGTCGCGGCGGTGGACAGCGGCCTGCGCCGTTTGATCGACGCGCTGGAAACGCGGCAGATGCCCGCGTGGAAAGCATTCAAGGAGAAAACGCATCTGGCAGGGCAGAAAGTGACCGCAGGCAAGCTGATCTACACCCTGCGGGCACAAATCAGCCAGGAATACGAATACTGACACAAAGGCAGGAGGCGATGGGATGCGCCAGACACCACAAGAGCAGCCGGAGAGCATGGAGTTCCCGCGCAGGGAGTTTGAGTCTGTCTGCTTTCATGCGATTGGGCTCGTGGACCAGAACCGGGAATATCTGCAGATGCACCTGCGGGAGAGCGGCGACGCGCCCACCCGGCAGGCGCTGGCCGATATGGAGCTGCAGACCGCCCGGCTGGAGCGCACCCTGAGCGAGATGATGGACCTGATGGCGCTGGAAGAGGACCCGGTGCCGTCCCGCCGCGGTTTTGATTTGTGCAGTGTTCTGCGGCAGGCAGCGTCCCTGCGGGAGGAAATGGCCCGGCAGGCAAAAGTACACCTGACCGTATCCTGCGAGCCGGACACCTGCCCGGTTTTGGGCAGTCCGGAAGAAGCCGAGCTGATGGTCTTCCATCTGCTCTCCAATGCGCTGCGGGCTTCTGCCCCGGGCGGAAAGATCGTTCTGCGTCTGTGCCGGGCAGAGGACGCCTGGCAGCTGACGGTTACGGACCATGGCTGCGGCCTGCCAGGCCCGGCCAACTGGCAGGAGAACCGCCGCCGTTTCCTGGGCGGTGCGGGCGCTGGCCTGAAGATCTGCCGGGCGGTCTGCCGCCGCGCGGGCTGGGGCTTTGCGCTGGAAGCCGGCTCCGGCGGCGGTGCCGAGGCGGTTGTGACCCTCCCCATGGAGCCGGAAACAGCAGCTTCCGGCGATACCATCGCCCTGCACGCGGCGGGGGAGGTGCTGCCCTCCCGGCTGCGCTGGCAGCTGGAACGGGAGCTGCATCTGCTGGCTGGGAATGCCTGAAAGCGGGATTTTCAGAATGCTGGAAAATCTCTTGAGCAGAATCAACAGTTTTTTGTGCGGCAGGCTGTGAATGTTGTACCGGGGAATCTTTGCAAAACCTCTTGCAAAAAAATGGCCCCCTGATTATAATACCACTCATGGAAACCGAGACGTCCTGCCCTTTTTCTGCGGCAGGGCGTTTTTATCGGCAAAAATTTAGCAAGAAAACCGCCCATGGGAGGGGCTATGGTATGACAAAAGATATGACGCAGGGCAGCCCGCTCAAGCTGATCCTGGCCTTTGCGGTGCCGCTGATGCTGGGCAGCCTGTTCCAGCAGTTTTACAACCTGGCCGATACCATCATTGTCGGCCGCTTTGTTGGCGTGGAAGCGCTGGCGGCGGTGGGCAGCGTGGGCGGCCTGAACTATCTGGTGCTGGGCTTTGTCAATGGCATCGCCTGCGGCTTCTCCATCCCCATCTCCTGGACGTTTGGCGCGAAAGATTACAGCCAGATGCGCCGTTACACGGCCAACACGGTCTGGCTGAGCATCGGCTTTGCGGTGGTGCTCACCATCGTGACCGTGGCACTCACCCGGCCCATCCTGGTCTGGACGAATACCCCGGCCAATATCATCGACCTGGCGGACATCTACATCCGCACCATCTTCTGGGGCATCCCGTTCACCCTGCTTTATAATGTTACCAGCGCTCTCATGCGCGCTCTGGGCGACAGCAAGCGTCCGCTGTATTTCCTGCTGATGGCAAGCTTTCTGAACATCGGCCTCGACCTGCTCTGCATCATCGTCTTCAAAATGGGCGTGTTCGGCGCTTCGTTTGCCACGGTGTTCAGCCAGGCCGTGGCAGGCTTTGGCAGCCTGTGGTACATTGCCCGGCATTACCATGAGCTGCGCTGGTCCAAAGAAGAGGGAAAACTCAGCCGTGATCACTGCCTCAAGCTCTGCAATATGGGCATCCCCATGGGCCTGCAGTGCAGCATTACGGCCATTGGCAGCGTGGTGCTGCAGGGTGCCGTCAACGGTCTGGGCAGTGATATCGTGGCCGCCCAGACGGCCGGCAGCAAGGCCGCACAGTTCCTGTCTGTCCCGCTGGAGAGCATCGGCACGGCCATGACCACCTATGCCAGCCAGAACCTGGGTGCCCACGACCTCAAGCGAGTGAACCGCGGCGTCAACACGGCGCTGGGCATCGGCTGTGTGTACAGCATTGCTTCCTTTATCATCCTCCGCTTTGCGGATAAGCTGCTCATTGGCCTCTTCCTGGACGCCGGCGAGGTGGAGATCATGGCAAACGCCCAGAGCTTCATCTTCTGGAACAGCGTCTTCTACATCCCGCTGGCGGTGCTCATCATCTACCGCTACACCATCCAGGGCCTGGGTTATTCGGGTCTTGCCATGTTTGCGGGCGTTGCTGAGATGGTGGCCCGTGCCATGGTGGGCTTCCTCTTTGTGCCGCTGTGGGGCTACTTTGCTGCCTGCATCGCCAACCCGGTGGCCTGGTTCTTTGCCTGCTTTTTCCTCATCCCGGCGTACTTTGTGGTGCGCAAAAAGCTGATGAATGAAAAAGAAAATCAGCAGGGACACGCAGTGCGGAACAGTCTGTAAACCATAAAATCAAGCCGTTCATCCTCCGGGGTGAGCGGCTTTTTGCTGTGCCGGATTTACAAATCGCCTCAAAAACGTTATACTATAAATAATTATGCCAGAAACAGGGAGGTGAGCCAATGGAGCAGGAGCTGGAACAACTGGAAGGCACCGTGGAGGACATCATTTATGAAAACTCGGACAACGGCTATACGGTGTTCGAGGTATCCGGCGGCGGTGTCATGACCGTGGTCTGCGGCGTGGTAGGTGAGCTGCACGCGGGCGAGACGGTCATCTGCCGGGGCAAATATGAGAACCATGCCACCTATGGCCGCCAGTTCCATGCGCAGGAGTGCGAGACGGACATGCCCAAGGATCTGGAAGCCGTGTACGCGTTCCTGGCCAGCCGCTCACTGCCTTATATCGGTGCCCGGACGGCGGACAAGATCATTGATAAATTCGGTGCCCAGGCACTGGAGATCATCGCCAATGACCCGGCCCAGCTCACCACGATCCCAGGCATCTCGGCGGATAAGGCCGACCGCATCCAGCAGGAATTCAAGCGGATGTTCGGGATGCGGGAGCTCATCGCCTATCTGGCCCAGTTTGAGATCAGCCCCCGGCGGGCTATGGAGGTCTTCCGCACCTTTGGCCCCGGTGCCATGAACGCCATTGCCCAGAACCCCTATCTGCTCTGCGGGGAGCCGCTGCAGCTGGATTTCCGCCATGCGGACAGCATTGCTCAGTATTACCACATGGCAGGGGACTGCGCCCAGCGGCTGGAAGCTGCCCTCCTGCGCACCCTGCGCCACAACGCGGGCAACGGCCATACCTGCCTGCCTCGGAGCCAGCTGCTGGACACTGCCTCCAATTTCATCCACCAGCCGCCGGAAAAGCTGGCGTCTGCTCTGGACCGCTGCTTGCAGACCGAAGAGCTGCGGGTGAAACTGTACGAGGGCGTGCCCTATATCTACCTGCCAGACCTGCTGGACGCCGAGCAGGACATTGCCGACCGGCTGGCCATGCTGACCCGGCGGGGGAAGAATACCGCCCGTGATCTGGATAAAAACATCCAGATTTTGGAGCTGACACAGGGCTTTGCCTATGCACCGCTCCAGAAAGAGGCCATCCGCAAGGCCATGACGGAAAACTGCCTGGTGCTGACGGGCGGCCCGGGCACCGGCAAGACGACCACCGTCAACGCCATCCTGCAGCTGCTGGAAAACCAGGCCGAGCGGGTGGCCCTCTGCGCCCCTACCGGCCGTGCCGCCAAGCGGCTGAGTGAGCTGACGGGCCGCAAGGCTTCCACCATCCACCGCCTGCTGGAGGTGGACTACACAGGCGGCGTGGTCAGCTTTATCCACAACGATAAAAACCTCCTCAAGTGTGACGTGGTCATTCTGGATGAGATGAGCATGGTGGATGTCAAGCTGTTTCAGGCCCTCATTGCGGCGCTGCGGTACAGCTGCCGCGTCATCATGGTGGGCGACGCCGACCAGCTGCCCAGCGTGGGCCCGGGCAACATTCTGGGGGAGGTGGTCCGCTCCGGGCTGGTGCCCACCGTCTGCCTGAACGAGATCTTCCGGCAGGCCAAGCGGAGCCTCATTGTGGAGAACGCCCACCACATCATCTCCAACGAGCCGCTCCAAAAGGGCGGCAAGACGGACGATTTCTTCTTTCTGGAGGCGGACGGCGATGCCGCCCAGAAGCTGGTGTGTGATCTGGTCACCACCCGGCTGCCCCGCAGCTACGGGTTTGACCCCATCCGGGATATCCAGGTGCTCTGCCCTACCAAGCTGGGCCCCACCGGCACCCAGGCACTGAATGTGGAGCTGCAGAACCTGCTCAACCCGGCCCGGAAAGGCAAGCCCCAGCTGCAGAGCGCGGCCCGGGTATTCCGGGTAGGCGATAAAGTGATGCAGGTGCGCAACAATTATGAGATCGTCTGGCAGAGAGTCGGCGGGGAACAGGGTGTGGGTGCCTACAATGGCGACATCGGCATTGTGGAATCCATCAACACCCGTGACCGCTCGATGGTGGTTCGGATGGATGACCGCCGTCTGGTCTACCCGGCGGAGAACCTCAATGAGCTGGAGATCGCCTACGCGATCACGGTGCACAAGAGCCAGGGCAGTGAGTTCCCGGCTGTCATCCTGCCGGTGGCGCAGGTGCCGCCAAGGCTGTGTTACCGCAACCTGTTCTACACCGGTGTTACCCGCGCCCGCAAATTGTGCATCGTGGCCGGGCGGCGGGATGTTGTCAACCGGATGATGAGCAATGTGCGCCAGAACCTGCGGTACAGCGGCCTTGCCAAACTGTTGGAGGAAGCCCTGCCGCCGGAGCAAGTTACAGTGGAAAAAGCGTAAGCACTATGTTATACTATAAGATGATTTGATTTCCCGGCCCGCGAGGGCGTTTTGATACAGAAAAAGGATTTTTGGGGACGAGAGAAAGGACTTTTGGATTATGGCACAGACAGATATCGGCATTGACCTTGGTACTACCACCATCATCATTGCGCAGGCAGGGCAGGGCGTTGTGCTCAACCAGCCCAGCGTGGTGGCCGTGGATACCCGCAAGAACTCCGTGTTGGAGGTGGGCGACAAGGCACTGGCTATGGTGGGCCGCACGCCCAACTATATTTCCGCGATTTTCCCGTTGAAAGACGGCGTCATCAGTGACCACACCATGACCCGTGAGCTCATCTGCCGCTTCGTCAATCAGGTGTACAGCTCCCACATGGTCAAGCCCCGGGTGGCGGTCTGCGTGCCGGCGGCCATCACCGGCATTGAGAGCGACGCCGTGGTGGAGGCGGTCGTGGCCGCCGGTGCCCGGCAGGTCTACCTCATTGATGAGCCCATTGCCGCGGCCCTCGGCTCCGGCATCGACATTACCGTGCCCGATGGCCGGATGATCATTGATATCGGCGGAGGGACCACGGATATCGCGGTGCTGTCGCTGGGCGGCAAAGTCAAGGCCACCAGTGTCCGGGTGGCGGGCAACCACTACGACGACGAGATCCTGAAGCATGTCCGCAGCAAGTTCAGCATTGCCATTGGTCAGCGCACGGCTGAGGAACTGAAAAAGCATGTGGCCTGCTGCCCCCAGAAAGCGGATTTCAACGAGACGATGGAGGTCAAGGGCCGCAGCCTGCTCACCGGCCTGCCCGTCCGTGTCAACGTTTCCACCAGCGACCTGTACGAGCCGGTCATGATGCTGAGCGAGCAGATCGGCACGGCAGCCCATCAGGTGCTGGAGAAGACCCCGCCCGAGCTGGCCGGTGATATCTACCGCAACGGTGTGGTGCTGACAGGCGGCGGTGCCCAGCTGCACGGCCTGACCGAGTATCTGAGCCAGGAGCTGAAAGTGGAAGTGACCGTCTCGCCCGACCCCGTCAACTGCGTGGCACTGGGCACCGCCATGAGCCTTGGCATCGGCGATAAGCTGGAGACCGGTTTTACCGATGCAACGCCCCGGATCGGCCGCCGCTGAGATTGGACAAAATCTTAACAAACCCTTAATATTGAGCATGATTTTTGTTCATAGTTGTTGAATCGGCCCGGAAAATAATGTATAATAATTTCAAATCGCTTTTGTGATCCGGTTGGCTCCGGAGGGCAAAAATACAAACAAAATAGGAGGAAGACCATGGATTTAGGTTTTGATGTGGTCGTGACTATCACCGGTATCGTTCTGGTGTTCGCGATCCTCGTGCTGCTAATGGCCATCATCACGCTGGAGGGCAAGATCTTTGACGCCATGAATGGCAAAAAGGCTGCAGCCAAGGCCGCTCCCAAGGCAGCTGCAAAGCCTGCAGCGCCCGCCGCAAAGCCCGCTGCCGCACAGGCTCCTGCTGCACCCCAGGTGGAGCAGGGCATCCCCGCCGATGTTGTGGCCGCCATCATGGCTGCCATCTACTCGATGGGCAACGGCAAGTATGTGCTCAAGGCAGTGCGCCGCGGCAAAAACGGCTGGGGCAAGGCTGGTGTCAACGACACCACCGCACCTTTTTAACACGGGAGGAAAAATATGACACAGTTTATCAGTACTCTGGTCGGTATTTTCCAGAGCTCCGGTTTCGCGCGGTTCGGCGAGCCGGGCGGCTGGCTGTACGCGGTGATGATCTGCGTGGGCTGCTTTTTGCTCTACCTGGCCATTGTCAAAGAGTTTGAGCCCCTGATCCTGCTGCCCATGGCATTTGGCATGATCCTGGCAAACCTGCCCGGCAGCGGCGTGATCCACATGCAGTATTTCGTCGGTGACGGCCTCGAGCACCCGATGTGGATCGAGATCCTGAACAACGGCGGCCTGGCCGATATGCTCTACATGGGCGTCAAGCTGGGCATCTACCCGCCGCTGATCTTCCTGGGCATCGGCACCATGACCGACTTTGCCCCGCTGATCTCCAACCCCAAGAGCCTGCTGCTGGGCGCTGCCGCTCAGTTCGGTATCTTTGGTACTTACATGGGCGCCCGCCTGCTGGCTGCTACCGGCCTGGTGGACTTCACCCAGAAGCAGTCCGCTGCCATCGCCATCATCGGCGGTGCAGACGGCCCTACCGCCATCTTCGTCACCTCTCGTCTGGCTCCGGAGCTGCTGGGCTCCATCGCCGTGGCAGCGTACAGCTACATGGCTCTGGTGCCCGTTATCCAGCCGCCCATCATGAAAGCGCTGACCACCAAGAAAGAGCGTACTGTCGTGATGAAGCAGCTGCGCACCGTGACCAAGACCGAGAAGATCATCTTCCCCATCATGGTCACCATCATCGTTTCCCTCATCGTGCCGGATGCCGCCGTTCTGGTCGGTATGCTGATGCTGGGCAACCTGATGAAAGAGTGCGGCGTTGTCGATCGTATCCAGAAGACTGCTGGTAATGAGCTGATGAACATTATCACCATCTTCCTGGCACTGTCTGTCGGCTGCACCACCTCCGCCAACACGTTCCTCAACTCCCGCACCCTGTTCATCATCGTGCTGGGCCTGATCGCTTTCTCGTTTGGTACCGCTGCAGGTGTCCTGTGCGGCAAGGTGATGTACGCCCTCACCGGCGGCCAGGTCAACCCGCTGATCGGTTCCGCAGGCGTTTCCGCCGTGCCTATGGCTGCCCGCGTTTCTCAGAAAGTGGGCCAGAGCGAGAACCCCTCCAACTTCCTGCTGATGCACGCCATGGGCCCCAACGTGGCCGGCGTGATCGGCTCTGCCGTTGCTGCTGGTATCCTCATCAACATCTTCGGCTAAGAGCTTCCTGAAAAATATTTTCCGCCTACCCATGGCAGCGCTGTGGGTGGGCGTTTTTTGTGCCCAAAGCACTGTCAAACCAGGCACTTTTGTGTTATACTATATCTTGTATGATTCTGATGAAATGAACAGGTGAAACCATGGCAACCAATCTTCAACAGGAATTTTGTAAACTGCGCGATACCTACATTGAAAAGCAGTTTGGCCGCCTGAACGAGATGCAGCGCGCGGCGGTGTTTACCACCAGCGGCCCGCTGCTGATCCTGGCAGGCGCAGGCAGCGGCAAGACCACGGTGCTGGTCAACCGCATTGCAAACCTCATCCGGTTTGGCTCGGCCCACGGCTCCAGCTGGACGCCCCGTGAGGTAACGGAGGATGATGTAAAAGCCCTGCGCACCGCCCTTATGACGGGCACGGATGCCCCCGGCTGGCTGGACGGGATGCTCCGCAAGGACGCGGTCCGCAGCTGGAACGTGATGGCCATTACCTTTACCAACAAGGCGGCAGGCGAGCTGAAAGAGCGCCTGCGCAATATGCTGGGCGGGGAAGAGGGCGATGAGGTGTTTGCCTCCACGTTCCACTCCGCCTGTGTCCGCATCCTCCGCCGCTGGGCCGAGGAGATCGGCTATCCCCGCAGTTTTACCATTTACGACACGGACGACTCCCAGCGGGTGATGAAGACCGTGTACAAAGAGCTGAGCGTGGACGATAAGTTCTTCCCGGTCAAGAGCGCCATCAACCAGATGAGCCGCTGGAAAGACCAGCTCGTCAGCCCGGCCGAAGCACTGCAGACCCCGGCAAAGGACACCAAAGGCGCTCTGGCGGCCCGTGTTTATGCCGCCTATGAAAAGAAGCTGAAAGAGGCCGGCGCGTTCGACTTTGACGATCTGATCTATCAGACCGTCCAGCTGTTGGCCGAGCACAAAGAGGCGCGGGACTTCTACCAGAACAAGTACCGTTACCTGCTGGTGGACGAGTATCAGGACACCAGTGTGGCACAGTTCCGCCTTGTCAGCCTGCTCACCGGCCCGGAGAAGAACATCTGCGTTGTCGGCGACGATGACCAGAGCATTTACCGTTTCCGGGGGGCTACCATTGAGAACATCCTCAACTTTGAGCGCGTTTACCCGGGCACCAAGACCATCCGGCTGGAGCAGAATTACCGCTCCACCTCCAACATCCTCAACGCCGCCAACTGCGTCATCCAGCACAACACGGAGCGCAAGGGTAAGACCCTCTGGACGCAAAACGGCGAGGGCGACAAAGTGCAGGTCTACACGGCAGAGAACGAGCAGGACGAGGCCAGCCACATCGCGGACATCATCGGCCAGCACCTGCGGGAGGGCGGCCATCTGGCCGACCACGCCGTGCTCTACCGGATGAACGCCCAGTCAGCCCCGCTGGAAAGCTACTTCACCCGCGCGGGCATCCCGCACAAGATCGTGGGAGGCCAGCGGTTCAACGACCGCAAAGAGGTCAAGGACATCCACTCCTACATGTCCATTGTGGCCAATCCTCGGGATGATGTGCGTCTCCGCCGCATTATCAACGAGCCTGCCCGTAAAATTGGTGCGACCACCATTGACGTCATCGCTGACCTGGCCGGGCAGGAGGGCGTGAGCATGTTGGAGATCATCCGCCATGCGGACCAGTACGCGAAGCTCAGCCGGGCCATTGCACCACTGTATAAGTTCTATCAGATCTATGAGCGGTTACAGGACTCGCTGGAGAATAAGACGCTGGACGAGTTTGCCAGCGACGTTATTGAGATCACCGGCTACAAGGCTATGCTGGAAGCCGATGCCGCCAAGGGCCACGAGGACGCGGCAGATCGCCTGCAGAACCTGGGCCAGCTGGTCAACAACGTGAAAAACTACTGTGACCAGCAGGGCGAGGAGGCCTCGCTGGAGGGCTATCTGGAAGATATCGCCCTCATCAGCGACATTGACAACTACAACGAGAGTGCCGACCAGGTGGTGCTGATGACCATTCACTCGGCCAAGGGCCTGGAGTTTCCGTATGTATTCCTGATCGGCATGGAAGAAGGGGTCTTCCCCAGTGAGATGAGCAAATACTCGGAGGCTGATCTGGAAGAGGAGCGCCGCCTGGCCTACGTCGGCATCACCCGTGCCAAGAAAGAGCTGTACATCTCCAACAGCGTCACCCGGATGCTGTATGGCCGCACCCAGCGCAATGAGCCCAGCCGCTTTTTGCGGGAGATCGAGCCGGAGTATCTGGAAGAGACCCGCAGCCCGGTGCTGGAACAGCGCAGCCGTCTGGGCGGCTGGGGCAGCAGCTACAGCGACACGGTGCCCGGCGGTGCCTCCGGTTATTCCGGGGCTTCGGGCTGGGGCCGCGGTTCGTCTTCTTACGGCAGCTACGGTGGCAGTACAGGCTATGGAAACCGTTCCGGCTACCTGAACCGGGAGTACAACGCCGGGGAGAGCCGGGGCTTTGGTTCCGGTTACGCCGGGCGGGGGAGTTCTTCAAGCGGTTACGGCAGCAGTTATGGCTCCCGCAGCGGCAGCGTGGGCGGTTCTGGCGGCTTTGGCAGCGGCTACAGCCGCCCGGCAACACCTGAAACGCCTGCAAAGCAAATCAACTTTACAGGAACGCCTACTGCAAAAATAAACGCAAACACGACAAAACACTACGAGCCCGGCGATGTGGTGGAGCACAAAGTCTTCGGGCGAGGCACGGTGGTGGCGGTCAAGCCTGCTGCCGGGGACCAGATCGTGGAGATTCGTTTTGAAAAGGTCGGCGTCAAGAAGACCATGGCAAACTTTGCGCCGCTGACCAAAATTACGGAGGAATGAGAGTATGATGACCGTTCGATTGATCGCCCACACCCCGGAGCCGGAAAAGGTGGTGGCCGCAGCGGCCAAGCTCTGCTACTCCGATGCCCATATCACCGACCTGCTGGACGGGCTGGACGAGGAAAAGACCGCCCGCTTCCTGACCATGCTCAGTGACCTGGGTCACGCAAGCCCCATTGAGCACGCCAGCTTTACCTTTGGCATTGAGGGAGTCAGCCGCACCCTGCTGGCACAGATCACCCGGCACCGCATTGCGTCGTTCAGCGTCCAGAGCCAGCGGTATGTCCGGCTGGACGATTTCCGCTATGTCATCCCGCCCGAGATCGAGGCCATCCCCGAGGCAAAGGCAGCGTTCATCGAGAGTATGAACGAGGACGCCCAGCGGTATCTTGATCTCGTGCAGAAGCTGGAGGACGGCCACACCGCCCGCCTCATGGCCGAGGGAATGCCTGAGAAGCAGGCCCGCGCTAAGGCCTCCAAGCAGGCCAACGAGGACGCGCGCTTTGTGCTGCCCAACGCCTGCGAGACGAAAATGGTAGTGACGATGAACGCCCGCAGCTTGCAGAACTTCTTCCACCTGCGGTGTTGCAGCCGTGCCCAGTGGGAGATCCGGGCACTGGCCGAAGAGATGCTCCGGCTGGTCTACCCGGTGGCACCCCACATCTTTGCCAAGGCGGGCCCGGCCTGCGTTTCCGGCCCCTGCCCGGAGGGAAAAATGTGCTGTGGCCGCACGGCGGAAGTCCGTGCCCGGTATGCCGCGCTGAAAGGGGAACCGTGAAATGGTTGATGCAAAAAAAGGCACCCTCATCGTGCTGGAAGGGCTGGACGGCAGCGGCAAGGCGACTCAGGCTAAACTGCTGGCCCAACACCTGAAAGAAGCAGGCAAAAATGTCCAGGAGATCACATTCCCGGATTATGCCAGCGATTCCAGCGCCCTGGTCAAGATGTATCTGGCCGGACAGTTTGGGGACAAGCCCGATGATGTGAACGCCTACGCGGCGTCAAGCTTCTATGCAGTAGACCGCTACGCCAGTTACAAAACCAGCTGGGGCAGCTTTTACGAGGCGGGCGGCGTCATCATTGCGGACCGCTACACCACATCGAATGCAGTACACCAGTGCTCCAAGCTCCCGCCGGAGCAGTGGAAGAGCTTTTTGCAGTGGCTGTTTGATTATGAGTTCCGGCTGCTGGGACTGCCTGCCCCGGATGAAGTCATCTACCTGCAGGTAGACCCCGCCGTGAGCCAGAAGCTGATGACGGGCCGCTACCATGGCGACGAGAGCAAAAAAGACGTCCACGAAAAAGACGTGGAGTACCTGGCCCGGAGCCGGAACGCGGCGGAATTCTGTGCGGCCCATCTGGGCTGGGAGACTGTCCACTGCACCCAGGGCGATGCCATGCGGAGCATCGAGGACATCCAGAGCGAAGTGCGGAAATTGGCCCAGCGGGTTATTTGAGAATAAAGGAGGCATCCTATTCATGTATCGTTTGATGCAGCCGTCGGATCGCGCGGCGGTGGTGGCACTCTGGCAGAAAGAGCGGGGGGATACGGCGGAGTTTATCAACACCGCCATGGACCGTTTTGCCGGGGAACAGAATGTTTACGTGGCCGAAGAAAACGGCCAGATCGAGGCCGTGGCATTGGCGGTGCCGGTCACGCTGCAGGGCCGCCCGGGCAATTACCTGTTTGGCCTGTGCGGGCAGGGCAACCTGATTTTGGCGGGTTTGGTGGATACTCTCTGCGCCCAGCAGAAGCTGCGGGGCGCGGGCTTTACGGTGGCCGCGCCCACCAGCCCGGAGCGGGCAGCGCTGCTGCAGGATAAGGGGTTCCAGAAAGCTTTTGCCCTCCGCTGCCTGCCCCGGGAAGTGGAGCGCAACCTGTGGAGCCAGGCTGAGTTTGACTCGGTGACCGCCAAAAAGCTCTGCGAGCTGCGGGAGCGCTTCTGGCCGGATACGGTCATGCTGACGCCGGAGAAGATGGCCGTGGTGCTGGGAGACCTGTACTCCCGCGGTGCCACCATCGTGTCCAGCGAGCAGGGCTACGGCATCTATTTCCGCAAGGAGGATACTCTCTATTTTGTGGAGCTGATGGCCGAGGATGACCGTTCTGCCGAGAAACTGATGGAAGCGGCCCGGGAGAAAGAGGTCATCGTGGAAAAAGCTGTTATCACCGTGGGTGCTGCCCAGAACCTGTTCCTGGGTGAGGGCACCCGGCAGGACTATGGCATGATCCGCTTTGAGGGCGAACCCTTTGATGTGAGCGAGAGCTACATGCGGCTGATGCTGGAAAACGGTTAAAGGAGTGGGTATGGCACACAAAAATTCCCACAGTGCTCCCCGCAAAAAGGGCGGGGCACTGAAAATAGTTCTGGTGCTGCTGGTACTGCTGCTCGTGGTCGCGGGCGGCGGTGTCTGGATGGCAAAGCGGGAGATCGACGGCGGCACGCCGGGCGAGGAAGTCCCCGTGAGCATCCAGCAGGGCAGCGGCGTGGGCACCATTGCCAACGCGCTGAAAGAGGCGGGGGTGATCAAATTCCCGCGCCTGTTCCGCTGGTATGTGGGCAAACAGGGAGCTGCCGCAAAATTGCAGTACGGCGAGTTTACGCTTGCACCCGGCAGCTCCTATGACGACCTGATCGAGGTGTTGTCGGAGTATGCCAAGGCCGAGAGCGTCCGCCTGACGTTCCCCGAGGGTACCACCGCCATCGCCATGGCCCGGAAGATGGAGGATGCCGGCCTCTGCACGGCTGAGGAATTCCTGAAAGAGGCCAACACCGGCGATTTCAGTGAATATAAGTTCTGGCAGTATGTCCCGGACGACAAGGACGCCCCGGACCGCTTTTTGAAGTGCGAGGGCTATCTCTTCCCGGATACCTACGAGTTTTTGAAAGACGACACCGTCCACAATTATGTGGCCACGTTCTACGCCCACTTTGACAAGCAGATCACCGACGCCATGTACGAGCAGCTGGACGAGCAGGGGATGACCCTGCCGGAGCTGATCACGCTGGCATCGTTCGTGCAGGAGGAAGCGGGCAACGACCAGGACGATAATGTGGCTCAGGTGTTCCGCAACCGGCTGGCGGAGGGTTCGCCCTACCCCAAGCTGCAGAGCAACGCCTCCAGCCATGTCCAGAGCGATGCTGACAACAACTACCTGTGGAACTGGGTGGCCCCCTATTACGGCGGGTGGGACAGCATCCCGGCCAATATCCGGGACGCCTACGACACCTACAACTGCACCGGCCTCCCGGCGGGCCCCATCTCCAACCCCGGCCTTGCGGCCATCCGGGCGGCGCTGGACCCTCAGTGTGACCCGGAAGTCAAGGACTGCTATTTCTTTGTGACAGACCAGAGCGGTCATTATTACTACGCCGAGACCTACGCGGACCACCAGAAAAACTGCGCCGAGGCCGACAGCGTGAATAAAAGCCTGAAGTAAATGCAATAAGCTCCCCGGCAAGGGGAGCTTATTGTGTGAATCAGAACGATAAAAAGAGAGGATAACGTTATGTTGCAGATCCCGGAACTGCTGGCCCCGGCGGGCGATTTGGAGCGCCTGCGGTACGCCATCAACTACGGCGCGGACGCTGTGTATTGCAGCCTGCCTGAATTTGGAATGCGCTCGGCTCCGGCCAACTTTACGCCGGAGCAGCTGGCGGAGGGCGTCATCTATGCCCACGCCCGCGGCCGCAAGGTCTACCTGACCATGAACACCCTGCCCACCAATGAGGAGGCCGACCGCCTGCCCGAGGCCATCAAGTCCGCCGCGGAGGCGGGCGTGGATGCCTTTATTGTGGCTGACCTGGGTGTGCTGGACGCCTGCAAGCACTTTGCCCCGGACATTGATGTCCACATGTCCACCCAGACGGGCATCACCAACTGGGCTGCTGCCCGCGCTGCCTACAACATGGGTGCCAAGCGGGTGGTGCTGGCCCGGGAGATGACCCTGCAGGACATTGCTACCCTGCGGGACAAGACCCCGCCGGAACTGGAAATTGAGGCCTTTGTCCATGGTGCCATGTGCATGAGCGTCTCGGGCCGGTGCCTGCTCTCTAATTACATGGCAGGCCGTGACGCCAACCGGGGCCAGTGTGCCCAGCCCTGCCGCTGGAAGTACTATCTCAGCGAGGAGACCCGCCCCGGTCAGCTGTATGAGATCGGCGAGAACGAGAATGGCAGCTACATCCTCAACGCCAATGATCTGTGCACCGCCCCGTTCCTGGACCTTATCTGCAAGGCGGGTGTGGACAGCCTGAAGATCGAAGGCCGCGCCAAAACGTTCTACTATGTGGCCAGCGTGACCGCTGCTTACCGCAAGGCGCTGGACCAGTACCTTGCCGACCCGCTCAACGATGATTTCGCTCTGCCGGAGCAGGTGCTGGAGGAGCTGACCCGCACCAGCCACCGCCACTATTCGCCCGGCTTCTATTTTGGCCGGGAGCAGGCCCGTCAGGCCACCGACAGCGCCACCTACATCCGCGAGTGGGAGTTTGTGGGCACGGTGGACGGCTGGGAGAATGGCATTGCCAGCTGCCAGCAGCGGGGCAAGTGGAGCCTGGGAGATACGCTGGAAGCCCTCTGCCCGGATGGCCGGAGCATTCCGCTGACCCCGGAGTGGATCAAAAACGAGGCCGGGGAGGCCATGGAGTCCACCCCGCACGCGATGGAAAAATACACCATCCCCACCCCGCAGCTGCCTCCCATGAGCCTGCTTCGCCGGAAAGTCTGAGATTATTATACGGATCTACACAAAAAGAAGCTCTCCTGCATGGAGAGCTTCTTTTCTTATGCATCGGATGCAAGGGTATCCAAAATCGTTCGTACTTCCCGGATAGTGGCTTCATCGGTCTGCCAGATGTCAAACTCGGAGAAGCCGGGCAGGCCCATGGGCACGCCCTCGCGGCGGAATATCATCCGGCTGTCAAGGACTTTTTTGCCCGAGAGGTGGAACGCCCTGGCACCCGTCTGGGCGGCAAGGTCCGGGAGGTTGGCGGGGCCGACGCCAGCACCCACCAGGATCTCAATGTCATTCCCGGCGGCCTGCACCAGCTGGTGGAGCAGGGACGCTCCCTGCGGGGCACTGGCTGCCTGCCCACTGGTCAGGATGGTGGCAAGCTGCAGCTCTTTGGCGGCTTCCAGCGCCGCAAACGGGTCCCGGCAGACATCAAAGGCGCGGTGCAGCGTGCAAGCTGCCGGGCGTCCGGCCTCCCGCGCGGCACGGCGGGCAGCGGCATAGATGGGCCGCAGCGCCGCTGTATCCAAATCTCCCTCCGGTGTCAGGGCACCGGTCACGATGCCGTCGGCCCCGGCGGCAACCAGCTCCGCGGCCAGCTGCTCCATCTGGGCCAGCTCATAGCGGTCGTAACAGAAATCGCCAAAACGGGGGCGGAGCAGTGCCCGCACGGGGAGGCCGGTTTCGGCCTTGACCTGCCGCACCAGCGCAAGGCTGGGGGTGGTGCCGCCCACAATGAGGTCGGCACAGAGTTCCAGCCGGTCGGCCCCGCCGCGTTTGGCTGCAAGGGCGCTGGCCGTGCTGTCAACACAGACTTCCAGGATCATCTTACACACTCTCCAGGAAGCGCACAAAGCCTGCACGGCCTGCCTCGTCCAGCTTGTAGACACCGGCATCGGCCAGCACCTGTGCGAACACATGGCCTACCTCGTCCTGCAAAATCAGGTGCACATTGTCGGCGTTCAACTCCGGGTGCTTTGCAAGGATCTCCTCTGCCCACGCAGCGTGCTTTTGCAGGGCTTCGGGGTACTCTGCGGTGGGCAGGTGTGCCATCAGCACATCAGCAAGGTCGAACAGCTCCTGCTTCAGGCGGCTGGGGAGCACGGCCAGACCCATGACCTCGATCAGGCCGATGTTCTCTTTTTTGATGTGGTGGAGCTTGGCGTGGGGGTGGTAAACACCCAGCGGATGCTCCGGGGTGGTGATGTTGTTGCGCAGCACCAAATCGAGCTGGAACTTGCCGTCCCGCATCCGGGCAATGGGGGTGATGGTGTTGTGGGGTTCGCCGTCCGTCTCGGCGTAGACGAAGCACTGTTCGTCCGTGTAGCCGCGCCATGCTGTCAGAATTTTATCTGCCAGCTCCACCAGCCGGGTATCATCGGCGCAGGTGAGGCGGATGCAGCTCATGGGCCAGTGGACGATGCCCGCTTCCACATCCTCAAAGCCGGGGAAGACCCAGGGTTTCTCGATGGGGGCTTTGGCCATGGCGAATTCATAATGGCCGCCCTGGAAATGGTCGTGGCTCAGGATGCTGCCACCCACAATGGGCAGGTCGGCGTTGCTGCCCACGAAATAGTGGGGGAAGAGGGCCACAAAGTCCAGCAGCTTGCGGAACGTGGCCCGCTCGATCTTCATGGGGGTGTGGTTGTTGTTGAAGACGATGCAGTGCTCATTGTAATAGACATAAGGGCTGTATTGCAGATTCCACGCACTGTCGTTGATGGTCAGCGGGATGATGCGGTGATTCTCGCGGGCGGGGTGGTTCATCCGGCCCGCGTAGCCCTCGTTCTCCACGCAGAGCTGGCACTTGGGGTAGGAGCTCTGGGGGGCCAGCTTGGCTGCTGCAATGGCCTTGGGGTCTTTTTCGGGCTTGGAGAGATTGATGGTGATATCCAGATCGCCGTAGGGGGTCTTGGTCACCCACTTGAGGTCCCGCTTGATGCGGTAGCGGCGGATGTAGTCCGTATCCTGGCTGAACTGGTAGAACCAGTCGGTGGCGGCCTGCGGGCCCTCATTTTCGTACCGCTCCTCAAAGTTGGCGCGGACGATGCTGGGCCGGGGGGTGAGCACACCCATGAGTTTGGTGTCAAACAGGTCGCGGGCCGTGGAGTTGTCCGCGCAGACACCGCGGGCGACGGCGTCGTCCAGCAGTGTTTTCAGGATGGATTCCAGGTCGGTGTAGCACACTTCGCCCTCAGGCGCGGTGAAGCTGTCCAGCTGCATGGTCATGAGCAGCTGGTTGCGGATGTAAATTTCATCGTCCGGCAGGATAAGGCCGGTGTCCAGGCCGTAGTTGACGAGCTGCTGGATGGCAGTAGAGATATCGCTCACAGGACTGCGCCTCCCTCCGGGCGGATGGAGAGGACATGGCAGCGGCCCTCACCCAGAATGGCCTCCATGTTGGCTTTGAACCCCGCCAGAAGCTCCACGGGCACAAAGGCCTGTACGGTGCCGGCAAAGCCGCCGCCGTGGACGCGGACAGCGCCCTTGCCGCCCAGGAAATGTTTGGCCGCCGCAATGGTCACGGCCACCTCCTGGTGCTCCTTGTAACCGGCGGGGATAACGTTCTGCAGGTACTCCCAGCTGCTCTGGCCGGATTCGCCCACCAGATTGAGGAATGTGGTAAAATCGCCCTCCCGCAGGGCAGCGACCTGTTTTGCCACCCGGTCATTATCCGCATAGATATGGAACGCGCGGAGGACAGCCCGGTCGCCGCACTGTTTACGGCACTCCGGCAGCTTTGCGATAAACGTCTCAAAGGGAACATCCCGCAGCACCTCGCCGCCGCAGACAGCGGCCACGGCGCGGCACTCATTGGGGATGGCGGCATATTCGTCGGTCAGGTCGGCGTGGTCGGCACCGGAATCCAGGATGCAGAGGGCGAGGCCCGCCTGAGAGAAGTCCACGGGCACAGGCTCCACGATGGGCTTGGCGGGGTCGGCAAAATCAATGGTGATGATGTTGCCCACGCTGGAAGCCATCTGGTCCATCAGGCCGCAGGGCTTGCCAAAGTAGACATTCTCTGCCCACTGGCCGATCTGTGCAATGGCGATGGGGGAGACTTTCTCGACCAGGAACAGATCGTTGAGGATGACACCGATCAGCACCTCAAAGGCGGCAGAGGACGAAACGCCGCTGCCCTTGGGCACGTTGGAAGAGATGTAGACGTCCAGGCCGGAGAGCTTGGCCCCCCGCTGGCGGAACGCCTCGCACTCGCCGCGCAGGATGGCGGCACTGGTGTTCTCCTCTTCCTTGCGGGCGGCCAGATCGTTCAGGTCGATGACGCACAGGTCATAGCCCTCGCTCTGGACACGGAGCTGGCCCAGCGTGTTGGGGCCTGCGGCGGCGATCATATCAATGTTGACGCTGCCCGCCAGCACCCGGCCATGCTGGTGGTCGGTGTGGTTGCCGCCGATCTCGGTACGGCCGGGGGCGCTGTACAGCCCTGCCTCAGCATGGGGGCCAAACGTTGCTTCCAGCCCGTCCAGCACGGCCTCGTACCGGGCGGCCTGTGCGGGGGTCTGCTCGGGAGCGCAGCAGTAGAGCGCTGCCAGCCGGGCAGCGTGAGCCCCACCGGACAGCTCCTGCTTCCAAACGGAAATAGGCTTCATCATTGCGTGTTCCTCCTCTGAACAAATGGTGCAAATTGCAGCCGCAGCCCACAGGGCAGGCCGCGGGGAAATCTTTCTGACTCTATAATAAAGAATCCGCGCCCAAAAGACCATGCGTTATTGTTGCATTTCAATGCAAAGTTGCCAGAAAATCCGCACAGAATTTTGTGCAAAAATTCCAACAACAGAGCCGAAAAAATCCTCCATACCGGAAAAACATTGGCCACAAACCACAAAGAACCGTTCTTTGCGGCGGAAATGCGGCCCTGCCTGCCGATATGGAGGATTGCATTTTTATGCGTTGGTGTGAAAATCCGGCGTGGTCAAACCATCGAGGTTGAGCATCCCCTCCAACGCGGCAATGTCGGTGGAGACATCCAGCGCGTCGGAGGCAAACAGCTTGTCCAGCTGGTTTTCAAAGGCGGTCACCAGCAGGTCCATGGAACGCTCGATGGACTGCCGGGCGTCGGAGATATTGCTGCCTGCCACATCCTGCCGGGAAAGCTCGGCGTAGGTGTTCAAAAGTTTGAGGGCGGTTGGCAGATAATAATCCATGAACTTCTGCAGCTGGGCCTTTTTGCCGGGGTCCTGCTTGGCCAGCGCAAAGATGCGGGCACTGAGGGTCTCCAGCCGGGAGATCTTGGCCGTCATCACCGGGTCCGGGATCGCATCGTTGGCCTGCCGCAGCTGGCGCAGCAGGTCGGTGTAAGGGTCCTGCGGTTCCGGAGTGGGTTCCGGCTGCGGGGGAGTGGGCGGTTGAGGCGCAGGCCCCCGCACCACGAGGGTGCCCGTGCGGTTGTCGATGTAGGCATCCGCCCCGAAGTACCCGTGCTCAATGGCACTTTCCACGGCGGCGCGGCCCTTGGCGGCATCAACGCCTGCCGCAGCAAAGAGCTCTTCCAGCGGGATGTTATCCCGGTCGGCCACGATCTTGTCCAGTTGACGTTCCAGCTTCCGGGTGCGGCTCATCCGGGTGCTCAGCCACAGAGCTCCGCCGCCGCCCAGCATCTGGGCCAGATACCGGAACATCTCTGCCATGCCGCCCGGCCCCTTGATAAACATCCCGTTCACGCCTGCCAGCAAAAAGACTGCGCCCACGACAGCACACAGGGTGGTCATGGATTTCTGGCGCTCTTTGGCTTTTTTCTGCTCTGCCGTCGGGTGGTCGTGGCTCAGCGGAGATTCTGCCGCAGGCTGTGCCTGTACGCCAGGCCGGGTATCGGAGGCACGGAAATCACTGGCATAGGCGGCGTTTGCCTGCTCTTTTTTGAGCGAATCCTTATCGATGTGTTTCAGGATAAACAGCAGCAGCCCCAGCGGCCCGGAAATGGCAAAGGCAATGAAAATGGCAATGGTGGGGATCTGCGCAAAATAATGCTTCTTCGGCATATAAGAACCTCCTACGGGCAAAGAAAAAGGCCGCGTTCCACTCTATTATAGCGGAGCGCGGCCCTTTTGTTAAGGGGAAATCTTTTGTTGGGAGTATGTGTAAGAAAGAACAGGAAAACGCTACAAGGGAGCAGTATCGTTTCCCGGGAAATCATGAAAGGGAGAACCCCTTACTTCATCAGGCTGCAGACGGCCTCCGCGTAAGCGGCGGGGTCATCCACGGGCAGGCCCTCAATGAGCTGTGCCTGTGCGTAGAGCAGGGCACTGTACTTGCTGACCTTGTCGGCATCGCCAGCCTCCTGGGCGGCTTTCAGCACCGCAAAGACAGGGTGGTTGACGTTCAGCTCCAGGACTTTATCGCTCTTGACGTCCTCGCTGCCGGGCTGCTTGGAGAGCACTTTCTCCATCTCGATGGAGAGGGGACCTTCGGCGGACAGGCAGACGGGGTGATCTTTCAGGCGGGTAGAAACCTTGACCTCCTTGACCTTGCCGTTCAGGGCGTCTTTCATGGCGTCGAACAGAGGCTTGTTCTCGGCGGTAGCATCTTCCGCGGCTTTCTTCTCTTCCTCGGTCTCAAGGCCCAGGTCGCCGCTGTTGACATTCTTGAACTCCACGGTGCCGTCCTTGCCCTCGGCATCCTTGCGGGGATAGGTGCGGAGGATCTGCAGGCAGAACTCATCCACATCCTCGGTCAGGAGCAGGACATCATAGCCCTTGTCCAGTACCAGCTCGGCAGCAGGCAGCTTGGCCAGACGGTCGGTGGAGTCACCGGCGGCAAAGTAGATGTACTTCTGCTCGGCAGGCATCTTGTCGATATACTCCTGGATGGTGACCATCTTCTGCTCTTTTGCAGACCAGAACAGCAGCAGGTCGCGCAGGAGCTCGGCGTGCATCCCGTAATCCGAGTAAGCACCAAACTTGATCTGGCGGCCAAACTCTTTCCAGAATGCCTCGTACTTCTCACGGTCGTTGGCCAGCATGGCGTGCAGCTCGTTCTTGATCTTCTTCTCCAGAGCGTTGTGGATGAGCTTGAGCTGGTTGTCTTTCTGCAGCATCTCACGGCTGATGTTCAGGCTCAGGTCCTGGCTGTCCACGATGCCCTTGACGAAGCTGAAGTAATCGGGCAGCAGGTCCGCGCACTTCTCCATGATAAGCACGCCGGAAGCATACAGAGCCAGGCCCTTTTCGTAGTCCTTGGTGTAGAAATCATAGGGGCGGTGGCTGGGCACGAAGAGCAGGGCGTTGTAATTGGCGGTGCCCTCGGTGCGGCTCACGATGACGCGGGCGGGGTCGGAGTAATCGTTGAACTTATCCTTATAGAAGCTTGCGTACTCTTCATCGGTTACTTCGCTCTTCTGCTTCTTCCAGATGGGCACCATGCTGTTCAGCGTTTCCAGCTCGGTGTAAGTTTCCCACTCGGGTTTGTAGTCGTCCGGCTTGGGATCGGGTTCGGGCTTCTGGCGGCTCTTCTCCCGCTCCATCTGGATGGGATAGCGGACGTAATCGCTGTACTTCTTCACGATGGCCACGATGCCGTACTCATCGAGGTAGTTCTCGTAGTTGTCGGTATCGGTGCTGTCCTTGATGTGCAGGATGATGTCGGTACCCACAGTGTCTTTCTCGGTGGGCTCCAGCTCATAGCCGTCCGCGCCAGAGGAAGTCCACTGCCAGGCCTCATCGGAGCCGTAGGCCTTGGAGATGACCGTGACCTTATCGGCTACCATGAACGCGGAGTAGAAACCCACGCCGAACTGGCCGATGATATCGATGCTCTCGTCCTGATTGTCTTTCTTGAAATCAAGAGAACCGGAGTGGGCGATGGTGCCCAGGTTCTTTTCCAGCTCGTCTTTCGTCATGCCAATGCCGTTATCGGAGATGGTCAGCAGACGGTTCTCCTTATCACGGGTGATCAGAATGCGGAAATCGCCCTTGTTCATCCCGACAGAAGTGTCGGTCAGGCTCTTATAGTAAAGCTTGTCGATGGCGTCCGAAGCATTGGAGATGAGCTCCCGCAGGAAGATCTCCTTGTTGGTGTAGATGGAGTTGATCATCATGTCCATCAGCTTTTTGCTTTCGGCCTGAAATTCTTTTTTCGCCATAATCCAAAACCTCTTTTATCTCAGATTAAGCACTGCAGGCAACAAATTGCTTTTGAAGCCTTAGCACTCATAACTTTCGAGTGCTAATATACACCGCGGCGGCCCAAAAATCAAGGGGTTTCATAAAATGTTCAGAATTATTTGAGGCTGGCTTTACTTCTCTTTGTTAAAACGCTATAATGAGCAGGTGCAAACCACACCCGCTCTGCAAGGAGCAGATGAAAGACAAGGAGGAACCGCCATGCGTCTGGAACAATGCCCGCTCCCCGGCGGCGGGAGTCTGACCGTCTATCTGCGGGACGCTGCCCAGGCCATGCCCAATGCGCTGCGCCGCCCGGTGGTGGTCGTGGTGCCCGGCGGGGGCTATAACCATGTCAGCGCCCGGGAGGCGGACCCGGTGGCCCTGCAGTTCGCTGCGGCGGGATACCACACGGCCATCCTTACTTATAGTGTAGGGGAGGGCGCGCGGCATTACCAGCCCCTGCGCCAGCTCAACGCGGCCATTGGCCTGCTCCGTTCCCGTGCGGAAGCGTGGAACCTGCTGCCGGAGAAAATTGCGGTCTGCGGCTTTTCCGCGGGCGGACACCTGGCTCTTTCCGGCGCGGTGCTCGATTTGCCAGATGGTGCCCCGATGCACCGCCCCAATGCGGTGCTGCTGGCCTACCCGGTCATCACGGCAGGAAAATATGCCCACCGGGGCAGTTTTGTCCAGCTGGCGGGCAGCGAAGACCCTGCCGCCCAACAGCCGTTCACGCTGGAGGATAAGATCACACCGGCCACACCGCCGGTCTTCGTCTGGCATACCATGGAGGACCAGACGGTGCCCGTGGAAAACACCCTCCTGCTGCTGACCGCTCTGCGCCGGGCAGGCGTGCCCTGTGAGGCCCATCTGTTTGAGAAAGGGCGGCACGGCACCAGCATCAGCACGGCTGAGGTGGATGCTGCCAGCGCGCACCGGCATCACTGGGTGGAGCTGGCGCTGGAATGGCTGGGAGAAACCTTTGATTTCGATTTGAAGTAAAACCTCTCACCGTTCCATCCCGCGGATGCGGGCGTGTCGCGGAGCTCTCCTCAGCAGGGGGCTAAAGATTGGTTCTGATAAAAATTCACAAAGAAACCGTTGATTTGTCACGGCGGCTGCCGTATACTGGTCAGCGGAGACAAACAGGAATGAGGGAATGAATATGGAAACCAAGATCTCGGTCAAAGATTTGATGATGCAGGCGTTTCTCACCGGCTGGGAGCTCTCGGATAAGAGCATCTCCCAGGACGAGTATCTGCAGAGCTCCATTGATGTGATCGAAGTGCTGCAGGTGGAACCGGAAAATGTCTACGCCGAGGAGGGCCTTGGCCTGCCGGACGGCGAAGAAGTGGACCATCTGGATGACCTGCTCCGTGCCGACGGCCAGTGGTTGTATTACGGCGTGGAGGAAGAAAACTTCTTCCTCATCCAGTGGTACCCGGATGTGGAGTCCGCCAACGCAAAGCTGGCAGAGCTGGAAGCCATGGGCGACGGCAGCAAGCAGTATCTGGTGGATTTCAGCCTCAAGCGGGAGAATCCCACGCGGGCCGAGAACTTTGGAAACTCCAACCCTGTGCAGCTCCGGTCCTGAAAACCTCTCAGCCTCGCTGACGCTCGCCAGCCGTTCCCCTTTCGGCACTTGCGTGCCACCTCCCCCGGCCGGGGGAGTCTTTCCTGCCAGGGGAGCCCTTGGCAAAGAGGTTTTGTTTTCGATGAAATTGATTTGTGTTTGATGGCAAACGTACCGGAATGCCAGAGCCTCTCCTGACAGGAGAGGTGGCATCGAGCGAAGCGAAGATGACGGAGAGGTTAGGAGGAGATGTTGCATGCAGCTTTCTGAATTGGAACGGGAACGGCTTGCCGCCATCCTGGAAACATATGACCGGCACCCGGAAGTGCAGCGGATGCGGGAGTTTATCCAGCATGGCGATGTAACGACCTACCAGCACTGCAAAAACGTGGTGCTGGTCAGCTTCTGGCTCAACCGCCGCTTCCATCTGGGAGCCGACGAGACCTCGCTGGCGGTGGGAGCTTTCCTGCACGATTTTTATTTGTACGATTGGCACAAGCGCAAAAGTTTCCAGGGGCTGCGCCGTCTGTTTGAGATGCACGGCTTCTCCCACCCGGGGTCTGCCTGCGTGAATGCCCGTAATTATTTCCAGATCACCAAAAAGGAGCAGAACATCATCCAGAGCCACATGTGGCCATTGACGTTCCGCCACATGCCAACCTGCCGCGAGGCGGTCATCGTCTGTCTGGCCGACAAATACTGTGCTGTGGTGGAAAGCATGTTCCAGCGCGCCCGGGTGGCCGACGCGGATGCTCCGGACAATGAGTGGTAAGAAAGGACGTAAAACCAATGTCTCAGGAAATTACAAAAGAACAGATCGCAGCCTTTGACGCCGATTTCAGCGCCCAGCGCGCCAACCGCGTGGCCATGAACGCCGTGACGAACAACGGCCTGCTGGCTTCCGCCATCCGCCGCGAGGCTGTGGAGCAGGATGTCCATGAATACTCCATCAGCCTGGAGCAGGGCGAGATCTGCAACCAGAAGCAGAGTGGTCGCTGCTGGATGTTTGCGGCCCTCAACACCCTGCGCTATCAGGTGATGAAGAAGTACGACCTCAAGACCTTTGAGCTCTCGCAGGCCTACCTCTTTTTCTGGGATAAGCTGGAAAAATCCAACTACTTCCTCGAGAGCATCCTCGACACGCTGGACGAGCCTGCCAATGGCCGTCTGGTGTCCTATCTGCTGATGGCTCCGGTGAACGACGGTGGCCAGTGGGATATGCTCTGCAATCTGATCGAGAAGTACGGCGTGGTACCCAAGACCGCTTACCCCGAGTCCAAGGCTTCTTCCGGCAGCCGCGAGATGGATATGACGCTGACCGAGAAGCTGCGGGAGGATGCCTGCATCCTGCGCAAGCTGCACAAGGAGGGCAAGGGCCTGGACGAGCTGCGCGCCCGCAAGACCCGGATGCTGGGCGAGATCTACCGCCTGCTCTGCATCTGCCTGGGCGAGCCTCCCAAGACCTTTACCTTTGAGTACCGCGATAAGAACAACAACTTCCACCGTGAAGAGGGCCTGACCCCCAAGAGCTTCTTTGAAAAGTATGTGGGCGTTGACCTGAGCGACTATGTCAGCCTCATCAATGCTCCCACCGAGGATAAGCCCTACGGCCGCAGCTACACCGTGCAGTACCTGGGCAACGTGAAAGAGGGCAGCGCCGTGCGCTACCTCAACCTGCCCATCGAAGAGCTGAAGAAGGCTGCCATCGCCCAGATGAAAGACGGCCAGCCCGTCTGGTTCGGCTGCGACGTGGGCAAGCACTCCGAGCGGGATTCCGGTATCATGGATCTCGACATCCGTGGTCTGGAAGATCTGTTGGATACCCGGTTCACCATGACCAAAGCCGAGCGCCTGGACTATGGCCAGAGCCTGATGACCCATGCCATGGTCTTCCAGGGCGTCAATCTGGATGAGAACGGCAAGCCCAACCGCTGGCGTGTGGAGAACAGCTGGGGTAAGGAGCCGGGCAAGGACGGTTACTACCTGATGACCGACCGCTGGTTCGATGAGTACATGTATCAGGTCGTGGTCAACAAGAAGTACCTGACCGCCGAGCAGATCGCTGCCTACGAGGCAGAACCCATCGCTCTGGAGCCCTGGGACCCCATGGGCTCTCTGGCTGTGGTGCGATAAATGCGGGAAATGACCTGTAAAGTAAAAATACAGTACAGATAAAAAATACCACTGTGCGTCAAAACGTGCACAGTGGTATTTTTGCTTGTGTGGCTTATAATTTTTTGTATCCCGTCGGCTCGTCCTCTTTGCAGCGGTGCTCCATCAAAAATGTATCCAGCCAGCGGCCATGGCAGTCGCGGGCAATGCGTTCCCGCCGCCCCACCAGACGGAAGCCGCACTTGGCGTGCAGGCGGCGGCTGGCCTCGTTGTCCTGCAATACGGTGGATTGCAGGGTCCAGTAGCCAGACGCGTCGGCAGCGTTGCACAGAGCCGTGAGCAGGTGGAAGCCGACGCCCCGGCCCCGGAACTGCTCGCCCACATAGATGCTCACTTCCACCACGCCCCGGTAGCACCAGCGGGGGTCTACCCGGTGCAGGGCGGCCCAACCGGCTACCACGCCGTCGTCCAGCACCACCAGACGGCAGTCCTTGGTGTGGGAGGCGTCCCATGCGGTATAAGGCGGGCAGGTGGTCTGGAACGTGGCATGTTCCGTGGCGATCCCCTCTAAATAGATTTTGGATACATACGGCCAGTCTTCCGCAGTCATGGGCCGTGTCGTGATCTCACTCATACTTCTTTCCCTGATTTCTCACGCAATTCCAAAAGAGCTCTCCTGCCATGGAGAGATGCTTTTTTAATATGGCAAGTATAGCAAATTTCGCCTCAAAGCACAACACTCAGACAAGGCCGTGGCGTGGGCATCGCAGCCCAGGATGCAGATTTGTTTTGACAATACAGGCGGTTGTGATACAATAGAAGAAATCAACCGCTGTCGGACAGGCTCCTATTATAGACCTCTTTGGCAAAAAACGCAATCACTGTGGGACCTGTCGGCTCCGGTATCGTACCGGAAAAGGAGAACACACGGGAATGAAACTGAAACGGGTCCTTGCGAGCGCACTGTTACTGGCCACCCTGCTCACCCTGCCGGCACGGGCAGCCCAGGCATCTGGAGCAAAAGGGGAGGCCAACATCACACCGGACACTCCCATGGCCAAGATCCGGTCGAACCCCAGCGTCATGGGGGCGGGGCTGTATACGTACAATCAGGAGCAGGACACCCCCCGGGATATCCGCAAGTGGAAAGATACCACCCTGCGGGAGTATGTCAACGATTACACCGCTGAGGACTGCGCCAAGGGCCTGAACCGGATGATCGAAAACTACAACTCCGGCATCCAGATCACCTATAAGCTCTACACGGACGAGGAGATCGCCGCCGTGCCTACCCGCCAGAAAGCGGAGATTTATTATTTCCCGGGCAGTGATCCTGGCGGCAAGTTCGTGCTGGTCATCGGCGGCAACGCCATCCACACCAGCGCCGAGATGCGTGAGGGTGTTTCCACGGCGGAGTGGCTCAACGAGCTGGGCTACACCTGCTTTGTGCTGCGGTACCGCATTGGCGACCAGGCGGCAGACAACGCCCCGCTGGAAGATGTGAGCCGGGCCGTGCGGTACATCACCGAGCACGCGGAACAGTTCCATGTTCAGCCCGAGGACTACGCGGTACTGGCCTATTCCTCCGGCGGGCAGATCGCCGGCCTGTTTGCTTCTGATTCCGACACGCTGGGCCACAAGGCCTATGGAGTGAGCAAGCCGGGCGCTCTGCTGCTGGGCTACCCCGTCAACAACTTCTTTGAGCTGAAACCCGTCTGGGGCCTCCTCATTGACCCTTACGCCGACGGCCCCCGCTACTTCGACTACAATGTTTCCGATTACATCACACCGGATTACCCGCCTGTCTACCATTGGTATGGCAAAAACGATGTGACCCTGGCTAAGATGTACACCCCGGCGCAGGGCCGTGTCATTGAGAAAGCACTGGTAAAAAACGGCGTGCCCCACATCTTCCATCACTATAATAATGCACCTCACAAGATCGGCCCGGGCCGCGGCACCGACGCGGAGGGCTGGATCACCGAGGCGGTCGCGTTCTGGGAGAACCAGACCGCTGCCAAAGCGGCGGACACAGCCGCGTAACTCCCGGCAAATTTTTGAAAAAGGGCGTGAACTCTGTGAAACCAAGCGCATGTCTTGCCAGCCTGGCGCTGGCCGCAATGCTGGCGCTCCCGGCTATGGCGCAGGAGCCCATCACCCCACAGACCACCATGCGGGAGATCCGCCAGAACCCCGCCGTTCAGGCGTCCGGCCTCTATACCGACATCCACACCTGGGAGCGGGACCTGGCCTGGTTCAAGAATGCCCACAACAATGAGACGCTGGAAGAGGTGGTGGGCAGCGGCTCTGCCGCCAGCTGTGCGGCGGGGCTGAACCTGCTGATACAGAACTACGAGTCTGGTACCCAGATCACCTATAAGCTCTACTCGCCGGAGGAGATCGCCGCCCAGCCCAGCCGGGACCACGCCGAGCTGTATTATTTCCCGGCGGATACCCCCAACGCCCGGTATGCCGTGGTGCTCTCGGGCAACGCGCTCTACTACAGCGGCGAGCTGAGGGGCGGCGTGTCCACGGCCTGGGAGCTGCACGAGCAGGGTTACGCGGTGTTTGTTCTGCGGTATCGCATTGGCAGGGAGGCGGGCAACAACGCTCCCATGGACGACCTGGGCCGGGCCATCCAGTTCATCACGGCCAACGCCGAGACGTTCGGCGTCCAGCCGGAGGGCTACGCACTGCTGGGGTATTCTTCCGGCGGGCAGATCGCCGGGGTGTTTGGCGATGCGGAAAAGGGCTGGCAGAAGTACAACGTGCCCAAACCCGGGGCGCTGCTGCTGGCGTACCCCATCAACAACTTCTGGCTGGCAAAGCCCGCCTACACGGCCCTGCTGGACGTGGACGACTGGATGCAGAAACACTATTATGATTACACGCTCTCCAAGCTCATTGCACCGGATTACCCGCCGGTGTTCCTGTGGTACGGCAAGAGCGACCGCATTTTGAAGCTGTTCGGGTTCGATCAGCAGGGGCCTGCCCTCCAGAGTGCTCTGGAGATCGACGGTGTGCCCCACGAGGAAAAGGTATATGAAGACGTAGGCCATGGCATCGGCATTGGGCTTGGCACCGACGCAGAGGGCTGGCTGAACGCTGCCGTGGCATTCTGGAAGAAAGTAACCTGAGATTTTTATGAGAGGGGAAAGAAAATATGAACACAAGAGATTTGAACGAAACGCTCCGCAGCCTGAACGTGGGCCTGCCCGACGATGTGGAGCGGCTGAAAGCAGCCGGGTACTACGAGGAGGCCATTGCCCGCATCGACGCCTACCTGGCGGAGGACTGGACCATGACCCAGAACAGCCCCTACAGCCAGGGCCTGTGCCCCCACATGGATGTCCAGCCCGAGAACCCCACCCCCCACGGGGTGGACGTTCTGCGGGACGCTATGATCGCCCAGCGGGAGATCATGCGGCGGATCCCGGCGGAGTACACCTGGAGCAAGGCGGACGCCATTGCCGAGATGCAGCGCCGGGTAAAAGATTTTACGCCGGAAGAGTTTGAGATGCTGGACCGGGAAAACCGGATGGACTGGCGCTTTGTGGAGGGGGAGAAGCGGTATCAGAACCGTTTTGCTTCCACGCTGATCGCCACCCATGCGGACCTTGCCCGGCGGCAGATCGACCCGCCCGCCCAGCCGGACAGCGAGAAAGAGCGCTGCCGCCGTCTGCATGAAAAGATGGCGGAGCAGGGCAGCGCCAGCGCCCGCATCACCCTGAAAGCCAGTGTTGGCATGTCGGACAAGGCCTTTGCCGCGGCCCTTGCCAAGGCCAAGGCTGAGGGCCGGGACGCGGTGCATGTCCGCGCCTGGCTGCCGCTGCCCGCTGCCTGCCTCTCCCAGAGTGACATCGAGCTGGAGGAGTTCACCGAGGAACCGACAGTCATTGCCCCGGAAAACGCTCCTCAGCGCACCGTCTGCTGGGAGGCAGACCTCACCGAGAACCGCAGTTTCGGCGTCCAGTACAGCTACCGCAACACGGCAGTTTACACGGACCCCTCTGATACGCCCTCTGCCCCGGAGCAGCCGGATTTTGACACCGAGGAGCAGCCCTCCCACATTGTCTTCACGCCTTACATCAAGGCGCTGGCGGCCCAGCTCACGGCAGGCATCACCGACCCCATGGAAAAGGCAAAGCGCATCTACGATTACGTCACGCTGAATGTGCGCTACCACTACCAGCCGAGCTACTTTATCCACGAGTCCCTGCCGGAACACTGCGCCCGGGACCGCCGGGGCGACTGCGGCATCATGTCAGTCACATTCATCACCCTCTGCCGCGCGGCAGGCATCCCGGCCCGCTGGCAGAGCGGCCTCTATGTCACCCCCGATGAAGTGGGCTGCCACGACTGGGCCATGTTCTATGTGGCCCCCAAGGGCTGGCTGTATGCGGATTGCTCTTTCGGTGCCTCCATGGCCCGCCGGGGCGACGAAACGCTCCGCCAGCACTATTTTGGCAATCTGGATCCCGACCGCATGGTGGCCAACAGCGTGTTTGCAGCGCCGTTCACGCCGCCCATGCTGGGCTTCCGGGCCGACCCCTGCGATAACCAGACCGGTGAGGTGGAAGCGGACGGCGTAGGCCTCTACGGCGACGAGACCGTCTCCTCCAAAGAGCTGGTCCAGTATATTGAAGAGTAAGAATAAGAGCAAAAAGCTCTCTCTGGGAGAGCGGACACGGTAGCGCCTGAGAGGGCGAGGCCGCTGAAATAAATCCCGAAACACAGCGATACGATGTCTTTGGCAAAACAGAGCGCTCGTATCGCTGTCTGTTTTGAGGGGATACTACAGGAGAATATCAATGGAATTTCTGGCAATGTTATATACCGTGCTTCTGGTGGCCATCTGCCTGATGCTGGCCCTGCTGCTCTACCGCGGCAACAAGCCCCGGCGGGGCGGGGAAGACACCGAGGAGCTCAAGCAGTGGCTTGCCCAGCAGCTGGAAGCCCAGGCCAAATCCTTTGAGCAGAAGCAGGCTGCTATGGCGGAGCAGAACTATACCGCCATCCGCAGCGTGAGCGAAACGCTGCAGACCGCCGTGCAGAACATGAGCAGCACCCTGGCCCAGGGCCAGAGCGGCCAGCAGCAGATCTTGACCCAGCGGCTCCAGAGCCTGGAAGCGGCCAACACCCAGAAGCTGGAAGAACTGCGCAAGACCCTGGCCGACAGCATGACCGCCCTGCAGGCGGAGAACACCCGCAAGCTGGATGAAATTCGCCATACGGTGGACGAGCAATTGCAGGACGCGCTGCAAAAGCGGGTGAGCGAGAGCTTCAAGGCGGTCAACGAGCAGCTGGAGCAGGTGTACAAGGGTCTGGGCGAAATGCAATCGCTGGCGGCGGACGTCGGCGGGCTGAAGCAGGTGCTCTCGGGCGTCAAGACCCGCGGCATCCTGGGCGAGATCCAGCTGGGGGCCATCCTGGAGGAGATTCTGGCCCCGGAGCAGTATGATACCAACGTGGCCACCATCCCGGGCAGCACCCAGCGGGTGGAGTACGCCATCAAGATGCCCGGTGTGGACGGCAGCACCGTCTGGCTCCCCATTGACTCCAAGTTCCCCGGGGATACTTACGCCCACTTACAGGACGCCCAGGCTTCCGGCGATGCTGCTGCCGTGGAGAACGCCCGCCACGCGCTGGAACTCGTTCTCCGCAGCGAGGCAAAAGACATCCGCGAGAAATACGTGGAGCCGCCCTACACCACGGCATTCGGCATCCTGTTCCTGCCCTTTGAGGGCCTGTATGCCGAGGTGGTCAATGCCGGGCTTTTGGAAGTGTTGCAGCGGGATTATCAGGTCAACGTGGCAGGCCCCAGCACCATGGCGGCGCTGCTCAACAGTCTGCAGATGGGCTTCAAGACCCTTGCCATCCAGAAGCGCTCCGGCGAGGTCTGGCAGCTGTTGGGTGCGGTGAAGACCGAATTTGACAAGTTCGGGCAGGGGCTTTCCAAGATGCAGCAGCGCCTCCGCCAGACAGACGAAGAGCTGGACAACCTCATTGGCGTGCGCACCCGGGCCATCAGCCGGAAGCTGCGCAGCGTCCAAAGCCTGGATGAAGCCAGCGCGGCCACCCTGCTGGAGCTGGATACCGAGCCGGGCCGCCCGGTGACGGCTCGTTTGCCGGGAGACCATGAGGAGGATGCACGTTGAGGAGAAAGCTCCCCGCGAGCCGCCTGAAAAAGCTGCCTCTTGCGAAAATTTTAACGTTGTGTTATACTGAGAACAGTTCCTAAAAAACAATGGCCAAACGGCCCCTGAATAAAACAAAATCAAAGGAGAAACTTGCCATGAGCGTGAAACATATCAGCAATGCGATTCTCGGTGTAGGTGTGGATGATACCACCATTGATCTGTTCGAGAGCCAGTACCCGGTCCCCACCGGCGTCAGCTATAACTCTTATGTCATTCTGGATGAGAAGACCACGATCTTGGATACCGTGGATAACCGTGCCACGGAGGAGTGGCTGGTAAACCTGACCGAGGCACTGGACGGCCGCAAGCCGGAGTATCTTATTGTCTCCCACATGGAGCCGGACCACGGTGCCAACATTGCAAAGTTGGCGGCCCTTTACCCGGAGATGAAAGTGGTGGGCAACGCCAAGACGTTCCAGTATATGGATCAGTTCTTCGGCCCGGAGGCGGTTGCCAAAGACCGCCGTGTGACCGTAAAGGACGGCGAAAGCCTGAATCTGGGCAGCCACACCCTGACTTTCGTGTTCGCACCCATGGTCCACTGGCCGGAGGTCATGGTCAGCTATGAGTCCAGCGAGAAAGTCCTCTTCTCCGCCGATGGCTTTGGCCGTTTTGGCGCTGTGGCGAAGTTCGACGAGAAGGCCGACTGGGCCAGCGAGGCCCGCCGCTACTACCTGAACATCGTGGGCAAGTACGGCCCGCAGGTGCAGGCTCTGCTGAAAAAGGCTGCCGCGCTGGACATCAAGACCATCTGCCCGCTCCACGGCCCCGTCCTCACCGGCGACCTTGGCAAGTACCTGAACTACTACGATATGTGGTCCAGCTACAAGCCGGAGGAGCCGGAGAAGATTCTGGTCGCCAGTGCCTCCATCCACGGCCACACCCGCTCCGCTGCCCACATCCTGGCCGAGAAGCTCCGCGCCAAGGGTGCCAAGGTGGTGGAGATGGATTTGACCCGCACCGATGTCTCCTACGCCGTCACCGAAGCCTTCCGCTGCGGCAAGACCGTTCTGGCCTGCGCCACCTATGACGGCTTCCTCTTCCCGCCGATGGAGGCTCTGCTGACCCACCTCAAGACCAAGAACTTCCAGAACCGCACCGTCGGCCTGATGGAGAACGGCACCTGGGCTCCCATGGCGGCCAAACTCATGCGGGCCGAGCTGGACGGCATGAAAAACATGACCGTCTGTGATGCCGTCGTTACCATCCGCTCTGCTGTCAATGCCGCTGCGGAGGCGCAGATGGACGCTCTGGCAGAAGAACTGGTGAACAAGTAAAAATCAAAGAATAACAAAAAACAAGGAGATTTCCAACAGCTTACGGGGAATCTCCTTGTTTTTTTGTCGCTGGCTATGTTACACTGAAGCTGCCGCTGAAAGGCGGCTGGACACTGCACATGAGGCAGGCGGTTTGGCCCTCGACCCCGAAAGGGGGTGAGAGAATGCCGATCACTTTGACGTTCCATCTGTTTGGACTCACGTTCACACTGCGGATCAAAAAGTAAAACCGCCACCTCGGCCAAGGTGACGGTTTTCAAAATAAAACCCTAAATCTTTGAGGGACAACCGCTTGTCGCAGTGTCCATCTCTGAGTTTATTATAGCGCACCCTCCCATTTCTGTCAAGCAGAGGAGGGTGCGCTTTTTGTATCAGGAACGTGCTTTTTTCAAAAGTGGAAGTCCACTTGCAGCCACCAGCAGCCCCAGCACCACGAGCCCGGCCCCGGCCTGCCCAAAGGCATCGCCCACGGCACCCACCAGCGGGCTGGCAGGGATCATGAGCAGACTGTAGGCCATGCCGTCCACACTGATGAGGGTGGCGCGCTGGTCACTGGGGATGTTGTCGTTCAGCATCCGGTCCTCATGGAGGCTCCAGGCTTCCAGAGAACCCTGCACCAGCATACAGCCAAAGATGCTGCCCAGCGCGGGGGCCGTGCCGACCAGTACACACCCGACTCCGCAGAGGAAGGCGCAGATGGTGTAGAACCGCCGCAGACGGCGAGGGTGCAGCCGCCTGCCAACCTCCGTGCCCAGCATGGCGGCAAGTCCGCTGAGCAGCAGAGGTAAAAAGAGCAGGGCAGTGGGCCAGCCCAGCTCCACCAGGCGCTGCTGGACGAACATCTTGGTCAGGTAGCTGGGCACGCAGATAACGGCAGCGGAGACGATGAGCTTTGCCGCCAGCGGGCAGGAGCGCAGGACTTTGATGCTGTCCTTTACCAGCTGGACGAGCTGCCCGGGTAGATCGCGGAGGGTCTGCTTTTCCCGGCTGGCCTGTGCTTCGGTGACGATGGGCTCTTCCATCAGGGCAGTGGCGAGGGTTCCGGTACACTCAAAGGCGGCGCTCAACAGGTAGAAGCCGGAAAAGCGCAGAAAACGCTCCAGTGTGCTGGCGAGGGAGCCGATGGCCGTGGCCAGCAGAGTGATCTGGGAACAGTTGGCGGATACTTTGAGGTAGTCGTCGGTTTTGCCGCACTGCTTGAGGCTGTCGTAGGTCAGGGCTGAAAAAGTGCCGGTAAACATGGCGTTGGCCAGTGCATACAGGCCCATGGCCACGCAGATAGAGAACAGGTCCGGCGCAAAGGCCATCAGGACATTATAGAGCACGACGCATACGCCACCGACCACAAGCGTCTTTTTGCGACCCAAGAGATCGGCCGCCATGCCGCTGGGTACCTCGCACAGGAGGCTGATGATGTGGAACACACTCTCGGCAAAGCCGATCTCCCAGAGGGAAAAGCCCCGGGCCGCCAGCAGCGCCACCCACACGGCATCGGTGATGCGCAGGCCGGTAAAGAAATAATTGGTATATAAACAGGCAAGCTGCTTTTTTAAATTCATGGGGAACACCTTTCCTATCATAACAAAGAAATGTGCGCCCTTTTTCCGATTTTCAGGCAAAACAAAAACGCCCCATAGCAAAGCTACGCGGCGCTGAAAATCATGCTCCACGCTTTGCTGAAAGAGAGAAAAGGGTACACTTCGAGCCAGAACTGCATAAAATTTGCTTAAAAATTAAAAAGCAAACGCATTCCGGGCCATACCGTGTACCTCTCTTTCTGCAAACTGTATGTTAAGACTACCATAGACGGAGCCAAAAGGCAAGCAAAAACGCCAATTTCCCGGAAAATAGCCGCCCGCACTTGCAAATGGGGCAAAAGTGTGCTAAGATAACTCATGGTTATCAACACCAACAAACCTGAATACCTCGAAACGCAGCGACGGAGAAAGTATGCACGCGGTTCCACAGCAAAGAGAGAAGCTTCACCGGCTGAAAGGGCTTCCGCGTGGGTGTGTGCCGAAGTTCGCTCCTGAGCGGCCTACGCGAACAGCCTGGATTTTGAAAGGCTTATTAGCATAGGACGGCGCGCCCCGTTACGGCGTTTGAGAGCCGCTGAGAGCTTTTGTGCTTTCGGGCGGAAACCGGGTGGTACCGCGGAGTGAAATTACAGCGCTTCGTCCCTTTTGCTTGGAGCTTGGCTTTGAGCAGGGGACGGGGCGCTTTTGTTTTGCCCCGCTTTGACAACACGAACACGAGAAGGAGAGAACATCCATGCAAGCAATGATCGACGAGCTGGCAAAACAGGCCGAAGCTGCCTTGAGCCAGGTCTCTTCCAAGGAAACGCTGGCAACTTTCTGGCAGGAGTACCTCAGCAAAAACGGTAAGATCCCTGCCCTGATGAAAAATCTGCGCTCTGTCGCGCCCGAAGAGCGTCCTGCCATGGGCAAGATCATCAACGAGCTCAAGCAGAAAGTGCAGGCGGACTATGACGCCGCTGCCGAGAAAGTCAAGCAGGCAGAGCTGGCAGCCCGCAACGCGGCCGAGACGGTGGACATCACCCTGCCCGCCAAGACCCGCACCGTGGGCGGCCTGCACCCCCTGACGCTGGTCACCAACCAAATCATTGATGTCTTCTCCGGCATGGGCTTTGCCGTGGCCGATGCCCCGGAGATCGAGGATGATGACCACAACTTCACCCGCCTGAATGTCCCCAAGGATCACCCCGCCCGCGATATGCAGGATACGTTCTATCTGTCCGATGAGTTCCTGCTCCGCACCCAGACTTCCGGCGGCCAGATCCGCACCATGGACAGCCAGAAGCCTCCCAT
>ENA-UESP01000048-UESP01000048.1-human-gut-metagenome-genome-assembly--contig:-NODE-48-length-88594-cov-12.946474_pt1 | contig 88594 bp, 76 predicted proteins | sample MGYA00243003_ERZ508004 | MGnify/ENA primary metagenome ERZ508004 (study PRJEB26167, sample SAMN06115443) | human gut metagenome | host: Homo sapiens | place: China:Henan | collected 2015-07-29 | study...
GTCTCGTCCTGCTCGACGATGCTCTTTTTGAAACGGAGGCTGCGGTAAATAATTTCGCCGATCTGCTCGTCGATGTCACCCTTTTCAAAGATGGCGAACAGTTCCGGGTCGGCCAGCAGACTGGCCTTCACCGACTCGGCCAGACCGTTGATGTACTGGCGGCGGGGCAGGGTGGCGAGGGTGCTGGGGTCTACGATGACCAGCTTGGGCTGCCAGAAGGAGCCGACGATGTTCTTTGTCTCCCCCAGATCCACAGCGGTCTTGCCGCCGATGGAGGAATCGATCATCGAGAGGGTGGTGGTGGGGCAGTTGATGAAGTCGATGCCGCGCATATAGATGGAAGCGGCAAAACCCGCCAGATCGCCCACGACGCCGCCGCCCACGGCGATGACGAGGTCGCCGCGGCCCATGTTGAACTCCAGCATCTGGCGCAGGACGCTTTCCAGAATTTTCATGCTCTTGCTGGCCTCGCCCTGCGGGACCGTAATGATTTTTGCGTCGCGGCACTGGTCGGCCACACGCTGTGCGTACTCGGCAGGAACGCCTGCGTCCGTCACCACCGCCACCCGGCGGTCGAGGCGGGCAAACTGGTACAGATTTTCCAGTGCGCCGTTTTTCAGGATGATGTCATAGCTGCGCTCACCCAGATTCATGGTGAGCTTGGTGCCGATAAATCCACTCATTTTGTATACACTCCTAACAGCCGCACCGTGCGGCAGGTATGGTCCAGCTCACGCAGCAGCGCGGCGGTCTCGTCGGCGGAGGGGTCGCCCACCAGCTCGACGTAAAAATAATAATCAAAGGGGACATGAGGCAGCGGACGGCTCTTGATGGACTCCATGTCGTAGCCGAAGCGGCCGATGACCTGGATGACCTCGGCCAGCTTGCCGGGTTTGTTGTCCAGTGTGAACAGCAGCGAGAAGCGGTTGCCCGCGGTGGGCTTTTCGCGGCTGAGGACGATGAAGCGAGTGGTGTTGTCGCCGTCGGTGTTGATGCTGGGGACGAGGACTTCCAGCCCGTAGAGGGCGGCTGTCTCGGCGCTGGCGATGGCGGCTTTGGACGGGTCGCCCGACTCAGCCACGAACTTTGCGGCCATGGCCGTGTTGGGCATGGCCGTGGCGGGCAGACGGAACTGCTTTAAGAACGTCTCACTCTGGGCGATGGCCTGCTGATGGCTGTAAACGTGCCTGAGCTGGGCCAGCTGGGTGCCGGGCAGGACGAGCAGGTTCTGGGAGATGGGCAGGTCGTAGACGTCCACCACCCACAGCTCGGGGTGGTTGTAGCACAAGTCGAGGACAGCGGAGACGTCGCCTGCGTGGCTGTTCTCGAACGGCACAACGCCGTGGGCGGTGTCGCCCCGGCTGACGGCATCGAACACCTCGTCCCACGTCGGGCAGCTGACGGCCTCCGCGTGGGGGAAGAGCGCCCGCAGCGCGATGTGGGCGAAAGCGCCTTCCACGCCCTGATAGGCGGCGCGGTTCCGGCCCAGCACCTCGGCTTCATACTGCTTGGCGACATCCATCATGTTCTGGACATGGTCTTTATAGTAAGGCCGGAGAGCAGCGTTCCGGATGCGGGCCGCAGCCTTTTCCAGCACCGCCGCCTCCCGCGCGGCGTCAAAGATCGGCAGGCCGTGGGCCTGTTTGTATTGGGCGACGCTGAGCACAGCGGCCATCCGCCGCTCAAACAGGGCGGCTAGCTGCGCGTCCACCGCGTCGATCTCGGCGCGGGCTTGTTCCAGTGTGTCCATCTTTCCACATCCTTTGGGTAAAATTTCAGTTCTTACAGTGATGATACTTAGTAAGTATACCATAACCCGGATGAGGAAACAACAAGCCCGGCTCTCTTTGAGGGTAGATAATATTTCAAATCCAGGGCCGTCAACGCGAAGAGATTGCAACCAAAACGCCCCCTCCGGCATTGCCGGAGGGGGCGTTCTTGCTTATTTGCGCAGGTCTTCCCTGCTGCGGGGGGTGCCGAACACCCGGCCATAGGGGTTGTCGAGGTCGGCAGCCTTCAGAGATGCAGTTTTTTCGGCAGGCTTTTCAGGGATGCTGAGATGCTTTGCCTTCCCCCTGGAGAGAACACGGTACCGCATGGCTCAGCCCTCCGGAGCTGCCGTGGAGACAGCGCCTTCGGTCAGCTTCTGCCAGAATTCTTCGCCTCCTGCGAGGTTATCCGCAGTGCCGCTGTTCCACGCGCCCCGCATTCCCACATAGAACCGGGACATATACTCCTGACTGGAACCACTCCTGCTCTGGGTGGTGTCGGGGCCGTAGTCACCGAGGTCGAGGCCGGCCAGGACCGGGCAGTTATCCCACTTGTACACCATGTTCCACCAGTCCTCGTCGCTGTCGGCGGCGGGCAGAGTGCCGTCGAGATACCGCAGCGAGCCGGTGCTCTCCTCAAAGCCCGCCGGGTCCCAGAGCAGGAAAACAGAGCTGAGGCCGCCCTGTACGTCGGCGGCCAGCTTGGTAGTGCCGGCCATGGTCAGATAGGCGGCGCTCTCGGTCTGGGTCTCCGTGTCGGAGTAGTCGAGGGTGTAGACGTTGAGGGTCACGACCACCTTGCCGTCGCCGTTGCGGTCTTCGCCGTAAGCAGCCAGTGCATCCTGCAAAGCGTTCACGGTGTCCTCGGGCAGATAGTAGGGAGCCACCACGGCCACGTTATGATCGGGCTTGGTGACGAAGAAATACTGTCCGATGAAGTTGTAGGCCACAAAAGCCGCGGCGACGCCGATGATGATGACCCATTTCAGGTTATAGTCCCACCAGTTGGCCCAGCGCTCTTTGCGGGTGTACTGTCTTTCCTTGCGGGGGGCAATGTCTTTCGGGTCGATGTCGCGCTCGTAACGGTAGCTTGCCATGAGGCAGTGTCCTCCAAAGTCTTAAAGCTCTGCCAGAATGGTCTGGCGGACGGCGTCGGGCAGCTGCTTCTGCTCGGCCCGGCTCATGCCTGCCGTCTGGATGGGCGGCAGCACCCGGACGTATACCGTGCCGGGGGTGGCCCGGTTGCCGTGGGCCTCGAACAGGCCCCGTGCGCCGGAGATGGCCACCGGCACCACCGGCGCGCCGGTCTTGACCGCAATGCGGAAGGCACCGGCCTTGAACTCACCGGCGCCGCCCTCTTCGCCCTTGTAGCGGGTGCCTTCGGGGAAGATGATGAAACTCCTGCCGCTCTCTACGATGGCGGTGGCGTCGTTCAACGCGCGCACCGAGGCGCGGACATCGTCGCGCTGGACGAAAACGCAGCCCAGCAGCTTCATCCAGCGGTTGAGCAGAGGAATTTTTCCCAGCTCTTCCTTGGCGAGGATGCCATAGGGCTCATTGAGGCCAGCCAGCAGCAGCGGGATGTCATAGTAGCTGCGGTGGTTCGCCACAAAGACGCAGGGGCCATCCTTCGGGATGTTGTCCAGTCCCTCGACGCTGAGCCGGACGCCGGTGACGTTCAGGATGCCTTTGCTCCAATGGGGGATGTGCTTTTTTACCAGCTGGCGCACCGTCTCGGTGTCGCCTGCGGCCAGCGCACGCTCGGCTTTGCACAGAACACTGTAATGGACGATCATGTACCCGAACAGATAAACGAATAACGCAATGGTGCGGAAAATGCTCACAGAGCGATACCTCCTTCTGGCTCAAAAAGCCGTCCCTATTGTATCACACTCCGCCCCAAAAAGGGAGAGGAAATACTTTTTTTACATTTAGAGGGCTTTGCGGCTTGCAAAATCCACAAAATCCGGGTATATTTATAATCAGAAAGCCAGCACAATGGCGTTTCCTGCCAAAACCGTGCTGTGCAATGCAAGCCGTCTTTCGGGACGGCGAGAGAGGATATTCACACAACATGAGTCTGTTCCCTTCTGCAAACGATTTCAAGTCCGGACCGGGCGTCGAAAAGGACGCCCCCCGCAAGACCGGCGTAGGCCGCTTCTTCGAGCTGGTAGGCCGGGATATGAGCGGGATGTTCCTTGCAAACCTGCTCACCTGTCTGGGCTTTCTGCCCGTCATCTGTCTGGTGTACATCGGCTTTCTGATGAACAGCCTGCCCGTCATGGTGCTCAGTGCCGCCGTGGGCGGCATCCTGGCCGGGCCGGTGCTGGCGGGCATGTACGACACCGTCCTGCGCGCTCTGCGCGATGAGGCCGGTTACTGGTGGACCACCTACCGCAAGGCTTTCAAGCAGAACTTCAAAGCCAGCATCCTGCCGGGCGTGCTCTACTGCGTCGTGGTCACGGTGCAGATCTTCCTCGTGTATTTCTGCTTCAACCTGCTCTACCACGGCACCAATGTCGGCGTGGGGATGTGGGTGGCCACGGTGCTCAACCTCGTCATCTTCCACATGCTGTTCTCCTACATGTGGCCCCAGGTGGTCCTGCTGGACCAGCCTTTCGGCCAGACGCTCAAGAACAGCGTCAACTGCATGATCGCTTTCCTGCCCCACGCACTGGCTGCGTCTCTCGTGACGGTACTGTTCTGGGGCCTCGTCATCCTCTGTATGCCGCTGGGCCTGCTGCTCATGCTGGTGTTCGGCTTCTGGTTCCAGGTGGAGATCACCAGCCAGATCGTCTACGGCGACCTCGACCGGGTGTTCCACATCGAGGAAAACATCCGCAGGCTCCACGACGCCGAGTATGAAGCCGAGATGGCCGAGGAGCGCAGTGACGACGAGGAATAAACGACACACCGACGCGGAAAGGGGATGCGTGCAATGGAACAGCGGAACAATCTGGTGCTGCAGGGCACGGAGACATTTTCCCGCGGACAGCTCGATAATGTGGCGCTGGACAACGGCAGCGTCGTGCTGGACAGCGTGGCCGGGCGGTACCTGCAATACGGCAGCTACACGACGCCCGAGTTCGCCATGCCGGCCTTCTGCAACCTGAACGTCAGCTGGAACGCCCACGCGCCCCAGAACACGATGGTGGAGGTGCGCTGCCGCGTCTACGCAGGCGGCAGCTGGACGGGCTGGATGAGCTTTGGCAAATGGGCGCCGGATTACCCCCGGGCCAGCATCAGCACCCACAGCGATGACGGCCTCATCTTCCTGATGGGCGACACCGTGACGGTGGCGCTGCCCGGCGGCGGCACCGGCGTCCAGCTTCAGGTCAATCTTTCGACCAACGACGACAAAGTCACCCCGGCGCTCCGGCTGCTGGCGGCGGCGGTCCGCCCCCTTGCATGGGATAAGCAGGGCGGCCACCCCATCAACCGCCGCCTGTACTTACCGGAATACTGCCTCTCGGCCCATGACCCCAGCTTTGGCCGGGACATGGACCTGCCGCTGGTGATGGCGGCCCTGATGAACCGCTGGGGCGAGGACATCCTGCCCGAAGAGGTGGCCTACGTCATGGAGGACAAGACCACCGGCAGCACCAGCAACGGCGCTTTCGCCGCCGCGGCAGCGGGTTGCTGCGGTTTTCCCTGCTGGCAGGCGTGGATGGACCTGCAGGATCTGCGGGAGCAGATACACGACGGCTGTTCTGTGGCCGTGCGCATCGAGCGCCGCATCCGGGGCCAGCGGGACCCCATCGGGGTCTGGATGGGTCTGCGGGGCTTCGGCCACGACGACGCGGTCCTCGCCGATTATGTCCTGCTCAACGACCCCACCGCCGACAGCGACGGGGCCGTGAACTGCACGATGGCGGTGACGGATTTTGCCCGCTACTTCACCGGGCGGGCCATCGCTCTCCGCCCCAAGCCCCGGGACACCGAGGCCAACCGCCCCCGGCGGGTCTCCTGCGACTTTGTGTACAGTGCCGAGGATGACTGCTGGTATCTGGCCCAGAAGGGTCAGCGGCAGCTGCTCCCGGCCGAATTTTCCGGCTGGGCGGCCTGCAGCCCCCACGACGGAGTAGCCCACGCCACCACAGCCCACCGCACCTTCCGGCGGATGGAGCGGACACGGACCGGCGGCTTCCGCTTCCCGCCCGAGCAGACCGCCGCAGGCGGGCGGTGCAGCGTTTACATCGTGGACCATACCGGCACCATGCAGTTTGCAGAGGTGCGCCTGCCTGCGCCTCCGCCGCCCGCGCTGCCGCTATCGGAAGCAAACCAGAGCACCGAGCCTTCTGTCTCCTGAGAGGCAGCACAGCCAAGAGCTTTTTGGGATAAATCATCAACATGGGAGGAACATATTATGGCAAAGACGATCATCACTTTGGGCCGTGAGTACTGCACCGGCGGACGCTACATCGCCAAGGACGTGGCACGCGCACTGGGCATCAAGCTCTACGACAAGGAACTGATCACGATGGCCGCCAAGAATTCCGGACTGTCCGAGGAGGCCGTGGCCGCCAGCGAGAAGCGGCACACCCACAGCCTGCTGTACAGCCTGTATACGATGGGCAATGACCTTCCGCTGGGCGATCAGGTCTTCATCCTGCAGAGCCGCATCATCAAGCAGCTGGCCGACGAAGGCCCCTGCGTCATCGTGGGCCGCTGCGGCGACTATGTCCTGCGCGACCGCAAAGACGTGCTGCGCGTCTTCGTCTACGCCCCCAAGGAGTGGCGTCTGGCTTACGGCAAGGAGAACAACATGCTGCAGGCCAAGGACGAAAAGGGCATCAAGGACGAGATCGACAAGACCGACCGCAACCGTGCCGCCTACTACAACTACTACACCCAGAACCGCTGGGGCGATGCCCACAACTATGACCTCGCCATCAACGCCGCACTGGGCCATGACGCCTGTGTGCAGATGATCCTTGCCGCCGCAGAGGCCAAGGAGAAGGCCATGGAGGGCTGATGCCCGCCGCCCCGGAGGGGGCAAAATAAATAATGATGCTGCGTGGGTGGGGTGCTTTTGCGCTCTGCCCACGTTTGCGGCATAGAAGAACTCTGCATCCCCAAGTCATCAACATCAAAAGGAGAAATCGTGGAAAACAAGCATCCCTCATCCTCTCCCGCCGGTGAGCGGGAAAACATCATGGGTACCATGGACATCAACCCTCTGCTCATCAAGCTCAGCGTGCCGATGATGGTATCCATGCTGGTGCAGGCCCTCTACAACGTGGTGGACTCGATTTTCGTGTCCCACGTCAGCGAGAGCGCCCTGACCGCCGTTTCGCTGGCGTTCTCTTTGCAGAACGTCATGATCGCCGTGGGCGTCGGCACCGGCGTGGGCGTCAATGCCCTGCTGTCCAAGAGCCTCGGCGAAAAGAACCAGGAACGGGCCAATCAGACCGCCGAGAACGGCATCTTCCTGTCCCTGTGCAGCTACGCCGTCTTCCTCGTCATCGGCCTCACCTGCATGAAACCCTACTTCTACGCACAGACTTCGGACATGGACATCGCCCGGCAGGGCATCCAGTATCTGCAGCTCTGCTGCGTGCTCAGCCTCGGCCTCTTTACCCAGACCATGGGCGAGAAGCTGCTGGCCGCCACCGGCCGCACCCATCTGAGCATGATAAGCCAGCTGGTGGGCGCTGTCGTGAATATCGTTCTCGACCCCATCTTCATCTTCGGCTACTGCGGCGAGGCCCTGTCCGGCACCACCGGCGCTGCCGCGGCCACCGTCATCGGCCAGTTCTGCGGCGCGGGCATGACGCTGTACTTCAACCTCAATAAGAACCCCGACATCCAGATCAGCTTCCGGGGCTTCCGGCCCAGCGCAAAGGCCATCGGCCGCATCTACACCGTCGGCCTGCCCAGCATCGCCATGCAGTGCGTGGGCAGCGTGATGACCTTCTTCATGAACCAGATCCTGATGGCCTTCTCGGCCACGGCTGTCGCCGTCTTCGGCGTCTACTTCAAGCTGCAGAGCTTCGTGTTCATGCCCATCTTCGGCATGAACAACGGCATGGTCCCCATCATCAGCTACAACTACGGCGCACGGAAGCCGGAGCGGGTCAAAAAGACCATCCGCCTCGCAGTCTTCTACGCCGAGTGCATCATGCTGGTGGGCTTCTGCATCTTCCAGTTCCTGCCGGATAAGCTGCTGGGCCTCTTCGCCGCCAGCGACGCCATGCTGGCCATCGGCGTCCCGGCGCTGCGCATCATCTGCCCCCACTTCCTGCTGGCGGGTGCCGGCATCGTGCTGAGCTCGGTGTTCCAGGCGCTGGGCAACGGCGTGTTCAGCCTGACCGTCTCCATCTGCCGTCAGCTGGTGGTGCTCATCCCCGCTGCATGGCTGCTGAGCCGCACCGGCGAGGTGAACATGGTCTGGTGGGCCTTCATCATCGCGGAGGTGGTCAGCCTTGCGCTGAGCCTCGTTTTCATGGCCCGCATCAACCGTACCGTCATCGTCCCGCTCTCCGAAAAGCAGGACGCGGCCGTATAACCTGAAAGGAACGTGAACTCTATGGCAAAAAAGCTGAAGTGGAACCTTATCCTCATGAGCCTGCTCTATCTGGCGCTGGGCATCTTCCTGCTGATGGTGCCCGGCACGGCCCTCAACGTGGTCTGCTGCGCGCTGGGCGGCGTGGTGCTGGCCTGCGCGGCAGTGCAGCTGGTGCGGTATTTTGTCGTAGAGCGCGGCGTATTCCAGAGCCAGCTCACCCTCATCTCGGGGCTTGTCTGTCTGGCGCTGGGCGCATTCCTCATCATCCGCAGCGATGTGGTGGTGCGGGTGCTGCCCATCGTGTTCGGCCTGTTCGTCATCTTTGACAGTCTGGGCCGCATCCAGAACGCTCTCGAGCTGCGCCGGTGCGAGTATCCGAGCTGGAAGATCTTTCTGCTGCTGGCCGTGCTCAGCGTCGTGCTGGGCATCGTGATGGTGGTGGACCCCTTCGGCACCATGGAGACGCTGGTGATGGCCATCGGCCTCATCCTCATCCTGGAAGGCGCACTGAACCTGCTGAGCGCCCTGTACACCATGCTGGCCGTTCGGCGCTTTATAAAGCTGCATCCGGAGACCCAGTCCATGCTGGAAGCCATCACCGGCCAGGATCTGAACGGCGACGGCGTCATCGCCCCGGATGTCTCCCACGCAGATGTGGAGTCCACCGCTGTGGAGCTCGACTATGTGGATGAGAGCGCCGAGGTGGAGCAGGAGAACAAATAACGTTAGCGGGCCTGCCCTCTCAGTCACCTTCGGTGACAGCTCTCCCAAAGGGAGAGCCTCTGGCCTGCCGGAAGATTTTTGCCTCTCCCTTTGGGAGAGCTGGATGCGACCAGCGGGAGCAGACGGAGAGGGCAAGGACGCTGACCGCAGGCTAACCCTCTGCTGAAAAACGAAACCCAAAATCAATTCAATATAAAGGATAAAAAGAGTTATGGAAAAGTACGATCTCATCATCGTTGGTGCCGGCCCTGCCGGCATCTTCACCGCTGTGGAGCTGCTGCGCCGCGGCAGCAAGAAGCACATCCTGCTGGTGGAAAAAGGCAAGCCGGTGGAAAAGCGCCACTGCCCCAAGGCCGAGATCGGCCACTGCGTCAACTGCCGCCCCACCTGCGCCATCACCACCGGCTTCTCCGGTGCGGGCGCCTTCTCCGACGGCAAGCTGAGCCTCTCCTATGAGGTCGGCGGCGACCTGCCCAGCCTCATCGGCGAAGAGTTTGCGCAGGAGCTCATCGACTACACCGACAAGATCTACCTCGAGTTCGGCGCTGATCCCCATGTGGAGGGCATCTACACCGGCGAGGACATCAAGGAGATCCGCAAGAACGCCATCCACGCCGGTCTGAAGCTGGTGGACTGCCCCATCCGCCACCTCGGCACCGAGAAGGCACAGCAGCTCTATCTCGCCATCCAGAACTATCTGGCTGACAACGGCGTGGAGATGCTCTTCTCCACCGAGTGCGAGAACATCATCCTCGAAGACGAGGAGTGCAAGGGCGTGCTGCTGCGTCAGGGCAACGGGGAGCCCCGCGCCGTCTACGGCGACACCGTGGTCATCGGCACCGGCCGCCGCGGCGCAGACTGGCTTGAGAAAATTTGTGCAGAGCACCATATCGCCCACAAGCCTGGCACCGTGGACATCGGTGTCCGCGTCGAGTGCCGCAACGAGGTCATGGAAAAGGTGAACAAGGTGCTGTATGAGTCCAAGCTCATCGGCTACCCGAAGCCCTGGAAGAACAAGGTCCGCACCTTCTGCCAGAACCCCGGCGGCTTCGTGGCACAGGAGAACTATGACAACGACCTGGCCGTGGTCAATGGCCACAGCTTCAAGGAGAAGAAGAGCGAGAACACCAACCTCGCCATCCTCGTCTCCCACAACTTTACCGAGCCCTTCAACCAGCCCATCGCCTACGCCCAGAAGGTGGGCGAGCTGACCAATATGCTGGGCGCAGGCCACATCATGGTGCAGCGCTACGGCGACATCCTCGACGGCAAGCGCACCTGGGCGAAGGAGCTGGCCCAGTCCAACGTCAAGCCCACCCTGAAGGACGCCGTGGCCGGCGACATCACCGCCGCCATGCCCTATCGCGCCATGACCAACATCATCGAGTTCATCAAGATGCTGGACATGGTCGTCCCCGGCTTTGCCGCCAACGAGACCCTGCTGTACAGCCCTGAGCTGAAGTTCTACTCCAACAAAGTCAAGATGGACTCGAACCTCGACACCAACATCAAGGGCCTGCACTGCCTCGGCGACTCTTCCGGCTGGACCCGCGGCCTGATGATGGCCTCCGTCATGGGCGTGCTGATGGGCCGCAAGCTGGCTGAGAAGGAAGGCTGCTGAAACGCCTTTCTGCACTAAGCTGCGCTGAATATTTGGTTCCCGATGCCTCTCCGCACTCCGCGGAGGGGCATTTTTTGCGCTTTGTGCGGCAAAACCGTGCAGGATACAAAAATCGGCAGAAAAAGTCAATTTCCGTCAACCCCGAAAATTTATGGGAATTTGAATTGATTTTCTTCGTTCAAACTGCTACAATCTCAAGTAGAACTCAAGAAGGAATTGTGTCTTGCGCATAATGCGAGGAGGGATCACTTATGTGCGAAGCCCCCGGAAGCGTAGTAACGCTGCTATGTTCCGGCATCCAGCTTTACAGCGCCGAGAGGCGCATTGCGGACTGCATCCTTGCAGATGTAAAGCGGGCGTCGATGTGTACGTCAGCAGAACTGGCCCGGCTGAGCTGTTCGTCCGAGGCCACCGTCACCCGGCTGTGCCACAAACTGGGATTCGAGAACTACCGCAAATTCCAGCTGGCGCTGGCACGGGACGCCATGGAGCAGCAGGAAGCCCAGCGTATGCGGGACGAAGGGCAGGACGAGCTGCATCAGGCACTTCTGAACATTCTGGCAAACCGCGAAGAGGAGCTGCGGGCCACCATTCAGGCCATTGACACCCGCCAGCTGCGGCAGATCCTCTCTCTGCTGCGCAGCTGCGAGGTCATGGAGGTGGTCTCTGAGGGCGGCGGCCTGCCGGTGGCCTTCGATGCCTCCATCCGGTTCAGCCACCTGGGCAAGCGGTGCGTTTCCAGCGCAGTCCACGAGAAGAACCTTGCCTTTGCCCAGACGCTGACCCCCAAAGACATCCTCATCGTGCTCTCGGCCTCCGGGCAGAGCGCCAGGCTGGAAGAGGTGTCCGCTGCCGCCAAAGGGCGGGATGTACCGGTGCTGCTCATCACCTGTGACAGCCACGGCTCGCTGGCCCAGCTGGCCGACTATGTGATGACGGCTTCCAACCGCGAACAGCGGCTCATCGAGGGCAGCCATGCGGCATCGCTGCTCTCGCCGAACGTCCTGATCGAGGTGCTTTACTACCTGCTGCGGATGGAAAATCTGTAAAAAACAAACGCTGGCACCTTCGTGCCAGCGTTTGTTTTTATCATCAGAGTTCTAAGTCACCGGGCAGGATGACATCCAGCTCCGCCGCAGGCTCTGCCACGAGGCGGCGGCTCTGGTTGAAGATGGCCTTTTCCAGCGTGTTGCGGGCGAGACGTCCGTTGCCCGCCGTGCGGGCGTCCTCTGCCTGCCGGCGCTCGTAGTAGCCCCGCAGCGGTTCCGTGCAGCTCTCGGCCAGCCTGTAGCCCTTGCCCCTCGCCAGCACATTCGTGATGTCCAGCAGCTCATCGGCGGTGTAGTCCGGGAACTCTATCTTGTTCGGGAAGCGGCTGGCAAGGCCGCTGTTGGCGGTCAGGAACGTCTCCATCTCCCCGGTATAGCCCGCAAGGATGACCACCAGCTCGTCGCGGTGGTCTTCCATCCCCTTCACCAGCGTGTCGATGGCCTCGAGGCCGAAGCTGTCCTGCTCGCCCCGGTAGAGGCTGTAAGCCTCGTCGATGAAAAGGACGCCGCCCAGCGCGCTCTGGATGACGCTGTTGGTCAGGGGGGCGGTGTGGCCGGTGTAGCGGCCCACGAGGTCTCCCCGGCTCACCTCCACCAGCTGCCCTCCCTTGAGGGCGCCGATGGCCTTGAGGTACTTTGCCACGAGCCGGGCGATGGTGGTCTTGCCGGTGCCGGGGTTGCCGGTGAAGATCATGTGCATCGAGAGGCTGGCGGTCTTGAGGCCCGCCGCCGCACGGCGCTGCTGCACCTGAATGTTATCGGCGAGGCCGAAGACGTATTCCTTCACCGGTGCAAGGCCCACGAGGTCGTTCAGCTCTTTCCTGATCTCTTCCACTGCGCCGGTATAGGCGGCGGGCAGCAGGTCGAAGAGCTTCTGGGGTTTGGCGTCGTTGAGGACAAAGTCCAGGCCGTCCTCCCGGGCAGTCAGTGTGATCGTTCCGGTAAGCGCGGCATCTGTTTGCAGACAGTATTCGCTCAGAGCGCGGAATATCTTATCGCAGCAGGCCGAAAGCCCCGCCGCACCCTGCTTCGGGCTGCACTGGGCCGCCACATAGTCCCGCACATCCGCGCCCGCCGACAGGGTCAGGCCGAGGCGGGTCTTCACTTTTGCGGCCAGCGCGTTGAGCTGCTGGGCTGCCAGCGCGGCAAGGGCTTCCCGCGCAAAGGCGCCGGTCTCGCAGACATCGCCCAGCGCCGAGACGAAGGCCGCACCGAACTTGTCAGCCAGCGCCTCCCGGCCCTTCCGGGAGAAGAAGACAAGGTACTTGCCGCAGGGGGTGATGCGGCTCACAGCCCCGGGGGCAAGCGCCGTCCCGGCGTCCACGAGGATGCCCTCCTTGTTGACAAGATACCGGCTGGACAGGGGCGCACTGCCCTTGACGGCCAGGTCTGCCAGCGTCTTCAAAAAGCCCGGGTAGCAGCTCTCGTAGTGCTCAAAGACCAGGATCTCGCCCGGCGCGTGGAGGGCGGCGTACAGATCCTGCAAAAAGAGCTTTTCGGCCCCCGGGTTGGGGTAAAGCGCCAGATCCATAACGGCCAGCTTATCGCTCTGCAAAAGACCCCGGGCGGCCATGCAGCGGGCCGTCTCCGTCAGAGCGAAATGCCGCCCCGTGCCGGGCGCACCGCAGAGCAGGATGACGTTCCGGGCCGTGGGGGCCTCCGTCCCCAGCACGAAAGGCCGGCGCATGGCCCGCACGACGCCGTCCACAAAGGCGTCCTGCCCCAGCACTGTCTTTTTCACCTCAGCGGCCAGCCCTTCGAAGCTGCCCAGATGCTCCTGTCTGACTTCGGTGGTGCCTTTGGCCAGCAGGCCGTCGGCCTCCATGTCCTCGAGCATCTTCCGGCTCTGGGCCAGCGCCTCCTGTGTGGTGTCTCTGCGCAGCTCGGCATTCTGTTTTTTCAGCATTTCGTCCAGCTTTTTCTGCTGCTCGAGCAGGGCTGCGTTCATATCGGGCAGACCGGGCTTTTCCGGCGGCGTTTTCTGCGTATCAAAGCGCAGTTTTCCTCCCGGGCCGAACACTCCGTTCATCAAGTTCTCCCAATCGTCGGTGTATGCCATCTGCCTGCCTCCGTCCTGCGTTTTTTCCCAGTATAGTGTACTTTGCCCCCTTTTGCAAGAAAAGTCTTGAAAATCCACGGGCAGGCGGGTACACTAATTTTATATTGATTTGATATGCGAAGGGAATGGAACGAAATGAAAACGCCCGCAGAGTGGAAAACGCTGTTCGAGAGCAGCGCCTTTGCACGGCAGACAAACTACAGCGGCCCTCTGGGGCCGGAATATAACCCCTCCGGCACCCGGCTCCGGCTCTGGGCGCCCACGGCGCAGAAGGTATCAGTCAACCTCTACCGCCGGGGCGACGGCGGGGCCTGCATGGGGACCCTGCCGCTGGAACAGCGCGGGCAGGGCGTCTGGTCAGTCTATCTGCCCGGCGACCAGCACGGACATTACTATACCTTTACCGTCGAGGTGGACGGCACAGCATACGAGACGGGCGACCCCTACGCCCGGACGGCAGGCGTCAACGGCCTGCGGAGCATGATCTTAGACGCGCCCCGCATCGACCCGCCCGACTGGAGCCACGACCACCGGGTCATCGTCCCGGCCTCCCGCCGGACGGTGTGGGAGGTCAGCGTCCGTGACTTCTCGCAAGACCCGGCCTGCGGCGTTCGGAATGCATGGCGGGGCAAATTCATGGCCTTTACCCAGAAGGGGACCACCCTTTCTTCCGCCGGCACCTTCCCCACCTGCCTCGACTACCTCAAGCGGCTGGGAGTGGGCTATGTGCAGCTGATGCCCATCTTCGACTTCGGCAGTGTGGACGAGAGCCGCCCCCTCACCCGGCAGTACAACTGGGGCTACGACCCCACCAACTACAACGTCCCCGAGGGCAGCTACTCCACCGACCCCGCGAAAGGCGAAGTCCGGGTGCGGGAGTGCAAGGAGATGATAGCCGCCCTCCACGCGGCGGGCATCGGCGTCATCATGGACGTGGTGTACAATCATATGTACCGCAGCGAGAACCCGCTGAACAGCACGGTGCCTTATTATTTCTTCCGGCAGAACCCGGACGGCAGCTTCTCCAACGGCAGCGGCTGCGGCAACGAGTTTGCCAGCGAGCGGCCCATGGCCCGGAAATACCTCATCGACTCGGTGCTCTACTGGGCGCAGGAATATCACATCGACGGCTTCCGCTTCGACCTCATGGGCCTCTATGACGTGGACACCATGAACGAACTGCGGGCCGCGCTGGACGCTCTGCCGGGCGGCAGAAACATCCTGATGTACGGTGAGCCGTGGCAGGGCGGCGGGAGCCAGCTCCACCGGTACGAGGCCAACAAGGCGAACCTCGCCATGCTGTCCGAGCGCATCGGCGTCTTCTGCGACAACACCCGCGACGTCATCAAGGGCGGCTGTTTTGACGCCCGGGAGCCGGGTTACGTCGAGGGCAGGCCGGGCAGCTTCTGGGACATCGGCGGGGCCGTGGCCGCGTGGTGCCGCAGCGACAAACTGCCCGCCCATTCGCCCTCCCAAATCGTCAGCTATGTGTCCGCCCACGACAATTTCACTCTCTGGGACAAGCTGATGCTCGTCCGGTACGCCCGTCCCGAGTACACTGCCGCCGACTCGGCGGCGCTGGCCCAGAACCGGCTGGCGGCGGGCATCTATCTCACCTGCATGGGGATGCCCTTCCTGCAGGCCGGCGAGGAGTTCGCCCGCACCAAAAAAGGTCAGGGCAACACCTACCGCTCTTCGCCCTCCCTCAACCGTCTGGACTGGAAGCGGGCCGCGCAGTTCCACGGTCTTGTGGACTATTACCGGGGCCTGCTGGGCCTGCGGGCGCAGTTCCCCCGCCTGAGCGCCTCGGACGCGGCCAGCCCGGCGGCTATCAAGTTTTTCTCGCTGGAACAGCCCCTCGTGGGCTGGACTTTGCCCACCGCACCCGGCGACGGCGCGGCATGGCGGGCGCTCTGCGTCTTTTACAATCCCACGGAAGAAGAAAAACGGGTCCGTCTGCCCGACGGCCAGTGGAAATTGCTGAGCGACGGCGTATCGTCTGCGCTCTGGAAAGGCCCCAGCCGGGTCTGCGGCGGCGAAGTGACACTGCTGCCCTGCAGTGCAACGATTTTCGGCCAGGTATAATAAAAAAGCGGCCCGCCGCTTTACGCGGCGAGCCGCCCAATCATGTCCTGATTTAGCCCTGCGGGTCCTGCTGAGGTGCAGACTCGGCAGACTTCTCCTGACGGGATGCGCCGTTGGTGCCATTGCCGCTGTTGGAGGCGTTCTTTTCGCCCAGCGTCAGGCTGACAGTCTGCATCTGACCGTCGCGGGCGACGGTGATGGACAGGGTGTCACCGGCAGAGTGCTCCTGCATCAGGGTGCCAAGGTCGGTCTTCTGGGCTACCTCGGTGTTGTCGATGCTGACGATGCGGTCGCCGGCCTTGAGGCCCGCCTTATCGGCAGGGCCGCCGGAGACGACGTCCACGACGTAGATGCCGTAGGCGTTGACGCCCAGCTGTGCCGCCGTCTGTGCGTCGTTGACAGCCAGATAGGTGATGCCCATGTAGGGACGGCCCGTGACGTAGCCGTTCTCCAGCAGGTCCTGCGCCACCTTGATGGCGTCGTTGATGGGGATGGCGAAGCCCAGACCCTCAGCGTCAGAGCTGGAAGACTTTGCGTTGACGATGCCGATCAGCTCGCCGTTCATGTTGAACAGGCCGCCGCCGGAGTTGCCGGGGCTGACAGAAGCATCCATCTGAATGAGGGACATGGTGTTGACAGAGCTGGAGCTCTGGATGGAGACACTGCGGTTCAGGGCGCTGACGATGCCGCTGGTGACGGTGCCGCCCAGCTCACCCAGCGGGTTGCCCACGGCCAGCACGTTGTCGCCCACGGCCAGCTTGTCGCTGTCGCCCACGATGGCGGGGGTCAGGCCGTCGGCATCGATCTTGATGACAGCGATGTCGCTGGTGGAATCCTCGCCCACGACGGTGGCAGGGTAGTCCTTGTCGCCGATGGTGACGGTGATGTTGGACGCGCCGCTCACGACGTGGTCACAGGTGAGGATGTAGCCATCCGAGCTGATGATGACGCCGCTGCCGGCGCCGCTCTCCACCTGGCTCTGGCCGTACCAGGACCACTGGGAGTAGACCACCTGCTCGGTGGTGATGACCACGACGCTGGGGCTGACGGTCTTGGCCACCTGTGCGGTGGTCATGCCGCTGGAAACAGTCGTGCCTTCGGCGGCGCTCTCAGAGTCTGCCGAAGAGCTGTCGGACCGCTCCACCTGCTGGATGATGACCTTGTTATTGCCGCCGAAGCGTGCGCCCACAAAGCCGCCCATAAAGCCCATGGCTGCGGCCAGCACCAGAGCGACGATGCTCTTTACGGCCTTGCCTGCGTTCTTCCTGGGCTTCTTCGGCGCGGCAGGAGCTGTGTTCTGCGGGCCTGCGGGGGGCGGCGTTGCGCCGCCGGAAGGCTGGGTGTTCTCGCTGAAGGCAGAAGCAGTATTTGCGGTGTTCATGCCGCTGGAACCCACATTGGGGTAGCCGGTATCACCGGCAGGATTATTGGAAGAGGAATAGTCATATTCCCATTTGTTTTCATCCATCGTGATTACTTCCTTTCTAAGGGATTAGAAGTTGTTTTCATAACCGTTGCGCACCGTCTGAGCGGTCTTTTTGCCCGCATACTGCGTTGCTTTCCCTTGCAATCCGCCTAGGATTGCTTCGGGAAAGCGCCTTGCCTGCCGGCAAAAATCTTCGCCCATTCGGCACTCTCCGGCTATGAAAACAACTTCGGCCGGGGGAAGAGCTTTTCCGCTCCTCTCCGGCACGGTTTTATTCTATCTGCTAATTGTGAAAATCAATCGTTTCCCCAGTGAAGAATGTGTGAAATAAAGTCTAAGGAGTTTCTATGAAAATCAGCGCCACTCAAACGGGCTTTGCCCTTTATAAAGAGGCCGACGTCATCGGCCGGTGCGACGTCACGCCCACCCCAAAAGGCGCGGACATCACGGCCCTGTCCGTCCTTCCCCAGTGGCGGCGGAAAGGCTACGGCTCCTACCTGTTAAAAGAGATATTGCGCCGGTTCGGCGGTTATGACCGGGAGGCTGCGACGGTGTTCACCGCGCCCCTGCCCGCCGACGAGGGCGAAGGGCTGTTCTGGCAGAAATTCGGCTTTGCGCCTGAGGATGGGCGGCTCGTCCGCCGCCGCACCCCCGATCTGACGGCGGTGCGCTTCGTGCAGGACTATCTTGCCGCCCATCTCCCCCACCCGAAGCTCTGCATCGACGCCACCTGCGGCAACGGCGGCGACACGGCGTTCCTCTGCCGCCTTGTCGGCCCGGAAGGCCGGGTGCTGGGCTTCGACATCCAGCCCGAGGCCATCACTTCCACCCGTGCCCGGCTCGAAAAGCAGGGCCTCACGGCAGAGCTTATCTGCGACAGCCACGCAAACCTCTTACAGTATGTCCGGCCCGGCACGGCGGACATCGTGATGTTCAACTTCGGCTGGCTGCCCGGGGCCGACCACAGCGTCTTCTCCACAGCAGACAGCAGCATCCCTGCGCTGGAAGCCGCCCTCGCGGCGCTGCGCACCGGCGGCGTGCTCAGCGCCATCCTCTACAGCGGCCGCGTTATCGGCACAGACGAAAAGCAGAGCATCCTCGGCTGGCTGCGGGCTCTCCCGCTGGAAAAATATACCGTACTGGTGTGCGATTTTGCCAACTGGGCCGACACCGCGCCCCTGCCCTGCCTTGTTCTGAAAAAATAGCAAAAACTCTTGCATCCATGTGGATTTTCTGTTAAAATAAGCGTTGTATGTAATTTTATAGGAGAGCTTCCCATGTAAACAGACCCTATTGTTTGCTGATACATCCACCCGGCCCTTCGCGGGGCCGCATCTCAGGAGAACGAAACTTTTATGACAAATCGTGAAGAAATCGAGCGCCGCCGGACGTTTGCTATCATCAGCCACCCCGACGCCGGCAAAACGACGCTGACCGAAAAGCTGCTGCTGTACGGCGGAGCCATCAATCAGGCAGGCTCTGTCAAGGGCAAGCAGAGCGCAAAGCACGCCGTGTCCGACTGGATGGACATCGAGAAGCAGCGCGGCATCTCCGTCACTTCCTCTGTGCTGCAGTTCAACTACGCAGGCAAGTGCGTGAACATTCTGGACACCCCGGGCCATCAGGACTTCTCGGAGGATACCTACCGCACCCTGATGGCAGCCGACTCGGCTGTCATGGTCATCGACGCCGCAAAGGGCGTCGAGGCCCAGACCATCAAGCTGTTCAAGGTCTGCACCCTGCGCCATATCCCCATCTTCACCTTCATCAACAAGATGGACCGCGAGGCCCGCGACCCCTTCGAGCTGATGGAGAACATCGAAGAAATTCTGGGCATCAAGACCTACCCCATGAACTGGCCCATCGGCTGCGGCAAGGATTTCAAGGGCGTGTTCGACCGCAACACCCGCAAAGTGCTTGCTTTCTCCAGCGACGGCCGCGCCAACGGCGTCAAGAAGGTCGAGGAGACCGAGGCTGAGCTGGGCGATGCCGCACTGGACGAGCTGCTGACCCCCTATCTGCACCAGCAGCTGGTGGACGAGATCGAGCTTCTGGACGGTGCTGCCGAGGAGTTTGACCTCGACCGCGTGCTGCGCGGCGAGCTGAGCCCCGTGTTCTTCGGCTCTGCGCTGACCAACTTCGGCGTCGAGCCCTTCCTCGAGAACTTCCTCCGCCTCACCCCCACCCCGCTGGCCCGCGTGGACAGCCTGACCGGCGAGACCGTTGACCCCTGCCGCGACGAGTTCTCTGCCTTCATCTTCAAAATTCAGGCCAACATGAACAAGGCCCACCGCGACCGTATCGCCTTCATGCGAATCTGCTCGGGCAAGTTCGAGCGCGGCATGGAAGCCTACCACGTGCAGGAGGGCAAGAACATCAAGCTGGCCACCGGCACCCAGCTGATGGCGCAGGACCGCGCCATCGTCGATGAAGCCTACGCAGGCGACATCATCGGCCTGTTCGACCCGGGCATCTTCTCCATCGGCGACACCCTGTGTACCGGCAAGAAGAAGATCGAGTTCGCCGGCATCCCCACCTTCTCCCCCGAGCACTTTGCCCGCATCGAGCAGAAGGACACCATGAAGCGCAAGCAGTTCGTGAAAGGCATGGAGCAGATCGCTCAGGAGGGCGCTATCCAGATCTTCCGCGAAGTGGGCGGCGGTATGGAAGAAGTCGTGGTCGGCGTCGTCGGCGTGCTGCAGCTGGAAGTGCTGGAGTACCGTCTGAACACCGAGTACAACGTCGAGATCCGGATGCAGCAGCTCCCCTTCGAGCAGCTGCGCTGGATCCAGAACGACCCCGACACTTACGTCCTGCGTGACCTCGACCTCACCAGCGACACCAAGGCCGTCGAGGACATGAAGGGCAACCGCCTGCTCCTGTTTACCTCCGATTGGGCTATCCGCTGGGCTGAAACGCATAATGAGACGTTAAAGCTGAGCGAATTTGGCAATATTTAAGTTACAGGTTCCCAAGAGCTGCTGTGCAGAAGACCTGCGCGGCAGCTCTTTTTGGAATATATCTAAAATACAACAATATGTACCAGTCAGCGACAACACCCCCCTTCGCGGGGCGCTGCCGGAAAAGAAGGTAACGATCTATGGAAAAACGTAACATTGGCAAAAGCGGCCTCTCTGCACCATTTCTGGGGCTTGGCACCTGGGCCATCGGCGGCGGCAGCTGGTGGGGCGACAACGACGACGCCCTGTCGGTAAAAGCCATCGAGACTGCCGTGGAGCAGGGCATCACCTGGATAGACACCGCCCCCATCTACGGCCTTTACCACAGCGAAGAGGTGGTGGGCGAAGCTTTGCGCCACATCGACCGGGACAAGGTCATCCTCTCCACCAAGTGCGGCCTCGAGTGGCGGCACGAAAGCCCCGTTCTCCACAAGGTGGTGGACGGCGTGCAGACCTACCGCGACCTGTCGGCCAGGAGCATCATCGAGGATGTGGAAGACAGCCTGCGCCGTCTCGGCACCGACCATCTGGACGTGCTCTACACCCACTGGCAGACGCCGGACCTTTCCATCTTCCCGCTGGAAGAGACCGTTGAGGCCATGATGAAGCTCAAGGAGCAGGGCAAAATTCGTGCCATCGGCGCGTCCAACACCACCGCTGAGTTCATCCGCGGCTACTGCAAATACGGCCAGCTGGACGTCATTCAGGAAAAGTACAGCCTGCTGACCCGCCGCATCGAAAAGCAGCTGCTGCCCACCTGCAAGGAGCTGGGCGTGTCCATTCAGGCTTATTCTCCCTTGGAGCAGGGCCTGCTCACCGGCAAGGTGACCATGGACACCACCTACCCCGAGGGCAGCACCCGGAACACGAACCCCTGCTTCCAGCCCGCCCGCCGGATGCAGGCCATCCGGCTGCTGGACAGCTGGTCTGACCTCTGCGAGAAGTACCACTGCACCAAGGCGCAGCTGGTCATCGCCCTGACGGCCCGGATGATCCCCGGCCTGCACGTTCTGTGCGGCGCACGGACGCCGGAGCAGGCCATCGACAACGCCGGTGCGCTCCACATCGCACTGGAAGGCGCCGACGCCGTCCAGATGAAGTGGGACGTGGACGCGATTTCCTGAGCAAAACCGCAGATATGAAACGAGCAGAGCCTCCACCGAAAGGTAGAGGCTCTGCTCGTTTCATATCTGGATTCTTTGTGATAAACTGGAATTTATCTAACTTTTCCTTGAAAGCCTAAATTCTTCAAAGCATCTTCTCCAAACTTTGCAAAGTCACCTTCTGCACCAAAAGAAAAGAAAGCTTCTTTACCACCAGTGGCAATAATATCTGCACTCTGATACCCCTGATACTCGGATAACATAATTACTAAACTGGCATAACTTCCTGTTCGTAAAAACCAGTTTTCAAAAATTAATAGTAGTGTTTTGGTGTCTCCCAATTCACGTATAATTTCGTCTTTGAATTCCACATCGGAGAACTTACGTTTATCAAATTCTTCTTTGATTTTATTTTTGATTTCATCTAATTCATATCGTTTTTTAGCATACATTTCGACTTTCTTGCTTGCCATTGAAAACGCTCCTTTCAAATTCCGATTTGCCGACCTCACCCATTCTCTTTCCAGAACAGCCCGCCGCTGGTCTGGAAGAGCAGCCACGGATTGATGCTCTTACTGCCGAGCTTGAAGTCCATGGTCAGGTCTTCGCCCAGTGCGCCCACGGCCTGCCCGCGCTCCACGCTCTGGCCCTCGCTCACCGAGAGAGCATCCAGCCCGTAGAGGTAGCTGCGCATCCCGCAGCCGTGGTCGATGACGACGGTGTTGCCGGTGAGGGCAAGGTTCCGGGCCAGCACCACGACGCCGTTGGCGGGGGCGCGGCAGGGGTCGCCCGGGATGGTGTAGAGTTTCGTGGAGTTCGATCTGCTGCCCTGCTTGCCGCCGGTGACTTTGGTCTGGCCGAAGTCCACCAGAGTCATGTAATTCTCCGCCGGGCAGGCGAAGCCGCCGCTCCACAGCTTTTCGCGGGCGGGCTGCTCATAGAGGGGCCAGACGGCGTTGCGGAACTCGGTGTTGGCAGCTTCGGAGGCTTCCGGTTCGGCTTCGATCTCAACCGTGCCGAAGTCCTTCGGGAGGACGGTGATGTTCTTCACCACCGTCTCGCCGCCCACGGTAAAGGTCACTTCGTGCGCACCGGCAGCGGCATTGTAGGCCGCCGGGATATAGGCGCGCCACCCGCTGCCCAGACGGACAGCCTGCACATTGCCGAGGTCTGTTTCCACCGTAGGGGCCGTCTCACCCACCATGCCGGTGAAAGCTGCGGCCACCGTGCCGCCCTGCTCCATCCGTTCGGCGGAAAGCTCCACCTCGGCGCTTGCCTGCAGGGTGAACCGGAAAGAGTAATAGTACCAGCCGGTGGGCCGGGCAGGCTTTTCCAGCCGGGCGTTCCGCCGGAGCTGGCCGGTGCTGCCGCCCTCGAACTGGGTGGCCAGCATATTTTCCGGCAGACGCCAGACGGTCAGCTCAGCCTTATAGTCGCCGTTGGCCGGGAACAAAAAGTCGTCGTAGGTGGCCGCAGTCCCCTCGAAGACCACATTGCCCGCGCTGTCGGTGATGGTCAGGGGGCCGTAGCTGTACCACTCAGGCAGAGCGAAGGCCGGGTGGGCGTCGTAGAGGACGCCAAGCTTCTGCACCGTGAGGGTGCGGGGGCTGGCGAAGACTTTATCCACCTGCCCGCCCAGCAGCGGCACCTGCCAGCACCAGCCGTTGGGCTCCAACTCCTGCCCGGCAAACTGCACCTCAGACACAGGCTTCGCGCCCTCCGAGGTGAACGAATAACTCACGCCCAGCACCGCCGCAAGCAGCACCACGACGCCCAGCGCGACGCCGATGAGCCATAATAAAAGCCGCTTCATATGTACTCTCCTCCTAAAGTTTGGGTGCAAGGCCCGGCTGCTAAAGAGCCGCAGGCGAAAACGCCTTACTTGCCCGGCCTGCCAATGGCTCTCCCCTTGGGAGAGCTGGCGCGCAAGCGCCTGAGAGGGTATAAAAAGGCGCACCGACACAGCCCTGTTACAGACTGCCGGTGCGCCCTTCGTCATTTTGTTCTGTTTCGGCCCGCGTTATTCGGCAGTATCCTCAGCGGGAGCAGCCTCGTCTTCGGTCTCGTCTTCAGCCTCAGCAGGCTCTTCCTCAGCGGGGGCGGCGGTATCCTCGCCGAACAGCAGACGCTCGTACTCGTCCAGCTCCTTCTCACGGCGGCGCAGATAAACAGCCACAGCAGCCAGCGCACCAGCCACAGCAGCCAGCGTTGCGATAACAGCGATCAGACAGGATTTCTTCATAGGTTCAGCACACTCCTTTTTGGTCGAACCAGCGGTCCAGCTATTTTCAGCGGTCGTTCCGCGGCACAGGCTCGGTCTATTCTGAAACTATTATACCCGGACTTCACGAAAATTACAACCAAAAAGGCAAAATTTTGCTTTTTTCAGAGTCCCAGCTTTTTCTTATACGCCTTGAATGCGCCGGGCAGGGTGTATTCGTTCTGCAGCTGTTCGCGGCTGGCCCAGACACAGCCCGCCGGAGCTTCCGCACTGCCGACGCAGACAGAATAGCCGCTCATCCGCCACTCGATGTGGCTGAAAATATGCTTTGCCGCCGGCAGAGGTTCGATGCTCTCACAGGCAAGGCCCAGCGCTTCCAGCCGGCCGCAGACTTCTTCGGCGCTGAGGGCTTCGCCCTCCCACAGAAGCGGCTGCCACAGACCGGCCAGCAGACCTTTTTCGGGCCGCTGCTGCAACAGGAAGCGCTCTTCGGCATCTTTGGCCAGCACTACCGTCACCGGCTCGATGCGCCGTGCTTTGGGCGCAGCCTTATGGGGCAGTTCCAGCGCCGTACCGGCCCTGCGGGCTTTACACAGAGAGGCCAGCGGACACTGCTCACAGAGCGGTGCGCCGTTCGGCACACAGACCAGGGCGCCCAGCTCCATCAGAGCCTGGTTGTAGTCGCCCGCCTTTTCGGGGGGCTGATGCTCCATGACCCGGGCCGTAAAAGCTCGTTTTACCGCCGGTTCTGTAATAACGCCGGGGTCATTATACAGTCTGGAAAACACCCGCAGCACATTTCCGTCCACCGCCGGGACAGCCAGCCCGAAGCTGATGGACGCGATGGCCCCCGCCGTGTAGTCCCCGATACCGGGCAGAGCGCGGAGGGCGGCGTAGTCGGCTGGCAGCTGCCCGCCGTACTGCTCACAGACGATGCGGGCCGCCTTTTGCAGGTTGCGCACCCGGCTGTAGTAACCCAGCCCCTCCCAGAGCTTGTGGAGCTTTTCTTCTTCGCACGCCGCCAGCGCGGGAATGTCCGGCAGGGCGGCGAGGAAGCGCTCATAATAGGGCAGCGCCGCCGAGACGCGGGTCTGCTGCAGCATGATCTCGCTGAGCCAGACGTGGTAGGGGCTGGGGTCGGTGCGGAAGGGCAGGATGCGCTGGTTCTTGTAGAACCATTCCAGCAATGCCGGGGCGATGTTTTCCACTTGTTTTGCTCTCCTTGTTGAAAATAAAAGAAAACCTCTCAGTCAAAGCCTGCGGCTTTGCCAGCTCCCCTATCGAGGGGAGCCTCTGGCGAAAAGGAAAAGTTTCCCGTTCTGCCAAAGCCTCTCCTCGTCAGGAGAGGTGGCATCGCGTAGCGATGACGGAGAGGTTTCGTTACTGATTAAAAGCCGTAAGCCGTGCGGGGGAAGGGCAGCACGTCACGGATGTTCTGGATGCCCGTGAGGTACATGATCATGCGCTCGAAGCCCAGACCATAGCCTGCGTGCTCCACGCCGCCGAACTTGCGGAGGTTCAGGTACCAGTCGTAGCTGGACTTGTCCAGACCCAGCTCGTCCATACGGGTCACGAGCTTGTCGTAGTCCTCCTCACGCTGGCTGCCGCCGATGAGCTCGCCGATGCCGGGGACCAGCATATCGGCTGCGGCGACGGTCTTGCCGTCGGCGTTCTGCTTCATGTAGAAGCTCTTGATCTCCTTCGGGTAGTCGGTGACGAAGACGGGCTTCTTGAACACCACCTCAGTCAGGTAGCGCTCGTGCTCGGTCTGGATGTCCACGCCCCACTCCACGGGGAACTGGAACTTCTTGTTGTTCTTCTTCAGGATCTCGATGGCGTCAGTGTAGCTGATGCGGCCAAACTCGCTGTTTGCCACCAGCTCAAGGCGCTCGATGAGGCCCTTGTCGATGAACTGGTTGAAGAAAGCCATCTCATCGGGGCAGTTGTCCAGAACGTAGCGGATCACGTACTTGGTCATGGCCTCGGCGGTGTCCATGTAGCCGTTCAGATCGCAGAACGCCATCTCCGGCTCGATCATCCAGAACTCGGCGGCGTGGCGGGTGGTAAAGCTCTTCTCCGCGCGGAAGGTGGGGCCAAAGGTGTACACCTTGCCGAACGCCATTGCCATAGCCTCGGCCTCCAGCTGGCCGGAAACGGTCAGGTTGACGGGCTTCTCGAAGAAGTCCTTGGTGTAATCGACGGTGCCGTCTTCGTTCTTGGGAACATTGTCGAGGTCGAGGGTGGTGACGCGGAACATCTCGCCGGCGCCCTCACAGTCGGAAGCGGTCAGCAGGGGGGAGTGAGCGTAGACAAAGCCGTTCTCCTGGAAGAACTTGTGGATGGCGTAAGCGGCCACGCTGCGGACGCGGAAAGCGGCGTTGAAGGTGTTGGTGCGGGGGCGCAGGGTGGGCATGGTGCGCAGATACTCCATGCTCATCTTCTTTTTCTGCAGCGGATACTCGTCGGCGGGGCAGTCGCCCAGGATCTCGACGGAATCAGCATTCAGCTCGAAAGGCTGCTTTGCCTGCGGGGTCAGCACGATGCGGCCCACGACGCGCAGGCTGCTGTACAGGCCGGTGTGGACGACCTCATCGTAGTTTGCCAGCTTGCCGGCTTCCAGCACGACCTGCAGGGTCTTGAAGCAGCCGCCGTCGGACAGGGCGATAAAGCCGATGTTCTTGGAGTCGCGGATGTTCTTTGCCCAGCCGCATACGGTGACGACCGTACCATCGGCGGGGGTGTTCTTGTACAGCGAAACGATCTCAGTGCGTTCCATTTTCAGATTACCTCCGATATAAAGTAAAAAGACAGCTTTTCTCCCTGAAAGTTCAGGGCGAACAAGCTGTCTTGTAATGTCCGCGGTGCCACCTGAATTACCGGAAGTGTCCGGTCGCTCACGCGCTCAAGTAAAAGCGCTGCTCCGTTAACGCTGAGCCTGCGGCGCACCTACTGGCGGCGCATTTTTCTCACTGCGCCCTGTTCAGTTTGCTGCTCCCGGGTGTTCGTTCACGCACCGTCCGCGCACGGCTCCCAGCTCTGCCGCGCTCTCTGTGGCGTTGTGATGCGCTACTTTTCCCAATCACTGCATTTACCAGTAAAATATAGCACTTTGCCGCCGTTTCGTCAAGCATCCGGGCCAAGCAGGGCCTGCACAAGGCCGTTGGCCGCCAGCTGCCCGGCATAGAGGGCCTCGTTGAGGTTATTGCCGTGGCCTCCTATCTCGATGAGCAGACTGCCGGTGGTGAGGTCCTGATTATAAAAGCGGTAGCTGAACAGCACAGGCCGGGTGAACCCGGGGTACATCCCCTCCATGCTCCGCTCCCATGCGGCGGCGAAACGGAGGTTCTGCCGCCAGCCGGGCAGCCGGACGCTGCCGCCGTTGTCACACCCGCAGATGATCATGACCTGCGCGGCCTGCCGCCCGTTCACGGTGCAGACCGGGGCCATCCGGGAACCGCCCTCTGTCTCGATGGCGTCCCGGTGGACATCCAGCACCACCTTGATGCTGGGGTACTGGGCCAAGTACCGCTGGACGACGGCCCGGCTGTTCTCGTAGCTGCCGGTGTAGCTGGGGTAGTCGTTCAGGGTCTCGTCGTGGAGGGTGTTCAGCCCGGCGGCGTTGAGGGTGTCGGCCATCACCCGGCCCACGGCACACATATTCAGGTTCGTGTCGGTGGTACGGGCGCCGTCGCCGGGCGAATACCACAGCCCCGCCGAGAGGCGGTAGTCCTCGGTGGCGTGGGTGTGCATGATGAGGATCTGCGGGTCAGGGCTGTCCTTTTCGACGCCAAAGGGCAGTGGGGCCTGTATCTCTGCTGCAATGTCCGCCGCAGTCTGTCGGGTGTTGTTCTTGATGCTGCCCGCGCCGCAGGCAACGTACTTTTCACCACTGCCCTGGGGGTAGTTTTTCTCGATGACAGCGCCCGCGCCTTCGGGCCGGGCGTCGTCCCCCAGAAGCTCCACAAGATAGCTTTCGATGCCGCCTGTCGGGGCGGCGGCTTCGGGCTGAGAGGCGGCAGTCCCGGTGCTTTCAGGGGCGGCTTCGGCCACAGATGCGGCCTCCTCCTGTGCCGCGCCGGAGACGGCCTTTCGGCTCAGGGAAAGCGCCGTCTGCGCCGCCGGGACAGGCCCGGCGATGACCGCCGCCAGCCCCAGCACAACACTGTGGGCCATGATGGTCAGAGCCGCAAAAAGGGCCGCTGCGCCCAGAAAGGGCAGCAGATGGCTCTGCCCGGCCTCGCCATAGCGCATAGACTGCCCCCTCCCCTTTTGTTTTCTCCATACAATATGATGGACGGTCTGGTTTTATCCCACCAGCCAGCAGAGCTGGGCGATGCTGAGCCTCGGCTGCAAGGCGCGGTTGATGGCCGCGCCCAGCAGGGCGGCCCCGTGGGCGATGACGCTGTCCAGTTCCCGGGGCGTCACCACGAGGTCTTTGCCCTCCTGCGCCATCATCAGGGTGGGGATACCCGCCGCGATCACCGGCAGGCCCAGACGGGCCGTGTCCAGATGCTTGCTGCTGCCGGGCTGGGCCGGGCAGAGGCCGGTGTCGGAGAACTGCAGCGTCCGGCCCAGACGCTGGGGTTCCGACGAGCAGAGGCTGTCCACGCAGATGAGGGCCGTGGGCCGCACTTCCCGCACCAGCGCACCGGCCAGCTGCTGCAGGCTCAGACCGGTGGACGCCGAGACGCCCGGAGCCACCGCCGCCACCGGGCGGATGCCCTTCACCGGCGGACGGCCTGCGCCCATCGTGACAAAAATTTTCTGGGCGGTGCGAGGGCCGAGGGCGTCGGCGGTGACCCGGCGGTTGCCCACGCCCAGCACCAGCACCGGCCCCTCCGGCGGCAGAAGCGCCCTCAGCTCGTCCGCTGCCTGCTCGATGACCTCGGCGTCCCGCTCGTCCAGCACACTGACGCTGGGGACTTCCAGCGTGACGTACCGCCCCCGGGGCTTTTCGAGGCCCTCCCGGGCGATCTCCACCCGCGTCACCGTCACGCCGCCCCGCTTTGCCGTGGCCGCGCGGACTCCGCCGGGCAGGTCGGTCGCGGCCGTGTAGAGCTCGTCCGCCATATCTGTCAAGCGCATGATTTTCCCTCTTTTCTGCTCTGTTTGCCGCCAAAAAGCCGGTTTTGGGGCCTCGCGGCACAAAAAGTATGGGAAAATCAAAACTTTTTGAAACAAAAATCGAAAAAATGCTTGCGCTGGAACGGCAAATATGGTATCATAAGGTGCGCTGTTATAGGTAGCCAAGGAGGTGGAACGAATGCCTAACATCAAATCTCAGAAGGACCGTGTCGTGCAGGCTGTTGCAGAGCAGGCTCACAACAAGGCCATTAAGACCAACCTGAAAACAGTCGTCAAGAAGGCAGACGCTGCCATCGATGCGAATGCCGCTGACAAGGACGCAACCGTCCTGGCTGCTGTTTCCGCGATCGACAAGGCTCGCGCTAAGGGTGTCATCAAAAAGAACACCGCAAGCCGCAAGATCAGCCGTATGGCCAAGCGTGCTAACAAGAACGCTTGATTGCTTTCTGATTGACGAACAAAACCTCTGCTCCGGGAAACCGGCGCAGGGGTTTTTGTTTTACTGTTCTTCAATTCTGGTCGTGGCTCTTGCCCACCCAGGAGCAAACCACGCCGCACACCAGGCTGGTGGTGATGCCCGCCGCGGCGGCCGTCAGCCCGCCGGTTAAAATGCCGATGGCCCCCTCTTCTTCGATGGCCGTTTTGACCCCTTTGGCCAGCAGGTGCCCGAACCCCAGCAGGGGCACGGTGGCCCCGCAGCCCGCAAACTCGGCCAGCGGCGCGTACCACCCGATGGCGGAAAGCACCACCCCGGCCACCACATAGCCCGTTAAAACGCGGGCCGGGGTCAGGGCCGTCAAGTCGATCAAAAGCTGGCCCACCACGCAGATGAGCCCGCCCACCACAAACGCCCAGAAATACTGCATCTCATCATCCTCTCGCAGTGCATTCCGGCCCGCGCAGCTCCACCAGATGCGCAATGGCCGGGATGCTCTCTTTTTGTAAAAACGTGGTCTGGCTCATAAGCGCCCCGGTGGCGATGAACAGCACCCGCCGATAGCTCCCCCGCTCCAGCCGGGGCAGGATGTGCCCGCAGAGGACGGCGGCACAGCAGCCCGGGCCGGAGCCGCCGCTCTTGACGTTCTGCCGGGCGGCATCGTAGAGGATGCTGCCGCAGTCGATGTGGTTTTTCATCACCAGGCCCTCGGCGGTCAGGATCTCCCGGAACAGGCGGCTCCCGAGATGGCCCAGGTCCCCGGTGTAAACGGCGTCAAAATCTTTGGGCTCCTGCCCGGTGTCGTGCAGATAGCGCAGCAGAGTGGCCGCTGCCGCCGGGGCCATGGCGGCGCCCATGTTGTTGATGTCCTTGATCTGGTAATCCTCCACCCGGCCAAAGGTAGCGGCGGCAATGCCCACGCCCTGCCCGGCAGGGTGGAGCAGGCAGCACCCCGCCGCCGTGGCGGTCCACTGGGCCGTGGGCGTGCGGACGGCACCATAGCTCAACGGCGTGCGGAACTGCCGCTCCGCCGCGCAGAAATGGCTGGACGTCATGGCCAGCAGGCCGTCGGCAAGGCCCGCGCTGCAAAGCGCGGCCCCCAGCCCCAGCGCCTCGGCCATGGTGCTGCAGGCCCCGAACAGCCCCACAAAGGGCAGGTGCAGCTCCCGCAGGGCGTAGCTGGACGCCGTGCACTGGGCCTGCAGGTCCCCGGCCAGCACCAGGCTGACCTGCTTTTCCGTAGCGTGGGCCTTTTTCAGGCAGAGGCGGGCCGCCCGCAGCTGCAAATTTTTTTCCGCCGTCTCCCAGTTGGCCTGCCCGCAGTTGTTGTCCGGGAACAGCTCGTCAAACTCCGCGGCCAGAGGGCCCTCGCCCTCTTTTTTGCCGCCCACCGCCGCGTGGGACGCAATCACGGGCATCCGCTCAAACAAAAGGGTATCGCCGCGCCGTGCTGCCATTGGTTTTTCCTCCTTTGGGGGCTGATTTTATCGGATTTTTGTGGTATACTTTACGCTCGACGGGGAATTGCAATTTTTTCCGCTTCTGCCCCGTATTCTGGGCGTGGTGGGTTCAGGCCATGGCCCCCATCCCCCAGAGCACCACGCCATACACCACCGCCGCCAGCGTGCCGTACACGATGACCGGCCCGGCAATGGTGAACATCTTTGCCCCGGTGCCTAAGACCCGGCCCTCGGTCTTGAACTCAATGGCCGCACTGACCACCGCGTTGGCAAAGCCCGTGATGGGCACCAGCGACCCGGCCCCAGCCTTGGCGGCCAGTTTCTGGTAGAGCCCCAGGGTGGTAAACAGGGCCGAGAGGGCCACCAGCGTGCAGCTGGTCAGGGTACCGGCCAGCTCCAATTCCAGCCCTTTGGCCAAATACCACTGGCGGAGCACCTCCCCCAGCAGGCAGATGCCGCCGCCCACAAAAAAGGCCCACAGGCAGTCTTTGCCCAGCGGTGAGGGCGGGCTGGCCCGCTGCACCCGCCGCGCGTATTCCCGCGGTTTCAGTTTCATCGTCTTCGCCTCCCGGGATAGTCTGCCCGTGTTGTGTGTATTTTATCCGTTTTTATAGAAAGAAGGTCCCACATGAATCCATCTTCCCAGTATCCGCACCGCCGTCGGCTCACCCGGGCCGAGGCGCGCCGTCGCCGCCGCAACCGCGCCATCCGCCGGGTGGCCGGCCTGACGCTGGTAGCCTGCGTCCTCGTGGGCGGGGTCTCGTTCCTGCTCCACCGCAAGGCCCCCGTCCCGGCTGCCTCGGCGGCGTCCGCCCTGCCCGCGGCTTCCAGCACGGCGGCCAGCGAGGCCGCCACCAACGGCCTGTTCGGCAAAAACGAGGCGGCTTCTTCTGCCGTTTCGTCGGAACCGGCTGCCACGGACAACGCCCTGGGCCTGACGGCGGAGGAGGCCAGCGCCATGCTGGCCGACCCGCTGATGGTGCTGGTGAACCACGCCAACAAGATGCCGGACAACTACACGTTTGATACCAAGGAGTGCGGCTCCTCTACCTCGGTGAATAAAACGCTCCAGACCGTGGCCTGCGACGCCTTTCTGGCCATGCAGAAAGCCGCTGCCGCCGACGGCGTGACCGTCTGGATGCAGAGCGGCTACCGCAGCGTTTCCTACCAGACCAAGCTCTATGAGCGGAAGACCCAGTATTACCGCGACAAGGGCTATGACGAGGCCACCGCCAAGGAAAAAGCCGCCGCCATCGTCAACCCGCCGGGCTACTCCGAGCACAACTGCGGCCTGGCCGCCGACCTGAACAGCCCGGAGCACACCGGCCTGGACGAGGGTTTTGAAAACACAGCCGCGTTCCGCTGGCTGTGTGAGCACGCCGCCGAGTATGGCTTTATCCTGCGTTACCCCCAGGGGGCCGAGGATGCCACCGAGATCACCTACGAGCCCTGGCACTGGCGGTATGTGGGCCCGGAGAACGCCGCCAAGATCAACGCAAGCGGCCTGTGCTTTGAGGACTATATCGCCGCCCTGCAGTCCATTGCCGCCTGATGGGCAGACTGCACAAAATATTCCGGTGAACTTTCGGCAAAAGTTATGTCCGCCCCTTTGCATTTCCGGAGCCGATATGGTAAACTAACAGTGGTCTGCCCCTGCGGCAGGCTCAATCCATAAAAGAAGGAATAATCCATGAAAATTCGTGCAAAAATGATCTTATCCACTGCCGCTGTCGCCCTGAGCTGTGCTCTGCTGGCAGGCTGCGGCGGTTCCTCTTCTTCCTCTGCTCCGGCGGCCTCCTCTCAGGCTGCTTCCAGCGTGGCAAGCTCGGCTGTTTCCGAGGCCGCCAGCGCCACGGCAGAGGGCACCAACGGCACCGACGCCCTGGACGACGCCGTGAACACCCTGCTGGACACCAACCCCATCTCCAACCAGTTTGAGATCGCCGCCATGAACATCGAGTACGATTTCGGCATTCAGGCCGACGACATCACCAGCTACAAGGGCGTCAAGAGCAACGATAACGGCGACGCCGGCCTCGTGCTGGTCATTCAGGCCGCCGCGGGCAAGGCACAGAACGTCGTGGACGCGCTGACCACCTATCAGGATGATCAGGTAGCGTTCTACGGCAACTACGCCGAGTTTGCACAGGCCCAGTCCAATGTGGAGAATGCCGTCATCGGCAGCAATGACAGCGACCTTGTGGTCATGGTCATCGCCTCCAACGAGTGCTCCGCTGACCTGAGCAGCGCCGTGGACAGCATCCTCGGCAAATAAGCAGCTTTTCTTCGGCCGGTGCCATCTGCGGCATCGGTCTTTTTCATCACCACAAAAAGGAGGCTGACGCCGTGGTTTTCAGCACCATCCTGTTTTTGTTCCGGTTCCTCCCCATCACGCTGGCGCTGTACTATCTCGCGCCGGCAAAGCTCAAAAATACCGTCCTGTTCCTGTGCAGCCTCGTGTTTTACTGCTGGGGCGAGGTGCGCTTTTTCCCCATCATGATCGCTCTCATCCTCCTCAACTACCTCTGCGGTCTGGGGCTGGAACGGTTCGACGGCAGCGAGCCCGCCCGCAAATTCTTCCTGCTGGCAGGCCTTGTGGGCAGCCTGGGGATGCTGTTCTATTTCAAATACGCAAACTTTGTGCTCAGCAGCGCCAACGCTCTGCTGGGGACAAGCTTTTCCCCCATCCAGGGCATCAGCACCCTGCCGCTGGGCATCAGCTTCTATACGTTCCAGACGCTCTCCTATACCATCGACGTCTACCGCCGGGACGTAAAAACGGAGCACAACATCATTGATTTCGGCGCGTATGTCGTCATGTTCCCCCAGCTCATCGCGGGCCCCATCGTCAAGTACCGGGACGTGGCGGCCCAGCTGCATGTGACTCATGGCCGCTACAACCTCAAGCAGATCGAGGATGGCATGACCCTGTTCACGTTCGGCCTCGCCAAAAAAGTCCTGCTGGCGGACACCATCGGTGCCCTCTGGACCGACATCATCGGCATTGCGGACAGCCCCTCCACCACGTTCGTGGGGCTTGCCAACGCCTCCACGGCGCTGGTCTGGCTGGGCGTCATTGCCTACTCGCTCCAGCTCTACTTTGATTTTTCCGGCTACTCCATGATGGGCATTGGCATGGGCAAGATGCTGGGATTCGATTTCCCCCAGAACTTCAACTACCCCTACATCTCCGCCTCCATCACCGAATTCTGGCGGCGCTGGCACATGACCCTTTCCGGCTGGTTCCGGGAGTATGTGTATATTCCCCTGGGCGGAAACCGCAAGGGCCTCAAGCGGCAGATCTTCAACCTGTTTGTGGTCGAGCTGCTCACCGGCATCTGGCACGGTGCCAACTGGAATTTCATCTGCTGGGGCCTGTATTACTTTGTGCTGCTTGCCATCGAGAAGCTGTTCCTGCTCCAATACCTGCAAAAGGGGAAAGTCTGGCCCCACATCTACACCCTCTTCCTCGTGGTGGTGGGCTGGGCCATGTTTGTGGGCAACGACACCGGCGTCTCGTTCGGGCTGCTGTTCCAGAAGCTCTTTGTCCCCTCGGGCGGCGTGTCTCCCCTCTATTTCCTGCGCAATTACGGCGTGCTGCTGGCCGTCTCGGTGGTCTGCTGCACCCCGCTCATTGAAAAGCTCTGGAACCTGCTGCGCCGCCGCACCCTGACCCGGGTGGCTACCATCCTTGTGCTGCTGGTGGTCTCCACGGCCTATGTCGTGGGCAGCACCAACAGCCCGTTCCTGTATTTCAACTTCTAAAAGGGAGGCATTTTTGATGGAAAAGCACAACAAAAAACGCGCCTCCCTGCGGCAGTACCCGGTACTGCTGGCGTTCGGGCTGTTCTTCCTTGGGCTGTTCGTGCTGGATCTCGTCACACCGGACCGCGCCTACAGTGAGCTGGAAAACACCACCCTCGCCCAGCGGCCCAAGCTCACCGCTCCCACGGCAGACGGGCTGAACAATTACTTTACCGGCTACACCAAGTATGTCAAAGATCAGGTGTTTGGCCGGGACGAGTGGATCAGCCTGCAGAGCTTTGTGGAGACAGCCCTCTTCCAGAAGACCGAGAACGGCGGCATCCTGCTGGGCAAAGAACACCAGATGTTCCCCCGCACTTACAGCCTGCTCTCCAGCGAGACCCGCGCTCTGCCCAAGAACATCGCCGCCCTGGAATCCCTCTGCCAGCGCTATCCGGGCAAGGTCAACGTGATGCTGGTGCCTGCGGCCTCCGTGATCTACCCGGAGAACGTCCCTGCGGGCGCCCCGCTCCTCAATGAGGAACCGTATCTCGACCAGCTTTCCAGCGCCGTACAGGCCGCCGGAGGCCGCTTTGTGGACGTGCGGGATCCCCTGCGCAGCCACAAGGACGAATATCTCTACTACCGCACCGACCACCACTGGACAAGCCTGGGGGCATACTATGCCTACAGCCAGCTCTGCGAGGCACTGGGCCTGACGCCCTTTGACCCCGCTGCCCACACGGCCCTGACGCGGGATGGCTTCTATGGCACCCACTATTCCAAGGCCCGCACCTGGAACGCCGTGCCGGACACCATCACCTACTACGAACTGCAGAACGCCCTGACCATCTGGAACGTCACCGGCCCCGGCCAGCCCACCGAGGGCACCACCACCGGCCTGTACGACACCGACAAACTGAATGTCTATGACAAATACGCCATGTTCCTCCACGGCAACAACGGCCTGAGCCGGGTGGAGGGCGACGGCAGCGGAAAGATCCTCGTCATCAAGGACAGCTACGCCAACTGCTTTGTGCCCTACCTGACGGCCAATTACGCTGCCGTGGATGTGGTGGATTTCCGCAACTACAACTACGGGCTGGACCAACTCATCGCCGACAACGACTATGACCAGATCCTGGTGCTGTACAGCTTTGACAGCTTCAAGGGTGACCCCTACCTCTACCGCGCGGGCGTTGCAGGTTAAGTTCGAGAATTATTGCAGTGCTTTTTCACAAACTTTGGAAAGCTTTTTCATGCGAGTTCCCGTTTTTGCACCATTCGTTCCCAAATCCCTTGCAGAAACCACCCCCCTGTAGTAGAATGAAACTACCAGAGGAAAGCTTTCTGCCACAGGTCTCCCGGTACAGCGCTTTGGCTGGCCCGGGGCCTGGCTTCATTGCAAATCATTTGTAAAGGAGTAATATACTATGACCAACAAACTGAATCTCCCTGCCAGCTATGCAGTCATGAACGAAGAGGAAATGACCTATACCCAGGGCGGCGGTGCTCTTGGTGCAGCCGCCACCGTCGTAGGTGCCGTGGTGCTGGGCTCCAGCTACCTGTGGGGCATCTCCCAGGCCAGGGACTGGCTGAGTGTCCAGAAGAACCGCAAGGGCAATTTCCTCACCGTGGCAGGCCGCGCTTCGGACGCCATCGCCGCCGATATGGCCAAATCCCCCGCCAACTTCCTGCGCGACGGTGTTTCCACCGCCATGGTGGTAGCCTTTGCCCCCCTGAGCGCCATCCTGCTCATCCTGTGATCCCCTTTCCCCTGCTCTTACGGAACGCACGATGCTTTTCTGCATCGTTTGGCTTTTGCTTTCAAAGGAGTATTACTATGGAGACCACGATGATGTATCCTGCGGCTTATTGTGTCATGACCGAAGAAGAAATGACCTATACCGAAGGCGGTGCCAATCTTCTTCAGGCTGTCTGCGCGGTCGCTGTCCCGGTTTACGGCTGGCTCGCAGGCGTTTCTGCCATCCGCGACTATCGCAAAGCACATCCGACCAACTGGACCAGCACCGGCATCGATGCATGGAACAAGTACATGGATAAGAGCCTCCCGAACACCATTTACGGTGCAGGCTGTGCTTTCTGGACAGCTTCTTCCTGCTTCACCGGCGTCGGCCTGCTCGTCAATGCGCTCATCATCCTTTCGTAACCATTCTTTTCTCCAAAGCATCCAGGCATAACAGAAAGAGCTGAGACCCGTTGGATCTCAGCTCTTTCTGTTTTATACTCAGTTCTGCGCTACCATGTGGATGAGGACCGCGCCCTGGCTCATGTCCACTTTGAAGGAAGCACGGCGGGCACCAATGCCAACCTCCAGCTTGGTCTCCGTGCCATCGTTGTTCACCACATACAGATCGTAGCCCTCCACTGCTTCTTTGTTAATATCAATGTTCGCGACGTACTGACTGCTGCAGGTCACCGTCATCACCTTTTCACCGTTGTCCAGTGTGCCCTCATAGACGGTAGTCCCGCTGAAATTGCTGAAAGCATCCGTTTCTTAAAGAAAACCCGATGTTTTCTTTAAGATTGCCTTAATCTGTGTGAAAACTCTGTGGCGCAAAAAGAGCGAAGATCCAATCGAATCTTCGCTCTTTTTGATACACCTTATGTTTTATGCAAACATGTCTTTCAGCCGCTTGAAGAAGCCCTTGCGTTTCTCGTAGTTGTCTTCTTTCAGGGTGCCCTCAAATTTCTTCAGGGCGTCGCGCTGGACCTTGTTCAGCTTCTTGGGGATCTCGACCTCGCACTTGACGTACATGTCGCCCCGGCCGCGGCCGTTCAGATACTGGATGCCCTTGCCACGCAGACGGAACGTGGTGCCGCTCTGGGTGCCCTCGGGCACGGTATACTCCACCTTGCCGTCAATGGACGGGACGGTGATGTTATCGCCCAGGACAGCCTGGCTGTAGGTGATGGGCACCGTGACCCAGACATCATAGCCATCGCGCTGGAAGAGCGGATCGGGCCGGACGGTGACCATCACGATGACATCACCGGAGGGGCCGCCGTTGGCACCGGCATCGCCCATGCCGCGGAGTGCGAAGCTCTGATCGTCGTCGATGCCCTTGGGGATGGAGACTTCCAGGGTCTTCTTGGTGGCCGTCTTGCCGCTGCCGTGGCAGCTCTTGCAGGGGTTCTTGACCAGCTTGCCCTTGCCGCCGCAGCGGGAGCAGGGCTGCTGAGTCTGCATCACGCCAAAGGGGGTGCGCTGCTGGCGGATGACATAGCCGCGGCCGCCGCAGTCCGGGCAGGTCTCAGGGCTGGTGCCGGCTGCGCAGCCGGTGCCGTGGCACTCGGTGCACTCCTGCTGGCGGGTGATGGTGATGTTCTTCTTGCAGCCGTGGACCGCCTCATCAAAGGACAGGGTGATCCGCACCCGGATATCCTGGCCCTTGCGGGGGGCGTTGGGGTTGGCCTGACGGGACGAACCGCCAAAGCCGCCGAAACCGCCGCCGAAGATATCGCCGAAGATGTCGCCCAGATCCACGCCGTCACCGCCAAAGCCGCCGAAACCGCCCGCGCCCGGGCCGCCGCCGTTCTGTGCCGCATAGCTGGGGTCTACGCCCGCAAAGCCATACTGGTCATAAAGCTGGCGCTTCTTGGGGTCCGAGAGGACCTCGTTTGCCTCATTGACTTCCTTGAATTTTTCCTCGGCGTCTTTATCGCCGGGGTTATAGTCCGGGTGGTATTTCATTGCCAGCTTGCGGTAAGCCTTTTTGATCTCCGCATCCGTGGCGGTCTTGGATACCCCCAGCACTTCGTAGTAATCACGCTTTTCCTGTGCCATATCCACTCACCTCTCAATTAGTCGCACAACCTCCCCATCACAGCAGCGCACTGCTGCTTCTCGCACAGAAAGCTTCCAGCGGTCTGTACAGACCTGCCCGGCCTGCCAAGGGCTCCCCTGTCAGGAGAGCTGGCGAGCGCAGCGAGACTGAGAGGTTTTAAACCCACAAAGGCCGCCCCGGCCAAAACCGGAGCGGCTTTTGGGTTGCTTATCGGCCGCCGCACCCTCCGGTTTGGCCGGGTGCCGTGCCGTTTGTGTCAGCGTTTAGACTTCCTTGAAGTCCGCATCCACGACGCCGTCGTCGTTGGGCTTCTGCTGGTTGTTGTTCGCGCCAGCATCGGGGCCGGGCTGCTGCGCGCCAGCGGCCTGTGCAGCGGAAGCGGCCTGATACATCTTCTCAAAGACGTGGCTCAGAGCCTCCTGCTTTGCCTTGATGTCATCGATGGAGCCGGACTGGACAGCAGTCTTGAGCTCGGCCAGCTTTGCTTCCGCCTCGGTCTTGACGTCAGCGGGCATCTTGTCGCCGTTCTCTTTCAGCATCTTCTCGGTCTGGAAGACCATCTGGTCGGCACCGTTGCGGATATCGACCTCTTCACGCTTCTTCTTATCGTCAGCAGCAAACTGCTCAGCTTCCTTGACAGCCTTGTCGATGTCCTCCTTGGACATGTTGGTGGAAGCAGTGATGGTGATGTTCTGCTCCTTGCCGGTGCCCAGGTCCTTAGCGCTGACCTTTACGATGCCGTTTGCATCGATATCAAAGGTAACTTCGATCTGAGGCACGCCACGGGGAGCCGGAGCAATGCCATCCAGGTGGAAGACACCCAGGCTCTTGTTGTCGCGGGCAAACTCACGCTCGCCCTGCAGGACGTTGATCTCAACAGAGGGCTGGTTATCCGCGGCAGTGGAGAAGACCTGGCTCTTGTGGGTGGGGATGGTGGTGTTGCGGTCGATGATCTTGGTGCAGACGCCGCCCAGAGTCTCAATGCCCAGGCTCAGCGGGGTGACATCCAGCAGCAGCAGGCCCTTGACGTCGCCCTGCAGGACGCCGCCCTGGATGGCAGCACCGACAGCCACGCACTCATCGGGGTTGATGCCCTTGAACGGCTCGCAGTTGAGCTCTTTCTTCACGGCATCGTAGACAGCGGGGATACGGGTGGAACCACCGACCATCAGGACTTTCTTCAGGTCAGAGGGACGCAGGCCTGCATCCTGCAGAGCCTTGCGGACAGGGCCCATGGTACGATCGACCAGATCAGCGGTCAGCTCATTGAACTTTGCGCGGGTCAGGGTCATATCCAGATGCTTGGGGCCGGTAGCGTCCGCCGTGATGAACGGCAGGTTGATCTGGCTGCTCATCGCGCTGGACAGCTCGATCTTTGCTTTCTCGGCAGCTTCCTTCAGGCGCTGAGCGGCCATTTTGTCCTTGCGCAGGTCGATGCCGTTCTCGGTCTGGAACGCGTCCGCCATCCAGTTGATGATGCGCTCATCGAAGTCATCGCCGCCCAGGTGGGTATCACCATTGGTGGCCAGGACCTCGGTCACGCCGTCGCCCATCTCAATGATGGAGACATCGAACGTGCCGCCGCCCAGATCGTAGACCATGATCTTCTGGTCTTCCTCTTTATCAATGCCGTATGCCAGAGAAGCGGCAGTGGGTTCGTTGATGATACGCTTGACGTTCAGGCCCGCAATGGTGCCGGCATCCTTGGTTGCCTGACGCTGGCTGTCGTTGAAGTATGCAGGAACCGTGATAACGGCCTCGGTCACAGGCTCGCCCAGGTAAGCCTCAGCATCGGCTTTCAGCTTCTGCAGGATCATTGCGCTGACCTGCTGGGGAGTGTACTCCTTGCCGTTCAGGGTCACCTTGTGGTCGGTGCCCATGAAACGCTTGATGGAAGCCACGGTGTTCTCCGGGTTGGTGATGGCCTGACGCTTTGCGACCTGGCCGACCAGACGGTCGCCGGTCTTGGTGAAGCCGACCACGGACGGGGTGGTGCGGGCACCCTCGGAGTTTGCGATGACGACGGGCTCGCCGCCCTCCATAACAGCCACGCAGCTGTTGGTAGTACCAAGGTCGATACCAATAATCTTACTCATAAATGAAGTCTCCTCTCAATAAAGAACTTGTTTATCTCATGCTTGAGTGAAAAGCGGATGTTTATTTGAACGCTCCTTTGGGAGCGGGGAAGCTTTGCTTACTCGGCCACCACAACGGTTGCATGGCGGACGATCTTGTCGCCCAGCTTATAGCCTTTCTGGTAGACCGTGATGACGGTGCCGCTCTCCTGCCCGTCCGGGGCGGGGATCTGCTGCACGGCGTTCATGAAGTTGGGGTCAAAGGGCTTGCCCAGCGCCTCGATCTCTTCTACATGCAGGGCAGCCAGCGCCTTGGCGGCTTTGTCCAGCGTCATCATCACGCCTTTTTTGTAGTTCTCGTCGGTGGTGGGGGCGTTGGCGGCCATATCCAGCGTGTCCAGGATGGGGATGATCTGGTTCACGGCGAACGAAACGCCATCGTTGAACTTCTGGTCAGCCTCACGGGTGGAGCGCTTGCGGTAGTTTTCGTACTCGGCAGCCATCCGCAGCAGCTGATCCTTTGCCTGATTGGCATTCTTCTCAGCGGCGTCCAGCTTGGCCTTGACGGCTTCCAGCTCCCGGGCTTTCTTGTTAAAGAAGCCCTCTTTCTTTTTGCCGTCGGTCTTTTCAGTCTCGTCCGTTTCGGGGGCAGCGGCGGTCTCTTCCGGCGCTGCTTCCGGCTCGGCCTGCGGCGCGGTGTTGGGCTCCTCAGCGGGAGTTTCTTCCACCGTCTTCTTGGTTTCTTCGCTCATTCCAAGTCCTCCTTATAGATCACAGTCCGCCGGGGTGCGGCCATCTGCGGGGTGTCTTTTCGTTTGCCGCTCATGCCCTCGCCCAGCTGGTCTGCAAAGGCGTGGAGCAGCGGCATCAGTTTCTGGAACGGCATCCGGGTCGGGCCGATCAACGCGATCGAGCCCCACAGCCCGCCGCCGACCAGGTAGCGGTCGCTGACGATGCACAGGCCGGGGATCTGCGGCTCAATATCCTCGCCCAGCAGGATGCTCTCATTCTGCTCATCCAGCGGGGCAATCAGCCTTGCGGCCTCTTCCTCATCGTTCAGCAGTGTCAGGATGGTGCCCACCTTGCCGTCCAGCTGAGGCCAGTCCAGCAGGTGCTGCTCACCGCCCAGGAACACATGAGGCGTGGTGGAGTCCTGCAGGATGGCGGCGGCGGCGCTGACCACCGGCACCAGCTCCGGGCTGATCTGGCTGCACAGCTCGCTCAGGAGCCGAGACGACAGATCAACGGGTGCCACGAACGTCAGGTTGCGGTTGAGCAGCGCGGCCAGCGCGGCGGCGTTTTCCCGGGAAAGCCCGGTGCGGACCCTTGCCACACGGGTGCGGACGTAACCGGCTGTGGTGACCGCCAGCACGGCGGCGGCGCTCCGGCCCACCTGCACCACCTCATAATGGGCGATGCAGAGGTCTTCGGCGCAGGGGGTGCTGACAGCGGCGGTGCAGCCGCTGATGGCGGCCAGCGCCTTGGCAGCGCCCTGTGCCAGCTTTTCCGGCTCATGGTCCAGGCTGGCGAACACCGCGTCCACACGGGCGCGGGTCACACGGTCCAGCGGCTGGTCGTCGGTGAGCAGATGATCCAGATAATAACGGTAACCCTTGGCACTGGGGACACGGCCCGCACTGGTGTGGGGCTGCTCCAGCAGCCCGAGCTTTGTCAGTGCGGCCATCTCATTGCGCAGCGTGGCGCTGGAGACTGCCATGTCAAAGTAGTTTGCCAGCACACTGCTGCCAACGGGTTCGCCCTCGAGGCCATACAGCGCTACAATCGCCTGCAAGACTCGCTGCTTGCGTGCATCCATTGTCATAGCGCCTGCCTCCATTCGTTGTTTTTTGTTTCTTTAGCACTCCATCTTCCTGAGTGCTAAGACCATTATAGCCAAATTTCCGGCGCTGTCAATAGCTTCCCAGAAAAGTTTTGAAAGATTCACAAATTCGTAATAACCACGCACGCAAAAAAGGGCCCGTGTCCAGCACAGGCCCTTTTTTCACTTTCATTCTTCCATCTGTTTTGCCAGAAAAGCGGCCGCAACGGCCACGGCTTTCTGCTGGGAGGCGTCCGGTTTGGCGCTCCGGTCCTCTGTCAGCAGGCCCACGGCCCCGGCCACGTCCCCCGCCGCGATGATGGGGAACGCGCACAGCAGCACCCGGGGCGAGCCCTCGCAGGGGAGCACCGTCTGCTCCGCGTCCTGCCGCAGGTAGGGCTTGCGGCTCTCCATCAGCTTTTCCAGCGGCTGGCTGATGCTCCGGTCGGCCAGGTCCCGCCGCCCGGCACCCGCCACGGCCATCATCCGGTCCCGGTCGGCCACAAAGGCCGTCAGGGCAAAGCTCTTGCTCAGCACCTCAGCGTACTGCATCGCCACCCCCTGCAGCTCCCCGATGGGCGAATACTTTTTAAAGATGACCTCGCCGTCCCCGGTGGTAAAGATCTCCAGCGGGTCTCCCCGGCGGATGCGCTGGGTGCGGCGGATCTCCTTGGGGATGACCACCCGGCCCAGCTCGTCGATGCGGCGGACGATTCCAGTTGCTTTCATGGGTTCCATTTCCTCGCTTTCCAGCCCCGTGGGGCTCAGGCTCCTAGATTTTGTACAGTATGGGTATTATGTGGAAAGCAGGCTGGAATTATTCGTCTCTCTATTCTTATAATAATGTCTTTTATCGTCCCTGTCTGCCGGGCTTATGGGCTTTATCCTCGTACATCCGCTGGTCGGCCAGGATGCGGATTTCTTTTACCTCCGTGCTGTCCGCCGGGTAAAGGGCGCTGCCGCAGCTGGTGCCGATGTGCAGCTCCTGCCCGTTGATGACGAACGGCTGAGTCAAGACATTTTTGATCCGCTCGGTCCGCTTGGCGCAGAATTCCTCGTTGACGGCTCCGTTGACGATGAGGGCAAACTCATCGCCGCCGATGCGGAACGCGTAGTCCGTGCTCCGCACACAGGTCCGCAGCCGCCTGGACACAGCCTTGAGCAGCTGGTCGCCCACATCGTGGCCGTAGGTGTCGTTGACGGGTTTGAAGTTGTCCAGATCCAGATAGAACAGCGCAAACGGCTCCCCGGCCTTCTCCTTTTTCTGCAGGGTCGCGTTGAAGAATCTCTCGTTGGAAAGGCCGGTCAGGCCGTCGGTGTTGGCAAGGTCCTCCATCTTCTGCCGCTCGGTACTCTCCCGGTGGAAAGCTTCTTCCTGTTCCGCCAGCGCAAAACGAAGGTCCGTCTTGATGCTCCGCACCAGCGCGGCCACCACCGCCAGTGCCAGGAATGCCAGCAGGAAGATGGTGACACACTGCACTTTACGCATTCCGGCGTCCACCACGTTCCGCTCCACGATGCCCACAATGGTCAGGTCCTGGAAGCCCACGGGCTGGTACACCAGATAATAGTTCCGGCCCTTAAAACGGTAGGGCACACTGCCGCTGCCGCCCTGCAGCGTCTGCTCCTGCATCTCCCGGAGACACGTTTCGTTCACCTCTGTGTTGGTTTCCAGATAATCAAACAGGTTTTCCATCCAGGCCGTGATCTCACTCTTGGGCTCTTCCGAGAGCATGATATCGCCGTTGGGGTAGATGATGTAGCAGTCGCTCCGGCCGCCGTAGGCCCGGCCGCCGATCATCTCTTCAATGGTATCATTATCATAGCTGACCGCCAGGCTGGTGTAGGTGACGCCGTTCATGGTGATGGGGTCCACCGGTACTGCAAACACGACCTTGCGGATCCCACTGGTCGCCGTATAACTGGAAACGATCGGTTCTCCCGCCACCTGCAGCGCCGTAAACACAGCCTGGATGTTTTCACTTCCCAGTCCCTCACGGCCGTCTACCGTCCAGTAATCGCCGTTCTCATTCGCCATATAAAAATCGCTGTAGTTCCAGGTCTTCTTTTCCTCTTTAAAGTCCCTCCACTGGGTAGCCGTCTCGGGGGCGGCCATCTCCCTCAAGTAACCGCCCCAGTCCGCGAGGACATTCCAGTTGCGCTGGGCAAACATGGTAAAGGTCTTGTTCACCTGTTCATAAGTCTCCAGCATGGCCCGCGTGCCCTCGTAGTAGATCTGCTGCCGGATGTAGAGCGCATAAAAGAAGATGCTCACGGTCATGAGGAGAACAAGAGCCATGGAAAGGAAGACTTTTTCTTTATTTTTACGCATTTTTTCGCTTTCCTCCGTCTTTTTCACCGAAATGTTACCCCCCCCCCGGCCAAAAAATGCAGGCAAGAAAAAGGCTCTGCTCATCATTCCCAATATACCAGATTTCCAGAATCAGTCAATGCACGATTTTTTCAAAATCTGGACAAAAAATTCTATATCTTTGCCAAATCTTTGCCGCTTTTCGGCGTTTGCGTTTCCCTGACGTGTATGTTACAATAAAACCACGTTTTTATACTGCAATGTACAGGGAGAGGGCGGAAAAAGATGCAGCAGGTTTTGGTTTTGGGCGGCGGAGCCTCCGGGCTTGCCGCCGCACTGGCGGCAGCGCAGGCCGGGGCGCGGGTGACGGTGCTGGAGCGGAATGCAAAACCCGGCAAAAAGCTGCTGGCCACCGGCAATGGCCGCTGCAATCTGGACAACACCGGCATCGCGCCCGAGCGGTATTTCACCTCGGACCCGGCCGGGCTCAAGCCTCTGCTGGCTGCCGTCAACGCGGCCGACCCGCTGGGCTGGTTTGAGTCGCTCGGCCTCTACACCCGCACCGACGAGGCCGGGCGGGTGTACCCCTACTCCAACCAGGCGGCAGACGTGCTTGCCCTGCTGGAGCACCATCTGGAAAAATACAACGTCCGCATCCGCTGCGGGTGCACTGTCCGCTCCCTGAGCCAGAGCCGGGGCGGGTACGCCGTCCAGTTTGTCAATGCCGAAAGCCAGCCCGAGAGCCTGCGGACGGACGCCGTCATCTGTGCCATGGGCGCGGCCGCCGGGCCCCAGTTTGGCACCGACGGCTTTGGCACCACCTTTGCCGCCCAGTGTGGCGGAAAGCTGGCCCCCCTTTATCCCTGCCTGACCGCTCTGCAAATTGCAAAGCCACAGAAAGCACTGGCGGGCATCCGGGCCAAAGCCACGGCCTCCCTGCTGGATGGCAAAACTCTGTTGGCCGCAGAGACCGGCGAGGTCCAGTTTACGGACTACGGCCTCTCCGGCATCTGCATCATGCAGCTGTCCGGCCTGCTGGCCCCGGGCCGTGGGCCGAAACAGCCCGCCGTGGAGCTGGACCTCTTCCCCGCGCTGGACGAAGCGGCCCTTGCCGCCCTGTTTGCGGCCCGCCCGCCCCGCCTTGCCGGGGACAGCCCGGCGGAATTCTGGCTGGGCCTTGTCCACCCCAAGCTGGGCCGGGCCCTCTGGGCGGCGGCACGGCTGCCGGAAACGTCCCTCCACGCCCTGCCCCCGCAGGCATGGCAGACGCTGGCCCGCACGGCCAAACACTGGCGGTTTGAGGGGCTGACCCCCTGCGGCTGGAAGCAGGCCCAGACCACCGGCGGCGGCCTCTGCCTCAACGAAATGGACGAGCGGTTCCAGTTCCAGGGCTGCCCGGGCCTTTACTTTGTGGGCGAGACGCTGGACTGCGCCGGCAGCTGCGGCGGGTTCAACCTCCACTGGGCTTTTGGCAGCGGCCTGGTGGCCGGGCGCAGTGCGGCAAAGCCCGCCCGGCCTCAAAGGCCTTCAAACCCCAAAAAGAAACGCTGATACCACAAAAGGGCGTCCGCTCATGGCAGACGCCCTTTGTTTTGCTGTTTTTTATTCGTTGACTGCATGGCCGCCCAGAATCTCCAGCTCTGCCAGTGCTTCCGCTTCCCGTGCCTGCCGGGCTTCCTCGGCAGCTTCCGCCTCCTCGGCTTTCTGGTACTCGGCAAAAACCGACCACATGGGCGGGATGTCCTTCCCGTTCACCTTGCGGTCGAGATAATTTTTCGTGATCTGCACCACCGTGCCGGAGAGTGCCAGCACCGCGAGGAGGTTGGGGATCATCATCAGGCCGTTGAACGTGTCGGAGAGATCCCACGCAAGGCCCAGCTTCATGGTGGCACCCACCACCACCATGCCCACGAAGATCACTTTGTAAACACGGGTGCCTTTCTGGCCGAAGAGATACTCCACAGCCTTGGTGCCGTAGTGGCTCCAGCCCAGCACCGTGGAATAGGCGAAGAAGAGGAGCGAAATGGCAATGAACTTGGGGCCAAAGCTGCCAAAGGCCGCTGTGAACGCCTGGCCCACCAGCGCATTGTCCTGCACGCCTGCCAGCACGCTGCCGCTCTCAATGTCCACCACGCCGGTGGTCAGGATGACCAGTGCCGTGAGGGTGCAGACCACAATGGTGTCTGCAAAGATCTCAAACACGCCCCACATGCCCTGCTGGACGGGTTCTTTCACATTGGCGGAGGAATTGACCATGACGGCCGAGCCAAGGCCAGCCTCGTTGGAGAACGCGCCCCGCTTGAAGCCCCAGGTCAGGCTCTGGCTGATGCCGTAGCCCAGCGTGCCGCCGCCTGCGGCCTGCAGGTTGAACGCGCCCCGGAAGATGGCCCGGAATGCCGCCGGGATGTTGCCCGCGTGGAGCACCACGATGACGACAGCACCCACGATGTAGAACAGTGCCATGAGGGGCACCAGTTTTTCGGTGACAGCGGCCACCCGCTTGAGGCCGCCCAGCACGATGAGGGCCGTGACCACCATCAGCGCCACGCCCGTGACGAGGTAGGGCGTGTGGAACGCGGCGTTCATGTTGCCCGCGATGGAGTTGATCTGGCTCATGTTGCCGATGCCGAACGATGCCAGAATGCAGAAACAGGCAAACAGCACCGCCAGCACCTTGCCCAGCGTTTTGCAGCCTTTCTTTGCGCCCAAGCCGTCGGTCAGGTAATACATGGCACCGCCGGACCACTCGCCTTTTTCATTTTTGCGGCGGTAGTACACGCCCAGCACGTTTTCCGCAAAGCTGGTCATCATGCCCAGAATGGCCATGACCCACATCCAGAAGATGGCGCCCGGCCCGCCCGAGACGATGGCCGTGGCCACACCCACGATGTTGCCGGTGCCAATGGTGCCCGCCAGCGCCGTGCACATGCTCTGGAACTGGCTGATGGCCATGTCCTCTTTGCTGGTGTGGGCGGTGACCTCCTTGTTGGTGAACACCGCGCCAATGGTGTGCCGCATCCAGTGGCCCACCCGGCGGAACTGGAAGCCGCCGGTGCGCAATGTCATCCACAGGCCGGTGCAGAACAGCAGCGCCAGCCCGATGGGCCCCCAGACGATGCCGTTGACTGCGCTGTTGACGGTCGTGATCCACTCTACCATACTTTATCCCCTCTACACACAAAAATGCGGGCAGAACCTCCCCAAAGGCTCTGCCCGCAAAAAGCTCAGCTGTTCTGTCCATGCCTCTTGCACGGAAGACGATGCTCTGTCCTTTTGCCTGAGAGATTGACTCTGCTTTCCCACTCAGAATCGTACACCTTCGGCACCCGCCAAACTGCGGGCTTCTCCAGAGTGCAGCCCTGCGGCCGCACGTCTACAGTTGTATTCAGTTCTCCCTGCGCACACAGCTGTGCGCGACAAATAAACTCTATCATAAGTTCTCCGGTTTGGCAAGCCTTTTTCTCTATTTTATGTTTCAGTTTCATCTCTCATGCCCGGAGATGAATTTTAATATGGTATGACTTTTTTCGATTGTTCAGAGTTTGCATCCTGTATAACCGCCAGACAAACAGCCCATCCTCCTGCTGAAAGGGGGATGGGCTGTTTTGCATTCTCATCACGATAAAACCCGCGGCTGGCAGCCGTTCTGGGCCGCACTGGGGGCAGCGCTTCTGGTACTGCTGCCGCTGGTGGGCGGCACCATCCTGCTCACCCGGCAGTCCCTCCGCACCAGGTTGGCCGCCAAACCCCAGAGCGGGGTAGCTGTCCGGATGCCAAAGACCGAAAACCAACTCACCCTGCTGGTCTGCACCGCAGGCGAGCAGCCGGGCTTCGTGCTGCTTTACCTCAACGCCAGCCAGAACTGCATCCGGCTGGCGGCGCTGCCTGCGGAGACTGCCATCCCCTTTGGGCAGGGGGAGGCCACGCTGGCCCAGTGCTATGCCGCGGCCGGCCCAGCCCGCTGCCGGGAAGCCTTATTGGAGCCTCTGGCTCTGCCCGAGACCACCCGCTATCTCGCTCTCTCCCCCAGTGTCCTGGCCGCCATCGCGGACCGGTACGGGATGCTGCGGGTGGGCTTTTCCGGCGCGCTCACCGCCGACGAGCTGGCCCAGTGCGGCCTTTCCGGCGGGGTGCAGGCTCTCTCGGCCCGGGAGGCGCAGAGCCTCCTTTCCGGGTGGGACAAAGACGGTACCCTCCCGCCCAGCCACCGGGCTGCCGCCCGGGCGGCGGTGTGGGACGCGTTTTTCCGGCAAGATCTCGAACTGCTCCCCACGACCCTCCCTGCGGCCCTCCGGGCCCACAGCTCGGAGCTGCTGACCGACCTGACGGCGCAGGACTTATTGACACTGGAAAGCACGCTGGAGTTTCTGGCCAACGGCAATGCCGCCGTTTCCGCCGACGCGCTGCCCGGCGCGTGGAACCCCACCCGCCGCTTTTACGGGTTGACGGATGCCTCCCGGGCCTCCGTGCAGACTCTCTTCAACGTCTGGCCCACCGAGGCGCAGGCGGCATCGTCCAGCGAGCCGTAACCCAGCACCAGCGTTCCGGTCTGGTGCCGGGCTCCGGTCAGGTCGTAATCGCTCAACAGGTTCAGCCGCACCCCCTCGGCCTCGGCAGCCCGGCGGAGGGCTTCATCCGGCGGGGCATTTTTCAGGGAGGCCAGCAGGTGCAGGCCGGTATGGAGCCCCGCCAGCCGCAGCTGCCCGGGGGCAAAGGCAGCGTTCAGGGCTGCCGTCAGGGCATCCCGCCGGGCCTTGTAAGCCACCCGCTCCCGGGCCAGATGCCGGGTAAAATACCCCTCGGTGATGAACCGGGCCAGCGTCTGCTGCTCAAACCGGCCCACCGTGCTGGCATAGAGGCGGTAGGTCTTCCACCAGGCGGGCAGCAGGTGCTCCGGCAGCACCATATAGGCGATACGGATGCTGGGGGCCAGGCTCCGGGAGCAGGTGGAAAGGTAGACCACCGGGCCGTCGGCCCCCGCCATCCCCTGCAGGCTGGGCAGGGGGCGGGTGTCAAAACGGAACTCGGAATCGTAGTCATCCTCAATAATATACCGCTCCCCGGGGCGCTTGGCCGCCCAGTGGAGCAGCTCGGCCCGGCGGCCCGCCGGCATGGTGACGCCTGTAGGGAACTGGTGGCTGGGGGTAACGTAGCAGACCGACGCCCCGGACCGGGAAAGTTCTTCGATGGAAAGGCCGTCTTCGTCCACGGGCAGACAGCAGCACTCCACGCCATTGTTCTCCAGCACCTGTTTGGCACGGGGGTACCCGGGGGTCTCCACGGCGGCTTTGCCGGGCAGCAGCGGGGCCAGCAGGCCCAGCAGGTATTCCAGGCCGGCTCCCACCACGATCTGCTGGGGCGAGCACTGCACGCCCCGGTATTCTTCCAGATAATCCGCCAGCGCCTGCCGCAGCTCCCAGTCGCCCTGAGCATCGCCGTGGGTCAGCAGCTCCGGCGAGGAGTAGAGCAGCTCCTTTTGGAGCCGCGCCCAGGTACGGAACGGGAAGAGCGCCGGGTCCACGCCCCGGGTGGAAAGATCATACCGGACCGGCGGAGAGGGCGGTGCGGCCTCCCCGGCAGGCGCTTCCGGCTCCATGGGCTTTGCCGGAGTGCCCGGAGCACGTTCCGGCCGGGTAGGCAGAGCCAGATATTCCTGTACATAAAAGCCGCTGCGCTCCTTTGGCTCCAGATAGCCCTCCGCCGCTAAGATCTGATACGCGGCATCCACCGTGTTGACAGAGACAGAAAGCTCTGCCGCCAGCCGCCGTTTGCCGGGCATCCGGGTGCCTGCCGGGATGGCCCCGGCGCGCATCTCTGCGGCAAGGCTCTGATACAGCTGCTCATACAGCGGCACAGCGGAAGCCGCGTCCAGTGCTGTGGTCAAATGGAACACAAAACCCCTCCTCTTTTTGGGCAAAGGCCCGAACTGACCCCATAAAAAATCTTTATTCTGGATATTTCCATGGTGCCAGTTCTGCGTATAATAGGAGCATACCCGTTCGGAGCAGAAATGTCAACTATTCCGGTGGGTAAGCGGTTGCGAAGCAATCAAAGCCCCAGTGGGGCTTTGAAGCGAAACGAACGGTCTTGCAAGGCAAGATGGAGGGGCCCCGCCCCGACAAGTTCGTAAGACCTTAAAATTGGAGGGAATCATCTGATGTCTACCACTGTAATGTGGCTGCTGCTGGCAGTCGTTGTGATCCTGATCGTCTTTGCCAGTGTGCTGTACAAGCGCACCTTTACCGTCCACGAGCTGGCCCTGACCGGCGTGATGGCCGCTCTGAGCCTTGTGGCTTACCTGTTCTTCCGCATCCCGTTCTACGGCGGCTCCTCGTTCCATCTGGGCAACACCTTTACGGCCCTGACGGCTCTGCTGCTGGATGGCGTCTCCGGCGGTCTGGCCGGTGCCATTGGTCTGGCTCTGGCCGATATCCTGGCCGGTGACCCGGGCTACGCCATTACCACCTTTGTGCTGAAATTCATCATCGGCATCACCTGCGGTGCCGTGGCCCACAAGGTCTTCAAGCTCCGCGATCGGAATGCCCATGAGAAAGGCTATCTGGTCAAGGTCATCGTGGCCGCCGGTTCCGGCCTGTTCCTCAATGTCCTGACGGACCCGTTCCTCGGCTACTTCCGCAACGTGTTCATCTTCGGCCAGGAATACACCGTGGCACAGGCCCTGTCCAAGATCGCCGGCGGCGTCACGCTCGTCAACAGTGTGGCCTCCACTGTCTGCGTCGTCATCCTGTACCTGGCTCTGCGTCCCGCTCTGGAGCGTGCAAAGCTCCTGACCAAGGGCGAAACCAAGTAAATTCTTCTTTCACGGCTCCCCCCGCCGTGCTCACACAACGGAAAAACGCCCAGCCAATGGCTGGGCGTTTTTCCGTTATTTTGTCACAGTTTTTCAAACACCAGGAACCGGAATGCAATCTCCGTGGTCAGCTCCGGCAGAGCGGCCAGACGGGCAGCGCCGTCCCGGGGCGTTTTCCAGTAGTAAGGCGTCATGGCAAACAGGGCCTCCAGCTGGGAGGCAGGCACGGTGATGGTGCCGCGCGCTTCCCGCTCCCCGATGGGGCGGAAGCCCTCGTAGGCCACCTCCTGCACCGGTTTTTTATAGGGCTCCGCGTACAAAACGGCTTTCATCTGGTAGAGATGTTCCGCCCCGGGCACGACGTAGATCATCCGTCCGCCGGGGCGGAGCACCCGCAGGAACTCTTCCCGCGCAAAAGGCGAGAAACAGTTGAGCAGCAGGTCGGCCCAGCCGGTTTTGACCGGCTGGTGGAAGCTGGACGCCACCGCATACCGGGCCGTGGGCAGAGCCTTGGCGGCCAGCCGCACGGCGGGCTTGGCAATATCAAACCCGGCCAGCTCCAGCGGACGGGCGGCAGCGGCAAACTGCCGCGCGATGCAGCGGTCATACCAGCCCTCGCCGCAGCCTGCATCCAGCAGGCGGAGGGGAGCTTCTTGTGCGGCGGGGATGCCGTATTCCAGGCACAGCTCCCCCAGCGCCTGCCCGAAGATGCCGTAATACCCGGCACTCAGGAACGCGCGGCGGGCGGCCACCATCTCCTTGCTGTCGCCGGGGGCTTTCGTCCGGGTATTCTGGACGGGCAGTAAGTGCCAATAGCCCTCTTTGGCGCGGTCAAAACAGTGGCCGGAGGGGCATTTCAGGGTCACATCCCCGGCAAGCGGCGCCCCGCACAGCGGGCAGCGCCAGGGTGCAAACGCGGCGGTGCCCATTACACTTCCTCGCTGTGGTCCTCAATGGGGGCCGTTGCGCCGCCGTGGGCGCTCATATACTCTTCAAAGTTGGTAAACTTCTGCTGCGGCGGGCGGCGGCTGATGAGGACAAGGCCCGGGTCTTCGTCCTTGGCGGCGGCCACACGGCCCCGGCGGCTGGGCTCGGCCTTGGGGGCACGGGCCGGGCGGCCTGCCCCCTGCCCCGCGCTGAACGCGCTGCCACGGCGGTTTGCCTGCGGCTGGCTGCCGGGCTGTGCATTCCGGGGCTCGTTCTGGCTGCCGCTCTGGTTCTGGGCCGGGCGGGCACCGCGGTCATTCCGGTCATTCCGCTCATTGCGGCTGCCGCGGGCATTGCGGTCACGGCGGCTGTTGTTCTCACTCTTGGGGCCGTTATTGCTCTGCACCGGGGCGGCGGGCTTGGCGGCCGGGGCGGCATTCTGGTTCTGATTCAGATTCTTCTTGGCCGGGCGGAGCGGAGTCGTCTCCGGGGCGCTGACAAAGTGGGGGTCAAACTTGGGCTGTGCGTTGCTGCCGCGGCTCGGGGCCTGCGCGGCGCCGCCCTCACGGCGGCGGTTATTATTGGAACGGCGGTTTTCATTGCGTCCGCCGGGAGTGCGCTTCTGGTTTTCGTCCATGAGATGTTCCTCTTTTGCTTCGATTTTGGGGGTCGCGTTTGCCTTTTGGGCTTTGGGTTCGGCCTTGACGGCCTTTGCCGCTTTCGCGGTTTTTTCTGCTTTGGGTGCTTTTTCCGCCTTGGCGGCTTTTACAGGCTTTTCAACCGGGGCCGGGGCCTCGGCTACGGCCTCCATCTTGGGTTTTCTGCCCCGCACCGGGGGCGCTGCTTTTACCGGGGCGGGCACGCCGTCCCAGGGGTGGCCGGAGATGACCGGGATCTGACGGCGGTTCAGCTTTTCGATGCCGGCCAGATACTCTTTTTCCTCGGGTGCGCAGAAGCTCACCGCCGTGCCGTCGGCACCGGCGCGGGCCGTGCGCCCGATGCGGTGGACATAGGTCTCGGGCACCTCGGGCAGGTCGTAGTTGAAGACATGGGACAGCTCGCTGATGTCAATGCCGCGGGCCGCGATATCGGTGGCCACCAGCACTTTTGTTTTGCCGGCCTTGAAGCCCTCCAGCGCCGCCACGCGGGCGGACTGGCTCTTGTTGCCATGGATGGCGGCGGCAGGGATGCCCTGCTTGTTGAGGTCTTTGGCGATCTTATCCGCGCCGTGCTTGGTGCGGCTGAACACCAGTGCGTTGACCACCGGCGGGTTCAGGTTCTTGATGAGCCAGGGCAGCAGGAACTTCTTGTTGCCTTTTTCGACAAAATACAGGCTCTGGTCGATGCGGTCCACGGTGCTGGAGACCGGGTCCACCTTGACGAACGCCGGATCTTGCAGGATGCCGGCGGCCAGCTGCTCGATCTCTTTGGGCATGGTGGCGCTGAACATGAGGTTCTGGCGCTGCTTGGGCAGCTTGGCGATCACTTTCTTCACGTCGTGGACAAAGCCCATGTCCAGCATCCGGTCGGCTTCGTCCAGCACAAAAATTTCAATGTTCGAGAGGTCCACCAGCCCCTGCCCCACCAGGTCGTTCAACCGGCCCGGGCAGGCGATGAGGATCTCAACGCCCTTTTTGATGGCCTCCACCTGCGGAGCCTGGCCCACACCGCCAAAGATGACGGTGGCGCGCAGCTTCTGGTACTTGCCGTAGGCGGCAAAGCTCTCCCCGATCTGGAGCGCCAGCTCCCGGGTGGGGGTGAGGATCAGCGCCCGGATGGCACCCGGCTTGCGGGGCTTGGCGGCATTGAGGCGGTCCAGCATGGGCAGCGCGAAAGCAGCGGTCTTGCCGGTGCCCGTCTGGGCGCAGCCCATTAAATCCCGTCCTTCCAGCACCGGCGGAATGGCTTTGGCCTGGATGGGCGAGGGCGTTTCGTAGCCCGCCTCCGCAATGGCACGCAGCAGGGGGGCGGACAGATTCAGTTCGTTAAAAGTCATGGTTCTCCTATTGGGTTATTCGATAATTTTCCGGCACTCGATGTAATAGCGTTTTTCCTCCGCATGGCCCATACTGAACGTCTTGCGGGGCAGCACGCCGCCCATCACGATGCCTTTGAACAGGTCGCTCTTTTCAAAGGGCGGCAGCAGGAAGCCCACCCCGCCCTGTTTGGTCAGGGCACGGACCGCAGGCTCATCGTGGACATAATCCACCCGGGCCTCCTTATGGCGGGCCATAAAGTACTCAATAAATTCATCAATGGTGCCCACGGTCAGGGGGGCCACCGGGTCTTCAAAGCTCAGCACATTGGCGATGTGGGGGCCTGCCAGGGTAAAGGACTGCTTTTTGGAGCTGCCAAAGCAGATGCCCGCCATATTGCCGTCGCTCCAGGAAATGAGGGCCAGCAGCACGGCCCCGCAATCCACGTTGAAGAGCACCCGGTGGATGGGCTCGATCTCAATGGCAGGCGAATGGACATTGCACACCTCGGCCAGGCACCAGCGGGCGGGATGAGTCTCCCGCTGCTCGGGCGTCAGGGTGGGTTTCAGCTCTTCCCAATAGGCTTTGGCCGACGCCAGCGAGTGGTTGCCGTCGCCCACAGCCAGCGTCAGGGGTTTGGCCCCCCTGGCCTCCGGGTACTTGGCGTCAAAAGCCTCCTGGCTGCCCAGGCCCTGCAGGGCCGCGTCGATCCGGGCCAGCAGGGCGGGGTCTTCCACAGCCCAGCCCGCAATGTGGCCGCCGCCCAGCATCAGCTCGCCCTCGTACACCTTGCGCAGCTCGTTCTTGCGGGCACCGATGGGCTCAATGAGGGTGCAGGCCGGGTCATCGGCCAACATCATCACATGGGGCGTTTCGAGGCAGGCACCCCGGCGCACCGCCATGCGGGGCGGGATGCGCTCCTCCACCGTCCGCTCACTGGGGCGGATGGCCGGGCGGGCCCCCTGGGCATAGCTGTAGGCTTCCAGGTCGATCTTGCCCACGAGGCCCTGCCGCACCCGGCCGCTCCGCTCGGTGCGCTCCACATAAATGAAGCCATCTACCGCGCGGGTCAGCACGTTGTGGGCATAGTCCTCCATGGTCTCGTGGATCTTGGCCACCCGGGCGGGCACATCGCTTTCTTCCAGATAGGCCTCCGGCAGGATCAGGTTCAAGGCGCTGGGGCTGCCTGCTGCCGCCTCCGCGGCCCGCTCCCAGTAAGAACGGTCGCTGGTAAACTGATCACAGGCCACACAGCCCCACTGCTCCAGCGGGATCTGCTCCGCAGGCAGCAGAATGTGTGCCGGGGAAAAGCACGATGTCTGATTCATAGTGGATCCCTCGCTTTCATCTTTCCAAAAATGCAGCCAACGCAATGCTTACGATCACTCGAACCGGCCCGCCGCGTCGTCCCGGATGACGGTGTGCTCCACACCGGCGTCCTCCAGCATCTGGGTCAGGGTGGTGCGGCCAGCTTCATCCAGCGTGGAAGAGCCGGGCACCTCCACCAGCAGGTTTTTCATGCCCAGCTGGGCAGCCGGCACGCCCAGCGCGCTGGTGGCATCCGTCACCTGGCTCAGGCTGTAGCCGTACCAGAGGGTGACTTCGGTGCCAAAACGGCTCTGCCAGGCGGCAATGTCCGCCGCCAGCTGCCCGGCACGGTCCACACCGTTGGTACTGCCGTAATCCTGCTTGGAGCTGGTGGAAGACGGGAACTGCACGTTCTTCAGCAGCACCTGATCAAAGCCCATGCCGTGCACTTCCTCGATCAGGTCGCCGATATACTGCACCGCCTCCGCCGCATAGGGGTTGAGCCACGGGTTTCCACCCGCCGAGGCCTTGTTGTCCAGCCAAAGGTATTCCTGGCCTTTATAGCGGATGGCCATGGCGTGGTCCGCGCGGGCACCGGCCGGGTCACGGAACGCGGCCAGCTGCGCCACCGGCGTGATGCCGTTTGCCTTGAAGACGCGGGCAATGGCTGCCGCATCCACCGGGTTTGCCGCCACACTGCCCGCGGCTGCAGGCACCTGGGAGGCATAATACAGGCTGCCCGCCGTATCCTTGAGCGGGACCACCGCATACACGGCACCCTGTGCCGCCAGCTGCTGGGCAGCGGCGGTGATGGCAGCTTCATCGGTCAGGGTGGTCACATCCACTTCCGCCCAGCTGCCCGCCACAATGGCGGTGCCGGGGGTGGGTTCCGGTTCCGGCGCGGGCTCCGGCTCCGCCACGGAAGAAGCCGCCGCTTCCGACGCGGCCGTGCTGCTGACTGCCTCCGAGACGGCCGGAGAGGAAGCGCTCAGGTCGCGGTTGCGCACCACCGTGTACCAGGTGTGGGTGGCCCAGTCCAGCACATGGGGCGCGGCCAGCCAGCCGATGCCCAGCACCGCCAGCACCAGCACCGCAATGCCAATGCCCTTTTTCAGTTTCATTTCCCGGCTGTAAAAACTGCGCCGGTAGCGCTTGACTTTGGGGCGTTTTTTATAATGTGCCATAGTTCGTTACTCCCCTCCTTGCAGAGATCAGAGGATCACAGAATGTCCGGTAAAGCCATAGATGGCCAGCGCCAGCACGCCGATGTAGACGAGCGTGACGGGCAGGCCGCGGAACGCCGACGGGATGGCCCGGCTGCGCAGGCGGTGCCGTGCCTCCGTGACCAGCAGGACAGCCAGCAGGTAGCCCAGGCCGCTGCCCAGGCCAAACCCCAGGGACTGGCCCAGCGTAAAGCTCTGGGTGCGATCCACCAGCACCGTGCCCAGCACGCAGCTGTTGATGGCTGCCGTCGGCAGGATGCGGAGGAGCTGGCCGCTGCGGGGGCCTTTGACTGCCCGGAGCACCAGATGTTCAAAAATGCAGACCACCGCCACGCAGGCCACATAGACCAACGGGCGGAGCTGGGCGCGGTTTGCCAGCGGGGCAATGAACCGGCCGGCGTAGAACGCCAGCGGAGCCACCAGCAGCTGGGTGACACAGAGCAGCAGCGCAAACCACCAGCTGTTGGTGCGGTCGTCGCCCACCAGCTGCACCAGGCGGGACACGCCCAGGCCGCGGGTGAACACGGCGCTCTGCGCAAAGACAGCCAGCACCGCATAGCTGCAGAAGATGCCAACGGCACGCAGGACTTCACTCATGCTCGCGGTTCGCCTCCTTCTGGTGATGCACGGCCACGGTATTGCGGGCCTCTGTCTTCAGGTAATTTTTCCGGTGCTGGGCCAGGGCACGCCAGATGGCGCACAGGATGCCCAGCACGATGAAGCCGCCTGCCGGCATTCCGGCCATGGGCAGCACCGGGCGGCTGAGCAGCGGCAGGCCGAACACCGTGCCCAGTGCCATCCACTCCCGCACACAGCCCAGCAGGAGCAGCAGCAGCACATAGCCCAGCGTGATGCGCAGGCCCTTGGAGACTGCTTTATGCATGGTCTCCTGCACACGGCCAAAACGGTAGATGAGCAGGGGCTCCACCACCAGCATGGGCAGGTAGATGCCCAAAGCCAGCAGGTCCACCCCGAACAGCGCGTTCAGGATGGGATACACGGCCAGATACACCACTGCCGCGCTGCCGCTGTAGATGAGGCCGCGGGGCAGCAGTTTTTTCTCCAGTTCTTCTTTGGCGGGCTGCTCGTCCCGCAAGGGGAACGCCCGGCTCAGCAGGCAGGCCAGCATCCGGGAGGGCGTCAGCAGCAAAGCCACGGAAACCGCCAGCATCAGGGCGTTTTTGCCCGTGGTGGCAAGCACCACCAGCGGGGCCAGGCCCATGCCCTGCATGACCACCGGGTTATTGAGGAACACACGGTCATGGTGTGCGTATTTTTCCGGGTCCCGGACGATCATTTCCGCAACAGAACGTCTCATTCGGCCCCCTCCTTTCCGGTGGTGTCTCCCGCGTTTTTCCGGGAGTGCAGCAGTGCATAGAGATGGGTCTCGGTGCGGTCCATCCAGCCGGAAATGCTGTTGACCGCCAGCAGCGCAAAGCAGACACCGGTCTCATAGACGCCGAAATAGCGGAAGCCCACGGTCACAACGCCCATCAGCACACCGTACAGGATGCGGCCCAGCCGGTGGTGGGCGCAGGTGTACGGCTCGTTGAGGAGGAACACGGCGCTGAACAGCATGGCACCCGTGAGCAGCTCGTCCCGCACACAGCGCAGGCGGAACGCCAGATTCATCAGCAGCGGGCCGTTGTCCAGACCCACCTGCCGGGGAAACAGGAACACGATGACCGCGCTGGTGATGAGGAAACTCAGCGTCGCGCTGAGACGGATGTCTTTCTGCACCCAGAGGAACAGCCCGCAGGCCACCAGCACCAGGGCGGCACCCGTGCCCATGGGGGCCGCGTACTCGCCCAGCCCCAGGGAAAGGGTGCTGATGTTGAGGGTGCCGCCGCTGCGCAGGGTGTCCGAGATGGTGCTGGACACAGCCACGCCGGAGGCATCCCAGAGCGGGATGCTCGCGTAAGGCTGCGGATACCGGAACACCTGCTCCGGCCAGGAGACCGCGGCCACCACATAACCCACAGCGGCCGGGTGGAACGGATAGCTGCCGTAGCCGCCGAACACCTCTTTGCCGATGAGGACGCCCGCCAGCACCGCCGCCACCAGAACATACCACTCCACCGTGGCGGGCATCAGCAGGGCGATGATGAGGGCAAAACTCTCATTGGAATAATCTTTGGGCTGGTACACCCGGCGCCGCAGCAGGGAGATGAGGCGGTCGCACAGGTTGCCCACCAGCAATGCCACACCGCAGAGCAGCAGCGGGCGCGGGCCGTAGAAATAGCAGGACATCCAGAGCAGCGGCACCACCATCCAGCAGATGTGCTTGTAATAGTGGCCCGTTTGGGTCAGCTCCTGCTCCTGCCATTGGATCAATGCTTCTTCCATGGGCAGCTCCTTACAGCGCGGCCAGCTGACGCACCGCGTCCGCCGGGTCGGCTGCGCCAAACACGGCGCTGCCTGCCACGAGGATGTCCGCCCCGGCCTCCGCGCAGAGAGGAGCCGTCTTGGCGTCCACGCCGCCGTCCACTTCCAGCAGGTAGTGGGCAGCCCGCTTCTCCCGCTCGGCCCGGAGCCAGCGGAGTTTGTCCAGCGCCGAGGGCATGAACTTCTGCCCGCCGAAGCCGGGCTCCACGCTCATCACCAGCACCAGATCCAGCTGGTCCAGATAAGGCTCCAGCGCCTCCGGGGCGGTGCCGGGCTTGATGGTCAGGCCCACCTTGCAGCCCAGCGCTTTCACCGCGTCGATGGTCTGCTGGATGTCATCCTCGCACTCGAGGTGGAAATTGTACAGCGTGGCACCCGCCTTGATGAACGGCTCTGCATACTGCAGCGGGTGGCTGATCATCAGGTGGACATCATAGAACGCGTCCGGCATGGCCTTGTGGAGGCTCTTGAGCACGGGCACGCCAAAGCTGATGTTGGGCACAAAGTGGCCGTCCATCACGTCATAGTGCAGCATCTGCGCGCCGGCATCCAGCACCATGCGGCAGTCCGCACCCAGGCTGGAAAAATTGGCTGAAAGAATCGAAGGACTTACGATCGTCATTTTAATTTACTCTCCGTTATTTTTAGAGAATTTTATTCTGCAAGTCATGTCAAAACCGTCGTTTTTGCGGTGGGAAACAGCCCTGACATGGTTACTCTTTAGTTTACATGAAAACGGGCAAAAAATCAAACCCGCGGCCGTGTTTTTCACGGAAAGAACGCAATCCGCCGCAGCAAATGTAAAAGCAGCCAGACCATCCCGAGCGCCCGGGGTAGTCTGACTGCCGTGATTCAGTTGACAGGTTTCATGCTGGCGGGGTCTTCCACCGCGCCGGGGCGTCCGCTCTCGTCGGGCAGACGCTTCATCTCGCCGGGGTTGGGCGGCTGGGTGGGCAGGGTGAAGACGAACTTGCACCACTCGCCCTGCTGGCTCTCCACCCGGATCTGACCGCCGGAGAGGTTCACCAGCACCTTGCAGATGTTCAGGCCCAGGCCGGCACCCCGGGCATGGAGCCCGCGGGAGCGGTCTTCTTTATAGAACCGCTGGAACACATAGGGCAGTGCCTCCGGGCTGATGCCCTGGCCGGAGTTCCAGATCGAGATTTCCACTTCAGGGCCCAGCTTTTCCACCGAGAAGCGGATGGTGCCGCCTGCCGGGGTGAATTTGATGGCGTTGTCCAGCAGGTTGTAGGCCACCTGATGGATGAGGTCCGGGTCGGCGTAGACGAGGACTTTTTCGTCCATGGTCAGGCCGTCAATGTCGATCATCCCGTCGTTGATCCGCTGCTCCGCCGAGAGGGCCACGCCGGTCAGGGTCTCCCAGATGTTGAACATCCGGGCGTTGACCTGATACTCACCGCTTTCCAGCTTGGAGAGGTCCAGCATGTTCTGGATCAGCCGGGCCAGCCGCCCGGTCTCCTCACTGACCAGCTGCAAATAGTGGTTCTGCATCTCCGGCGGGATGGTCCCGTCCAGAATACCGTCGATGAAGCCCTTGATGGTGGTCATGGGGGTGCGCAGCTCGTGGGCGATGTTGCCCATGAACTGGCCCCGGGAGTTGTCGTTCATCTGGATGTTTTCGGCCATGGTGTTAAAGGTGCGGGCCAGATCGGCCACTTCGCCCTCGCCCTCGACGCCCTCCACACGGACCGAGAGGTCGCCGCCGCCAAACCGCTGGGCGGCATCCGTCACTTTCTGGAGCGGGTCGGTAAGCTTGTGCATCAGCACTTTGGTCAGCACGCTGGCGCAGAGCAGCATCACGCAGGACGACAGCAGGAAGTTGGACCAGAACTGCTGCTTGAACTCCGTCAGCTGCTCACCGGAGGAGCAGAGGAAGACATAACCGCTGTGTCCGCCCCGCTCCGAGCGCAGATCACTGGCCGAGATATAGCTCTTCTCCGTGAGCACGCCGTCCATGGTACTGAAGAGGTGGTAGTTTTCCGGTGCCGCGTCGGTCTTCTGCAGCACCGCTTCCGGCACAGCGCGGCCGCTGAGCTTGTCCGGGTTGGAGGCGATGAGCACGTTGCCCTCGTTGTCCGTAAAGAACAGGTAGGCCTCCGCGCTCTCGCCAATGATCTCCAGCTTGGTGCTCAGGGTGTCCAGCTCCTCGCCCTCGGGCAGAGCCGCCTCCTGCACCAGATACTGCGCTGTCCGCCGGGTGACATTGACCACCTCATCCAGCGTGGCGTAGCGGTCCTTGGCAAAATAATTGCTGAACAGCAGCCACTCTGAACCGCCCATCAACACGATGCCCAGCACCATCAGGGTGGACACCGTGGAGAAGAACGCCACGGAAATACTCTTGCGCATTACTGACGCACCTCGAATTTATAACCCACGCCCCACACGGTCTTGAGCTCCCATTTATCAGAGGCCCCTGCCAGCTTCTCACGGAGGCGCTTGACATGGACATCAATGGTGCGGGAATCGCCGTAATACTCAAATCCCCACACCTCGTCCAGCAGCTGGTCGCGGGTGTAAACGCGGTTGGGGTGGGAGGCCAGGCAGTTGAGCAGCTCCAGCTCCTTGGGAGGAGCCTCCACCACCTTGCCCTTGACCCGCAGCTCATAGCTGTTCATATCCAGCCGCAGGTTGTCAAACTCAATGACGCCCTCGGTGCTTTCCGCCGCGGCGGAGGAATTCTGGCAGCGGCGGAGCACCGCCTTGATGCGGGCCACCACTTCCTTGGCGTCAAAGGGCTTGACCATATAATCGTCGGCACCCAGCTCCAGGCCCAGCACCTTGTCAAAGGTCTCGCCCTTGGCCGTCAGCATCATCACCGGGGTGTTGCCCATCTTGCGGATGCGGCGGCAGACCTCCAGGCCGTCCAGCCGGGGCATCATCACGTCCAGCAGCACCATGTCCGGCTTGACCTGGCTGAATTTTTCCAGGCCCTCTTCCCCATCGTTGGCGGTGGTGACCTGGTAGCCCTCCTTGGTCAGGTAGAGCCGCAGCAGCTCGCAGATATTGGTATCGTCGTCCACGACAAGGATCTTTTCGTTTGCCATGAGAGTGTTCCTCCTCTGTATTTGTTGTAAAGCAGGCCCGCCGGGAGCGGGTGGCCGCAAATTTCCAATGAGTCCCTATCTTTTATTATACGGAACAGTTATGACAAAATAAAGAAGCTTTTGTACATTTTTTGTTCAAATGGAGTGCTTTGACCCACAGCACGAAAAGGGCGGCCCGTTTCCGGGCCGCCCTCCTCTGCCGCTGCAGCGGCTGGCTGATCTTGCCGCTGGGGCCAGTGTTTCCATTGAGGTTCTTGGTGGAAGAATGTTTTGGTTACAGGATGGGGCTCTCGATGTTCTGGTTCTCCTGGACCCCATGCTTTTCGGCGTAGCCGGTCAGCATCAGGGTCAGAGCACCGTCACCGGTGACGTTGCAGGCAGTGCCGAAGCTGTCCTGCAGGGCAAAGATGGCGAGCATCAGGGCGGTGCCGGCGTCATCAAACATCAGCACGCCAGTGATCAGGCCCAGAGAAGCCATGACCGTACCGCCGGGGACACCGGGAGCGCCGATGGCGAAGATGCCGAGCAGCATGCAGAACAAGATCATGGTGCCGATGCCGGGCAGCTTGCCGTAGAGGATCTTGGAGATGGTCATGCAGAAGAATACTTCCGTCAGGACCGAGCCGCACAGATGGATGTTGGCAAACAGGGGGATGCCAAAGCTGACCATATCCTTGCGCAGGACCTTGCTCTTGCGGGCGCAGTCCAGAGCGACGGCCAGGGTAGCGGCGCTGGACATGGTGCCGACAGCGGTCAGGTATGCGGGACCATAGTGGCGGAGCACTTCCCAGGGGTTCTTGCCGGAGTAAGCGCCTGCCAGCAGATACAGGACCGTCAGCCAGATGTAATGGCCGAGCATGACGATAATGATGATCTGCAGGAACGCGGGCAGCTGATGGGTGATCATGCCCTCATAGCTCAGGTTGCAGAAAGTGGTGGCAATGTAGAACGGCAGGATGGGAATGATGATCTTGCTGACGATGTCCAGCACGATGTTCTGGAACTCGGTCAGGAAATCACAGGTGAGCTTGCTGTTGGTCCAGGTAGCGGCCAGGCCAACCAGCACGCTGAGGACCAGCGCGCTCATGACACTCATGATCTGAGGGATATTCAGCTCAAACACAACACCCGGCAGCTCCCGCAGGCCAGCGACTTCGGTGTCGATGGACAGGTGAGGGATCAGCGCGTAGCCGGCAGCCGTGCTCATCAGTGCCGCGCAGATGGACGAAACGTAAGCGATGACAACCGCCACGCCCAGCAGGCGGGACGCGTTCTTGCCCAGCTTGGTGATGGACGGTGCGATAAAGCCGATGATGATGAGCGGGACACAGAACGTGATGAGCTGGCCCATGATGTACTGCAGGGTAACGACCACCCGCATGAAACTCAGCGGGAAGACCTGACCCAGGATAATGCCGATCACGATGCCCAGCAGCAGCCGGAACGGCAGATTGTTCAGTAGCTTTTTCATAAATAGTACCCCTTTTCCTCCCTGCATGGGATGCAGGGCTTTTGCACATGATTTTTCCGGCAGCTGTATGCCGCCAGAGAGGTTACTCCGCTTCGGGGAGATGTTTGTTCAGCATCAGGTCCAGGATGACCTTGTCGCTGGTGCCGTGGGTGCTCAGGGTCGCAAAATTGTCCAGCGTGTATTCCACGTTGTCTTCGATGATACCGTCGGTACTCTGCACCCGGATGCCGCGCGTGCCCATGGCCGCTGCCTGGCAGGCCGCGTTGACACAGGTGGAGATCTTGAGGGCGCAGTCCGCCTTGGCACCGTCGCAGACCATACCGGTCACGTTGCCCACCATGTTCTGGATGGCACAGCAGATTTCATGGTAGCCGCCGCCCAGCAGGTAGGTGATGCCGCAGGCGGCACCGGTGCCGGCCACAGTCGCGCCGCAGAGGTTGCTCAGGCGGCCAAATTTCGATTTGATCCGGATGGCGATGAGATTGGAGAGAGTGACAGCCCGCAGCATCTTTTCTTCGTCGATGTCCAGCCAGCGGGCCGCTGCCACAACAGGTATGGTAGCCGTAATGCCCTGGTTGCCGCTGCCGGAGTTTGCCACCACCGAGACCGGGGCACCCGCCATCCGGGCGTCCGCGCCCGCCGAGGCGATGATCATGGCATTGGTGGTCAGGTCGCGGGTCATCAGGCCCTTGCGGCAGTTCAGCTCCAGGTTGCGGCCAATGGCCAGGCCGTACTCCTTGGAGAGGCCCTCCTCGCTGATGGCGGTGTTCACTTTGACGGCGCTGCGGATGATGTCGATGGGGTCATGCAGCGGGTCAAGCTCCTCCGTGCAGTAATCCCAGATGGACTTCACGGTCAGGAACGCGGCGATCTCTTCCGGCGGCACCAGGTCGCGTCCGTCCGGAGACTGGGCCGCGGCGTTCGTCTTGTCCAGCGTGGTCTCGCCGTCCTGCTGGACCAGCACCACATTGGTGTGCAGGTCCCGGACCACGGCACGGCCGGTGTGTCCCTCGCCCTTGACCGTCACGTCCACATAGAGCTTCTGGGGCACCTGTGCCACTTCCACTTTGACCTTGCCTGCTTTGACGAGAGCTGCCGCCTGCTCTACCTGCTCCGGGGCCACATAGTTCATGACCTCCAGCAGGTGGACCGGTTCACCGCCCACCGCGCCGATGGCGGCCGCGTAATCCATGCCCTCGTAGGAAGTGCCCGGGATGCCCGCCGACATCGCGTTTTTGATGATGTTGACGCTGGCGCTCACCAGCACCTCTTCCACCGTGTTGGCTCCCGCCCGACGCAGTGCGCACCCCGCCTCGGCGGCGGTCAGTGCCACGGCACCGGGCTCCGTACATCCGGTAGCAAGCTCCATCTCGCTGTTCAGGATCCGAATGAACATGTTCTTTTCCATATTCGTTTCATCTTCCTTTTCTTTCGGCTCCGCTTTGTGCAGAGCGATTCCTTTTCTTCTTCATATTCTCCCGGCATTCCGGAGCAGAAGAGCTTTTCAGCCCATGATCCATCCCTTCCGGAAATGGCCGGGCACTTTATACCATACTGCTTCCTCCTTTGCGTTTTGATGGGAAGGCTCCTGCTTCCCTGCTGACCCCATCGTATTCTTTTGTGACAGAAATGTCAATAATTTTCAACTTATATTTTCCAAAATCATCGTTAACGACAAATTATGAGCATTTTTACAAATACCCACCGGTTTGATTTCTTTTTAATCGTCAAAACCAACAATTTCAGTTGGCTGCACTCGCAAAATTCATCTTGTGGGTGAAAAACATTTTCTCACTGTGCTGCCTCTTGCGCTCCCCTCCCCCTTTGCGTATAATGATAGATGTATTATTATGTTCACCCAACGTGTAAGGAGCGTATTTTATATGAAACTGGGTATCGTCGGATTGCCAAACGTGGGCAAATCCACTCTGTTCAACGCCATCACCTCCACCAAGAATGCGGAGGCTGCCAACTATCCGTTCTGCACCATTGAGCCCAACAGCGGCATCGTGGCCGTGCCGGACAAGCGGCTGGACAAGCTGGCCGAGGTGTGGCAGACCAACAAGAAGACCCCTGCCATCGTGGAGTTCGTGGACATTGCAGGCCTGGTCAAGGGTGCAAGCCAGGGTGCCGGCCTGGGCAACAAGTTCCTGGGCCACATCCGCGAGTGTGACGCCATCGTGCATGTGGTGCGCTGCTTTGACGATGACAACATCATCCATGTGGTGGAGGATGTGACCAAAGCCGAGGCCGTGGATCCCATCTCCGACATCGACGCCATCGACTATGAGCTGATCCTCTCCGACCTGGAAGTGGTGCAGAACCGCGCGGGCCGGATGGCCAAAGCCGCCAAGAGCGGCAACAACAAGGGCGCCGCTGCCGAAGCAGCCTGGCTGCAGCAGCTGGCTGACCACCTGAGCGCTGGCAAGCCCGCTCGCAGCTTTGATTTTGATGAGAGCGACGCCGAACAGCAGACCGTACTCCACGAGATGGGCCTGCTGAGCGCAAAGCCCGTCCTCTATGCCTGCAACGTGGGCGAGGATGACCTGATGGAGGGCATCGAGAACAACAAGTATGTCCCGCTGGTGGCCGCCCGCGCGAAAGAGGAGGGTGCCCGCTACATCCCCATCTGCGCCAAGACCGAGGAAGACATCGCCGATTACTCCCCCGAGGAGAAAAAAGAGTTCCTGGCCGAGATGGGCATTGAGGCCAGCGGCCTGGACAACCTCATCACCGCCAGCTACGACCTGCTGGGCCTGATCTCGTTCCTGACCGACGGCAAGAAAGAGTGCCGCGCCTGGACCATCCGCAAAGGCACCAAGGCCCCGCAGGCTGCCGGCAAGATCCACAGTGATTTCGAGCGCGGCTTCATCCGCGCCAGCGTCATCGGCTACAGCGACCTGGAGGCCAACAATTTTGATTACGCCGCCGTCAAGGCCAAGGGCCTGCAGCGCACCGAGGGCAAGGAGTACGTTGTGAAAGACGGCGATGTCATCGAGTTCCTGTTCAACGTCTAAACCTCTCCGTCTCACTTCGTTCGACAGCTCCCCTGTCAGGGGAGCTTATCAGGAAAAGGATCAAAATTATGATTATCGGTATTATGGGCGCAATGCCCGATGAAGTCGATCAGCTCTGCGCAAAGCTGGAAAACGTCACCGTGGAGCCCTACGGCGGCGTGGAGTACCACAAGGGCACGCTGGCAGGCAAGCAGGTGGTGGTCTGCTGTGCCGGCATGGGCAAGGCCAATGCCGCCGCCACCACCCAGGTGCTCATCACCAGGTTCGGGGCCGAGAAGATCATCTTCTCCGGCATTGCGGGCAACATGACCAGCAAGATCGGCATTGGGGATGTGGTCATTGGCAAAACAGTGCTCTACCATGACGCCCAGCTGGACATGATCTGCCAGAACCCGCCCTACCTGAAAGAATACTCCGGCGACCCGGCCCTCATCGCCGCCGCCGAGGCTGCCTGCGCCGCCTGCGGCGTCCAGTCGCTGACGGGCAAGATCGCCACCGGCGACCTGTTTGTGGGCGACAGCGCCACCAAGGCCGCCATTGAGGCCAAGTGCGCCCCCGACTGCGTGGAGATGGAGGGTGCGGCTGTGAGCCAGATCGCCGCCAAGAACGGCGTTCCCTGCGTCATCCTCCGCGCCATGAGCGACAACGCCGACGAGGATGGCCACGAGGTGCTGGTGGTCAAAAAATTCAGCATTTCGGAGTACGTTGCCACCGCCACCAAGATCGTGGCGGCTATGGTCGAATCCCTGTAACCTCGCGGATACAAAAACAGGCTGGCGCTGCCAGCCTGTTTTTTGTTATAGAAACTGTTCCAATTTGATCCGGTTGTCCTCCTCAAAATCCTGCAGTTTCTGCATCAGCCGCTTGGAGCCAGGCGCGGCGTCCGGGTAGTCTTTCTGGGATTTGATGCAGTCCATGACGCCCTGGCTGCTCCCCTCGGAGAGCATTTCGGCCAGATTCCGGGTGGATCTATCGGTCAGGGTCTTCATGCTGATGCCCATTTTGGTGTTGAGCTTTGCCATGGTGCTCTGGCCCTGGGCCGTGCCGCCGCAGGCAGTAATGGCGGTGTGCGCCTCCTGGTTCAGCTCCCGGTAGATATTCCGCTGCCGCAGCAGCTCGGCCTTGAAGCGGGGTTCCTCCGTCATGGGCACGATCTGCTCCAGCGTGTTTTTGCCCATCTCGGTATTCTGCACCACGGCTTCCAGCAGGTTGAGGTTGTCGTTTTTCTGATTTTCCATACAAAAAGAGCCTCCTTTTGGCCTTAGCGTCTCCAAAAGGGGGCTCTTTTATCCGTTGTGGTTCAGGACTGGCTGACCTGATCGCCGCCCGCCTGCTGCACCGCCTTGAGCCGCTGCTGACAGAGCTGGAACACGGCCTCCCAGTTGCGGCCCCGCACCTCACTGGTGCAGGCCACGGCAATGGACTGCGGGATGGGCACCATCTTCATCAGGCCCACGGACGTCACACACTCGTGCGGCATCTGGCCATAGAGGGTGTGCAGCTCTTCCTCCAGCTCCTTGCAGTTCTTGTCCGCACAGCCGATCACAAACAGGCCGTCGGCCAGGCGGCAGACCACCCGTTCAGCCGGGCGGTCAAAGTGCTTCTTCCACTGGTTTGCCACAAAGCAGACCAGCTGGCTCATCACCACCGGGCCATACCCGGCCCGCAAGGCGTCGGCGTTGTCCAGCGCCACCAGTGCCAGCGAGGCGCAGCGGTGCTGGTCGGCCCACTCATCCAGGTGGGTGCAGAACTCCGTCTCAAAATAACGGCGGTTGAACACACCCGTCAGAAAATCGTGGTTCATATCCTCGCGGCAGAGTTCGCGCTCCCGCGGGGTCATCCGGTCTTCCGGCAGGCCGCTGCCTGCCAGAGGCGCTGTCATCTGCAGCTCCCAGACTTTGCCCTCGGCAAAGATCTGGCGCCGCAGCACGCAGCCTACCTGCCCGTTGCGCAGCTCGTAGTCCACCATGAGGCCGTCGTCCTGCCAATAACGGCTGCTGTCTTCATCCAGCTCCGTCAGGGTCACGTCCTCAAAAGCGAGCTTCGCGTCCTGCACAAACCGCTGCAGGTCCTGCTCTGTACATTCTTTCTTCATGCGTTTTTCCCCATCATCCGCGCGCCGCTTTCTCCCTCACGGTGCGCCTGTGCCTTCGTGGCCGCCACATACGGCCTCGATTCAAAGAGATTATAGCACTTGATGGAAACGCCTGCCAGCAAAACGCAGAAGTTTTCTCAAATGTTTTTATATTTTCGGCAAATTGCTAAAAGCATTTCAGTACGGGGCACGGGTTATGTGCGACAATACACTTCGCACTCTTCCTGGATGCGCTTGGCCAGCGTGGTTTTTGCAAACCCGTCCGCTGCACGCCAGATCCAGTTGCCGCCCAGCTTGCCGGGAGTATTCAGGTGGGCCTGCGCGCCCAGGCCCAGCCAATCATACATGGGGATGATGACCCGGTCCGCCACCGAGCCCAGCGCTGCCCGGATGAGGGCAATACGGGCGTCGTCCACCTTGACGGCAGCTACTTCCTTGGCGGTGGGCTTGCAGGGGGTCAGGTGGAGGTATGCCGCCGCCGTGGCTTTTTCTTTCTCAGTGGCAGAATTTACCCACCAGTCGGTCAGGGTGGTGTTATCGTGGGTGCCCGGGTAGACCACGCAGTTCTTGACGTGATTGTGGGGCAGATACTCATTGTCCCCGCCGCTGAAAGCAAACTGCAGCACTTTCATGCCCGGGAATGTGCTGTCCGCCAGCAGTTCCCGCACGCTGGGAAAGAGCTCGCCCAGATCCTCTGCAATGATCGGTAGCTTGCCCAGCGCGGCTTCCAGCGCCTGGAACAGCTCCATCCGGGGGCCGATCTCCCACTTGCCGTTCTTGGCGGTGGCGCTGCCTGCCGGGATGGCCCAGTAGGTATCAAAGCCGCGGAAGTGGTCGATGCGGAGCAGGTCGTAAATGCCCAAAGCATGGCGGACCCGCTGCACCCACCAGGCGTATCCTGTCTGTTTATGGTACGGCCAGTTATACAGCGGGTTGCCCCACAGCTGGCCATCCGCCGAGAAATAGTCCGGCGGGCAGCCGGCCACCCGGGCAAAGCGGCCCTCGCCGTCCAGCTCAAACAGGGGGCCGCCCACCCAGGCGTCCACCGAGTCCGCAGAGACGTAAATGGGAATATCGCCCAGGATCTTCACGCCCTTTGCATTGGCGTAGTCCTTGACGGCTTTCCACTGGGTGCCGAACTTGTACTGCAAGAACTTCCAGAAGCCGATCTCTTCCTCATGGGCGGCGCGGAACCGGGCCAGTGCTCCGGCATCCCGCGTCCGGTACTCCCGGGGCCAGTCGGTCCAGCTCTTCATCTGGTGTTCGGTCTTAAGGGCCATGTACAGGGCGTAATCCTCCAGCCAGGCCTCGTTGGCCAGCGTAAAGGCATAATAATCATCCGGATCATAAAACGCGCAGCCGTGCTGGCCCGCGCACTGCTCCCGCCAAGCCTGATAAGCAGTGCGGAGCACTTTGTAGCGGCTGGTGTAGAGGGTGCCGTAGTCCACTTCCAGCGGGTTTTCGCCCCACTCTTCTGCCTTGAGCTGGGCCGCGGTGAGCAGACCCTCGGCCTTGAGGGCGTCGAGGTCGATGAAATAGGGGTTGCCCGCAAAGGCGGAGCAGCTCTGGTAGGGGCTGTCGCCGTAGCCGGTGGGGCTCAGGGGCAGGATCTGCCAGATGGTCTGGCCTGCCTCGGCCAGAAAATCCACAAACTCCAGCGCCGCTTTGCCAAAGCAGCCGATTCCATAGGGGCCGGGCAGGCTGGACACCGGCATCAGAATTCCACTTTCACGCATGATGTGTTCCCTTCCTCGTTTTGTTTTGTCCGTTTTTATGCTAGTTCCTATCATAACATAACCGCAGACTATTTTCCACAGGCAAAAATCGTGGTATACTTATGAAACCTCTCAGGCGCTTTGCGCCAGCCGTTCCCCTTTCGGCACTTCCGTGCCACCTCCCCCGGCCGGGGGAGTCTTTCCGATCAGGGGAGCCCTTGGCAGAGAGATTTCGTTTTCGATGAACCCAATGGAGTCTGCTTGGAAACAAAACGGACTGCCAAAGCCTCTCCTGACAGGAGAGGTGTCATCAAGCGAAGCGACGATGACGGAGAGGTTTTCAGGAGGAAAATCTATGCAGCGCACTGAAAAATATTACGAGGCCGATGCGTTCCGCAGGGAAGCCACCGGCCGTATCCTTGCTGTGGAGCCGGGCAAAACGGGCGGAAAGCTGGCACTGGACGGCACTGTCTTTTACCCGGAGGGCGGCGGCCAGCCGGCCGACCGCGGCACCCTGACCCTGGCCGACGGCACCGTGCTCCACGTTACGGATGTCCATGAGAGCGAGGGCGTCATCTGGCACACGGTGGATGCCCTGCCCGCCGGGGCCGTGCCCGGGGCCGAGGCTGCCGAATCCATCGACTGGGAATGGCGGTTCGATAAGATGCAGCAGCACACCGGCGAGCATATCCTCTCCGGCATCCTGCACGCCATGTTCGGGGCTGAGAACGTGGGGTTCCACATCGGCTCCGAGGCCGTCCGGATGGACACCAGCGTGCCCATCTCCGCCGAGGGCCTGCGGGAGGCCGAGCTTGCCGCCAACCGAATCGTCTGGCAGGATGTGCCTGTCCTCATCACCTACCCCACGCCGGAGGAGCTGGCGGCCCTGACCTACCGCAGCAAAAAGGAGATCGCGGGCCAGGTGCGGATCGTGACCATCCCGGGGGCAGACGTCTGCGCCTGCTGCGGCACCCACACCGCCACCACCGGGCAGGTGGGCCAGATCAAGATCCTGGCGTCCGAAAACTACAAGGGCGGCGTCCGGCTCAGCGTGGTCTGCGGCCAGCGGGCCCTTGCGGAAGCCCAGGCCATGCGGGCCCGGCAGGCGGACATTGGCGCTTTGCTGAGCGCCAAATCCACCGAGACGGCCCACGCCGTCCACCGGGTGTACGAGGAGTACACCGCCCTGAAATTTGCCCACTTCGGGCTGTGCAGCCAGTTGTTTGACACCATGGCCCAGCTGGTGACCCCCGGGGAGGATGCCATCCGCATCGTGAACGGACTGGACCCGGACGGCCTGCACCGGCTGGCGGTCCGCCTGAGCGAGGCCACCAGTGGCCTGTGCGCCGCCCTGACCCCCACAGACAAGGGTACCGGCTACTGCCTGGCTCAGGCAGGCGGCGATGTCCGCGCCCTGACCAAAGCCCTGAACACCGCCCTCAATGGCCGGGGCGGCGGCAAGCCCGGCATCTGCCAGGGCAGCTGCGCCGCCACACCCGAAAAGGCAGCGGAATTTTTGAAAAATCGGGAATAATCAACACAAACTACAAGGAGTCTGAATTACTATGAGAATGCGTTTCAAGCCCTATGCCCGCGCTGAGCTGCTGGCCAGCGACTTCCACGTCCACGACCCCTTTGTGCTGGGCGGAAAATGGCACGCCCAGTATGCCCGCCCGGAGCAGCCTTTTGTGCTGGAGCTGGGCTGCGGCAAGGGCGGTTTCCTCTCCCAGCTGGCCTGCGCCCACCCGGAGAACAATTACCTGGGCATCGACATCACCGACAAGGTGCTGATCCTGGCCAAGCGGAAAGTGGAGGCCGCCTATCAGGCGGCTGACCGCCCCATTGACAACGTGAAGATCATGAGCGCCGACATTGAGCGGATCCACAACGTCATCTTCCCGGAGGACACCGTCAGCCGCGTCTACATCAACTTCTGCAACCCGTGGAGCAAGAACGGCTCCTCCCACAAGCACCGCCTGACCTATCCCCGCCAGCTCATCCAGTACCGCGCATTCCTGCAGGATGGCGGGGAGATCTACTTCAAGACGGATGACGACGACCTGTTCCGCGACAGTCTGGAGTACTTCCCCGCTTCCGGCTATGAGATCACCTGGAAGACCTTTGACCTGCACGAGAACGAGCCGGAGTGGAACATCCGCACCGAGCACGAGGGCATGTTCACCGAAATGGGCATCAAGATCAAGGCCCTGATCGCCCGCAAGCTGCCCGGCGACGAGAGCGTGACCTGGATCGAGCCCAAGGTGCTCAAGAAGATGGCCGCTGCAGAGGCTGCTGCCGCCGAAGCCGCCGCGAACGAGGCCGGAAACCATGAATGATCCCTGCGAATTCTGCCTGAACAATCAGCAGGATGAATACGGCAGCTATTACTGTGCACAGGGGGCTGCCCTGGACGAGGACGAGATGGCCCGCTACCTTGCCCACGCCACAGCGGCCTGCCCGTTTTATGAGCCGGGCGATGAATATAAGATCGTGCACAGACAGAACTGACAGGAGGTGCTGTTTTTGTCGTTTTTCCTCAACACCACGGTCTGCGGCTTTACGCTGTATCAGATCCTGGCGTATTTCCTCATCTATTCCTGCCTGGGCTGGTGCCTGGAGGTGGTGTATGCCGCCGCCACGACAGGCCAGATCGTCAATCGGGGCTTCCTCAACGGCCCGGTCTGCCCCATCTACGGCTTTGGCATGGTCATCGTCCTGTTTGCCCTGACGCCGTTTGCGCACAGCACGCTGGCGCTCTACATCGGCGGCGTCATCCTGCCCAGTGCGCTGGAGCTGGTGGGCGGCTGGGCGCTTTACAAGCTCTACCACACCCGCTGGTGGGACTACAGCGATAAGCCGTTCAACATCGGCGGCTACATCTGTCTGGAGTTCTCCCTGCTGTGGGGCGTGGGCACGCTGGTGATGATGAAAGCCATCCACCCCACGATCGCCGGGTTGGTGGAGCTGGTGCCGCCTTTCATCGGGTTCATCCTGATGTGCTTCCTCTACGCCGTCTATGCGGCAGACGTTGTTGTCACGGCCGTGGCCGCCTCTGACCTGGCCCGGGAGCTGGACGCCCTGGAAAATGTGGCCGACAGCATCCACGCCGTCAGCGACGCCATGACCGAGATCCTGGGCACCACCGCCATGGAAGCTGACCAGAAGCTGGACGAGAACCGTCTGCAGTTCAAACTGGCCGCTGCCGAGGCCCGGGACGCCGCTGCCCAGCTTTCGCCCAAGGAAGCGGCTGAGACCATGCGCCGCAAGGCCGACGAGGCCCGGGAGGCCGCCCGCCGGGCTTCCGAGATCTCCCGCCTCAATGCGGCCGAAGCCGCCAAGGCCGTCAAGCTGGCGGCCAAGGGCACAGCCGAGCGGACCGCCGAGCTGCTGCAGCTGGAACAGCTGGCCGAGGAGCTGGCTGCCCGGAGCGAGGAACTGCGGGAGCGCACCCGCCGCACGGCCCACTTTGGCAAGGGCCGTATGCTCCGCGCCTACCCCAGACTGCGCCATGGTACCAAACAGCTCACGCTGGACGAACTGCGGGAGCGCCTCAAATACGAGCACAAGCACTCTGCATAAGAAGATACAAAAATGGGCCGTCCCTACGGGGACAGCCCATTTTTTATCGCAATTTTCAAAAATAGTGCCTATCGAAACGGCATATTTGCGATATGCAGTTTGCGGATGTTGCTTGTGCATTAAAAACGCAAACTGCTATAAATTAGAGTTCGCCCCAGAGGTTTTCCGGGTAGAGACCCTCGGCGGTCTTCTGAGCGATGCCGGCCACCACCACGGGTTTGTCCTCCCGGTAGGTGACACCGTACCACTGATCGGTGCTGTTCAGCACCTTGACCGTGGCCTTGCCCTCCTCCAGCAGCTCGGTGACCACCAGCGGCAGGAAATACTCACACTTGAGCGGGTCCTTGGCCAGCTGCTCGGTCAGCCAGCCCGCAAAGCGGCGGTCCGCCTCTTCCAGGAAGCTTTTCCCGAAGCCCCAGAGGTTCATGCTGACCTGCGTTTCGCCGGGCAGGTCCACCCAGGTAGCGCCCTCATCCTCGGTGTAGTGGATGCCGCCCTCGTAGGTCTCAATGCGGGTGCGCTCGATGACGCTGTGGAGGGTGCCGTCCGGGTTTGCCTGGCAGACACCGCGGGAGACCTTGCCGTTTTCCGAGACGGTGTTCTTAAGCAAATAGCTCACCATGCAGTAATCGTACACCTCGCCATCCTCGTGGGTGGAAAGGTAATCGTACATCACTTTGAATGCCTGCGGGCCGTAGTAATCGTCCGCATTGATGACGGCAAAGGGGCCGTTGATGAACGGCTTTGCGGCCAGGACCGCGTGGCAGGTGCCCCAGGGCTTGACACGGCCCTCCGGGATGGAGAAGCCCTCCGGCAGCTCGTCCAGCTGCTGGAACGCGTATTTCACGTCCATCACCTTGGAGACACGGTCGCCGATGGCCGCCTTAAAGGCATCCTCGATCTCGTGTTTGATGACAAAAATGACCGTCTCAAAGCCTGCGCGGCGGGCATCGTAGAGAGAGTAATCCACAATGACCTGCCCATTGGGGCCCACCGGGTCGATCTGCTTCATGCCGCCGTAACGGCTGCCCATGCCAGCCGCCATGACCACCAAAACGGGTTTATTCATAATAAAAACCTCCTGTTTGTGCCAAAGCTTGATTTTTCATAGCTCCATTATACTCGAAAAGCCCCTGGACAACAAGGCAGGCTTTAAAGCAAGATTTAATTGCTTATTTTGTAAATCAAAGCTTGCCAATCTGCGCAAAACACGGTATACTGGAGCCGCACACTTTTTCCTTTCCAAAACCAAAAATGGAGGTTCCCTTTTATGAACGAAGCCGTTACCAAGCGTTTTCTGCTCTATTTCCGCCTGATGCTGCTGGTGTGGATCCTGATCGCCAACGCGTTCTTCCACGTCATTGAATTTGATTACAGCTGGCTGGTGTTTTTGAGCAACATCATGCTGTTCACCATGGAGGGCGACATCAAGGACCGCTTCATTTCCGTGGAGCTGGGCGGCCTTGCAGGCATGGTGCTCACCGTGCTGGCCATGCTGGCCATTGCAGCCCTGACCCCGGTGCTGGGCGGCCTGCTGGGCCTGCTGGTGCCGCTGGCGGTGGTGCTGTTCATCCTCATCATCCTGCACCCCTATGCCCCCAAGGTGCTCAACAACGTCGGCTTTGCCTACCTCACGGTGGCCTGCATCGACGCGGAGACCTTTGCGGCCAACCTGCCCCGGTTTTTCTGCGTGTACATCGTCGGCTCCCTGGTCTTCAACGGGGTCTGCATCCTGCTGATGAAGCCTGCGAAAGCCTTGGCCGCCAAAACCGTAAAAGCATGACCCCCCTGCAAAAGCGATGCCGAGGCATCGCTTTTGTTTTGCCCGGCCCTGTGGTACAATAAGAAAAAACGCAGAAAGGGAGTATCCCCATGTCTCACAAGACTGTCTGGATCACCGGAGCCTCTTCCGGCATCGGCCGGGAGTTTGCCTGCCGGTATGCCAAGCTCGGCTTCCGCCTCATCCTCACCGCCCGCCGCCGGGAGCGGCTGGATCAGCTGGCCGCCGAGCTGCTGGCAAAGTACAACACGTTCTGCCGCGTCCTCCCCGCCGACCTTTCCCGGGAGAGCGAGTGTACTCGCCTGTGTGAGGAGCTGGCCGAGGAGCGGATCGACATTTTTATCAACAACGCGGGCTTTGGCGTCTGCGGCAGTTTTCTGGAGACCAGCACCGAGGCCGAGCTCTCCATGGCCAAAGTCAATGTGCTGGCCATGCACCAGCTGTGCAAGTTCGCGGTGCAGAAAATGCAGGCCCAGGGCTTTGGCACGGTGCTGAACGTGGCCTCCTCAGCAGGCCTGCTGCCGGGTGGTCCCTATATGGCGGGCTACTACGCCACCAAGGCCTATGTGGTCAGCCTGACCCGGGGCATTGCCGAAGAGCTCCGGGAGCAGCACAGCCCTGTCTACGTCTGCGCCCTCTGCCCCGGCCCGGTGGACACCGAGTTCAATGACCGGGCGGGTGTGGTGTTCGCCCTCAAGGGCATTTCCCCCGCCCTCTGTGTGGAGGAAGCCATGCGCGGGATGCTGCGGGGCAAGACCATCATCGTGCCCTCGGCCCTGATGCGGGCTGCCACCACCGCCCAGCACTTTGTGCCCACGCCGCTGCTCATGCCCATTATGGCCCGACAGCAGAAAAAGAAACTGGGCGGCAGCACCCCCACACAGGAACATTGACACCGCCGGGAAACCATGTTACCCTAGAGCACAGGAGAACCGCATTTGATTGCGCAAACAGACCAAACGGAGGTATATTGGAATGAAGATCGCACTCATCAACGAGAACAGCCAGGCTGCCAAGAACGGCATCATTGAAGCCGCCCTGAAAAAAGTGGTGGAGCCCATGGGCCACGAGGTAGTCAACTACGGCATGTACGCAGCCGATGACAAGGCCCAGCTGACCTATGTCCAGTGCGGCATTCTGGCCGCTATCCTGCTCAACAGCGGCGCGGCCGATTACGTCATCACCGGCTGCGGCACCGGCGAGGGTGCCATGCTGGCTTTGAACAGCTTCCCCGGTGTCATCTGCGGCCATGTGGAAGACCCCGTGGACGCCTACACCTTTGCCCATGTCAACGACGGCAACGCCGTGGCCATGCCGTTTGCCAAGGGCTTTGGCTGGGGCGGCGAGCTCAACCTGGAGTACTGCTTTGAGAAGCTGTTCGGCTTCGGCCACGGCCAGGGCTACCCCAAGGAGCGCGTGGAGCCCGAGCAGCGGAACAAGAAGATCCTGGACGGCGTCCGCGCTGCCACCTTCAAACCCCTCATCGATTGCCTGAAGAGCATCGATCCGGACCTGCTCAAGGGCGCTGTGGCCGGCGAGAAGTTCAGCGAGCTGTTCTTTGCCTCCTGCAAGGACGCGGAGCTGGCTGCATACGTCAAGACCCTGCTGTAATTTCCAAAACAACCGTGCCAAACTTTTTCATTCCATCCTTCGGATGTGTTGTGAAGAATGACAAAATCAAGCTCCGGGTATTGACAGTTTGACCAAGGCGTTCTATACTCGTGCCATCGAAAGCAAAGGCGCTTGTGGAAGCAAAATTCCACAAGCGCCTTTTGTGTTTCGCGGGGCCGCGGGCCCCGTGCGCTCTGGGGGAAATAGAGGGCCCTCAGAACCGTGTTTTGCGCGCTGCCACGTTTGATAGAGGGACGCGCGGCGCAAGTGTACGCCTCCGCCGGGGCTGGCACTCCGGCGGGGAAAACTGTGGGAGGGTACTATCATGTTCAACTCTGTCAACACCTGTTGGACGCTGGTTGCAGCGTTCTTGGTCTACTTCATGCAGGCTGGTTTCGCGCTGTGTGAAGCAGGCTTTACCCGTGCCAAGAACACCGGCAATATTCTGATGAAGAATATGATGGATTTCTGCATTGGCACCCCGTGCTACTGGCTCATCGGCTTCGGCATCATGTTCGGCGGCACGGGCGCTCTGATCGGCGGCTTCGACCCGTTCATTCAGGGAGATTACTCGCACCTGGGGCTCGATATCCCGCTGTGGGTCTACATCGTGTTCCAGACCGTTTTCTGCGCAACGGCCGCCACCATCGTCTCCGGCTCCATGGCCGAGCGCACCAACTTCAAAGCTTACTGCGTTTACTCCGCTATGATCTCGCTGGTGGTCTACCCCATCTGCGGCCATTGGATGTGGGGCGGCGGCTGGCTGCAGAGCATGGGCTTCCATGATTTTGCAGGCTCGGCAGCCGTCCACAATGTGGGCGGCATCATCGCCATGCTGGGCGCGGCCCTGCTTGGCCCCCGTATTGGCAAGTACGACAAAGACGGCAAGCCTCACGCCATCCCCGGCCACAACCTGACGGCCGGTGCCCTGGGCGTGTTCATCCTCTGGTTCTGCTGGTTCGGTTTCAACGGCGGCTCTTCCCTGAGCCTGTCCACCGACGAGACCATGACCCTGACGGGCCTTGTCTGTTTCAACACCAACCTGGCCGCTGCCGTGGCCACCTGCGTAACCATGATCTTTACCTGGAAGCGGTACGGCAAGCCCGATGTCTCCATGACCCTGAACGGCTCTCTGGCCGGTCTGGTCGCCATCACGGCAGGCTGCGATGCCGTTTCTCCGTTCGGCGCGTTCATCATCGGCTTTGTTGCCGGCATCCTGGTGGTGCTGAGCGTGGAGTTCTTTGATAACATCGCCAAGATCGATGACCCCGTTGGCGCTGTCTCCGTCCACTTTGTAAATGGTGTCTGGGGCACCATTGCAGTCGGCCTGTTCTCCAACGGCGGCGACGGCGTGGGCAAGGGCCTGTTCTACGGCGGCGGTCTCTCCCAGCTGGGCATCCAGCTGCTGGGCCTCATCACGGTGGATGCTTACGTCCTCATCGTGATGTTCCTCGTCTTCAAGGTCATCGACAAGACCATCGGCCTGCGCGTCCCCGCAGAGGTGGAGATCGACGGCCTGGACATCCACGAGCACGGCCTGGCTTCCGCTTACGCTGGCTTCTCCATCTCCGACGCCAACGCGGCGGCCATGGTTCCCAATGAGAACACCGACCTGGGTGAGGACGACGTCAACAAGGCTTCGGCCCGGATGGTGGACGCCGCCGTCCCCGTGGTGCGGGAGGCTGCTCCGGTCATCCATGACGGCGTGTACGACACCGGAATGCACAAGGTGTCCATCATCGCAAAGCTGAGCAAGTTCGATCAGCTCAAGACCGCTCTGAACGATCTGGGCGTCACCGGCATGACCGTGACCCAGGTGATGGGCTGCGGCATCCAGAAAGGCACCAGCGAGAAATACCGCGGCGTGCCTGTGGACAGCACCCTGCTGCCCAAGATCAAGGTGGAGGTCATCGTCTCCAAGATCTCGGTGGACTCCGTGGTGGAGGCCGCCAAGAAAGCCCTTTACACCGGCCACATTGGCGATGGCAAGATCTTTGTCTACAACGTGACCCGGGTCGTGAAGATCCGCACGGGCGAAGAGGACTTTGCCGCCCTGCAGGACGTGGAATGACCGCCCTGCCCCATTCAACCGCTGTCCCGCCCTTTGGGCGTGACATAAATGTTTTCCTTTTTCCTTTTTCTGAATCCACAATGGCAGCCCCCGCTCCTTTCCGCACAAAGGGAGCGGGGGCCTTGTCGTTTCTTGACATCGGGTTTGGGGTATGCTACAGTGGAACGGCAAAGATCTTACCAGTGAGGATGTGTATTTTATGAGCGAATCGTTCTCCCGCGCTTCCCGCTCCGCCAGGGAGATGGCCCGGATGCTGCTGCGCTGGCTGGTGCTGGCCCTGCCCATCGGCCTGCTGTGCGGCGGCATCGGCACCGCGTTCCATCTGGCGGTAGAGGCCGTCACCGAGCTGCGGGGTGCCCACGGCTGGCTGCTCTGGCTGCTGCCCGCGGCGGGCCTTGCCATCGTAGCCCTTTATAAGGGAACCAAGTGCGAGGGCGTTGGCACCAACAATGTCATCCGGGCCGTGCAGAGCGGCGAGGCCGTCAACCCGCTGCTGGTGCCCGCCATCTTCTTTGGCACGGTGCTCACCCACCTGTGCGGCGGCTCCGCCGGCCGGGAGGGCGCGGCCCTGCAGATGGGCGGCAGCATCGGCTACAATATTGCAAAGCTGTTCCATTTCCCGGACCATGACCGCCGCACGGCCACGGTCTGCGGCATGGCCGCGTTTTTCTCCGCCCTGTTCGGCACCCCGCTGGCGGCTACCCTCTTCGCCATGATGGTGGAGGATGTGGGCCTGAGCTTCTCGGTGGCGTTTGTGCCCGGGTTCTGTGCGGCCCTGCTGGCCTACGGCATCTCGCTGGCCTGCGGCATTGCCCCCACCCGCTTTGCCCTTTCCGCCGTCCCGGCGCTGGGCATCCTGCCCGTTTTGCAGGTCGCTCTGCTGGGCGTGGCCTGTGCGGCCGTCACCCGGCTGTTCTGTCTGCTGCTCCATGTAGCAGAACACCAGCTCCCCAAGCGGCTGCCCAACCCCTGGGTGCGGGTAGTCCTTGGCGGCGTGGTGGTGGTCGCCCTCTCCTACCTGATGGGGGTGGGCCGCTACAACGGCGCGGGCATGGGGGTCATCACCGCCGCCGTGGAGCAGGGCCAGGCCCTGCCCTGGGATTTTATCTGCAAAATCCTCCTCACGGCGATCACCCTGGCTTCCGGCTTTAAAGGCGGCGAAGTCGTCCCCAGCTTTTATATCGGCGCCACCTTTGGCTGCGTGTTCGGCCCGCTGCTGGGCCTGCCCGCCGGGTTTGCGGCTGCCGTGGCCATGGTGGCTGTCTTCTGCGGTGCCGCCAACACCCTCGTCCCCTCCCTTCTGCTGGCCTATGAGCTGTTTGGCGGGGCCGGGCTGGAGCTGATCGCGCTGGGCTGCGGGCTGAGTTATATGCTCTCGGGCTATCATGGCCTGTACAGCAGCCAGACATTCCTCAGCGATAAATTCCACTCGGAGTACACGGCCAGGTGGGAAGCAAGGCTGCACCATTGATTTTTCCATCGTTTTGCCCTTGATTTTTCCCACCGGGCGTGCTACAATCACAATAGTTTCATCCTGTGTAAATCGTCGATGCGGACAAACCGGATCTTCCCCCCACACGATGCAGAGAGAGCCGCCCCGGAGCCCCGGGTGCTGCAAGCGGCTTACCGTGCCCGGAGACCCTACCACCGCAGAGTGCAGAGGCGAACCTCTGCCGGGTATGCCCGTTACAGCATAGCGAGTGGCGAGGCTTTTTAAGGCCGCGCAATTCGGGTGGAACCGTGGAACGCTGCTGAATTTGTATGTTCAGGCGCTTCATCCCGTAATGACAGACGGGGTGAAGCGCTTTTTGTTTTCCACACTTTTCAAGTTTCAGGTTGAAAAAGGAGTATTATCATGAAGATCATTTATAAGGACGGCCATGTGGACGAGTGCCCGCAGGACCAGGAGCTGCATGTCATCCGCCATACCGCTGCTCATGTGATGGCGCAGGCCATCAAGCGCCTGTACCCGGAGGCTGATTTCGCCTTTGGCCCTGCCACCGAAAACGGCTTCTACTACGACGTGGACCTGGGCGACACCAAGCTCACCGACGAGGATCTGGCCAGCATCGAGAAAGAGATGCACAAGATCACCAAAGAGAACCTGCCCATCAAGCCCTTTATCCTGCCCCGCGCCGAGGCGGTCAAGCTGATGGAGGAGCGTCAGGAGCACTACAAGATCGAGCACATGGCAGACCTGGCCGATGAGACCGAGTTCAGCTTCTTCCAGCAGGGCGAGTACGTTGATATGTGCATCGGACCCCACCTGACCTATACCAAGGCCCTGAAAGCCTTTAAGATCACCCAGCAGTCCGGCGCATATTGGAAGAACGACAAAGAGAACAAGATGCTGACCCGCATCAACGGCGTGGCATTCCACAACCAGGAAGAGCTGGACGCCTGGGAGAAAGAGCAGCAGGAGGCCCGTGAGCGCGATCACCGCAAGATTGGCAAGGAGATGGGCCTGTTCATGACCGACGACCTGGTGGGCCGCGGCCTGCCCATGTTCCTGCCCGCAGGCTACACTGTCTGGCAGGAGCTGGAGAACTATATCAAGGAGAAAGAGCGTGCACGCGGCTACCTGCACGTCATGACCCCCTGCATCGGCACCGTGAACCTCTACAAGACCTCCGGCCACTGGGACCACTACCGTGAGAACATGTTCCCTGCCATGGAGATGGAGGGTGAGAGCTATGTTCTGCGCCCGATGAACTGCCCCCACCACATGATGATCTACGCAAACCGCCCCCACTCCTACCGTGACCTGCCCATGCGGATCGGCGAGATCGCGCACGATTTCCGCTATGAGTCCTCCGGCACCCTGAAAGGCATCGAGCGCGGCCGTCACTTCTGCCAGAACGACGCTCACCTGTTCTGCACCCCGGAGCAGATCAAGAGCGAGGTGGCTGATGTCTGCAACCTGATCTTCGAGGTCTACAAGGACTTCAACATCACCGATTACCGCTGTGTGCTGAGCCTGCGTGACCCTGCCGACAAGAAGAAGTACCATGACGACGACGCCATGTGGAACCATGCCGAGAGCGCGCTGCGCGAAGTTCTGACCGAGCTGGGCATCCAGTTCACCGAGGAGATCGGCGAGGCTGCTTTCTATGGCCCGAAGCTGGACGTCAACGTCAAGCCCGCCGTGGGTGCTGAGTACACCCTGTCCACCTGCCAGCTGGACTTCTGCCTGCCCGCAAAGTTCCACCTGACCTATGTGGACAAGGACGGCACCGAGAAGACCCCCGTTGTCCTGCACCGTGCGATCCTGGGTTCTCTCGACCGCTTCATGGCCTACCTCATCGAGGAGACCAAGGGCAAGTTCCCCACCTGGCTGGCTCCTGTTCAGGTCAAGGTCCTGCCCGTCTCCGAGAAGACCCTCGAGTATTCCGAGGCCATCACCGAGAAGCTGGTGGAGGCCGGTATCCGTGTGGCTCTGGACGACGACAACCAGAAGATCGGCTACAAGATCCGCGCTGCCCAGCAGGTGGACCGCGTGCCCTATATGCTGGTTCTGGGCGCCAAGGAAGCCGAGGCCGGCAACCTCTCCGTCCGTGACCGCAAGGGTGAGACCACCACGATGGGCGTCGACGAGTTCATCGCGAAAGTCACCGCTGAGATCAAGAACCGCAGCTACAATGCATAAGTTCTGAACAAAACCTATAAAGGGAGACCGCTTCCAGTCGGAGGCGGTCTCTTTTTGTTTTGTATCTGTTAATTTTTCGTGCACTGTATTGTGTTTTTCGTGCAAAGCGCTATAATAATAGTAAAGGAGATGATTTGTATGGCAACGACCAATATCAGCATTCGGATGGACTCCGACTTGAAATCTCAGGCTGACGCCTTGTTTTCGGAACTCGGCATGAACCTTTCGACGGCGTTCAATATCTTCGTCCGGCAGTCCCTGCGGGATGGCGGCATCCCCTTTGAAATCAAAATGGATCAACCCAACAAGGAGACCATGGCCGCTATGCTGGAGGCAGAAAGGATCGCAAAGGACCCGAATGTAAAGCACTATTCTGATGTAGAAGAGGCTCTTCGAGAGTTGAAGCGATGAACCGCGATATCGTCTGGACGAACCAATTCAAGAAGGACTACAAACTTGCTCAAAAACGGCATCTCGACGTTGATCTTCTGGATAATATCATCCGCACCTTATCACGTGGGGAACCGCTCCCAGAGAAAAACAGAGACCACGCTTTGACCGGCGATTGGATCGGCCATCGCGAATGCCACATCCAGCCAGACTGGTTGCTCATCTACCGCATCGAAGACAATGTGCTCGTTTTGACTTTGGCCCGCACCGGCAGCCACAGCGATTTATTCAACAAATAATGCGAAACAAACAGCGCCGCTTTCCCATGATCGGGAGAGCGGCGCTGTTGTACTTCGGAATCAGGCCATCATTTTAGTTTTCTCGTCGATCAGCGCGAAAACCTTATCATATACATCGTTTAAAATCATCTGACGCGGCATCCAGAAATCAACCAGTTTTTTTAGTCCTACCGAATCCCCGCAGATTTTCCGGGCCTGTTCATAGGCGAATCTATTTGCATCGACCTCATGCGGCTGGCCAAGATACAAATTGTTGAAATATTCTTCGTCTCCTTTTAATCTGCACTTCAAATAGCGATTTCCTGCCAACTTGTAACACGTCCCGTCGAACATCATAATGTACTGAATACTTCGTTTTATCGTTTCATTAAATCGTTCCCGCTCAAGATATTGGGACGCATGACGCAGTTCATGAAAAAGGTAAAACAGCTTGCTGTATTCAGGCTCTTTATTCAGCTTCTCCGCATTTATAAAAACAGTTCTGCTTGAAACATCAAATGTTCCGTTTGCGGTTTCGTATCCAATAGGCATCTCAAAAGATAACCGTAACTCCAAGTCGTGCTCTCTGCAATACGCTTCAAAATATTTTTTATATTCCGACATTCTCTCACCTCCAATTTCCAATCGTACGAAAAATGCCCCTGCCAAAGTCATTTTTGAGCTTTCAGCAGAGGCATTCTGTTTACAATTCGTTACTTCAGCAGGTTATCATCCTCGAAGTAATCGATCTTCATGGATTTGCGCACATCGGCGAGGGTGGCGGCGGCGGTCTTTTCGGCCACGGCGCTGCCGGCTTTCAGGATCTCGACCACCTCGGGCAGGCGCTGCTCCCACTCTTTGCGGCGGTTGCGGATAGGCTCCAGCTCGGCCTGCATGACGCTGTTGAGGAATTTCTTGATCTTGACGTCGCCCAGGCCGCCGCGCTGGTAGTGAGCCTTGAGCTCGTCCAGGTTCTGGTACTCCGGCAGGAACTCTGCAAAGTGCTCCGGGCGGCTGAACGCGTCCAGATAGGTGAACACCGGGTTGCCCTCCACCTTGCCGGGGTCCTGCACCCGCAGATGGCCGGGGTCGGTGTACATGGACATGATCTTCTTCTTGATATCCTCCGGCTCGTCGGAGAGGTAGATGCAGTTGCCCAGGCTCTTGCTCATCTTGGCCTTGCCGTCAATACCGGGCAGGCGGAGGCAGGCAGCGTTCTGGGGCAGCAGGATCTCCGGCATGGTCAGGGTCTCGCCGTAGACGGCGTTGAACTTGTGCACGATCTCGCGGCACTGCTCCAGCATAGGCATCTGATCTTCACCGGCGGGGACTGTCGTCGCGCGGAATGCCGTGATATCAGCGGCCTGGCTGATGGGATAGGTAAAGAAACCAACGGGGATGCTGGTTTCAAAATTCTTCTGCTGGATCTCCGCCTTGACGGTGGGGTTGCGCTGCAGGCGGGACACCGTGACCAGATTCATGTAGTAGAAGCTCAGCTCGGTGAGTTCCGGCACCATGGACTGGATAAAGATGTGCGCCTTGGCAGGGTCGATGCCCACAGCCAGATAATCCAGTGCCACCTGCAGGATGTTCTGGCGCACTTTCTCCGGGTTATCAGCGTTATCGGTCAGGGCCTGTGCGTCCGCGATCATAATATAGATCTCGTCGAACTTGCCGGAATTTTGCAGACGGACACGCTCTTTCAGGGAGCCGACATAGTGGCCCACATGCAGGCGGCCGGTCGGGCGGTCGCCCGTCAAAATGATCTGTTTCATAGTATTCTCCATATTCTCCTTAACAAGAGATCTTTTGATATAAGTATATCCCCTGTCCATTTCGCTGTCAACCAAACTGAGGCCAAACAAAAGAAAAAGCGATGGAAAAATTTCCATCGCTTTGCTGGCGCCTCTTGCCTGACTCGAACAGGCGACACCCTGATTAACAGTCAGGTGCTCTAACCGACTGAGCTAAAGAGGCATCTATATAAAACGGCGCAGAGCCGTTTTACTACTAAAATGGTGACCCGTACCGGAATCGAACCGATGTTAAAGGCGTGAGAGGCCTCTGTCTTAACCGCTTGACCAACGGGCCATACGTCCATTTTGCATCGGGGGTTTCGCTCCCGACTCGATTATTTTAGCATAGGAGTCCGACTTTGTCAACAAGAAATTTCAAATTTTTCAAAATTGTTTTTGGATGCACCTGTTTTCCGCGCAGGAGCGGCCAAAAACACCAGAAAAATCCAGTCTCAGAGCCAGCGCCGCACCCGGCGCACCTGGCTTTTTGCCATGCCGAGGGCCAGCCCGATGTACACGCCCACCACGCTCTCCGCCTCGCCCAGCTCCATCTGCTGGCGCTGGGGCAGCTCCCGCAGCGGGCCGGTATACAGGCACTCCAGCCCGGGCAGGGTGGTGTAATCGCTGGGGTGCATCAGGGTGCTGTCCTTGGGCAGGTCCACCGCACCGCTCTTTTCCAGCACCTCGCTGACGAACTGGGAGCAGAAATAGTGCCGCCGGCGCTGCCACCGGATGTGCAGCCAGCAGAGCAGCAGCCCCAGCGAGTTGAACCGGTAGAGGTGGCCGTGGTTCATCATATGTTCCGCGCGGCGTCTGGCCCGGGCATAGGCTTCCTCCGAGACTTCCAGCGCATAGAGCGCGCAGGGGATATTCTCCCGCTGCAAAAACAAGCCCCGGTTGAGGTACTCCCTGCTGGGGCCCGCCGGGAACATGGTATAGCCGTTTTTGCGGGTGGAACTGTATAGGGTGCTCAGGTCCTCGTCAAACGCAAGGGAAACATGGGTATACTGTGCCCCGGTGAGGTGATACACCAGGTTGGACAGCAGCGTGCCCGAGCGGGTGAGGAAGATGTAAAGGGTTTTCATATGAGGTATGTTCTCCATATCGTGACACGCGTGCGTGCGTCTTTTCATCGTCCGCGGGCAGCAGACACTGCCCTGTGGTCTGTACAGTATACCATAAGCAAAGGAATTTTACCAGAGAAAAATATCGAAAATGCGGTGAAATCTTTTCCACCTCCGGTTCATCTTTCCTTTTTATGGTCTGGTTTGCCCGGTTCATGTGTCCCAGCTTGCCAAAATTTTATCAAAGTTGTGATTTTTAAGGGTTATCCTTATTTTTCGTTTGTCAAAGGGGCTTTGTTTTTTCCAAATTCACCGCAATCCCCTAAGATTCTTAATGAAATTTGTTATTTTCACAGAAAAGCCTGCCCTGTACTGGTTGATTTTGGGGGCGATTCATGTATAATGATAGACAGGAGAATACGCATCCGTATTTCTTCATCGGCTGCGCGGCCCCCTTTTGGCTGAGGGACGACCAGCGCGTTTAGAGGTTCGATGATTTGAAACGAAAGAAGAGGTATCAGTATCATGGCAAAGTTGGATCTGAGCAAGTATGGTATTACCGGCACGACGGACGTCGTGTACAACCCCTCCTACGAGCAGCTGTTCGAGGAAGAGACCAAGCCCGGCCTGGAAGGCTACGAAAAGGGCCAGGTCAGCGAGCTGGGTGCCGTCAACGTCATGACCGGCATCTACACCGGCCGCTCCCCCAAGGACAAGTTCATTGTGATGGACGACACCTCCAGGGATACCGTGTGGTGGACCTCCGACGAGTTCAAAAACGACAACAAGCCCGCCTCTCAGGAGGCTTGGGATGCCTGCAAGAAGCTGGCGCAGGAGCAGCTGTCCAACAAGCGTCTGTTTGTGATGGATGTGTTCTGCGGCGCCAACCACGACTCCCGCATGGCCATCCGCTTCATCATGGAGGTGGCATGGCAGGCCCACTTCGTCAAGAATATGTTCATCCAGCCCACTGCTGAGGAACTGGAGAACTTCGAGCCTGACTTCATCTCCTACAACGCCGCCAAGGCCAAGGTGGAGAACTATCAGGAGCTGGGCCTGAATTCCGAGACCGCCGCTATCTTCAACCTCACCTCCCGGGAGCAGGTCATCCTGAACACCTGGTACGGCGGCGAGATGAAGAAGGGCATGTTCTCCATGATGAACTACTACCTGCCCCTGAAGGGTATGGCCTCCATGCACTGCTCCGCCAACACTGATATGAACGGCGAGAACACCGCCCTGTTCTTCGGCCTGTCCGGCACCGGCAAGACCACCCTGTCCACCGACCCCAAACGCCTGCTCATTGGCGACGACGAGCACGGCTGGGATGACAACGGCGTATTCAACTTTGAGGGCGGCTGCTACGCCAAGGTCATCAACCTGGACAAGGACTCCGAGCCCGATATCTACAACGCCATCAAGCGCAACGCCCTGCTGGAGAACGTGACTGTGGACGAGAACGGCCACTGCGACTTCGCCGACGACTCCGTCACTGAGAACACCCGCGTTTCCTATCCCATCGACCACATCGAGAAGATCGTGCGACCCGTGTCCGCCGGACCCGACGCCAAGAATGTGATCTTCCTGTCCGCCGACGCCTTTGGCGTGCTGCCCCCTGTTTCCATCCTGACCCCGGAGCAGACCCAGTACTACTTCCTGTCCGGCTTCACCTCCAAGCTGGCCGGCACCGAGCGGGGCATCACCGAGCCCACTCCCACCTTCTCCGCCTGCTTCGGCCAGGCCTTCCTGGAGTTGCATCCCACCAAGTATGGCGAGGAGCTGGTAAAGAAGATGCAGAAGTCCGGTGCCAAGGCCTACTTGGTGAACACCGGCTGGAACGGCACCGGCAGGCGCATCTCCATCAAGGATACCCGCGGCATTATCGACGCCATTCTGGACGGCTCTATTCTGACTGCTCCCACCAAGACCATCCCCTACTTCAACTTTGAGGTGCCCACCGCTCTTCCCGGTGTGGACCCCGCCATCCTGGACCCCCGGGACACCTACCCGGACGCCGGCGAGTGGGATACCAAAGCCAAGGATCTGGCCTCTCGCTTTGTGAAGAACTTCTCCAAGTATGCCGCCAACGAGGCGGGCAAGGCCCTGGTAGCCGCCGGCCC
>ENA-UESP01000050-UESP01000050.1-human-gut-metagenome-genome-assembly--contig:-NODE-50-length-87517-cov-36.807514_pt1 | contig 87517 bp, 76 predicted proteins | sample MGYA00243003_ERZ508004 | MGnify/ENA primary metagenome ERZ508004 (study PRJEB26167, sample SAMN06115443) | human gut metagenome | host: Homo sapiens | place: China:Henan | collected 2015-07-29 | study...
AAGTCACTGCCGGCAGCTACATCGATGAAATCTTTACGTTGAGTAACTCCGAACTTGAAAAACGAATTCAATTGGCAACTGACGTTAATGACGGCATATTTTTGCGCTATCTCTATGAGCAAAAGAAAAACTATGCTTGTGACTTTAACGATTTAATCAACTTCACCGCCTACATTCTTAAACACTATCCCGACATTCTCCAAAAATGGCAGGACCGCATGCAGTACGTGATGGTTGATGAATTCCAAGATGTCAGCGCCAAACAATATTCCATCGCTCAAATGCTTTCAGGTAAACACCATAATCTTTTCATTGTCGGCGATCCTGATCAAACGATTTACACGTGGAGAAACGCTCACGTCAAGCTCTTTCTCGATTTCGATAAACAATATCCGGATGCCCAAACCATCGTTCTGCAAACAAATTACCGCTCAAGCCCGGAAATTTTAAAGGCTGCAGACACGCTAATTCAGAAAAATGTTATTCGCTATCCCAAGACATTGCAGGCCACTAAGCCAAATGGGCCTAAGCCTCTCTTTTTTCATGCACAAAGTGAAAAAGAAGAAGCCGATTGGATTTGCCAAGAAATAAAAAAGTTAATCAATGCCGGCAATCGATATGATCAAATTGCTGTTTTATATCGTTCTCATTTCTTGAGTCGGTCAATTGAAGAAAGCTTTGTTAAAAACAGCGTTCCTTACAAAATTTATAGCGGAATCGAATTCTATGCTCGAGCAGAAATTAAAGACTGTATCTCTTACTTGCGCATGCTAACGACTGCCGATGATATTGCCTTGCTGCGAACGATCAATACTCCAGCTAGAAAAATCGGCAAGAAAAAACTCGAATTTTTAAAGGCTGTGGCAGAGACAGAACATTGTTCTCTCTACGAGGCTTTAAAGAAGACTGTAGAGCAGGATTTATTCCGAACAACCGGCGCCAAACAATATATCTATGCCATTGAATCGGTAAAAAAAGACAGCCACACCTTATCGCTAGGTTCTGTTTTACAGAAAATTCTTGATATGAGTGGCTATGAAAACTATTTAAGACTTCAATCTGACCAAGAACGTTTGGATAACGTAGCTGAACTCAAACGAGCCATTGAAGAAGAAGGGCAGGATCCCGACGCGACACTTGAGGAGTTTCTAAATAAGGCCGCCCTACTTAGTAATTTAGATCAAAGGGAAATGCAAGAAGCCGTTAAAGTTATGACGATTCACTCCGCAAAAGGCGTGGAATTCCCTTACGTCTTTATTTGCGGACTCAATGAAGGTGTTTTCCCCTCTAGAAAAATTTCCACACCTGAGGAAATGGATGAAGAAAGACGAATTGCCTATGTTGCCATGACCCGTGCTATCAAAGGCCTGTATTTAAGCGACAGCGAGGGTTTTTCCAATGACAACGTTTTCAAACTTCCTTCTCGATTCATTTTTGATGCCGGGCGTGAAAATTTAACTTATGTCCGTGAATTGCCGGCGAGCTTTGAGGGACGGGTCAATCGAATAGCCAGCCCCAACATGATTCAACGGTTTCAAAATGGAGACCGTGTTGTGCACCCGGTATTCGGTTGTGGAACCATTATGGATGTGGATACCCAAACGCAGTCCTACAAAATTCAATTTGATCAGTTAAAAACGGAACGCAATATTCAATTCAAAGTGCCGCTAAAGCATTTCCAATGAAAAAGGCGGTTCGCCATTGAACCGCCCCACCGTAGTCGCATCTATTTTCTAGGTTCTGGTTTTGACCTTAAAACAATTTCTGTGATCTCCGAGGGATCCATGACGCGAAGCGCCATTCCGGTCCAAAGACCGGTTCCTGGAGAAACATAAAGTTGCGTTGTTTTATTGGCTTGATAGAGACCAGAGACAAAACCGTCGTTAAAGAAAGCAACAACCGGCTGCATCAGGGCATAAAGACCGCCATGCGTATGCCCGGAAAGCTGTAAATCCACGCCTTCCAAAGTCTTGGCACCCTTAGGTTGGTGAGCAAGCAAAATGGTCGCCGCATCCGGAGCTCCCTGCAGGGCTTTCTTCAAATCGGGGCCCGTAGCTCCGTAACGCACCGCCGAGCGGTCAGTGGTTCCAGCCAAAACCAATTGAGCGCTTCCACGGGTAATAACGTGGTGGCGATTTTCAAGCATCGTCACACCGCTGTCCTCGAAAAATCTCACCCATGCAGCCGCGCCATGATGCCACTCATGATTTCCCGTTACACCATAGACGCCATCTTTGGATTTAATCCTGCCGTAGGCCTGTACCTCTTGTGCCAAAGAAGCTTCAGTTCCCTCAATCATGTCGCCAACCAGAACCACTGCGTCAGCATCCAATTCGTTGGCAGTATCAATGACAGCCTCTAGCCACGGACGTTTTAAGAGTTGTCCGACATGCAAGTCGGCCATCTGCACAATTCGATAACCATCAAATTCAGGAGCGAGGCGATCCAGTGTAATTTCCACACGATGCACCGTCGGCACCGTCAGAGCATAGTGAGTACCAGATATGGCAGCTGCTACTGAAAAAATTAAAAGAAGCCAACGATTTTTTGCTTCTTTTAATGGCCAAGGCACATGAGAACCGGTTGCCTTATTGACAACGGTCACCAATACAAAAAGAAGGTCTTTGACCACTAACAATGGTACCAAGACCAGCAAAATGTTAAAAAGCGACTCCCAAACAATCAGCGTTGTCTCTGAAAGTTGGGGATTAAACATGTGCCCGCCGAAATAGTAGTAATAAGAAAATTTCTGACTGATGGCGAGGAAAAAAAACGTCAAGCCCAGCTTGACCTTCCAAGAAGCCTTAAATGGCAGCACATAACTTAGAAAAACATAAGCCACCAAAACCAATGAAATAATCATTAAAACATTAATCACGAAAAATCCTTCCGTATCATCGACTTCAGACGGCGTATTTTAGCCGCCTGAAGTCAAAAGTACCGAACTATTGCATAGACATGAACGACTCTCTTCCCAACCCCCGTTGCTGTTTAATGTCTCGATAGGGCGGCAGACCAAACTGTCGTTTGTATTCCCGATTAAATTGGCTTGGGCTTTCGTATCCCACTGCGTAGCAAGCCGTGGTGGCATCCATTTTCTGAGTCAACATCAGCCGCTTGGCTTCATGCAAACGCAGACTCTTATGAAATTGAAGCGGTGTCATGCAAGTGACTTCTTTGAAATGACGGTGAAAAGTTGAAACTCCCATATGCACGTTATCGGCCAATTCCGACACACTCAAAGGAGAGGCGTAATTTTCACGCAACCAAGCGATGGCCTTAGCAATCTGCGCGCTGGCTCCCTGCTTTGCATTAAATTCTCGAAGACTCGTACCCAGCGGACTTTGCAGAACGCGGAAATAAATTTCCCGAATAATCATTGGAGCCAACACCTTGGCTTCAACCGGTTTATCCAATAGCCGCATCAGGCGCAGCACAGCTTCCCACACATCATCGTCCACCTGCCCCACGCAAAGCGCTTCATTGACCGGCTTTTCTGGTAAACCGTGAATTTCTTCCAATTGCATAATAAGATCTGACAACACCGAACGATCAATCTCCACTGCAAGAGACAAAAACGGATGTTCGTGAGTGGCACCAATTGTGCAAAACGTTGCCGGGACATCAACCCCTACCACTAAGCAGTGATTTTTTCCATAAACGTATTCTTTATCACCAATAACGGAACGCTTTTGTCCATCAATGATAAAGGCCAAACTCGTTGAATAAATACTGGCCCCTTCACAGTTACCCTGCTCACGTCTGGACAAACTTAAGCCAGGAATAATCGTGGGAAAGGTTCCCAGTTCCGGCGTATGCTCAAGCGTGATGGCTCTGAGCTCTTCGTTCATTTTCTCTAATCTTTCACTTTGCATAATGACACCTCACTAGTGTCTATTATTGGCAAAAATCGTTTTCTCAAACAAGACAAAATTGATCACGTTTTTGCCTAATCCTCTCAAATTACATATTTTTACTTTATTTCACAATGAATTATTGACCAAAACCCTCATTGACCAATTCATTTCTAAAAAAACTCTTTTTCAGTTTTAGGCAAAAATTCGCCCTTTTTGTAGAGGTTCAGTCAAGTCCTAATTTTTAGACTTAACGCATAACCCTCCAAACAAGGAGAATACGAATGAAAAGAAGGACTTTATTGATGAGCAGTTCCATTATTCCCGCGGCTTTTGCCGCCGACGCCCTCGCAACACCGAGTGCACAAGATAGTCAATTGTCTAAGATGGATCCAGATTTCTCAGCGATTGAAGACTACTTTCTTAAAAAAGAAATGCCGAAAGCCGGCGAAATGTCGGTTAAAAATCGCACCATGATCACTTTGGCTGCGCTGACAACCATCAGCGGCGTAACCCGTCTTCATCAGGCTACGGCGGATGCGCTCAAAGCCGGTATGTCTGTGGTAGAAATCAAAGAAACGCTTTATCAGTGCGCCCCCTACATCGGTATTACTCGGGTTGAAAGTGCTCTCGTGGAAGTCAATGACGCATTGCAAAAGCTGGGACAAAATCCAATCCCAACTTCGCAAAGCACGGTCAATGAAACTACGCGCTTTGAAAAGGGACTCGCAGTGCAAAAGGGCATTTTTGGTAACGCCATTGACAAAATGCATGCGTCAACACCCGAAAATCAAGCCTATATCAGCAAACAGGCATTGACCGCCTACTGCTTCGGTGATTTCTACACACGCACAGGTCTTGACTTGAAAGCCCGCGAACTGATCACTTTCACCGCCATTATGTGTTTGGGCGGTTGTGAGCCACAGTTAAAAGCACACACGGCCGCCAACCTTTCTGTCGGCAACTCCAAACAGGATCTGATTGATACCATTATGGTCGCCATGCCGTATATCGGTTTTCCAAGAACGCTAAACGCATTGGCTGTTGTTAACGAAATCGCCAAATAGTTTTCTTTTCGAGCTAGCGCCGGTACTCTGTGCCGGCGTTTGTGCAAATCTTTGTGTCATTTCTCAAATATTTGAAAATTTCATCTCAATTGAAATGGTTTATCCATTTGATTCCATTGAATAAATTTCAGTTGACCAGGTATTCCTTAAAAATTTTTTAACAAGTTGAGAGAAGTATTTCCTAGTAACTTGAGATACTGAAAAGCAGAAGAAATGAGGAAAATGAATCATGCCATTTCAGTTCAAAAGCGAAGAAGTCCATTGCATTATGAAAGCGTGCGAGAACCACACTTTTAGCGGTCCGAAGCCTGCTTGTTTAGCAAACTTAACTCAACGGTTGACTCTTTCGGCGAAAGAATTCCGAGACCTTGTCCGTTATCTCAAGAGCGTTGCGATGGCTGGTATTCACAATGGCACTGTTGGTTGCGGTTTGGCCTACCGCCAATACTTGATGAGTTCCTACAACGCCATGCGAGCGTTGGATATCTGCAATACGGTCAAAATGGCAAGCCTTCCTAGTCGCTAACTTTGTTATACTGCCAGGCAGCGGACGACCGCTCTTTGCACCATTGGGGACGGCCCCGGCTAAAGGAATGACTTATGGCCTGGCTGTCTTTATTTTTCGCCGGTTTAACTGAAATCGGCTGGGCAATCGCCCTTAAATACTCCCACGGTTTCACACGTCTCATCCCTTCAATCCTTGCGATTGGCGTGATGATTTTGAGTTTTTTCCTTCTTGCCCATTCCCTCAAATCGATCCCCATTGGTACGGCCTATGCGGTTTGGACCGGTATCGGTATTATGGGTACCGTCATCTTGGGAATTCTTTTATTTAACGAACCGGTGAGTTTTTGCCGGATTCTGTTCTTATCCATGATTCTGATCGGCATTGTCGGTCTTAAAGTCACTCAATAAGGAGCATATCCATGTTTCCCAACATGCGTCGCCACCTACAGCAAATCTCTCAGGAACGATCAATTGATATTTTGAGAAAAACCACCAATGCAGTGTTGGCTATTTTTGACAACATCACGGGCTATACGTACGCGGTACCTGTCAGTCCGGTCTACGACGAAGGGCACCTCTACATCCACAGTGCTCCGATGGGCCATAAAATTGCGGCTCTTAAAGCCAATCCCAAAGTATCGTTATGCGTCATTGAAAAAGATGAAATTCATCCTGAAACGCTCACAAGTTACTTTCGAAGCGTTATTGTTTTCGGCACCGCACGATTCGTTACCGATCCTAAGGAAAAACTCGCCGTTTTAGAAAAACTCGTCGATAAGTTTGCTCCGGATTATCGAAAAGAGGGAGAAGCCGAAGCCCATCAAAAACTTGCCTACGTTGCCATCATTGATATTGCCATCGAACACATAACTGGCAAAGAGGCTATTGAACTCGTAGAACATTAACTCAAAAGGTAAAAGGCCGAGAAAGGAATCTCCCCTCTCGGCCTCTTTCATTAAGCGACGTTTTCTTTAGAGCACTTTCGACAAGAATGCTTTCGTACGATTGTGCTGTGGATTACTGAAGATCTGCTCTGGCGTTCCTTCTTCCACAACGCTGCCGCCATCCATGAAGATCACACGGTCACCCACTTCACGGGCAAAACCCATTTCGTGCGTAACGACCACCATGGTCATACCTTCTTTGGCCAACTGCTTCATCACATCAAGCACTTCTTTGACCATTTCCGGGTCCAAAGCAGAGGTCGGTTCATCGAACAGTAAAGCCTTCGGACGCATCGCCAATGCGCGGGCAATAGCCACACGTTGTTTCTGACCGCCGGAGAGCTGAGAGGGGTATTGATCAGCCTTATTGCGCAAGCCCACCTTATCCAAAAGGCGGAACGCGATTTCTTCGGCTTTCTCTTTACTCATCTTACGAACCTGAATCGGAGCGAGTGTCAGATTTTGCAGCACCGTCATATTTTCAAACAAATTGAAGTGCTGGAACACCATTCCGACTTCCGCGCGGATGTGGTCAATATTGGTTTTATCATCGACTTCTTCACCGGCGATAAAAATCTTGCCTGCAGTCGGCTGCTCCAAATGCGTGATGCTACGCAAAAGCGTACTCTTACCAGAACCCGACGGACCGATGATCACCACCACTTCGCGCTCTTTGATCTCCATGTTCACACAAGGCAGAACGACATGATCGCCGAAGGCCTTTTTTAAGTCTTTAATTACGATCATTTGACTTAAACCTCTTTTCCAAATAAGCGACCAAACGGGTAATCGGCATGGTCATCAGTAAGTAAATCAATGCAACGGCAGTCCAAATTTCCATGGCACCGTACGTGCTGGCAATCACCAACTGACCTTGACGAGTCAATTCTTCGAAACCAATCACGGACACCAAAGAAGAGTCCTTCAACATGGCGATAAATTCATTGCCAAGCGGCGGGATGATTCGCTTAAACGCTTGGGGAATGATGATAAAGCGCATCGTCTGAGACCAATTCAAGCCCAAAGAACGACCGGCTTCCATCTGACCCTTATCAATCGACTGAATACCGGCACGGAAGATTTCGGCAATGTAAGCGCTGCTGTTGATACTGCAAGCCACAATGGCAGCAATGAAGGGATCAATACGCGTCCCGATCAAAAGCGGCAATGCAAAGTAGATCATAAAGATCTGAACCAAGAGTGGCGTGCCGCGCAAAAAGTCCACATAGACTTTTGCAGGAACTCTGAAAAAGGCTACACGGGAAATCTGGGCGATACCGATAAAAAGACCGAAGAATAACCCCAGGCCCACGCTGATCGCCGTAATCTGAACCGTGACGCACGCCCCTTGGAATAGCAAGGGAAGCGAGTCAATGATAAGTTGAAAGTCAAACATTTTTTATTGTGTATTCTCTATGAATTAATGAGCGCCAAACCACTTGGTGTAGATCTTGTCATAGACACCGTTGGCGCGAATGCGCTTAAGACCTTCGTTGAGTTTTTCAATGAGGGCCTTGTTGCCTTTTTTAACAGCCATGCCGTAATGCTCTGCATCGAAGACCTGAGGCACAGTCGTGACTGTCTCATCACCGCGGCGGACCAAGTAATAGTCCACCACCGGCTTATCGTTAATCACAGCCGTACAGCCCTTTGTCTTTAATTCCATAAAGGCTTCCGTGATGCTGTTAAATTCGGTCACCTTGGCGTTTTTCACGCGCTTGGCCATCATGGCTCCTGTCGTACCGATCTGTGCACACAAACGTTGGCCTTCAAGGCTTTCAAAATTTGTGTACTTTTTGGCATCTTCCTTGCGCACCATGATCACAAGGCCGGACTGATAGTAGGGATCGGTGAAATCCACCCTCTTTTGGCGCTCCGGCGTAATCGTCATGGCGGCAACCGTCACATCGATGATTCCGGTTTGAAGCGACGGAATCAAGGCATCGAAACCCATGTTGTGCACACGCACTTCATCGCCCATTTCCTTGGCAACCGCTTCAATAATTTCCATGTCAAAACCAGTCAATTGCTTTGTTTGTTCATCCATGAATTCAAACGGTGCAAACGTTGCTTCAGTTCCAACACTGATTGTTGCCGCTTGAGCGCTTGTAGCTAAAGCAGCTCCGACAGCCAACGAGAGTAAAAATTTCTTCATCATTTTCTAATCCTTTCTACCATCCGGCAGGCTCTCACCCATCTTTATTTTTGGGCGCCAAACCACTTGGTATAGATCTTATCGTACTCGCCACTGGCCTTGATCTTTTCAAGACCGGCGTTTAACCAATCGGCAAGCTTCTGGTTGTTCTTTGCCACTGCGATACCATAATCTTCAGCCGACAAGGTTTCAGGCAAACGGTACACACCTTTAGTGCCGCGACGAGCCATATAGTAATCCATAACAGGCTTGTCATGCACAACGGCATCACATCCGCCCGATTGCAATTCCATGAAAGTTTCCGGAGCGTTGTTGAATTCCTTCACATTCTTGCCGGAGAATTTGCGAGCAGTGATTGCACCGGTTGTACCGATTTGAGCACACAGGGTCTTGCCCTTAACACTATCAATCGTGGTGTACTTACCTTTATCGGCTTCTCGAACCATCACCGCCAAACCCGATTGATAATAGGGCGTTGAGAAAAGAACACGACGCTTACGTTGATCGGTAATGGTGATGCCGGACATGGCGATATCAATGGCTCCTGTTTGAAGAGAGGGAATAAGACCATCAAAGGGAACGTTGTGTAATTTCACCTCTGCGCCCTGAGCTTTGGCAATCGCCACAATCAATTCCATTTCAAAGCCGGCCGGCTGATTGTTTTCGTCCACGTATTCAAACGGAGCAAAAGCCATGTTTGAGCCCACGTTGTAAACTTCGGCAGCCTGTGCCTGAGCCATCACACCGGCAGCAGCCAAAATAGCCGCCATCGCAGTCATTTTTGCTTTAAAGGTCATTTTCTATCTCCTATGAGCATTTACCGGTGATTCGGTCTTACCGTTTTTGTCGCGCGCCGTCACCGTCAGTCCGTTTATTCGGTACAAAAAGAGCCACCGCTCAAGTTGTGAGGAGACAGTTTATTGATTCAATCTATTTAAACAAACCCCTTCAATTAATTCTGCCTTTTATCAATAGTCGAAAACACTCAACAAAAAGCCGACAATAAACATGATTAAAACAACATTCTTCGGCAATACCTTGAAAAAATCAGCATTCATTTTCAATTGCGATTCAAGAGCAAGGATATCGCTAAAGAAACTTGTTTCCCGTTTTTGAGAGTTATCGCTTCCAATTACTTAATTTTCCTTAAAAAATTATCGGATATTTTCTTTAAAAGAACCTTGTATAGCTTAAATATCCTTTAAATATCAGATAGTTAGTTAAATTTCAATTTTTTATCACCTACATTTTTTTGCTTTATTTTTGTCGACTAATTTTTTCTTTGAGTTAGCTCAAAGTTTCTGTTTTTCTGAAAAAAGGAACCTAGGTCAAACGAACTATGCACAGTCAAAGGAATCCGATTAGACTCTACTGTTCATTACTACAAATAAATAGCATCCCTCAATGTCAAGGAGTTTTTCCATGGCTACAAAAAGAGTTTTGGCAATTCATGATCTTTGTTCATTCGGTCGCTGCTCACTGACAGCGGCCATCCCGGTGATTTCTGCAATGGGCGCTCAAGTTTGTCCGTTTCCCACTGCCATTTTCAGCAATAACTTTACTTATGGCGACTTCACCTTCTCCGATTTCAGCTCAAAAATGAGCACTTTTATGGACAAGTGGCAAAAACTCGGCCTTACCTATGACTGTATTTACAGCGGTTTTTTAGCCGATGTTGGTCAAATTGAAATCGTCAAAGAAGCAATCACCCGCTTCGCCCGTTTAAATTCAAAAAACGTTCTTGTCGTTGTGGATCCTGCAATGGGCGATGATGGCGCTCTTTACCCAACATTAAATTCTGAATTTGTCACGCACATGCGCGCTTTGACAAAAGAAGCCGATGTCATCACCCCCAATTACACGGAAGCCTGTTTATTGCTTGATCAACCCTACAATTCGACGGCTCCCGACCATGACACCTTGCAAAACATTTGTCGCACGCTTGCCAGTGGTCATCAAAAACAAAAAGTTGTCATCACCAGTGTTCCGGCTGAAGAAGGACAAATTAAGGTGGCGTGCTACGACGCAGAGACTGGCGCTTATCACGACTTCAGTACGCCGCGCATTCCTTTTGCGACCTGCGGAACAGGCGATTTATTCACAAGTGTTTTAACCGGAGCCATGCTTCAAGGGAAATCCTTAAACGAAGCCGTGTTACTCGCCATGAAGTTTGTGAGTCTTGCAATTGACTACACCTACAAGTCCGGCAGCGACTATCGGGAAGGCGTTCAGGTTGAACCCTGCTTGAAGCAATTGTTTGACTAAATTGGTTGGTCTTTTTAACCGTTGAAATAAATCCATTCGATCAAGCGATCAATGGGAGCATCCGTCTTGGTGGCATTTTTCCCCTGGACAACGGCGTAAAGCGCGTATCGCTTACCGCTTCTTGCCTGCACCATGCCACCGGCGGATTTCACATTATTAAGTAACCCCGTTTTGATGTAGGCATGGCCAGGAGCCACCTGACGCTTAGACATCGTGCCATCCGTTGCCGATATGGGAAATGATGAAATCCACTCCGGCATTCTGGCGCTCCTCCAACCATAGGCAATCAGTTTAGTCATCGCATGCGCCGTTACCCGACTTTTGCGAGATAGTCCCGATCCATTATCCAAAGTGATTTCACCTGGCGTCGTTTTAACGGCCAAAGTTAACCACTGCTCAACGATTTTTCGTGCATGAGAATAGCTCGCCGGCACTTGCGGACTGTCCTTAGCCGCCATTGTCAGCAAAAGATGTTTAGCAAAAACGTTATTGCTGAATTTATTGGTAAGTTTTATAAGCGTTCCTAAATCGTCCGACCAGGCATCAAATAAGAGCTGCGCCGCTTCAGGAACACCCCCTTCAATAACCTTTCCATCCCAAGCTAATCCGACTTGACGAGAGATGGTCTTCATATAAATCTGCCAATACGAATTGGCATCCGGTACGAGATAAGCCAGGATTTTTTCATCACACCCCGCGGGCAAAGCCCCTTCAAACTGGGGAGACCATGGATTTTCTATATCCAATTCCAAAGCCTGACGCCATTGCACACAGGCTTTGCGTCGAGCTAACGGAACCGATACCGGAACTTCAAGTCCATCCACTTGAGGCGAGACGGTAACAAGTGCTCGCCTTTGCTCTTTTTGAGGCGTCAGGGTCAGCGCAATAGAACGGTAGTTTAAAAGCGCCGCATCCGCCGGCGCGGTATAAGGGCGATCCCAATCCTCTTCAAATTCAGGATCTTGCTTATCTTTTTCAAAGTACGAGCGATCAATAACAACGTCTCCTGCGATATGGTTAATCCCCATGGACTTTAGACGCGATAGGTCTCTCCACAAATTTTCAACCACATATTTAGGATCGCCCCCTCCCTTAATAAAAAGGGTTCCGATTAAAACGCCGTCTGAAATTTCCCCTGTGTAATAAAACGAGGTTTTCCAACGCCAATCCGGCCCCAAAAATTCCAAAGCCGCCAACGTTGTTACCATTTTTTCAGTTGAGGCGGGAATAACCTTAACTCGATCTCGCCAATTTAAAGAAAGCCGCCCCCCGTCCAAAGCTACCACGCTGGCAGCCATCTGATTCTTCTCTAGATTCTCAGACCGTAAAGCATCTGAAACTGTAGGTGGCAAAAAATTTTGCGCCCAAGCCATTTCCATTACAAAACAACAAGTTAACAATGAAATAAAGCTTGAGAAAGTAAAATTTTTCATCTTTTTTAGCCTATCCCCTTGAAATAGAAAAAAGCATCCCCATATGAAGCATTAGTTTCAAGGGGGAAATGGTTCGGTTGCGCATATTGTCCCGCAATCGAAAAGAAATTTCCCAAAAATTGACCCAGAATGGGTCTTTTTAGAATCGATTTTTGAATTTAATAGTTAGGAGACATTCCAAATGCAAATTCGTCCTCTGCACGACCGTGTGATCGTCAAGCGCCTGGAAAGTGAACGTACGACCGCTGCCGGTATCGTTATTCCGGATAGCGCTGGTGAAAAGCCCGACCAAGGTGAAGTCTTGGCTGTTGGCCCCGGCAAGCGTGACGACGCCGGCAAGATCATCCCGATGGATGTGAAAGTGGGCGACCGCGTGCTCTTTGGTAAGTACGCCGGCCAAACCGTTAAGGTTGAAGGTGAAGAATTGCTCGTGATGCGTGAAGAAGACATCATGGGCGTGTTGGAATAATTTTCCGCCGGTACTGATTTATTAGTTGGAGTATTAACCCATGACTGCTAAACAAGTTCTTTTTGGTGATGACGCCCGCGTGCGCATGGTTCGCGGCATCAACATTTTGGCTAACGCCGTTAAAGTGACGTTGGGTCCGAAGGGTCGTAATGTTGTGTTGGATCGCAACTTCGGTAGCCCCTTGGTCACCAAGGACGGTGTGACAGTTGCCCGCGAAATCGAACTCAAGGATAAGTTCGAAAACATGGGCGCTCAAATGGTTCGTGAAGTGGCCTCTAAGACCAACGACAATGCCGGTGACGGTACAACGACCGCTACGGTTTTGGCTCAAGCCATCGTTGTTGAAGGTATGAAGTTTGTGGCCGCCGGCATGAATCCGATGGATTTGAAGCGCGGTATCGACAAGGCTGTTGAATGCGCCATTGCTGAATTGAAGAAGATCAGCAAGCCCGTGACCACCACGAAGGAAATCGCTCAAGTCGGTTCTATTTCTGCCAACAGCGACCAAGAAATCGGTGAAATCATCGCTGAAGCCATGGAAAAGGTCGGCAAGGAAGGCGTGATCACGGTTGAAGACGGCAAGTCCTTGAAGAACGAATTGGATGTGGTCGAAGGTATGCAATTTGACCGCGGCTACCTCTCCCCGTACTTCATCACGAATCCGGACAAGCAAGTGGCTGTCCTTGAAAACCCGTACATCTTGTTGCACGACCAAAAGATCAGCAACATCCGTGATTTGCTCCCGATTCTTGAACAAGTGGCCAAGGCCGGTCGTCCGCTCTTGATCATTTGCGAAGACTTGGAAGGCGAAGCCCTCGCTACGCTCGTTGTGAACAGCTTGCGCGGCATCTTGAAGGTCTGCGCTGTTAAGGCTCCGGGCTTCGGTGATCGCCGTAAGGCTACCTTGGAAGATATTGCCATCTTGACGGGCGGCAGGCTTGTCACTAAGGATATCGGTTTGTCTCTCGACAAGGCTACGCTTGAACACCTGGGCCAAGCCAAGCGCGTTGAAGTCAACAAGGAAAACACCACGATCATCAACGGCGCCGGTAACCCCGAAATGATCGAAGCACGTGTCAAGAACATCCGCACGCAAATCGAAAGCGTAACGAGCGACTATGACCGTGAAAAGCTTCAAGAACGTGTGGCCAAGTTGGCCGGTGGCGTTGCCTTGATCAAGGTCGGTGCTGCCACCGAAGTTGAAATGAAGGAAAAGAAGGCTCGTGTTGATGACGCCTTGCATGCTACCCGCGCTGCCGTTGAAGAAGGTGTGGTGCCGGGAGGCGGTGTTGCTCTCGTTCGTGCCCAAAAGGCTGTTGCTCAATTGAAGGGTGACAACGAAGAACAAACGGCCGGCATCAAGATCGTCTTGCGCGCCATGGAAGAACCGATGCGCCAAATCGTCGGTAACGCCGGTCTCGAACCGAGCGTGGTCGTGAACGCTGTGGCCAATGGTGAAGGCAATTACGGCTTTAACGCTCAGACGAGCGAATACGGCGACATGGTTGCCATGGGTGTCTTGGATCCGACCAAGGTAACCCGTACGGCCTTGCAAAATGCCGCTTCTGTTGCCAGCTTGATCCTCACCACCGACTGCATGATCGGTGACATCCCTGAAGACAAGCAACCTGTGGCCCCGGCCATGGGCGGTATGGACGGCATGCCGATGATGTAATCGGTATCAACCGAATGATCTGATACCTGGCCCGAGAAGGATTACTCTTTCCCGGGCCATTTCTTGCATAGACAATGGCTGACCGTTATAACGTTCCGAACCTTGCGGCCGGAGAAATTCACCGGGCGGAAGAAACGATTCACCGCTCACGTTTCATCGTGACAATGGCTCGAGTGAGTTCTCCAGAAGAAGCTAAGGCATTTATCGACTCTATCCGAGCCGAGCACGACCAGGCAACTCACAATTGTTGGGCGTACGTGGCAGGCGAACCTGGCAGTACGGCTCAAATCGGTGCCAGTGACGACGGAGAACCGAAAGGTACGGCAGGTCGCCCAATGCTTACCGTCTTGCTTCATTGCGGGGTGGGAGAGATCGCTGCGGTTGTCACCCGCTATTTCGGCGGCATTTTGCTGGGAACAGGCGGTTTGGTTCGTGCCTATCAGGGATTGGTTAAGTTAGGATTGGAAACTCTCCCAGTAACCGAACGCGTTCCATCCGATCTTTTGAAATTCACACTGGAACATCCTTTTGTCAATATTGCTCTTCGAGAATTTGAAAACCATCAGGCAAGAATTCTCGAAAAAGACTTCGCAATGGATGCCACCTTCACGGTTTCAGTTCCACAGTCACAAGCAGAAAACCTGATTAACACCCTCACTGAAAAAACATCAGGTGGTTTGCTTATTGAAAAAATACAGGGATAACCCGTACAATACTCGACGTGCGTCAAATTTTGGCGCTCTCTTTACAACTCTTGTGGGCTTCAGATCTCTGCCTAACAGTTTTCGAGATCGAGGTACCCGCCCTTACAGAAAGGACGGATATGAAAAAACCTATTTATAAAGTTCTGTACTTCCAGGTGATCTGCGCGATCATCATCGGTGTTCTTCTCGGCTATTTTTACCCGGACCTCGGTGCTTCCATGAAGCCGCTCGGAGACGGCTTCATCAAATTAATCAAAATGATTATCGCCCCGGTGATCTTCTGTACGGTTGTGACCGGTATTGCCGGCATGGAAGACATGAAAAAAGTGGGCAAAACGGGCGGCTTGGCCATTTTGTACTTTGAGGTCGTCAGTACCATTGCCTTGGTGGTCGGTCTTATCCTGGTTAACACCCTGGGGCCTGGCCGCGGCATGCACATTGATCCGGCTACGCTTGATGCCGGTTCTGTTGCCGTTTACACCTCGGGCGACAAAATGGAGTCAACGGCGCAATTCCTGATGAACATCATCCCGAACACGGTGGTGAGCGCCTTTGCTGAAGGCAACATTTTGCAAGTACTCTTTTTCTCCATCCTTTTCGGGATCGCTTTACACCAATTCGGTGGCCGCGGCACCTTGGTCTTTGACGTGATTGAAAAGAGCTCGCAAATCCTTTTCCAAATCGTCAACATGATCATGAAGGTTGCCCCGATCGGTGCGTTTGGGGCCATGGCCTTTACGATCGGCAAATACGGTGTCCAATCGCTTCTGCCTTTGGCCGAACTGATGGGTACGTTCTATCTCACCTGCCTGCTCTTTATCTTCGTTGTGTTGGGTGCCATTTGCCGCTACGCAGGCTTTTCCGTATGGAAATACATCTGCTACATCAAGGAAGAGCTTCTCATCGTGTTGGGCACTTCTTCTTCTGAATCCGCGCTGCCCAAGATCATGGATAAGCTTGAAAAAGCCGGTGTGAGCAAATCGGTCGTAGGTCTTGTTGTTCCGACCGGTTACTCCTTTAACTTGGACGGCACCGCGATTTACCTCACAATGGCAGCCGTTTTCATTGCTCAGGCTTGTGACGTAGATATGACACTTACCCAAGAACTTACCCTCTTGGCCGTGCTGCTTTTAACCAGTAAAGGCGCTGCCGGTGTCACGGGTTCTGGCTTCATTGTTCTGGCCGCTACCCTTTCAGCCGTGGGTCATGTCCCGGTGGCAGGTCTTGCCTTAATTCTCGGTATTGACCGCTTCATGTCCGAAGCTCGCGCCTTGACCAATATTATTGGTAACGGTATTGCTACGATTGTGGTTGGCAAATGGTGTAAGGAACTCGATGAAGAAAAACTGCACAGTGTTTTAGGGAAATCCGATGCCAAAATCCCTGAAATGCCCGAACTACCTGAGCCTAAGGTTTTCCGGGATACGCAGGAACTAAAATACATTCCTATTGACGATTACACAAACCGTTAATATAAGAAAAAGCCCTCTATTTAAGAAACAATAGGGGGCAATTTTTTGCCCCCACCACACAAAAATTCGGAAAAAAAATGAAAACACGATAAAAAGAATAAGAACCCTGTACGTCTTAGAGATCAGTCCTGACTTCAGTTAAGTTGACATAAAGTGGCCTTAACTTATATTAGAAAACTTCTTAGATTAGATGTCGTAAATACTACCGAATTCTCGTAGGCTCTAATTTAAAAGGCTCTTGCGCTGCTCCCCAAACATCTGACCAGTCACCAGTTAAGGCTCCTTTGGCATAATCAACCACTCTATTTTCAAAGAAATTTGTATGAGTAACCCCAAGCATGGCATCCACCCACGGCAATGGATTTTTAGTCTCTTTGAAGATAGCTTTCATCCCCATAGCAGTTAATCGACGATCAGCGATAAATCGAATATAACGTTTGACTTCTTCTTTGGTCAGTTTTTGCATTTCACTGACTCCAAATGCCAAATCAATAAAACGATCCTCAAGCTCAACCATTGTCTCCGCTATGGTATAAATCGTCCGTTTTAGTTCATCATTCCACATCCAAGGATTCTGCGAGATGTACTCTCTAAACAGTCGAATCATTGATTCGGTGTGCAGAGTCTCATCATTAATGGACCACGCGATGATTTGTCCCATTCCTCGCATCGTGCCGTTTCTTGTGAAGTTAAGAAGCATGACAAAGCTTGAGAAAAGCTGCATACCCTCGGTGAAAGCAGAAAAAGCGGCCATTTTTGCGGCCATATTCTCATTGTCATTTAACCGGATACCGTGAAAGTAATCATGCTTGGCAGCCATCTCTTCGTATTGCAAAAACTCGTTGTAAATCGTCTCTGGCATGCCGAGCGTCTCAATCAAGTGCGAGTAAGCGGCAATATGGACGGCCTCTCGAGCGGCAAAACTTGAAAGCATCATCCGTACTTCTGGCTGTGGAAAGGCCGGCAGGTAGGTATAAACGTAGGCGGAACTGACGTCTATATCTCCCTGGGTGAAAAAGCGGAAAACTTTCGTTAAAAAGTCTTTTTCGTTGTCTGTCAGTCTTGTTTTCCAATCCTTGACATCTTCCACCATAGGCACTTCGGTCCAAAGCCAATGCATTTGTTCGCTTTGCATGAAAGCTTCATAAGCCCACGGATAAGCAAAAGGCTTGTAGTAATCACGCGTTTGCGTCAAAAGTGTTCTTTTTTCTGACATGTTTATCCCTCACAAGCCAAACAAGCACTATCAGTGAGCACTTCCTGCATATTGATCTCATCCTCTATACGTCTGCGCTCCAAAGCTAAGCCAATACGGTCGGCTTTTCTGAGTTTGTCACTTCGACAGTAGTACAAAGATTTCAAGCCTTTTTTCCAGGCCAGGAAATGGCATGCGTGCAAATAAGCCACCGAAACGTCAGCCGGGAAAAAGAGATTCACCGACTGCCCCTGATCAATAAACGCCTGTCTGTCGGCCGCAAGCTCAATGATCCAACGCTGATCAAGTTCTTGCGCGGTCTTAAAAACATCTCTTATCGCCTTAGGGATTGCGTCAATATGTTGAACACTTCCATCATGGGCGATGATATCCGTCCACACTTCATCCGTGTTTAAACCCAGTTGACCTAACGCTTTGACAAGATAGCGATTTTTGACAATGTGAGCGCCGGATATCGTATCTTGCCTATAAACATTGGCTCGACGCGGTTCGATAGAGGGAGAGGTGTTGCCCACTATGAGGCTTGATGAGGCGTTGGGCGCCACCGCCATCCAATGCGAAAATCGCCTCTGAACTCCACTCGCCTTAGCATCCGGACACGGTCCTCGTTTTTCAACCAGCACACGATCTGCCCGAGCGCAAGCCTCACGAATATGACTAAAAATTCGACGATTAACCGATTTTGCTAGAGCTGAATCAAAAGGAATATCACGTCGTTGGAAATAGGCATGCAGACCTAACGCGCCCAGACCAATGGAACGCTCCCTTTCGGCCGAGCGCTTTGCTCGAGCGATGCTTGCGGGCGCATGATCAATGAAGTATTGCAGAACATTGTCCAAAAACTCCATGACATCTTGAACAAAGAGAGGATCTTCTTTCCAATCATCAAAATATTCAAGATTTAGAGAACTTAGACAACAAACAGCGGTTCGATCCGCATTGGTAGGAAGAAAGATTTCCGTACATAAATTCGAGCCATTAATTCTCAAACCTTGTTTTTTTAACCATTCAGGCAGCGCTTTATTGGCGGTATCTATAAAAACCAAATAGGGCTCCCCTGTTTGCATTCTCAGTTCCAAAATACGTTGCCAAATATCTCTGACGCTGGCGATTTCGACAACCTTACCTGAATGTGGATCTATCAAAGGCCAAGAGTCATCGGCTTCACTGTCGAGCATACTGGCTTCAACTTTTTTCATAAATGCATCGGTGATATTGATTCCATGGTGCAAATTAAGAGTGCGCATGTTTTGGTCACCGGTTGGTTTGCGCATCTCAATGAACTGAATAATGTCAGGGTGATCAACAGACAAAAAAGCTGAATAGGAACCTCTACGCGTTGTTCCTTGCCGATAAGCCAGGCATGCCGCGTCATAAACCTTCAGATGCGGCATGATACCCACGCTTTTTTCGTCAGCGCTTCGAATTCCAAGATGAATCCCCACACCGCCTCCCAACATTGAAAGCCAATTCACCTCAGAAAGAGTGTTCACCAATCCTTCCGCACTATCTTCCATATAAGACAGAAAACAACTGACAGGGAGCCCTTTCTTGGTGCGCCCGAAAGACAACACTGGTGTTGAAAAACTCAACCAATGCTTGGATGCGTATTCATAAATTCTCTGCGCATGAGCTTCGTCGCTGCCGAAAGCTTCAGCCACAAAAGCCAAGCGCTCCTGAGGACTTTTTTCCTCTGCCCTCATGTAGCTTTCACGCAAACGAATTAAGCCCAATTCATCAAAAAGACTGTCTCGTGAATAATCGATTTTGACTGACATAACAGTACAAACAAAAAAATAGGTTTCAAAAAATGGATTCGTGCTACTTCACTGTGTTTTTGTTACACAAAAAGGTCTGAGTTGCAGGCTACTTGCCTTTTGGGATTGCCTTTCAGACCTTTGATGAGTTTACTGAGCGGAATTTTCTTAACCATATGGCCATTGAGAGGTACCGTACATGTTATAGACGTGACGATAACCGGTGCTGATCAAAATTCTAGCTGCACGTTCGGCACGCACACCTGAACGACAATGGACAAGTATTTTCTGATCAAAATCGGGAGCTACCGTCAATCGCGCACCTTTTTTAAGCTGTCCGAGCGGAATATTGACACTACCTTTAATGAAACCCTCTTTCAAACGCTCAATCGGTTCACGAACGTCGATGACAACAACACCATCAGCAATCATTTCTCGAGCCACCTCCGGCACTACTTTTTGGTAGGCTGGATCTTCGAAAGTCAAAGGCACAGCAGGTTGCGGATCAACTGGTTCCAAAGCCTGAGCTAAAGGGATCGTCAAAAATAAAGATGTTGCTAAAGCAACAAGTGCTTTTCGAGAAATCATTTTCTATCCTCTTTTAAATCTGATTGGAATTAACACTGGGACTGATGACTAGGCATTTTTCAAATTAGCCTGAACAACAAAGTGGTTTTACCAAAGGGTAACGCGACAATACAAAAACCATAATCTTTCTCCTAATTAACAACCTTTTAGGATTTTATCTTATTAGAACAACAATATTTTGTAATAAGAATAACTATCTATACTACTAATAGATTTTGAAATGCTTTTCTCTAAAGTTTTATAAATACACTCAACAATCGCCTCAGCGCTCATGCCTGCTACGCAATAAACTGATTTCCTTGATCGTTCGAAACTATCGACAATCACTCATAAGAGAAGGAACAATCGGATAGGAGGTAGGCAGTTATTCTGTCTACCGTCCTTCCACACCACCCATCGTACGGTTCCGTAATGGGCGGTTATTAATAACTTCCTTGAGTTCGTTTCTCATAAACGTCCCCAAGACAGACCCATCCCTTTCGATAAAGAAAACCATTAGTCAGCTGGATAAAGCTTCGTTTGAAGAATGACTTTTTCACGGGACAGGCCAGAGCGTCGAATCGCTTGCCCAACTTCTTTCTCGTTTCCATAAAAAGAGGCTGTGTCAATTAACCTGTAACCGCATTGAAGCGCACAACAAACAGCATTAATACATTGCTCTCCTCTTAAACTCCATGTACCAAGGCCAATCCTCGGTAACTGAAAATCACTTGAAGTTTCTATTTGAGAGGTGGATGACACTTTTGAGCTCCTAGAAAAAAGGCCCCGTTTATACGATTCAGGGGCCTAGCGATCACTCTTTTATTTTTTTGAAATATCGGTACCGAAAAACTGTGTTGAAAGCTTGGATAGTTCCCCTGAAGCCCTTAAATCATTGAGAATTTTATTGAGTTCGGCTTGCAATTTTTCCGTTCCCTCTTTTTTCAGAGGAATACCGACAGAAGTTGTTTCATCAGCAATAGCGGCGATTTTTACAGCAGCCTGTGGATGGACTTTTTTGTAGTCGTAATAGACCACCTCGGCATTTAATGTTGCATCAATTCGACCGCTCAACAGCAATTCAAAGGTTTGGTTCAAATCGTCAACACCATCCACTTTTGCACCGTATTTTTCTGCAATTTCTGCATAGGTGCTCGAAATGGTATTCGCGGTCTGTTTACCTTTTAAATCTTGCATGGATTTAATTTCAGTATTTTGATCGGAAACGATAACGACCGTACGGTTATAGGCATAAGGTTCGGTAAAACGATAGGCTTTTTCTCGCTCAGGCGTCATGTCCACACCGTTAATCATGATGTCATAGCGACCGGCAGAAATACCTGCCAACAGTCCGTCCCATTTTCCTTCCACAAATTGCGGCTCAACTCCCAACCTTTGAGCAATTAAACGACCGACTTCAATGTCATAACCAGTGAGTTTGCCTGACTGATCATGAAAGGTCCATGGCGACCAAGTCCCTTCCGTCGCAATCACAATTTTTCCTTTGGTACGAATTTGATCCAAAAGATCTTGACCGGATTGAGTTGCCGACGTTTGCGCATCGACTGGTTCTTCTTTAGAACAGCCGCTTATTCCAAGCACAACAGATAACAAAGCGACGGGCAAAACCAATTGAAAAGTACGACGATTCAGCATTTTCATATCCTTTGAAATTATTCTTTAGCGCTTTCTTCTTCGGTCATTTGCAAAAACGCTTTTGTACGAGAATCCTTCGGATGCTCAAAAAATTCTTTGGCGCTTCCCGATTCCACCATAACGCCCCCATCCATAAACCAAACTTTATTGGATACGTTGCGAGCAAAACTCATCTCGTGCGTAACCACGAGCATTGTCATTCCTTCATCGGCCATTTCACGCATCAGAGTCAAAATACCCTGCGTTAATTCCGGATCGAGAGCTGAGGTCGGTTCATCGAAATAAATGATTTCTGGTTCAGCCGCTAAGGCTCTAGCAATGGCTACCCGCTGTTGCTGTCCACCGGACAATTCCGAAGGGTAATAGTCCTGTCTGTCTTCAAGACCCACTCGTTTTAATAGTGCTCGTCCTATATCCAATGCTTTCGCTTTCGAAACCCCTCGTCCGACAATGAGTCCTTCGGTTACGTTTTCCAATGCCGTTTTATTGAAAAACAGGTTGTAATTTTGAAAAACAAAAGCCGTCTTTTTGCGAATAGCCAAAATATCCTGGCGGTGCATCCGACTCATATCGTATGTTTTTTCATCAAAGGTCATCACTCCGGCATCGGCCTTTTCTAAAAAATTCATACAACGCAAAAGCGTCGTTTTTCCCGATCCGCTTGGGCCGATAATGGAGATTACGTCACCTTTATTGATTTTCAGATCCACCCCTTTAATTACTTCCAGGTCGCCGAACGATTTTCGTAAATTTTTCACTTCAATCATTTGAGCTCCCACGCATTAACGGCGACCGTACTTTTGCAAACGCTTTTCTCCACTCGTTTGCAGTTTGGTCAATACCGTGCAAAAAATTAGATAGATCAAACCTACTTCAACATAAAGCAGTAAAGGTTCGTACGTTCTGGCCACAATACGCTGCGTGGTCATAAACATTTCTGTCACCGTGATGTTGGCTGCCAAAGACGTATCCTTCACCATGGAAATAAGGGAATTACCCAGTGTGGGGAATGCTGTTCGAAAGGCTTGTGGCAAAACAATGCGGCGAATGGTTTGCCCCCAACTCATACCGGCGCAAAGACCTGCTTCAAGCTGACCTTTAGGAACCGATTCCAATGCTGCACGCATCGTCTCTGAACAATAGGCTCCCTCATTAATTGAAAAAACAACAACGGCCGCGACAAAAGGATCAATCAAAATACCAACGTGAGGTAAGCCGTAAAAAACGATAAAGAGTTGAACCAGAAGCGGCGTGCCGCGAATAATCCAAATATAAAAACGGGCAAGTTGGGTAAGAATCGGGACATTGGCAAACTGAATCAAGGCCACAATAACCGCGATGATCAGTGCAAACGTAAACGATAGGGCTGTAAGCGGAATCGTTACCAACAGTCCCGGCAATAAAATATCCCAAAATGAATCCAGAAAAAGTTCCATCGCCGCGTTCACGAATCAACCCTCAATAAAACCAAACATTTTCTCAAAATGGGAAACAAAAGAATTCGTCGGATCAAGATTTCTTACCGACGGATCAGAAGCGTTTCTGAGTATAAAAAGCAATTCTTTGGGGCGTCAAATACTTTTTCTCTATTGGCAAAAAATTGCTTCAAGTAGGCAACTTTGCAACACTCCAGTACAATTTTCAGAATATGTTTGGTGGGAGAAATCATGACCTTTATCGAAAAACTCAAAAACCGTTGGATTGAAAGTCAATCACTTTTGTGTGTTGGATTGGATCCGGACAAAAACCGCTTCCCCGACAGCATCAAAGAAAAGAAAGATTGTTACTACGAGTTCTGTACAGCCATCGTAGATGCAACCGCCTCTTTTGCCTGTGCTTTTAAGCCTCAGATTGCTTACTTTGCCTCCTGTGGAGCCGAGGCAGAACTCAAAGCCATTATTGAATACATCCACCAACACTACCCGAGCATTCCGGTTGTTTTGGATTCTAAGCGCGGTGACATTGGCTCTACCGCCAAACACTATGCCAAAGAAGCGTTTGTGCGTTATGCAGCAGATGCCGTAACGCTCTCCCCTTACATGGGTTTTGACTCCGTTCAACCGTATCTTGAGTATGAAGACCGGGGAGCCATCTTGTTGTGCCGAACATCCAATCCAGGCGGCAACGACATTCAAATGCTGAAAGTGGACGGTAAACCGATTTACCAAAGAGTTGCGGAATTAGCCGCGGGTCCTTGGAACTTAAACGGCCAGTTAGGGTTAGTGGTCGGCGCCACCTATCCCAATGAAATTGCCGCGGTTCGTTCCATTGTTGGTGACCTTCCCCTTCTCGTACCCGGAGTCGGCGCTCAAGGCGGAGATATTCAAGCTTGTGTGAATGCCGGCGCAACGACTGATAAATGCGGCATGATGATTAATTCAAGCCGCGCGATTTTATATGCTTCTAAAAACGAAGATTTCAAAGAAGCCGCCGCACGTGTTGCTAAGGAAACTCGAGACAAAATCAATCAGGCTCGAGGCCTTTAAAAATTAAACGCTAAAACAAGTTTGCCCAAGATTTTTCTTGGGCTTTTTCATTCAAAATCCCCGAAAAACCATTTCGATCTTTCGGGGATTTTTTTGCTTTCAGTTCACTGAATTCTTAATTGCCAATTAGAAAACGATACCGGCAAGCAAGAAACCGAACGGGATAGCGGCAACCAAACCCAAGCAACCCGGCAGGAAGAAGGGGTGGTTAATCACAAACGAGCCGCTCCATTTACCCATGTAAGAACCCGTATCGTCGCAAGAAACGGCGAAAGCGGAAGTCGGGTAAACGTTCGTCACGAAGATACCGGACACGGCAACGAAGCAAGCCAAAATCATGGGAGCATCGCAACCGAGGCTGGCAGCCACCGGGACGAGCAATGCGGAGGTCGCACCTTGCGAGAAGAGCAAAGCAGACACGCAGAAGAAAGCCAAAGCCAAGAGACCCGGGTATTGGCCGAGCAACACCGTAGCTTGTTCCTTAATAGAGGGAACATAAATTTCAATAACGGTAGAAGCAAACCAGCAGATACCGAGAATCACAACCAAGGATTCATAACCGCCATGGAAGATCGTGGATTCCTTAATCTTCGTGAGCTTGACATCGCAGAACCAGTACATCAGCATCGAGATGAAGAGCATCGTGATAACGATGATGTCGCGAGAGCCTAATGTATGACCGATCTCTTGCTTAAAGAGCAACATCAAAACGATGAAGAGCACGCCCAAGAGGAACAAGCCCACAGAAAGCTTGGCTCCCTTCGGCAACGGCTTTTCAAGTTCTTCCTTACTCGTCATCGAAACGAGACCTTCCTTCATACGTTGTTGGAAGATCGGATCCTTAGCGAGATCAACGCCTTGGAAGGCAGAGATCAAAGAAGCAACAGCGGCACCGAACAAACCGGCAGGCAAAATCACCATGAGGGCATCGCCGAAAGATACGCCCATCTTTTCAACCACGACATACATGGCGGCCGTAGCAGCAGAGATAGGAGAAGCGGAAATAGCGATTTGGGAAGCCACCACAGCCGAAGTCAACGGTTGAGAGGGACGAACACCATTTTGCTTAGCCACTTCTTGAACGACGTTCAAAATGGCCATCGTGGTAAAGCCCGTACCGGAGAAAATCGTCAACGTAAAGGCGATTGCCGGAGCGAGGATATTGATGTACTTCGGATTACTGCGCAAAATATGCGAAGCGACACGAATCATATAGTCCATACCGCCAGCGACGTGCATCACAGAGCATGCAAAAAGCACACTCATGATGATCAAAATCACGTCAAGAGGCATCGGTCCGGGCGGGATACCGAAAATAAAAACGGCGACCGCCATACCGAGGCCGCCAGCCATACCTACACCGATTCCACCTAATTTAGCCGCGTAGATAATAATGGCAAAAAGGAAAATAAAATGTAACCAAACCATAATATGGCTCCATAAAAAACAGGAGAGTTTTTATATTTTTTGTGTTTACTCCACTTAGAACGCAAACACACAGACAATAGACAACGTCCGCTTTCTATCATCTGCAATTTCGATTCTATTACTACGTACCATTGAGCTTTGTTCTTGTTATCGGTCTACTTGATTGCTATCAACTTGATTTACAAGCTTTTACTTATTATTCTGGCTATCCCTTAAGGGAGAACACTACCTCAACCATTCTTGTTTAAAACTCTTTTGTAATAACACTTCTTTAAGCGCTTTTATGTTGGGAGAGTTCTCTGCCCGTAAATACATTAAGTCAACTTGAACAAAGGCTAGGGACTTGGGCAAGGGATGAACCGAAACCATGTCAAAACAATTAAATTGTTCCAACCAATAAAAAGGCACAATAGCCAACCCCAAACCGCCAGCCACAGAACCGACAATGGCTGAATATGACTGAAGTTCAATAATTCGAGCTGGCATTGTTCCCATATAGTCAAACCACTCCGAACAACGGCTGTAATATTGACCCGTGGTATGAAACACCAAAGCGGTCTGTGTCGAGAGCTCTTCTTTTAAAACAAAACGATTTTTTGGGGTGATTACAACCAGTTTTTCTCTAAAAAGCGGGATACTTGTCAACCGTCCATCACCCTTAGTGTGAAGCACAACACCGGCATCCAATTCTCTGCACAAAATAGCTTCTTTAATGCGCTCGCTTGGAGCGACTTTCAATGACAAATCAATTTTTGGATAGTGCTTAAGCAGCTTTGAAATCGGACGACTAAGTCGTGTCCCCACTAAGTGATCCGTTGCTCCAAATCGCAGTACACCGTGAGGTTCCTCATTGGTGATTTTGCTTTCGGTCTCCCGGACAAGTGAAAGAATTTTTCTGGCATCTTCCGCCAGTGCTAAAGCGTGAGAAGTCGGAGACAATTGGCGTCCGCGCTTTTCAAATAAAGTTACTGATAGACGATTTTCTAAATTCTGCAATCTCATACTGACAGCAGAAGGCACCCGATGCAGCGATTGAGCCGCTTTTATGACTCCGCCCGTCTCCACAACGGCCAAAACCGTCCGTAAATCATCAAGGTCAATCATTCAAGAAAATTGAATTAAATAATCAAGATAATTTCATTGTACAGAATGAATATTAAACCCGCCTATACTTCCAAAGGGTCAAACCCGATGGCATTCCCCCAATAGAATGTCATCGAATAATATAGCTCCTTCCTTAGGGAACTTTTTTGGTCCTGCCATGCGCAGGACTTTTTTTCTCCGCATGAAACAAATGAGCAAAAATATGCTTTTACTGCGGAGGTTTTTGTCCGTTTCCGAGTCTAAGCTTTGGCTTGTCTTAAGCTTTTTATTGGAGACTGATGATGACAGGAGAAAAATTCGGACCTTTTGCCCGAGGAGCCAAAAATGATGCATACGCCCAATATTTTATTGGACAGAGTTATCTCAACATGCTCACAACGAGCGGTGTTGTGACAGCCAACGTCACCTTTGAACCCGGTTGCCGCAACAATTGGCATATTCACCACAAGGGCGGACAAATCTTATTAGTCACCGCTGGACGCGGCTACTACCAGGAATGGGGAAAAGAGCCGCAGGAACTTCATCCGGGGGATGTCGTCAATATCGCTCCGGAAGTTAAACACTGGCATGGAGCTGCACCTGACAGTTGGTTTGCTCACATCGCCATTGAAGTCCCTGCCGATGGGGCCAAAAACGAATGGTGCGAACCAGTCGGTGATGAGGAATACAGCAAATTAGCCTAAATAGGTTAATGGCCGCAAAACGAAGACTTTGCGGCCATTGTTTTAATCAAACACTTGACTAGTTTTCTTTCTCCGATCCCTCTGCGGATTCAGGCTTTTCTTCAATGCAGGAGACCAACACTTTATCGATACGTCGGCCATCCATATCGACAACTTCGAAGCGCCAGTTATCCCACGTTACAACCTCTCCGGTCTTAGGTAAATGCCCGGTCATCCAAATAATCATGCCGGCCAATGTGTTGTAACGGCCGTCGGCTTCATTGGGCAACTGTTTAAGATTCAACTGGTCTTTTAATTCCGGCACCGGCATCATGCCATCGACCAAAAGTGAACCATCTTCACGTTTAATCGCCCACTCTTCCTCGCCCGGAACATTTTTAAATTCACCAGCAATAGCTTCGAGCACATCGCGAGGACTGACAATACCCTGCACAGAACCATACTCATCAACCACAATGGCAAGCGGAACGTCATTTTCTTTAAAGTTATCCAAAAGTTCCAAACCGGTTAAAGATTCCGGCACATAAACAGCCGGTATCAGGTGTGTGGTGAAATCCACTTCCCCGGTGTCTACAATCTGCTGCAAAAGGTAACGGGTAGAGCAAAAACCTTTGATATCGTCAAGCGAACCATCGCAAACCGGCAATCTCGAATGTTTCGAAGTCACCAATTTTTTAATGTTTTCCTGAGATCCGTCCTGAATATCAATCCATTCCACTTCATTTCGCGGAGTCATTAATGTACCGATCGTGCGGTCATCCAATCGGAAAATATTGCGCACCATGTCGCGCTCTTGCACTTCAATGGTTCCGGCCTCACTGCCTTCGACCACCATTTGGTGAATTTCTTCTTCAGTTACAGCCGCTTCCTCTACATTTTGCTTTCCAGTCAGTTTCAAAAGCAGATCCGTTGAAACCGACAACAATTTCACGAAGGGCGCCATTAAAACAGCTAAGAAATTAATCGGCGGAGCGATGCGGCAAGCAACACCTTCCGGATTCATTTGTCCTAAACGTTTCGGAACCAATTCACCCAAAACGATGGAGAAATAAGTCACTAAAACGACCACTAAAAGCAATCCCACTGCACGGGCCGTATTGACTTCTACACCGAAACTTTCATTTAACCAAGCCGCCACTGGCGTTGCTAAAGCAGCTTCACCAACAATACCGGACAAAATACCGATTGAGGTAATGCCAACCTGAATGGCAGAGAGCGCTCGTGTGGGTTCCTCGTTGAGTTTAAGAGCAACTTTCGCTCCGGAATTTCCGTCATCAATTTTCATCTGCAAACGGGCTTTTCGGCTCGTCACCAATGCGATTTCACTCATCGCAAAAATACCGTTTAAGAAAATCAGGGCTAAAAGGCAAAGAACATTAAACCAATTGTCCATTTTTCATTCACCAACGATTCAAAAATATTCCTATCAATTTTTCTCAATCAAATGACAAAGACCTTCAAGTGCCGTCCTTATAGTCGACTCGCGCACAGCGTTGCGATCACCGGAAAACTGATGTCGTTTAACAACAGGGATTTCTCCTTTTTTGCACCAGGCCAAATAAACGGTTCCAACGGGCTTGCCGGGAACAGCACCGCCTGGCCCCGCAATTCCGGTTACTGCCACCGCAACCGTTGCCGTTGATCGGCTTAAAGCGCCGAGAACCATTTCAGAGGCGGTTTGCTCACTGACGGCTCCGTAGCGACAAAGCGTTTCGTGCTTCACACCCAGCAAATCCTCTTTGGATTGATTGGTATAGGTGACAAAACCACGATCAAACCATTCACTTGATCCTGCAATTTGAGTGATTGCACAAGCGATGCCTCCGGCCGTACAGGACTCCGCCGTGGCCAGCACTGCTTTGTGCGCCGACGCGCACCGACCTACTCGCTCAGACAATTCAACAAAAAGTTCCATATCAGTACAACACCCACTGCACGGCAAATAAAATCAGCCAAGCGTAAACAGCCGCGATGGCATCATCGAGCATAATGCCAAAACCATTCTTCATTTTTTTATCGAAGTAATCCGCGGGCGGCAACTTGACAATGTCAAAGAAACGGAAAGCCACAAATGCGGCGATCTGCCACAAAAGAGTCGGCGGCATCAGCGCCAAAAGCAACCAAATAGCAAAGACCTCATCAATCACAATGGAACCGTGATCCTGAACCCCCAGGTCCTCTGAGGTCTTCTGACAAGCCCAAGCTCCAATAAAAAAGGTCGCGGCTACAATAAAAAACCAAGCCGTATATGGAATCCAAGGATCTAACAAAACGAACACAATCCAACCGGCCAATGTTCCCCAAGTGCCTGGGGCCGGACGAATCACTCCACTGGCAAAAAATGAAGCAATGATGTGCGCCGGGTGACTGAATGCAAAGGCACAAGTCATTCGGATCCTATTGACCGGATTGTTACTGCTATATTTTTCAAACATTTTCCTGAGCGAAATGATCAAATCCATAGAAAGTATTTTGAATTTCGCCACCATCATTATTTAAAAGTTTCAAACCGCTTGAAACAACCTTTCCTACTCTGGTCAGTAGTAGCGGCTGTCCATTTTCCTGACATTTTTGTGCGTAATCAATGATGCGTTGTCTGGCGCTTTCCGGAGCGGTCCAGACCAATTCATAATCATCGCCCCCTGCCAACTGAGCCTGTCGGCGCTCTTTTTGTGTTCGCTGGGCTAACTGTGGACTGACCGCTAGATGATCGACATAAACCTCGGCTCCAACATTTGATCGTACAAGAATATTGCCAAGATCTTTCAAAAAGCCATCAGAGATATCCGCGCAAGCCGTTGCAAAATGACTCAAAAATTGCCCCAACACCACTCTGGGCACAGGCGTATCCATCGCCGCAGCCAAATAGCTGTCACAAGTTCCTGTCCACTGCCCCGTTCTTAGCATCAAAGCTAAATAAGCATCCCCTACCGTTCCGCTCACCCAAATATCATCACCAATCTGTGCTCCCTGACGGGTAAGTCCCCGCTCAACCTCTCCGATCGCCGTGATCGTGATACTGAATGGCGCTTGAGAATGACCAATTTTTGCAGTCTTTGTCGTATCTCCTCCGATAAGAGGACAAGCAAATTCCTTTGCACATTCGTAAAGACCACGGCTAAAGGCTTCAAGCCACGACGAATCACTTTTAGGCAACGACAACGCCAGGAAAAAACAACGAGGATCAGCCCCTGCGGCAGCCAAATCGGAAAGATTGACAGCTAAAGATTTTTTGCCAACCGTGTAGGGATCGGCATTGGGCAAAAAATGCGTTCCCGAGGCAACCGTATCTGTCGTTACCGCTAAACGCCTGTTTCCTACTTGAATGATCGCGCAATCATCCCCGATCCCTTGGGTAGGCCATTGACCGGGGATGTTGAAATTGAAGAAACGAGAAATGAGCTCTGTTTCACTAAGGCATGGGCCCATAAAATTACTTTTTTGCACCCACCTCAGTCGCACGCACATCAGCGGCTACTTTATCCAACACACCGTTGACATAGCGGAAGCCATCGGAACCGCCAAAAAGCTTAGCCAATTCCACAGCTTCATTAATTACCACACGGTACGGAATCTCAATATGAAATTTCAACTCGTAGGTACCCAACAAAAGAACCGAGCGTTCAACCAGGGACAAGCGCGAGATGTCGCGATCAACGTGCTTGGAGAAAATCGCTTGCAAATCCTCTGCGTGTTCAATAACGCCGGCTAACAACTCCGAGAAGTGCTTTTTGTCGCAGCGCTCAAAATCGGCTGCATCAATAGCCGCTCCGGCAATGGGTTCGCCGTCGTCACTTAAAACGCTCAAAAGCGTACGTTCAATTGTCACGGCATCCGCACCGCTTACCAACCATTCGTATACGCCTAAAAGAGCGAACTCTCTGGAAAGCGAACGCGCACCGCGGCTTGGGCGATGGGGTTTAACGTCTGTCATTGATTACTCCCCATCTTCCATGTCGTACTCAAATTCTTTACGAAGATTGGCCATCTCAACGGCAACCTGCGCAGCATCTGTGCCCTTTTGTTGCAAGCGGGCTTGAGCTTGCTCATCGTTTTCGGTGGTGAGCACGGCGTTTGCAATCGGAATATCAAAATCCAAACCAACCTGCATGATGCCGGAGGCCGATTCATTGGAAACAATTTCAAAATGGTATGTTTCACCGCGAATCACGGCACCGATCGCAATTAAAGCGTCATACTCTTCCGTTGCAGCCAATTGTTGAAGGGCAAACGGAATTTCAAGAGCGCCCGGCACGCGCATGAGCGTGATGTCTTCTTCAACCACACCCAGTCGATCCAATTCTGCCAAACAAGCCTTTAACAGACCCTCGCCGGCATATTCATTGAATCGAGATTGAACAATGCCGATTTTCAGACCGCGTCCGTCTAAAGAATTCTCAATAATGTCCATGGACATTGTGTTTCTCCGAAGAAATTCTGTTCTTAATGTAAATTGGCATATTGTACCGTGTTTGAGCGCGGACAACACGCCCAAACGGTACAAAAATTAACGGAAAATCAATTCGCTAGAGATTTTTTAACGGTGCATTCCCCGAACGTAAGAGGGCGGAAAATCCACTTTTTCTCCCAACTCCAGTGCAGCCTGCCAACCCCAATGGGGGTTAAGCAACATTTGCCGACCGACATCGACCAAATCAGCCGTTCCTTCCACGAGTACACTTTCGGCTTGGCGAGCGTCTTTAATTAAGCCGCAGGCAATTGTCGGAACCCCGGTTTGCAATCGAACAGCACGGGCAAACGGCAATTGGTAGCCATAGGAAACGTTGATCTTTTGACTGCTGTGTAAGCCCCCGGTTGACACATCAACAAACGCACAACCTCTTTCCTTAAGGATTTCGACAAGCTTGATGGTTTCTTTCAGATTCCAACCACCCTCAATCCAATCTGTAGCAGAAACTCTTACCCCAATTTCAACATTGGGGGCCGCCTTTTTCATCGCATCAAAAACGGCCAACGGCAAACGGATACGATTTTCAAAACTTCCACCCCACTCATCGGTACGAAGATTCGAAATCGGTGAGAGGAATTGGTGCAAAAGGTAGCCGTGAGCCATGTGAATTTCAATGGCATCAACTCCTGCGCGCTGAGCACGTTCGGCGGCGTTCGCAAAAGCCTGAATAGTGGCTTCTATGCCACCCGGCAGCATTTCCCTTGGAGTCGGCGCATCACCTCCGGCGCTCACCGCAGACGGAGCAACTGGCTCCCATCCGCCTTCTTCCGCTAAGAGATGGCCGCCGAACCAAGGAGCACGTTCAGAAGCTTTACGTCCCGCGTGACTAATTTGCACAGCAACTTTCGTTGTCGGATCAATCGCTTTCATTGTCTGAACGATTTCTGCAAAATAACCCGCCAACTCATCTGACCAAAGTCCCAAATCTGAACCGGTTATACGACCATCCGGCGTCACAGCCGTGGCTTCTATACAAACAAGTCCCGCACCGGATCCTGCCAATTTGCCATAGTGAACTTTATGCCAAGTTGTAGCCTTTCCATCAATGGCTTGATACTGACACATCGGCGGCACACTGATGCGATTGCGAAGTTGCATCTGACCAATTGTGTAAGGAGAAAACAACTGCGTTTTCATGATTGGATTCCTTTTGTATCAAAAGAGCCCATCATCGTTTTTAAGGCTCATCATTCGTTCCACGTAGCGAGCAATCGTATCGATCTCAAGGTTGACCCAAGACTGAGGTTTTAAGTGCTTTAACGTGGTAACTTCCACGGTGTGCGGAATCAAATTAATGGAGATACGAGTGCCCACCGGCGTATCTTCAACATCATTAATTGTCAAAGAAACTCCATTGACTGTCACCGATCCCTTATAGGCCAAATAGGCAGACAATTTCATGGGGGCACGAACCACTAAATGCCAACTTTCGGCCTTGGGTTCCATCACTTCCACCTGGCCCACACCGTCCACATGACCGGAAACAATATGACCGTCCAATCGATCACCAACACGGAGCGCTTTTTCCAAATTGACTTCGCCCCAGGTATCTAATCCACATGTTTTTGACAAACTTTCTGCGGAGACCTCAATTTGAAATGTATCTCCTTCAATATTAACAACGGTCATGCAAGCGCCATTGACCGCAATCGATTCGCCAATCTCGGTCCCCTTAAGCCAGCCTGCCGGTGTGTCAATCGTCAGGCGAACACCGTCACCTAATTTTTCAGGTTCGCGGACCTTGCCAATTGCTTCAATAATGCCAGTAAACATCGTTTTATTTCCTTTTTCGTAAGATTATTCGAACATCTTCGCCCACTTGGCTCGTCTGAACCGTTGTCCATGTTTCACAATCAGACAACGATTGAAGGGGCGGAAGATCGAAAGCACTTCTGCCCTGTCCTAATATTTTCGGCGCAACGTAGCATAAGAGCTCATCGACTAAACCTAATCGGACCATTTCACCGGTTAAAGTTGCTCCCGCTTCGACATGCACCTCATTGACTTCACGTCGTGCCAGTTCCTTCAAAAGCGCTTGCAGATCAACTCGACCGTTTTCGCCCGAAAGACTCAGAATTTCTGCGCCTTTTTCTCTTAATCGCTGGGATTTTTCGAGATCTTCCTTGGCACAAACAACAAGTGTCTGTCCTTCATCAAAAAAATGATTTTCAGGATTAACTCTCAAATGAGAATCGACGAGAACCTTCAATGGTTGCCTTGATTGAAGCTTTCCATCCACTCTAGCCGTCAACGACGGATTATCAGCCAATACCGTTCCAACACCCGTGAGAATTGCCCCGGCCTCACACCGGTAGCGCCTGCCGTCTTCCCTGGCTTCAGGTCCTGTGATCCACTGACTTTCTCCATTTGTCAGAGCCGTAAATCCATCTAGGCTCATCGCGACTTTCGCGCGCACCCAAGGGCGATTTTCTGTCATTCGTGTCATAAAGCCTGCGTTCATCTGCCAGGCCTCTTTTTGCAGCAATCCGACATCCACGGTGATTCCGGCTTGCCGAAGCATTTCAACACCACGGCCGGCCACAAGCGGATTGGGATCCAAACACGCAACAACCACTCGGGCGACTTGTTCTTTAATTAACCTCAGAGCACAAGGAGGAGTTCTCCCATAATGAGAACAAGGCTCCAAAGTAACGTAAACAGTTGCCCCCTTCACATCATGTCCATTAGCCGCCGCATCTTTAATCGCTTGAATTTCGGCATGATCGGAGCCTACCTTTTGAGTAAAGCCTTCTCCCAAAATACTGCCGTCTCGCACAATGACACAGCCAACGGAAGGATTGGGCGGACTAATCGGGCGGGCCTTAGCGGCAAGCGTTAAAGCCTCTCGCATATAGTCTCGATCTGAAGAGAACATCTCTGACTAGACCTCTCGAGCCATATCAGCAAATTTTTGAACGTCTTCAAAATTGCGATAAACGCTGGCAAAGCGAACATAGGCGACTTTATCAAGACCGCGCAGCTCTTCCATCACCAATTCGCCCAAGCGATCGCTTCGGACTTCCCGTTCTCCTAGTGCAAGCATCTTTTGCTCAATACGGTTAATTGCTTCATCCACCCGCTCGCGCGATACCGGACGCTTACGTAACGCGAGCATCATTGAAGCACGAAGCTTCTTTTGGTCATACTCGCAACGTCCGCCTCCACGCTTAATAATGGAAGGCATCGAAAGTTCCACTCTTTCATAGGTGGTAAAGCGTTTTTCACACTTTAAGCAACGACGACGTCTACGAATAGTCGTACCATCCTCACTTGTGCGAGAGTCAATCACTTGGGTTTGCTCATGTTTACAAAAAGGACAATGCATACCCCCATCTCCTTTGTATGACCACTAACGATAAAAACTTTTTAACCACAATATATGGTATTAAAGCATTTAGGTTTGATTGTACTCGTTGCCACACTATCTGTGGAGATTTTTTCGATTAATATGGAGAATTTGTGTTTTTATCGAAGATATTTCAAACGAAATACAATTGAGAGAGAATTTTTTAAATAACTAAATCTTGAGGGGTTATGTAAATAACTAAAATCAATTTCACAAGCACACTGCATGAGAAACCAGCGATCGGCTTACAAAATCTCGCATTTAAAATCAGCACTGCTCAAATACTAAAAAGGGGCAATCCTAAACGTCTTTGAGATCACCCCACTTCAATCAAGTCGGCCGGAAGGTAGTAGAAAACCGGCGTTAACTTAGATTAGAAGACTTCTCAGATTAGAAGTTGTGAACGATACCGGCAACGACTTCTGTCGCCTTAGCTTCGACATCACGGTCTTCGCTCTCACCGCTAACCTTGGTATAACCAGCAGCCGTGTAAACATTTGTACGCTTGCTCAACGGATATTGGTAACCGACGCCAAATTGGATCGTATCATTGGCGCCTGTTGGCTATGGCTAGCTGGCAGCATCCCACAAGCAACTGATCGACTTGGAGGTGGGTAGTCATTTTGAACCAGCAAATCAATGGGTTGTCTTCAGCTGTGACCTTTCACCAAAATTAAATTTTCAATATTGACATATACCGTACTTTTGTAACACTGCGCTGCAAATTCTTTCATTAACCTCGTTCTGCCAACTTCTCTTGCTCCACAAATGACAAATGGATTCCTATTCCTTTGAGCGGTTCAATAACTTTGCGGTACATAAATCCGTGCCCTATTGCATTTAATGTACAAAAAATGAAAAAACGTCTTGTCAATAAACCTAAGAACAACTTGGGGGAGCAACTCGCTCCCCCATTAGTCTATCCAGTGAGAATCGCTTAAAGCGGTTGCAACCTGGGATTCAAACTATAAATTCCTTGAATCGTGGCGCTTGCCAAAACGTGCGAAGCCATACGCTCACAAACCTCTTCCCAACGGGCCGTATCAGGCAAGTCTAGTGTTTTCACATCAAGCGCATACACCCGGAATTCGTAGCCGTGCATGCGAGCGTCGAATCCCGGAGGACAGGGGCCGTCGTAGCCGCGATGGATTTCCGTCTCTGATGAGTAATCATTGATTGCCTCAATTCCCATCGGTTTGGCAAAACGCTTACCACTTTTTTCATCGCCGACACTAGCTTCGCCCTTTTTCACTTCGCAAACGGCGGGATCCATGTCCCACACCAACCAGTGAACAAAGTCGCGCCTTGGCTGATCAGCAGGAATTTCGCCATCTTCATTTAAAGCCTTTCGATCTGTCGGGACATCCGGATCAATACAAGCTAAAACAATGGATTGTGTTCCTTGCGGCAAACCGCTCCATGAAAGTTGAGGGTTTAAATTTTCAGCCAACGCGAATTTGCCGTCAACTAATTGCCCGTAGGCACATTCGCTCGGAATCCACTGCCCGTGCTCAAAGTCTTGACTGGTTATTTTCATAGACAATCCTCCCAAATTACTAACTTGATTATTCGTTGATCCAGACGCTTTTGTCAATCTTTTAACACTTTAGCCAAATCGTCACAGGACCGTCATTGATTAAGGCGACCTGCATATTTGCGCCAAACTGCCCTGTTTCTGTTTTTAGACCGCTTTCTTTAATTTTTTCAATAAAGTGTTCATAAAGACGCTTTCCCGTTTCAGGGTCTGCAGCAGGCGTAAAACTCGGCCGAAGTCCTTTAGCTGTGTCCGCAGCAAGGGTGAATTGGGAAACGATTAATATTTCTCCACCGATATCGGACACACTTTTATTCATTTTGCCGTTTTCGTCTTCAAAAATCCGATAAGCCAACACTTTTTTTGCAAGCTTTTCACATTGCTCTGCGCTATCGCCTTTTTCTGCACAAACTAAAACCAAAAGACCTTGTTTCACGGCGCCAATTACTTGCTCATTGACTGTCACGGAGGCGTTTTTAACTCTTTGCAGTAATCCGATCATTATCCTTCCCTTTGATAAAAAGCCGCGGCAAAACTTCGTTCGTCGCGGCTTTTGTTTCTCCCAAAATGGTCTTAGTGAACCGTCACCTTAGCCCATTTACGCTTACCAACTTGAATGGTATATGTGCCAACCTTAAGCTTTAATCCGCGGTCGGTTACGCGGTCTCCATTGACGCGAACACCCCCTTGGTCAACGTTACGGTTTGCTTCGCCGACGCTGGGCACCATGCCGGCTTCCTTAATGAGCTTACCGATGCCGATCTCGCCATCCACAGCGGCTACATTGACTTCCGGGATTTCCGATGGCATTTCGCCAGCGCGGAATCGGTTATTAAATTCCACCTCTGCAGCATCTGCGTCAGCGCTCGTGTGGAAACGCTCAACAATTTCTTTAGCTAAAAGGACCTTAGCTTCGCGAGGGTTGCGACCATTGGCACACTCATTTTTCAGCGTTTCAATTTCGCTGTTGCTCTTTAAGCTCAAAAGGTCATACCAATTCCACATCAAGTCGTCCGAAATACTCATCACCTTGCCAAACATATCATTCGGCGTATCGGTGATACCGATGTAGTTGTGCTTGGACTTACTCATCTTGTTGACGCCATCCAGACCGACAAGCAAGGGCATGGTCAAAATGCACTGGGGCTCTTGATCATATTGGCGTTGTAATTCGCGACCGACAAGAAGATTGAAGCGTTGATCCGAACCACCTAATTCCATATCAGCTTTCAAAGCCACGCTGTCGTAACCTTGCATGAGCGGATACAAAAGTTCATGCATGGCAATCGGAGCCTGCTCGGCATAGCGCTTGGCAAAATCATCGCGCTCAAGCAAGCGTGCCAATGTATAGCGAGAGGCCAGCTTGATCATATCGGTAGCCGTCATCTTGTCGCTCCATTCGGAGTTGTAACGGATTTCCGTCTTTTCGCGATCCAAAATAAGGCTTGCCTGATCCAAGTAAGTCTTAGCATTGACTTCAATTTGTTCGCGGGAAAGGGGCGGACGGGTCACGTTGCGGCCTGAAGGGTCACCGATAGCGGCCGTGAAGTCTCCGATCAAGAAAATAACGGTGTGGCCCAAATCTTGCAATTGACGCAATTTATTCAACACAACCGTGTGACCGATATGAATATCCGGAGCTGTGGGGTCCAAACCGAGCTTGCAACGCAAAGGCGTTCCCGTCGCCTGCGAGCGAGCCAGCTTTTGCTCAAGATCCGATTCAATCAAAAGCGTGTCAACGCCGCGCTTAATGGTTGCCATGGCCTCCTTGACCTGCTCGGTCACAGGATATTTTTGTTCAGTTTCGCTCATAGATTTTTTACAAAAAAATTACATAAAAAAACAGAATATTCAATCGGTCTCATGGAGTAATTCGGGTAAAATTAGTGCCGTTTTCCGATTGCGTATCGGCTTATTGTAACCAATCAATCCTCTAATGTCTGCGCCCAGTATCCTTGCTAAGAATTTACGTACCGTTGGCCAAGGCTTATGCCTTGTCGCCCGCGGCTGCGCTCGCTCGTGGGATCGGGTTGCTAAAAGCCCATACAGACGCTTGGTTTTAGGTATCACTTTCGGTATTTTGCCCGCTTCTGTCGCTATCGCTACCTATTCGGCCTATCCGTCCGATGATGAACAAATGGCAAGAAGCCTGCAAACGGAAATTGTCGCTCCGCTTCCCATTCCCTCAATTGCGGACCAAATCACCGTTGTAACCACGCATAGTGCTGTAACAACACATACGACAATGATCCGAGTCAACGATACGCTCGGAGCTATTTTCTCTAGATTAAATATTGAAGATGCGGCACTGCAGCGCTTCATTCGCGGCCAGACATTAGCTCAGCCGCTTTCGACACCGCGTGAGGGTGTTTATGTACAGGCAAAGGTGACAGCCGACAAGAAAGCTCAGACTCTGAAGATTTTCTTAGAAAGCCGTTCTGCCAATCAAAAGAATTCCGTCGTCACAATCTCTCGCAGAGGCGAGCGTTTTGTTATCAACTCAGCTCCCTTCGTTTATGAAACGCAACAAGCGATGAGTGCCGGACTCGTTGATAAGTCACTTATTGAATCTGCCAAAGCTGTCGGTGTCCCTAGTGAAATTGCAGAAAAAATGCCCCTGGCGTTTGAGCGTGCAATCAACAACGGCCTGGATATTTCAAAAGGCGATGACTTCCGCGTTATCTATGAGCGGCAGTTCCTTGAAGGAGACTTTGTCAGAAACGGGAAAATTTTGGCTGTTTCTGTGACCCATCAAGGCAAAACATACGAAAGTTTCTGGGCCGATGATGGCACAAGAAACGGCGGGTTCTATAGCCTAGACGGGACCTCCAACCGTACAACCTTTATCCGCGTTCCCGTTGAAGGCGCACGGGTGACTTCAAGCTTTATGCCAATGAGACGTCACCCCGTGACGGGCGTGCTTCGTCCTCACCAAGGGACTGACTTCGGCGCTCCCCGAGGTAATAAGATTTTTGCCGCTGCAGACGGCGTTATTTCCAGACGCTCCTTTGATAAGCGCGGTTTCGGCAACTACCTCATGATCAAACATGATGATTCACGCACAACGCTGTACGGCCATATGTCCCGAATTGCCGATGGCATGAAGGTCGGCGTTCCCGTTAAACGCGGACAGGTTATCGGCTATGTCGGAGCCACAGGCTTGGCGACCGGTCCTCACCTTCACTATGAATTGCGTGTTAATAACCGTCAGGTCAATCCGTTGAAAACAAGTATTCCGGATAAAGAACATCTGACGAACGAAGAAAAACATAAACTTCTAGCCTCCGCCCGTCCTCTGACGGCTCGACTGGCTATGCTTAACCGTATTCAATCCGTTAAACCGCTGACACCGAGGGAAGCGGTTGCTAAAGAAGAAAGCACCCCGGAACAACCCAGGTCATAAGATGAGCAGGCGATCGGACATTTTCATTGGTTTGATGTCTGGAACGAGCCTTGACGGCGCCGACGCGGTGGCTTGCCAATTCAAGGCTGACCGAGTTCAATTTCTCGGGCACGAACACTTGTCTTACAACCTCTCACTGCGAAAAGCTCTTTTATCGCTTTTAACATCCGGGTCCGATGAAATTAATCGGTGCGGCCAAACGGCCATTCAATTGGCTCACTTTTACGCACAAGTGGTCAAGCGCTTGTTAGCCAAACTTAATCTCACTCCTCAGGATATCGCCGCCATAGGGGTTCACGGACAAACCATTCGCCATTGCCCGCAATTAGGGTTTACTGTGCAGCTGAATAATCCGGCCTTACTAGCAGAACTCACCAACATTGATGTCATCGCTGACTTCAGAAGTCGGGATATGGCCGCAGGGGGCGAAGGTGCGCCGCTTGTCCCCGCCTTTCACGCCTGTATATTCTCCGGCGACTCACCTCGAGCCATTGTCAACATCGGCGGCATTGCCAATGTGACCTTATTAAAAGGAAAGACTGTCTTAGGTTTTGACTGTGGCCCAGGCAACACATTGATGGATGTGTGGGTACAAAAACACTGCGGACTGCTTTTCGATGAAAACGGACGTTGGGCTTCGAAGGGCAAGATTGTTGGCGCGTTACTTGAAGCGTGTCTGACAGATCTTTACTTCAAACGCAAACCGCCGAAGAGTACCGGTCGAGAATATTTCAACGAAAACTGGCTTCTGGAGCGCTTTCCTTTGCTCCCGTCGCTTAATCCTGAAGATGTTCAGCGCACCCTGATTGCCCTGACCGCTCAAGGTATTCTCTCTGCTATCGCGCAAACGCAGCCTGATACGAAAGAACTTTTTGTCTGCGGAGGCGGAGCGCTTAATCCTTTGCTGATGCAGGAGTTGCAAAAAGGACCTTATGGCGTCTTCAGCACCTCTGTTTTAGGCGTTGACCCCATGCATGTTGAATCCATGGCTTTTGCCTGGCTTGCCTATCGTTTCGCCAATAAAAAAGCCGGGAATCTCCCGGCTGTTACGCGAGCTCGAGGCGAGCGCATCTTAGGCGCGCTCTACCCGGCTTACTAAACAGAAAAAGATGAACCGCAGCCGCAGGTTGTCACGGCATTAGGATTGCGGATAACAAACTGCGCTCCCGTCAAATCTTCCTTGAAATCAATTTCTGCACCGACAAGGTATTGATAACTCAAGGAGTCAATTAAGAGCGTCACTCCATCCTTAACCATTTTGGCATCATCTTCGTTTTCTTTTTCATCGAATTGAAAGCCATACTGGAAACCTGCGCAACCGCCGCCTTGCACGAATACACGCAGTTTCAGATTGTCATTGCCTTCTTCTTCAATCAGGCTTTTAACCTTTGCTACCGCCGCATCGGTAAAGTGGATGGGATCCGGAGCCAAATTTGTTTGTGTGTTGTCTTGCATAGTGATTTCGTCCATCAGAAAACCTGTTGATTATACGTTTTTTAACACGTCATTTTTGTTGCGAAACGTTATCCTTCCAGTCCAACCAGTATCACACCTAAAGTCATCCCGATCACCCCGGCCAGACGTGTCACTGACAAGCGCTCTCGCAAAAGTAAACCGCCCAGGACTACCCCAATCATCATGCCGACTTCTCGGCTCGGGGCCACATAAGCAAGCGGAGCAATGGTCATGGCATAAAGTACCAGAATATAGGCTAAGGGAGAGCCCACGGTGACCACTGCTAAAGCCTTTTGCAAACGCGGTGTGGTGAGAATCTCTTTTGATTCTGCCTTCCAATTGGCATGCATCATAATAAAAGGGGCAAAGACGATCGCCCGCACCGCAATCGATGGGAAATAAAAACTCAAAGGCGTAAGCCCCGTTTCTTGCTGCACGGCCCAAGCATCACAAAATGAATACCCGGCAATAAAGCACCCCGTTAAGAACCCCCAAAATATCCCCGCGCGAATACGAAGATCCTGCGTTTGTTTGTCTCGCTTGTGCGGCATCGCTAAAAGCACAATGGAGGCCAAAATCAAAACAATGCCAATCCAGCCCCAAAAAGAAGGTCTGTCACCCAAAATCAACACCGCGCATAAAACGGTAATCAACGGGCCAGTTCCACGTGCTGTTGGGTAAACAATGGAGTAGTCCGACTTTTTGTATCCTACCTGCAAAACCTGTCCGTAAATAACGTGAATCGGCGCAGAAAGTGCGATAACCAGCCACCCGATCGGGGTGATATTAGAGAGCGCTTGAGGATCATAAATAAAAAGCGCCGGGACGGTAATGACCGCCGTGATGATATAAACCAGCCACCAAAAGGGTCTCGTGGCATTGGCTTTTTTAAGAAAATAGTTCCAAGTTGCGTGCACCAGTGCCGCTGTCAACACCAGTGTCAGTGCCGTTAAAGACATTTTTTAGACAAATAAAAAAAGCAATTTCGCTATTGTACGCCTACGAAAAAGGCCCTCCAACTTTGGAGAGCCTTTCTGTTGCCAATCCCGCTTGAGGCGGGATTGAAGCAATTTGCAATCGTAAAACGATTAGCGCTTGGAGAATTGCTTACGGCGACGGGCCTTGCGAAGACCGACCTTCTTACGTTCGACTTCGCGAGCGTCACGGGTCACGAAGCCCGCGGCGGACAACTGGGCCTTCAAACCTTCGTCGTAGTCAATCAAAGCGCGGGTAATGCCGTGACGCACAGCGCCGGCTTGACCCGTTTCACCACCGCCACGCACGTTGACCATCACGTCAAACGTTTCAACGTTTTCGGTGAGTTCCAACGGTTGCATCACGACCATACGGCCGGTTTCACGGTGGAAGTATTCATTCAAAGGACGACCGTTGATCACGATCTTGCCGGAACCACGCTTAATAAAGACGCGGGCCACGGAGCTCTTGCGACGGCCGGTGCCGTAATTGTAATTGCCGATCATGCCGAATCCTTATTAGATGTCGAGGTTCTTAGGTTGTTGAGCCGTATGCGGATGTTCTTCACCAGCATAGATCTTCAACTTCTTAATCATGGCGTAGCCCAAGGGTCCCTTCGGGAGCATGCCCTTAACAGCGATTTCAAGGGCGCGGCCCGGGTGGCGTTGTTGCATCTTTTCGAAAGTCGTTTCGATGATACCGCCAGGATAACCCGTGTGGCGATAGTAACGCTTGTTCTTAGCCTTATCGCCACTCATCTTCATCTTGGAAGCGTTGATCACAACGATGAAATCGCCCGTATCAACGTGCGGCGTGTATTCAGGCTTGTGCTTGCCACGCAAACGGGCAGCAATTTCAGCAGCGAGGTGACCGACGATCTTATCGGTAGCGTCAACCACGTACCATTCGCGAGTCACTTCGAGCGGCTTAGCCGAGAAGGTCTTCATTATTCATTCACCTATCAATGAAAACGCACGACATTTTCATTCAAGTCGCGCGCAAACGGATTGTCGCTTAAGGCCGCAAGCACCAGCGACAGAGTCCAAAAATTCGTTTCCCGTTAATTCAAAAAGGCGACAGAGAAACACCTATTGAAATAACAAGGGTTGGGATTTTACCTAAAAAATTGAAGAAAAACAAACCTGTTAGACGTCCACGAGCCAAAATCTTTGAACACCCAAAAGACCACAGATAAGCCCCTTAAACGAAGCCTACAAAATCAATTTGTAGACTTCGTGGACGGACTTTGTTATTTGGCAGTCTCGCGGTAATTAAGAGCGGCCTTCACAAACGCTTCAAAAAGCGGATGCCCGAAACGCGGCGTTGAAGTGAATTCCGGATGAAACTGCACACCAAAAAAGAACGGATGGTCGGGCAGCTCCATCATTTCCGGTAAATGCTCCCCTGGCGTGCAGGCGGAAATCACCATTCCCGAGGCCTCAAACTGGGAAACGTAAGCATTGTTGACTTCATAACGATGCCGATGACGCTCTCCCACCACATCTCCGTAGATTTCGTAAGCGAGCGTTCCCTTTTTTACCGGGACTTCCTGCTTACCCAAACGCATCGTTCCACCTAAATTGCTTTCCTCACTGCGTTTTTGCACGGCGCCTTCCCGATCTGTCCACTCTGTAATCAAGGAAACAACCGGATGCGGCGTATCGGGGTTCAGTTCTGTTGAGTTGGCTTGATTCAATCCGCAAACATGCCGGGCAAATTCAATCACGGCCAATTGCATTCCAAGACAAATACCCAGATAGGGAATCTTATTCACACGCGCATATTCAATAGCTCGAATCATACCTTCAGTGCCACGCTTTCCAAATCCGCCCGGCACCAAAATAGCGTCCATGCCTTTGAGCTTATCTGTGCCTTTTTCTTCAATTTCCGTTGCATCCACAAAAATGCGATTCACCCGTGTGTGAGTATGGATTCCTGCATGCAAAAGCGCTTCGTTCAAACTCTTGTAGCTATCGGCATAGTCAACATATTTTCCTACCAGCGCGATATTGACTTCGTGCTGAGGATTTTGTAATTCTTCGCAAATTTTCACCCAAGCAGAAAGGTCTGCTGATTTGGATTGATCTAATCCGAGCCGTTTGCAAATAATCTCATCGAGATGCTGCTCATGCAACATCAGCGGCACTTCATAAATTGTTTTAGCATCCCAAACGCTGATAACGTGATCAACCGGCAAATTGGCAAAGAGGGCAATTTTGGCTCTTTCATTCTCGGGAATAGGGCGATCCGCGCGACACAAAAGGACATCGGGATAAACGCCCTCTTCCCGAAGCTTTTGCACTGAATGCTGGGTCGGTTTGGTCTTTAGCTCACCTGCGGCCGCAATCCAGGGGCAAAGCGTTAAATGAACAAAGCAGCTGTTTTCACGCCCTACCTGTAAACTAAGCTGTCGAACCGCTTCAACAAAGGGGAGCGATTCAATATCTCCGACCGTTCCGCCGATTTCGACAACAGCAATATCGGCACTGCCCGCTCCTCGCTTCACAAATTCCTGGATTTCGTTAGTTACATGCGGGATAACTTGCACGGTCTTACCCAAATATTCCCCGCGGCGTTCTTTGCGCAAAACGCTCTCATAGATCTGACCGCTCGTGAAATTATTGGCCTTGTGCATTTTGGCTGAAATAAAGCGCTCATAATGCCCCAAATCCAAATCGGTTTCCGCTCCGTCCTCGGTTACAAACACCTCTCCGTGCTGAAAGGGACTCATGGTGCCCGGATCTACATTTAAGTAAGGATCCATTTTGATCATGGTGACGCGATAACCGCGCGATTCCAAAATGGCAGCTAGAGATGCGGCGGCCACACCTTTGCCTAAAGAAGACACAACGCCGCCTGTGACAAATACGTATTTGGTCATTTGTCAATCCTTTCGGAAAAGTATCAAACCAACCGTCGATTTTAGTAACCGAAAAAAGTAAAACGCCACATCGCCACTGACTATTTTTGAGTTCCCTAACTATTTTGTTTTAAGCACTTCATCCCATTTAAAACAACCGTGTTATGCAATAAGAAAATCGGTTATCTCAACTATCAAATACTCTCAAGCAATCCTTCTTTTTTCACAGATTTGTAATCCTTCTGACATCTTTTTCAAACAGTTCTGTCATTTTGTAAGCGCATACTGCCGCCAACTGCACTTGTGTGTTCACTCTTATTTTGTTCAGATAACGACGTTTTTATCATGGAATACTACTTTCTCGCTCTACTAGCCTTTCTCGGTCTGGTAGCCGTTTTTGATATTTTTGTTGGGGTCAGCAATGACGCCGTCAATTTTTTAAATTCGGCATTGGGCTGCCGAATTGCCTCCTTTAAAACCATCATGCTCGTGGCGAGCATTGGTGTCATGTTGGGCGCAACATTTTCGTCGGGCATGATGGAAATTGCCCGCTCTGGTGTTTTTAATCCGCAGATGTTTACCTTTTCTGAAATCATGGTGATTTTCTTTGCGGTAATGGTCACGGACATTATTTTGTTGGACCTTTTTAATTCGCTCGGCCTGCCGACTTCAACCACGGTATCCATTGTTTTTGAATTATTGGGAAGTGCGCTGGCTGCGGCTGCGTATACGCTTTTAATGGATGGCGCGTCGCTTGCGAATGTTATTGATTACATCAATAGCTCCAAATCCCTGACGATTGTCTCTGGCATTTTGATTTCCGTTGCTGTGGCTTTCGTAACAGGCGCTGTTGTTCAATACATCACCCGTCTGATTTTTACTTTCAATTTTGAAAAGATGTATCGCCGCGTTGGCGGCGTTTTCGCCGGCATCGCTTTGACGGCCATTTTCTATTTTCTCGTGATGAAAGGAGCCAAGGGGGCAAGCTTCATGCAGCCCGAATGGATCCAGTTCATGAATGAAAATACTTGGCCAATTGTCGGAACCTTATTTGTGGTCCTTTCCGTTGTTTTCCACCTTCTCATCATTGTCTGCAACGTCAATATCTTCAAAATTGTGATTTTGGCCGGCACATTCTCTTTGGCTTTCGCCTTTGCCGGCAATGACCTCGTGAACTTTGTCGGTGTTCCCCTTGCGGCTTGGGACTCCTATCAGGAATGGGTAGCTTCAGGCGCTGCCGCCGAAGCCTTTACCATGGAAGGCCTTTTAAAACCGACTGTGGCTGCCACCGGCTTTCTGCTTTTCTCAGGCCTTGTCATGGTGCTCACGCTTTGGTTCTCGAAGAAAGCTCAAATCGTCATTCAAACATCCATTAACCTTTCTTCCAGCAATTCCGGTGAACAGGAACAATTCGGAAGTTCCTTGCCGGGCCGCATGATTGTTCGTGCCAGTATGGGACTGGGGCAAGTAATTCACCAGATCATTCCGATTTCCATTCAAAAAGGAATCGACCGCCGCTTTGAGCCCAAGAAACTTCAACGCGGTGAAACACCTCTGCCTTTTGACTACGTTCGCGCCTCGATTAATCTTGTCGTCAGCGCGGCATTGATCGCCTCGGCCACGAGCCTTCAGTTACCTCTATCGACCACGTACGTCACCTTCATGGTTGCCATGGGCTCGTCCTTTGCAGATGGCGCCTGGGATCGTGAAACGGCGGTTTACCGTATTTCCGGTGTGCTGACGGTGATCAGCGGTTGGTTCCTGACAGCCTTGAGCGCCTCAACCATGGCCGCCATCGTTTGCGGTTTTACGCTCTGGGGCGGACCGATTGCGGCATTGATTTTAGCCGTTGGATCAACTGTTCTCTTAATCCGATCCAACCTTCGTGCAAAACTTGACACCGTCAATATGCGAGCCGATCTTGACACGCGTTATGACGCGAAAAAGGTTCAAGAATTGGTCGATCAAAAGGCTGACGCAAGTTTTGAAAAGACGCTTACCGTTTTCAATCAATTGGTCCATGAATTTCTCAATGACAATGAGAGCGCCTTGCGTCGAGTAAAAACCAGTAGTTCCGATTTGTTCGATGAAATGAGCGCTGATCGGGGACTGTATTACCGTATGGCTAACTCAAGCTTTAAGCCTACCAAGGATGACTTCGACGCCCGCTATTGCTACTACCGAATTTTCACCAATATTCGAGAAATCGGCCGTTCGCTGCAATCTTTGAGCAAGCAGGCCACCGATCACGTAGCCAATCGCCATCGTATTTTCCAAGGCGACTTAAAAAATGACCTTTTAAGTCTCGTGGGTTATCTCGACAAAATCGCGACGGGTTCTGACAAAAAGTTGGATATCCACGCCGTTCTTACCCACTCTAATGAAGCCATTGAGCTGATTGATCATATGCAGGCTGAACTTTTGCGCAAGATCCCCAATGCCGGCTTATCCGTTCGTGGCAGTGAGCTTTATTTAAATTTCCTGGTTTTCGCCCGTGAACTCGTTAATCGCTGTGCGATTGCGGGCGCGCTTGAAAACCGACTGGCAACAATTGTTGCCCAACCGTCCTCGAAGTAAGAGCTCGTGTGTTCTTGCTTCTTTCTCCACGTCGGGCAACTGACGTGGAGTTTTTTTCTTTTGTTAGGCCTCTCTATAATTCAATACCTTTTTAACTGAAGTTTGATTTTTATGTCGGATCATCGTTTAGGGATTGTTGTTGAGGGAGGTGGCATCCGTGGAATTTATGCTGCCGGTGTTTTAGATGTCCTGTCAGACCTAAATCTCCCCGTCAAAGGCGTTATTGGCGTATCGGCGGGCGCCGTTCACGGCTGTTCATTTGTCTCCGGCCAAAAAGGCAGAAGTCTTCGTTTCTACAAACGCTTTTGTGGCGATGACCGTTTTTTCAGCTTTAAAACGTTAATCAAAACCGGCAATATCGTAGACACCCAGTTTTGCTATCACGATATCCCCTACCTCTACGATCCGTTCGATAACGATACCTTTAAAAATTCCGGCATTGCCTACTATGTCACCTGTACCAATGTAGAAACCGGAGAGCCGGAATATTTGCATTTAACGGATATGGAAAAAGAAATTGACGGTTTGAGAGCTTCGGCCTCTCTGCCCTACGTTTCTCAAATCGTGGAATTTCGAGGTAAAAAGCTGCTCGATGGCGGCTGTTCTGACCGTATTCCTTTAAAAGCATTCGAAAAATTAGGATTTGACCGCAATATCGTCATTTCCACTCAACCGCGAGAGCACAAGGTCAAAGACCGGGATGCGTACCTGGCGAAACTTTTTTACAGAAAGTACCCCCAGTTCTGTGAAACGTTTGCCCATTCCCCTCAGGCCTATGAACAAACACAAAAAGACATTGACGAAGCGTCTCAAAAAGGCAATGCATTTGTCATTCGGCCGCAGACGTCTTTGGGTATTAAACGTCTGACTCATGATCCTCAAGATGTGCAGCGCGGCTACGATGCGGGACAACGAGATGCTCTGGCCTTAATCCCAGCTCTAAAAAACTGGATTCAACAGGCTCTTTAATGGTTTAACCAACGGCAAAATATTTTGCTGCTCGAGCCAACGCTGAGCTTTATTTTGCGTACATCAGCCTTTCGGGGCTTCAGGAAAAATTCCTTCAAAAGACCGTTTCTGAATACGTGCAAGGAGAAGGTTTTTGCCTGGCGGTAGCGGTTAAGAAGTTTCTCTAAATTACTTTTAGTGACGCGAATGGAATCAATGGCAAGGAGTTCGTCTCCCACACAAAGGCCTGCGAGTTCTGCCGCTCCCGCTTCATCGAGCTGACTGACTTTAAGTACGTTTGTTCCGGATAATGTTGCCTGCAAAACTTCCCTTTCAACGGGAAGTTTCTCTTCGGTCAAGTCAATTCCCATCGTTTTGAGTACGCGCTTATAATCCGGCTCCTCGCAACCGTAAACCCAACGGTCAATTTTCTCGCTCACGTCAATTCCGGTCGCCTCGAAGATGAGCTCAGGCATCATCTCCTCATCTATGCCGGCATAGTCTTTGCCCACCTCTTTAAATTGCTGCCATGCATAACGCAAAACATCATCCAAACTGTGCTTGCCTGCACTTTCTTTCTGAATGAAAGCATCCAAGGCCATGGCGACCAGCGCCCCTTTGTCGTAGTAACTCGTGACCGAGCGGCTTCGGTTGGTTCTGACTTTATAGTATTTGATCCAGGCATCAAAAGAAGATTCGGCCAAACTTTGTCGATTTTTCGCACTGCCCAAATAATGGCGATTTAAGGTTTCGGACAAGGATTTCAGATAACTTTCTGTATCCGTCGCACCACTTCGCGCGGTCAACAGCGCATCGTAATAGCTTGTGAAACCTTCAAAGACCCACAACAGGTTTGTGTATGTTTCCTGCGTTAAGTCATAGGGAATAAAAACGGAAGGCTTGACCCGCTTAACCCACCAAGCGTGAAAGTACTCGTGGGTAAAAAGCTCTAAAAGCTTAGCGTAACCGGCACTGATGGTTTTGTCACCCACGATGGGTAAATCAAAAAAGGAAGCCGCCAGTGCAGTGCTTGCGCGGTGCTCGAGTCCTCCGTATAAATTCTCACTTAAATTTAAGAAGAAACAGTAAGATGCAAAAGGAACTTTGCGTGTCTTTGGCTCAAAAAACGAAATAACCGTTTCCACACAACGCTTAACATCGCTTTTGAGTCTTTGCCGGTCAAACGGCGGCACCTTCCCACTTAAAATGATTCGGTGGCAAACGCCATAAGCTTTGAATTCAATAGCTTGCCAGGGCCCGATTTCCATCGGCGAATCAATCAATTCATCATAGTTTTCGGCCTGATAGCGTCCGAAGCCATTTTCTTTGATTTCAAGAGGTGAAAGCTCTGTTGCCACTTGCCAGCTGCCTACCCCTTTGGGTTCACAAATCTCTACTTCTATCGCCTCTTTTTCGCTTCCGATCGGGTACAGACACAAACTTGAGAAGGTTAAAAAACCTCTGTCAGTATCTAAATAAGCCCGCCGAACTGATGGGTCCTGGGCAAAGACTTCATAGCGGACGGTCACTGTCCGCTGTTTATCACCGAGCTGTACGCGCCACGTGCTTTTATCGACTTTGCGGCAGTCGAAAGACTGGCCGCCGCATAAAACATCCAAGGACTGAATTTCTGCTGCCATATCCCGAATCATGTAGCTGCCGGGAAGCCAGGCAGGCAGACGCAACAATAATTCATCGCAAGCGCTCAGTACCAATTCAACGTGAAATGTTCCTGAGTAAGGAATAGGAGTAACTGTATAACGCAATGTCATTTCCACACACTCCTTGGCTGAGCGCTTTTTCTTATCACTCGGCCTTTTCACCCTCTACAGGCAAATCAAACCATTCTTCATCCTCGTCGGTCGTCTGGAATTCAGCCGCCGGTTGAGCCTGAACAGCCACGGGTTCTTCGGGCGACTGTTTTACCTCCTCGGCCTGAGTATTTTCAATTTCACGGGTTGCTTGCTTAATGGCATCTTCACCCATGATGCCGGCCAAAGCAATCAAATGACGCAAGGCGGCATTGACAGCCTCGCTGGTAGCGAAAACGCGAGCCACATCCGCATCAAGCGTAATGAGCGCATTGCGGCTGGGAGCTGTTTGGCGACGGGCAACCGTGCCGCGTCCTGCCATAGCGGCACGGGCTCGGGGACCGGACCGTACTCCGTATAGATTCTCAGCGAAATCATCGCGACGCTTAGAGAAACCACCCCTGCGGTCATCTCTGCGTTTATCACGGCGAGCAAAATTATCGTCACGACGTCCAAAGCCGTCTTCTCGACGATCAAATCGACGATCAGAACGGCGTTTGAAACCATCACGGTCGTCAAATCGGCGGTCTGAGCGACGCGGGCGGTCCTCAAAACCAAAATCATCACGGTGGCTACCCGCTTCTTCCCAAGGTTTACGCATTTTTTGTTTTCCTTTTATAAACGCGCTTTGTAATCAATCAGTTGCGCAAATGGTTTATGTAAGATGGGCGCGATCTTAGCAGAAAACAGAACTGTTCATTGAAAATTATGAATTAACATTTTCTTTCTTCTTTGCGCGATCTTTTGCTTAAAAGCACACTTTGCTCGGAATAACTTCAGTACACTATGAAGTAGGAAGGGAAGAGAGCCATCTTCCCACTCTTTCTAATAACAAAACAAAAAGAGGGATATATATGGCACAAGCATTACAAGTAACATTCCATGGTATCAGTCGTTCCGAAGCGGTAGAACAAGCTGTACAAAAAGAATTGAACGATTTGAGCAAATTTGACCGTAACCTGGGCCCCTGCCACGCCACCATCACTCAAGAAGGCCATCAGACGATGGGCGCCTATACCGTGCGTGTCACAATCGTTGCCTCTGGCAGCGACTTGGTGGTCTCCCGCACCAACAATGACGTGATGCTTGCCATCAGAGAAGCCTTTGATACGCTGCGCCGCTCAGTGAAAGACGCCGCGGAAAAATTGCGCGGTCATTAATCATTACTGATTAAGTCGAGGGGATCTCTAAAAAGATCCCCTTTTTTCTGAGCTACACTTAGCCAAGCAACCTTTTCTAACAAAGGAAATAAAAATGCCTTCCATCGCTCGTATTGAAGAGTTGGCTCAGGAATTCACCCGCATCCGCCGTGAATTCCATGCCCACCCGGAATTAAGCAACCAAGAATTTGAAACTTCTAAGAAAATCGCCCAATACCTGACTCAATGGGGTATTGAAGTTCACACCGGAATCGGCGGAACGGGCGTTGTCGGTGTTCTGAAAAACGGAAACGGCACTAAACGCATTGCCTTGCGTGCGGATATGGATGCACTGCCCATTACAGAAGCCAATCATTTTGAACATGCTTCAAAAAATACCGGTGCCATGCACGCCTGCGGCCACGATGGTCATGTCACGGGACTTTTGCTGGCTGCCCGTTATCTTTCCGAAACGAAAAACTTCAACGGTACGGTCATTTTTGTTTTCCAACCCGGTGAAGAAGGCGGATTCGGCGCTCAACATATGATTGCCGACGGACTCATGGAGAAGTTCCCGGTTGACTTCTACCTCGGCTGCCACAACTGGCCCGAAACACCGACCATGAAAATTGGCATCAACAAAAAGGCCATGATGGCAAGCGGCAACGTCTTCAAAATTGATGTTGATGGCCGTGGCTCTCACGGCGCTATGCCCAATTTGTCCATTGATCCCGTGTTCACGGCTATTCAAATCTGCGAATCTATTCAGGGCATTATCACTCGTATGAAACGCCCGATTGACCCGGCTGTTTTAAGTATTTGCAAGATTGAAGCCGGTACGGCCTATAACGTGGTGCCCGATCATGCCAGCATTTTAGGTACCGTCAGAACGTTTGACGATAAGGTCACTGACATGGTCGAGGAAAAACTTGATCAAATCAGCCGCAACGTCGCGCAAGCTTTCGGCGCTCAAGCCCATCTTACTTTCACTCGTCAATACGCTCCGGTTATCAATACACCGGAATGCGTTGACCGAGTTCAAAACGCCGTGAAAGAACTCTATGGAGAAGACCGCCTGCACGAACAAGAACCGGTCATGCCCTCGGAAGACTTCGCAGACTACCTGCAAACCACGCCCGGGGCCTTCTTCTTTGTGGGTTCTGGAGATGGATCTCATCGTTTAGATGGACACGGAGACGGTCCGTGCTTATTGCATAACTCGTCTTATGACTACAACGACGCTTGCTTACCCATCGCCGCGAGCGTCTTTGCCCGTGTGACGGAAGACTACTTGCGTTAGTTCTCCGATTTTTTCTCCCCTTGCTGAAGATTTTCAACAAGGGGATTTTTTATCCATTTGAATAACCCAAGCTTCATCAATACCCATGCACAGGCCGCTAAAATCGTCCTCATTGGAGTAATTGATATGGCGCTAAATACAAACTTTAAAACCCTCGATATTCGTGAAGTGCTCGATGCAACACACATGAAAGGGAAAAACATCACTTTCATTGATGACTTTTCCTGTGAAGAGATTCTGAGTTTATTTCAAGCGGCGAAAATGTTTGAGCCCTTTATGCGAACGGGGTTAAATCTTTTAAATGGGAAAGTGCTCTACACCTTGTTTTTTCAGCCCTCTACTCGCACACGCTGCTCGCATGAAAACGCCATGCTCCGCTTGGGTGGCTCTGTTATCACAGAAACCGATCCCTTACATAGTGCCTCCTTTGCCAAAAACGAATCCTTAGCCGACAGTCTGCGAGTGACTTCAGAATATGCCGATGTCATTGTCATGCGTCATCCCGATGACAAAGAGGCGCTGCAAGCATTAAATACCACTGAAGGTTACTGCGTTCCGGTTATTTCCGGAGGCTACGGTCATGTAACTCATCCGACTCAAGGCCTTTTGGATGCCTATACGTGTTGGAGGGCGTTCGGTGACTTATCTAAAGTCACCGTTGCCATCGCGACGCCAGACTTATCGCGTGCCCGCTCCGGTCACTCTTTTGCCTTAACGCTTGCCGCTTTAGGCGCAAAAATCATTTACACCGGAACCAGTGCCTTACCGATGCCAGAAATCGTTCGTCATAAATTGACGGTCATGGGAGCTCATTTTGAAGAGCATTTTGATTTGACAAAGAAAGAAAATGAAATCCTCTACATGGATGAAAAGGTTGACTTAATTTATCTACCCGGCTGCTCAGTAAAAAAGGATGATCCCAACCGGGCGGATTTTGAAAGAAAAATGGCGAATTTCTACATCTCGCTGGAAATGCTCCAAACCATTAAAGATAAAACTGGCAAAACAGTTGGACTTCATCACTCTTTACCCCGCAATCCTGGCGAATTCGATTTCACCATCGACAACACCGAACATCAACTCTACTTTAAAGCCATCGGCTTTTCTGTGGCTTTGCGTATGGCACTGTTGGCTGCGGTTGTAGGGGTTCATTAGCTTTTGGGAATTTTAAACATGCGCATTTTGATCGCTCTCGGAGGGAATGCTCTTTTAAAGCGAGGAGAGCCCATGCACTATGAAGTGCAGCAGACCAATGTGCGCATGGCGTGTCAGCAAATTGCGAAAGTTTTACCTGGCAATGAACTCATCATTACGCACGGAAACGGACCTCAAGTAGGACTCATTGCGCTGCAACAGAATGCTTACCCAAATGTACCCATGTATCCGCTTGATGCAATTGGCGCAGAATCTGTCGGCATGATCGGTTACATGATTGCTCGGGAACTCACCAATGTCGTTTCTCAATCCATCGCTGTCACCAATGTTTTGACGCAAACAGAAATTGATCCAAATGATCCGGCTTTTAAACACCCGACCAAACCCATCGGTCCCATCTACACAAGAGGAGAAGCTGAAACACTTAGTCAAACACACGGTTGGACAATGGCCTCTGACAACGACAAATTCCGCCGAGTTGTCGCTAGCCCCGATCCCAAAAGGATATTGGGATTGTCAGCGCTTAAGACACTAATTGAAAATGGGCATCTTGTCGTTTGCTGCGGCGGAGGCGGTGTGCCTGTTTATTTTGATAAGGAAGGACAATTGACCGGAGCCGAAGCGGTGATTGATAAAGATCTTGCTTCTTCACTTCTGGCCATCTCGATTAATGCAGATCTGTTTGTTATTGCAACAGATGTCGATGGTGTTTACACGGACTGGGGAAAGCCCTCGCAATCACTCCTCAGACAAATAGATGCCACTTCTCTACGAAGAATGTCTTTTGCTCAAGGCTCCATGGGCCCTAAAGTTGAAGCCGCTTGCCGTTTCGTTGAAAAAACAGAAAGAACAGCAGTTATCGGAGCATTGGATCAAATCGAAAAGATTATTAATGGAGAGAGAGGGACCCAAGTTCACCCTTAAAACAAGCGATAAATAGTAATCAATTCTTAAAATACTTCTGAAGAACTCTCGTACCCATTAGTAGATAGTCTTATCCCTAATTTTTTATCCTCAGTCAATTGCCGTATCATTCATCACTATCTCGTATGAAACACAATTAAATCCTGGAGAATATATGTTTACAGCCCCCCCCCGCTACCCGTAAAACATAAAGTTCTGTTTATCAGTCTTTCAATTAGTTCTCTTTTTTTAGGTCTTTCTGAGGCCTCGGCATTCTCACTTAATCCGAGCTATACCGTAGATTTTTCTAATACTTCCGACTTTTCTACAGAAACTCTTCCCATCACCACTAACGGTTCGGGAAAACAAGAAGCGACCCCTCTTTACCAGATAGGCTCAATTTCTAAAAACACTCTGTATCAACTACCTGAAAACATTCAGCTACCCAATTATTTTATTGAGCCTCAAGACAACGGGGTATCGCCAATTTTGAAAACTACACATTAAGGTTTGATATTCTCATTGAAAGCAAGTCTGACCTTATTTCATTTTTAACCCTAAAACATCAAAATGAATCTGGTCATTTTAAATTTGATGGAGGTAATTCTGGTAACCTAGAAATTCGCTATTCATCCCTGAGCGGAACTCGAATGTTTTGGCTTTCGACTGAAGAAAGTCAATTAGATATTCAAGCCTCTAACGTATGGCTACAATTCGATAGCTCAAACAAATCCGAACATTTTTTTGAAGGTGCAGGAAGCGTAACCATCAATACCGTAAATGATCTAGTACTCTTTTTGAACCAACAAACTAATTCAAAAATACAAAGTATTATCAACGGATTAAGTGACAGCAATTATGAGTTAACAGGTAAAAATATATACTTCCTATCAAATGGTGAGTCTCTAAACACTGACCCCTACAATGGAGTTGCTGGAATTAACTTCTTTGGCGAAAACTTAACTATTGGAACAACATCGACAGACAAAGCATCCATGCAGTTTCGTTGCCTAAAGAGTTATCCGTAATACTAAAAGCTGCAGAGGATAGCCCAGCCTTAATGATATTGAGGCGCTACGTCGATAAAAAAGGCAATCCAATCGTGATATCTCAGAGCTGGCAGCCGCTACGCATTCTCTTTGAACGTTAAGAAAAATCGCTAGTTGCAAGCATGCCAGTTAGTGAAGGCGCCTCTCAAAAGACGCCTTCGATACCGAGAAAAGAAGAGTATTAGGTCAGCATTCCTTGCCGCCTGTGACTTTAATATCAACTTCGTAGTCTTTGATGGCACGGATGCAGGCTGCTAGACCCTTTGTGATTGAGGTCAGTTCCATAAAGGGCGTGTTCTTTTTGTCGATGACTTGTTCGGCAATGTAGGGGACGTGGATAAAACCGCCTTTAATATTTAAATGGTTCTTGCTGATATAGTAGAGCAACGAATACATAATGTGGTTGCACACATAGGTTCCGGCCGTGTTGGAAACAGAGGAGGGGACGCCGGCTTTTTTGGCTTCCTCAACCATCGCCTTGATTGGAAGCGTTGAGAAATAAGCGCTTTCGCCATCTTCGAAAATCTTAACGTCAATTGGCTGATAACCTTCGTTGTCGGGAATTCGGCCGTCATCAATGTTGATAGCAACGCGTTCGACATTCAAGTTGTAGCGTCCACCAGCTTGACCAACACAGATCACCGCATCGGGCTTGATTTCATCGATGCTCTGAAAGAGTTTTTGAGCGGACTTCTTAAAAACAGTCGGGATTTGTACCTTGACAACCTCGACGCCGTCAATGTTATCCAGGAGGGTCTTTACAGCTTCCCATGCTGGATTGACTTTTTCTCCGCCGAAAGGATCAAAGCCGGTAACCAATACTTTCATTTTGAGACTCCTAACGTTAAGAATTCGCATGAGATAAGAGGCTAACAAATTTCAGTAAAAGAAGGAATTGAGGAAACAGTAAATAATCAAAAGTTTGAACATACAAATAAAAAGTTTGTAAGACAAAGATAACAAACGAATTATTTTGAAGTTAAAAGGTAATGCAAGTGCGTCCATGAAAATTTAAATTTAGATTATCAGATGTTGTCATGCTTTTTATTTGACTTTAGCTATACGTTTTCCCAATTATCGTTCAATAATTTTGAGTCAAGTAAATTACAAACACTGCATTTCAGAGCTTACCTAAAGAGATGATTATTGATATAAAACAAAACAATTTTTAAGGGGGGGCAAAATCGGAATAAGAGAAGTTCTCTTTTGTCTTATACGGAGTTTATATGAAAAGTGTTTCTTTAAAGCCTCTCGCACTAGCGACAATGCTAGCGTTTTCTTCTTCAGTTTTCGCCGCTCCTATCAGTGGAGGTGTATACGAGTCAATTAATGAGGATTCGGGCTGGAGTTCGATTAAAGACAATACGGTAACCGTAACGAGTGGTCAAGTCTATGCCAAAGATGGTTTTGGGATTGGACCTAAGGGTGTCTTATATCTTAATAGTGATAGCGCAAACATTGTCAGCGAACGTGCCAGCTATCTTTATGGGACGATTCGTAAAGATGAAAATACAGCACTGAGTAACTTAACAATCTCTAACGGTGACTTTACTTTCGAAGGGCTAGATGAACCGCAGAAGTTTGAATTTACTGGAGATCTTACCTATACAAGTTCAGGAACCGGTCGCTTATATATACGAAATGCTGACTTTGATGTGGCAGGAACGTTGACCTTTGATTCTGCTGGTAGTTATTTTATGACATCTGGCAATGCCGACATCATGGTTGACCGATTTGTCTCCAAGGGTAAGTATGGTCTAAAAAATGGTGATAACGGCCGTGGAACCATGGAAGCAACCACGTTCACCGCTAGAGAAGTCCAAGCTGAAGGGATGTTCCGAAACACGGATAACGCCACCATTAACATTTTAGAATCTGCATCTATTGGTACTTTATGGAATTTGGGTCAATTCAATGCCTCAGATGCGGTTGTTGAAGTAACAGGTGGTTATATGGATGAAACCACCGCGGCAGACGGCAACACCTATGTCTTCGGCAATGGTATCGATAAAGATTTGAATGATGGTGCAAAAGATTCTGCCGTGATGGAAGTTGGTACTTTGATTGTACATGGCAACGCTTTAAATTCAGCCAGTACCTCTTTAACCGTCAAGAACATGAATGTTGATGGCATTTTGAATAACAATGACAATGGGGCTGTTATCAATGTTAGCAATGGTGTAGCTCAAGTGGGGACGATTAAAGGAGAAAATGGGCAGTTCAATTTATACAATGCTTCCTTAGAAGCGACTCATGCTTCTGATTTTGGTTCAGTATTGGCTAGCAACTCTACGGTAGTAATTAATTCCCCGGACAACAACATGACATCCTTCACTGGAGAGGATAAGACGGTTTTAGTCAACCAAACTGGAGCAACATTGTCGATTGAAGAAAAGAGCGGAGATATGACGGTTGCAGCTAGTGGTTCTGTTAATGACCAATATGCTAGTGCAGAAGAGGCTCTCGCTAACTTAAATGGAGCTGTAACAGTTACTGATGGAACTGTGGAAGGCGATAAGTTAGTTGTTCTCCAAGGTGACGTTAACGACGGTATAACTGCCATATTAAATGAGAATGGTGAGTACGTAATTGATTCTGTTCAAAAAAATACAGCGATTGATGGCTTTGGTTCAATTTCTGCTTTAGGTATCTTGCAGTGGCGTCACGAAATGAATGACCTTAGCAAACGTATGGGTGAGTTACGTGACAGTTCTCAAGGTGTTGGGGCTTGGGCTCGTATCTATGGATCGGAACAAGAATATGGTGCTCAAAACGTAACCAGCAAAAATACTTCGGTGCAGCTTGGTGCTGACTTCGATGTTGGCAGTGGTTGGAAGGTTGGTGCTGCCTTTACCTACACAGATGGCTCTTCTGACTATCATGGTGGAGACGCTGACAATAAAGCTTACAGCTTGGCAGCGTACGGAACTTGGATGGCAGAGAATGGTCAATTTGTAGATTTGGTTGCTAAATACAGTCGCTTGAGCACAGATTTTAATCTTGGCGCGATGGACGGTGACTATGACAATAACGCCTTCAGTTTGTCAGCAGAATACGGTTGGCACTTGCGCTTTAATGAATCATTCTTTGTTGAACCACAAGTTGAAGTGACTTATGGTCAAATTATGGGAGAGACAGTTAAGGCGAGTAATGGTGTTCGGCTAGAACAAGAAGATTTTGACTCCTTAATTGGTCGCGTTGGTCTGAGAGCTGGTTTCCATTTCCTGAACGAAAAGGGTACTCTTTATGCACGAGTCTCAGGTTTGCATGATTTCCAAGGTGACTATGATGTGACCGCTACAAAAGGAAAAGCTGTCAATGATTTCTCAGATGACCTGGGTGACACATGGGTTGAGTTTGGTTTAGGTGCTAATTTCAATTGGACGGAAACCACCTACACTTATGTTGATCTAGAGAGAAGTAATGGAGGTGAAATTAAGGAAAATTGGCGTTGGAACATTGGTCTTCGTCACGTTTTCTAATTATTGCTTAGGCATTCTGGACTTGATTAAAGTTTAAATTTTTGGATCTACAAACTAATTCAAGCCAAATGAGGACTGGCATTACTATTCAGCTGATGCCAGTCCTTTTAACATCTGACTTTCAGCAATCCAAAGAGTTGTCTGAGCCACGCTTACCGCAAAATCATTAATTTCAAGTCCATAAAACTGACTAATTTGTACTCTTATCGGCCCTTCGTCTCCAAAATCTAAGTATGACGTTCTTCCTGACAATGTTCTGAGAACATCATTTTCTAAACGTCTTAGTGATAAGTACGTTTCTGTTAAAAAGTTTCCATAACCACACGCAGGATCTAAAAAAGTAAGTTCCGACAATTTCTTTTGGAATGCAAACAACGCTTCTTTCAGAACCTTTGGCTGTTTCTTTTGCAGAATTAATTTAAACTCCGAGCGCAAACTATCAAGAAAAAGAGGATCAATAACCTTATGAATGTTTTCGACTGATGTATAGTGCATCCCCCCTTTTCTACGAGTTTCCTTATTTAAGGTGCTCTCAAACACAGCACCAAAAATAGTTGGACTGATTTCACTCCAATCAAACCCTTCACTGGCCTTACTTAAAATCAAATCCACAATGTCTTTTGTAAATGGTGGGATTTCAATATCATCATCCGCAAACAGGCCGCCATTGACATACGGAAATGACATCAATCCCAAGTCATCATCATAAGGATTTCTATCTTCTTCTTTTGTATTTAAGACCCTAAAGAGCTCTGTTAAAGCCGTTCTAACCATCTTCGGTGGAAACTGCTTTAAGTAGTCATGAAATTTATTGTGTGATCCAAATAACCCAGCATCCTCTGCATAAAGACAGAACACTAAACGAACACACAACTTATTAAGGCTTTTTTGACTTTCTGGATCATCTGGATTTTGATATTGATCTAATAAGGCATCGTAAATTGCGCCAACAAGTTCACCAGCCTTTAAAGACAGTTCCATTTCTCTCGGAGTTATTGCACTTCCGGAATCCACGAGGAACTTTAATCGATAAGCCTCTTTCTCAAGATTTTCTAACTTGATTATATCTGTTGGTTCCGAGGAAGGATATTCCATATCGTAAATATGAAATTCTTCAAAATTACAAATAACAATCCACCGTGGACGGTTTGAATAGCCAAGATCGATTGAATATCGCTTTGCCTGTTGATAGGGAGTCAAATATGAGCCATCTGATTGTTTAATCTTTTTTGTTAAATCCTTTCCAAGACCTTTTTGTTCAATCAAAACATGAGTACTGGGAATATATCCATCAATAAAACTCGTATGTTCCAGTTTTACCTGATTTTCAAAGCTAATGTTGGTGACCACTGTAAAGTGAGCCAGATTCAGACGTTTTAAACAGAGCCACTCGGCGCTAAAAATAAACCAAAAAGTGAGCCAGAGGTTGATCCACTTTTGAGGATTTATTCGACTTTTTGTTATGTGTTGACTGGTTTAATCTCAAATGTCCTCTAACAAGAGGACGTTTATTTTTAAACCATTTGGAGTCAACATATGATTGATCCACTTGTTCGACAAGAAATCCGCTATCGACATAGTCTTGGAGAGTCTGTGACATAAGGTCGTAGTTTCGGAATTTTGATTCTCACTTTTTTAAAATACTTGACAAAAATGAGGATCAAAATGCATAAACGCTTTTCTGAAGAATTCAAAAAATCAGCCGTCATCCGTGTCCAAAACGGAGAATCTCAACTTAGCGTTGCCAGTAGTCTTGGGATCAGTTACAAAACACTCAATCGTTGGGTCATTCAAGCTAAAGGGCAAATGCCTCCGGAGAATGTTTCCTTATCCGAAGAAAATGCACGATTACGCAAGGTTCTGAAAGAACGAGAAGCAGAAATTGCTTTTCTAAAAAAAGCAGCGGCGTACTTCGCAAAGATGCCGTAACGAGGTACGCCTTCCTTGAACACTGCATTAGTTGTGCAGAAGTTGGTCGGCATGCTGCTTTGCCGGTAACCCGGGCTTGTCATTTGTTGGGCGTCAGCGTCAGTGGTTTTTATGCCTGGAGAAATAGTGATAAAGAGCATCGGTTTGGAGTGGTTCATACCGACGCGTATATTCTTGAAACGCTCAAAGCAGAAATTAAAACCGTGACAAAAAGCTATGTCCCCGGCGTGCTTGTTTTCTACCGATTACTGAGGCAAAAGGGTATCAGTATCGATGTAAAACGCCTACGTCGATTGATGAGAGCCGATGGTTTATTGCATCGTTTTCACCGAAAATCACTACTGTCCAATTTGATTTCTAAGACACCCCTTTAGACTTTTCAGTCATCTGCTGTCCAAAAAGACACGATCTTCATTTCAACCCCCTTAGGTCAAAATAAACTGGCCTGAGGGGATGTTTCCGGTATTTTCAGCGGAACAATATCCGGCTCGTTTAGCCAGTCATTTAGGTCTTTGTAGGTCATTAGGTTCAATCTCAGATAACTTCTCAACCGACTAAACGACCAAGGGTATTTAGAGCGCCTTTTCAGTACCTCCAACAGCAACGTCACCGATAAAGCTGTCCAAATCTGCACCATGACAGCGTTCAACGAGGTACCCACAAAAGTTTTGATTTTCAGGTTCTGTTTGAGCTTCTTGAAAAACAACTCAATCTGCCATCGATCCTTGTAAACAGCGGCAATTTCTGTTGCATTCAGTTTGAAGTCATTGGTTAAAAAACTCAAACCAGCGTCCACTTTCCATATCCTTGTATTGCACTAAACGATATTTAGGGACCTTTTTCAGCCGACCTTTTTCATGAGCCCTCAGATCGGCTTTGAGAATGATTTCGTAGCATCCCCAATTTTCGTTTTTATCCACAGCAATTCGCTTGACTTGTTTAAGTTGAATGTTTTCTTTAATTCGAGTCACGAAGATAATGTGGCGTTTACTGAGCTGTCGATACCACCTGAAGTCATAATAACCACGGTCAATGGCCAGCACACAGTTCGGTGGAATGTCAACCAGTGTTCGAGCGGCTTTAATGTCTGAGATTGCGGCTTCTGTTACCGCTATAAACGAGGGCATTAATGTGTCGTTATCCAATAATGTGTGAAGCTTGATGCCACCTTTGGTGGTTCTAAATCGAGGCCAATCAAACAGTTTTAAATAAAGCCCGATCGTGGTGGAATCTAAGCTGAAGATTTTTTTACCGGTCAGAATCTGATTAACCCGAACTCCGGTTAGTACTTCTCGATAATGATCCAATAAACCGTAATAGAAGTCTTGGTAGACATGGTAGTCACGGTGTTGGTTCACATAGGAAAGACTGGAGCGTCCCACGGCATGAGCGCCAAGATGGATAAGCTTGCCAATACTGGAGTACAGTCCATCAGAGATCTCTCTGAGCGACTCAGCTCCGCTGAGCTGGCAAAACATCATCGCAATGAGCTGATCCCAAGTATTGATTCCCTTGGCGGCTTTGTCAGTTTGGTACTTTTGAACTAGCTTAAAAAATAACGATTGAGGCAAAAGCTGGACAATTTGAGCAAACATCGATAATGTTGTTCTTCGCATATCGGTTTTCCTTTGTTTTTGAGTGTGGTAACCAAAACTTTAAAGGATTCCGATATGCTTTTTTATTGCCCGTAGAAAACTGTGCTTAAAAATTTATTTAATGACAGTAGTGATTATTTTTGAAGGGTTGGACCAAGCCATCCGGGTTTATGGTAACCGGTACGGTACGAATAACGAGTACTACACCACCTCAGATATTAAGGCTAATAACATTGTTTTAAGAGGCAAGGGAACCGCTGACTCTTCTGGACTTTCATTAAATGGTATTCAAGATTTCAAAATCCAAAGCCAGTCCATCCGCATTAGCGACTACTCTTACGCTATTGTTGCTGAAAATAACGCCTATGCATACATCAGTACCAAGAATTTAAACATTGATGGATTAATGCAATCATCATCAGATGGTCTAATTGCCATAGAAACAGATACGGCGACTATTCATGGTGATATTGTTGCCGAGAACGCAGCTACTTTTTCGTTGGTTGCTAAATCAAAAGTGATTTTTACAGGAAGTACTTATTCGGTGATGGGCTGGGAAGGAGATGAGTGGGTTAAATTGAATTTGAGCATGGGTGATAAAAGTCTCTGGACTCTGACAAATGACAGTAACCTAGATAATTTAACTCTTAGTAATTCTGTACTTGATTTAAGTTCCGTAAATAAAAATGTTTCTTTAACCATCAAAGATAATTTCTCAGGAACGAATAATACTTTTATCCTATGGTCTAATTTACTTAGCAACGAAATTTCCAATCTAGAGATTAACAAGACTGAAAATACCGGGGTTCAGTTTATCGGGATCAAAGACATCAATGAAGCTGGCATAGACGGAGTAAATATTTCGCCAACAAAATTCGCCACTGTCAAAACAAATGGGAACTTAAATTTTGAACCGATTACCACGCTGTCTGAGCACGGATTAACAATGTGGGATCCCAAAATTTTCTCAAAAGAAGAGGAAGATGGTTCAACCTCATGTTTTTTTTCTCAGGTTATTGAAACTCCGGGGCCAACACCAACAGCCATGCTTGACGGTTTCCAAAATAACTATCTTTTCTGGAGAACTTTAACTGACTCCACCAAAGAACGTTTCGGTCAATTGCGTCACGGTCAATCCGCTGGTGTTTGGGGACGTGTTACTACCGGCTCTTTGAGTCAAGGGGATCTGACGAATAACTATCAGACCTATCGCTTAGGGGCTGATACTAGCATTCAACCGGGATTGTCATTAGGAGCCATGTTCGAGATCCACGAAGGTGACTTAGACACTTCCAATGGTAAAGGTGATATGCAAGCCATTACGGCGGCTATTTATGGTTTGTACGTCTCCCCCAGCGGTTACTACGCTGATGCCGGTTTCCGATTCGGTGTAATGGACTATGAGTACAAAAACACCGCATTGCTCTACGACGAATACGATTACAACTCTAGTGCAGTCGGCGCATGGTTGGAAGTCGGTAAAGAATGGGCTCTTGCCAATAATTACACTCTCACTCCTCACTTGGCTGTTAATTTTGGCCGTTTCGGTACCGAGCACTTTACGTCGGATAATGGCCTAAAAGCTAAAGTTGACAGCGTCAACAGTGTCATTTTCACAGTTGGAACAGACGTGGGATACAAAACCGAAACTTTTGAAGTTTCCGCTGTGGCTGACCTCATGACTGAAGTGGCAGGCTCTCAAGACATTCGCATCAGCCATAACGCCGCTTCATTAACTCGTAGCGCCGACTACTCGGATACGTGGATGGAGTTCGGTTTATCGGCAAGCTACCGTCCCACAGACGAGACTTTACTATGGGTTAACGGTCGAAGAAGTGCTTTTGCCGATTTAGATAACGATTGGCGAATCAACGCCGGCGTCCGCTGGTCATTCTATTAACGCATTCACAAACCGGAGAGAGGCGAGGACTCTCTCCGGTCATTCTCGTTAAGAAATAGACTGTTTTTTTGCTCTGAATGCACATTCTTGTCTGTTAACTTGTCACCGAATTTAAACTTTTGAGCGCGATATCAATTAATCTGGAAGCTTCATCCATCATGAATAACGGGATGTTGAGCAGATCTCCGTCCATAGATAAATTGTTTAGAGAAAAACGCACACGTAACGGCAAATCATTCGCGTGAAGCGATTTAAATTTCGCCAAACTTCGAGACTTTACATTCGTTGAAGATTTAACCTCAACCGGAACAATAATTCCTCCTGTTTCAAGCAGGAAATCCACTTCGTACGATGGATTGATCATTGACCAGTACAAGGGAGATGATTCATACTGAGCGCTGAGACTTTGAAGAACCATGTTTTCAGTGAGGGCTCCCTTATGCTCTCGGAAAATATCAGAGCCTTTCAAGATAATATCCGGCTCAATTTTTGACAGTCTTGAAAGTAAACCGACATCCACAACATAGACCTTAAAGGCGGCAGGATCTTCGTAGGCAGATATGGGAACTCCAAAACCATTGATCCGATGAACAACTCTGACAAGTCTGGAGTCAATCAACCACTGCAAAGCATCGCCATATTTCCTGGCGTTAGAGCGAGGTTCAATAATGGAGTACTGAAATCGCTTTTGCTCTCTGGATAAAATTTGCGGCAACGTCTGCCAAATTCTGAGAATCTTTGGTGCGTCTACGCTTGATGCGTGTGAGCGAACATCTTCTATGTAAGTCGTGAGAATATCTTGCTGAATTTTTCGTACTTCAGAAATATTTGTGTTCAGACACCATGCGCTTACGGGTTCCGGCATACCTCCGATGATTTCGTACTTTTTAAGTGCTTCGACCATTGAATCGAAAATTATGTCAGGAATCTGCTTAATTTCACGGCATTCATTCAAAAAGTTCGCAAGCCCCACTGTTTCGCTGTCGGCCATCAAAAATTCTTTAAAAGTCATGGGCTCAATGTCCAAGAATTCAACTTTACCGACTGGGTAGGAACGAGGTTTAGCTAAAGAAAGTCCTAAAAGCGAACCCGCGCTCAATACGTAGAGCCCGGGGCGTTTTTCTTGAAAATATTTCAAAGAATGAATGGCATCCGGACAAGCTTGGATTTCATCTAATATGAGTAAAGAGCCGTCTTCTATATTTCTTCCAAAGATAAATGACAGTGTTTTCAGAATCTCATCGGGATCTTTCGTCTGAGAAAACAGTTCCCCCAATCGTTCATCACTGTCAAAATTGAGATAAAGAAATTTGTCTGGGAAAGCTTTTTTGGCGAAATCCATCATCAGCCAAGTTTTGCCGACCTGTCTGACTCCTCGAAGAATCAATGGCTTTCTGAAGGCAGAATCTTTCCACTCATACAATTTTTTCGTAACTAATCGCTGCATAATCCTAATCTGCCCAAACCTAGATGCATCAAATTATATAAAAAATGATGCGCAGACGCATCAAATTATATAAAAAATGATGCGCATGCGCATCAAATTATAAATATAAATATCAAATTGGCGATTACGATTACAGGAGAGGCAAGGCCTGATACCTTTGTCCTCCCCTACTGGAAACTGTTGCCCCGAAATTACTTCGGATACCCAACCGTAAAGAGCACAATCGGTTCAAGGTACTCGGCCAAGTTCATAGCTTTGCGAAGTTCTTCATGATCAAATGAAGCGCGAATGCAGCCGGCTAACCCCATGGCTGCGGCAGCCAAATAACAACTTTGCCCCATTGTGCCGGCATCGACATAAACACCCGTTGGACGAGCTGTCTTTGAGCGCTCTTTATCAGCCACAAAAACGATCGTTACCGGAGCAGTCTTAACATAATCAAATTGATAAGCAGTGGAGACTTCACGCACATCCTTATCTGTTGTTTGTTCCAGGCAATTTTTGACCGCGTCATAACGCCATGCACCATCGGCGCGCAACACGTAAGGCGTTACCGCACGCAAATCCAATGTTGAAGGAACCGTGCGACGGCCGTCTTCATCGGTAATCCCCGCACAAGCCCAAAGAAGTGTTGACAGAGCCTCTTCGTTTAATTGTTCGGTTTGGCAATCACGATTAGAGCGACGTTTTTGAAGGGCCTGCCCCAATGCCATATCCAATTGAAGATGCGGTTTCAATTCAATGGTTTTCATTTTCACACTCCTTTATTCAGATAAAAGTCTTTTCATGCAACAGGCTCTTTGGTCTTACCTTCAGCCACACTAGCCATCGCGATATCCCAGCGTCTGACCAAAATATCCGAAGCTTTTTGCAATACCTTCACCAATGCGTTGATGCGATCGGATTCACTGGCGCCACACGTACTGACAAAAGCAGCGCTACCCGGAGCCACCAGGGCTGAGGTATAGAAGCGGCTAGCCGTATCCGTTGCCACCCGAACCGGCGAATCCTCGTAAAAGTCACAGTCCAAATCAAAAAGTTTGGCGGCATCCTCCAGGGATAACGCACACATGGCATTGTCCCATGCCCCCAGCGCACGAACCGCCACATGCACCTTGTCCCTCTTCATGGCGCTGTCACTTCTGACTAAAGCAAAAACCGGAAGATCATAGGTGATGAACTTTTTATCCGCTTTCTGAGTAAACGCTTGGAGATCTTCACAAACATCTATAAGAACCCAAACACAGGCCTTTCCCAAAGTCACCATGCGGCTGAAACGAACAACACCATCGTTTTCAAAATTTTTAATTTGAAGATTTGGGATTTCTTCAGCCAATGCGGTTAAATCCTTGACTCTGTCCTCCGTCGCTTCCTTTTTTACGTCAAAGCCTTCTGATAAAAGCGCCTTCATGACGAGGACTCGGTCCGAGTCTTCCAAAGCTTTTCGATCAACCCTAGCAACAATGGCCAACTGCGGTTTCATTTGTTCCATCTTGGCTCCTTGTCTGTCAAGTGAAAACACAACACCTTTCCAACGCGCAATTAGTGCTTGAAAAAGCGTTCCAAAACAAATCTTCATTAACCTTTTTGATAATAGTCCTCCAGTTTCTCTCTGTGTGCAAAATTTCTTTGACACACTCTCTTTTATGACTTGCTGCAAGCATTTCAACCATCTTTGCTGATTGTTTAAATTGTTTTTTTCTATTGAGCCATGAGGAAAAAACCATTGGATAGAATCAGTGGCGGACCATTAAAATCTGATGGCGATGTTGATGTGCAATTTTTGATACGGATAATTTCTTTTTCTGGACTGAGCAATGGATAAGAACATTAAGATTTTCGGTGCCAAGCAGAACAATCTGAAAAACCTCAATGTTGAATTTGAAACCGGGAAAATCACGGTTGTCACGGGTGTGTCGGGTTCGGGCAAAAGCTCTTTGGTTTTTGACACGCTCTACGCCGAGGGACAGCGCCGATACGTTGAAACATTCAGCCCCTATGCTCGGCAATTTTTAGACCGCATGGATAGACCGCAGGTCGACCGTATCGAAGGGGTGCCGCCTGCCATTGCCATTGACCAAACCAATCCCGTCAGAACGTCTCGCTCAACCGTGGGCACCATGACGGAAATTAATGATCACCTGAAACTCTTTTTTGCCAGAGAGGCCAAACTCTACTGCTCTCAATGCGGCAAACTCGTCCAGGCTGACACTCCGCTCTCCGTTTACAAAGCTCTGACTTTGTGGACAACAGAGCTTGATGATCCGCGTCTTTACATCCTTTTTGATGTTCCGGTTCCGGCAACAATGACTATCGAAGAGGTTACTGCCGGTCTGGCCGCTCAGGGATTTACCAAGATTTACGGAGAAAAAGACCATAACGGCACGCGAATTTTAGAGGTGGTCGCCGATCGATTCCGATTCAGTAAAGCCGATAAACCGCGAGTAATCGAAGCACTGGAAAATGCGTTTAAGTTTGGAAAAGGCGAATTAACCGTCGTTGCTCAAATGGGAAACGATGAGGAAGTGCGGCGTCGCTTTTCTAACCGACTGTCTTGTGCCGACTGTGGCATTGAGTATCAAAAGCCCACCGATGCGACTTTCAGTTTCAACTCACCTCTTGGCGCCTGCGAAACCTGCCGAGGTTTTGGACGAGTCATCGGCGTGGATTACTCCCTGGTCATTCCGGATGAATCGCTCACGCTTGAAGGCGGTGCGATCAAACCGTGGAACACCAAAACAAACGCCGAATGTCTCAAAGACATGAAGCGTTACGCCAAGCGTGACGGCATTCGTTTGGATGTTCCGTACCGGGAGCTCACACAAAAAGAAAAAGACTGGGTCATTAACGGAGAACCCGGTTGGAGCGGCAAGTGGACTCGACAATGGTACGGTGTCAAGCACTTTTTTGAGTGGCTTGAATCCAAAGCTTATAAGATGCACGTCCGGGTACTGCTTTCGCGCTATCGAAACTATCAGGAGTGTCCGGACTGCCACGGCGCGCGTCTGAAACCGGAGGCTCTTTTATGGCGTGTCGGGTCAGAAAAGGCGGCCGAGCGTGCTTGCCAAGGATTAAATTTCAAACGTCACCGCCCTGCAGGCAGTACCTACTCCGAAGAAATTCTTAGCCATCTTCCGGGGCTTAATCTTTATGATTTGATGCGGCTGCCGCTATCGAGACTATTGGAATTCTTTGAAGTCATTCGAGACGAAGGGCAAACGGATGAAGCTGGCAGCATGGTTGTTGACGAGATTCTCTCACGCCTTCGCTACCTCGTCGATGTGGGCGTAGGTTATCTCACGCTTGAGCGGCAAAGCCGGACACTATCGGGCGGCGAAGTGCAACGTGTCAATCTCACCACGGCCTTGGGAACTTCTCTCGTTAATACTCTTTTTGTACTTGACGAACCCTCAATCGGCCTGCACCCGCGCGACATGGACCGAATCAACCGTGTGATGCAACGACTCAAAAAATCCGGCAACACTTTGGTTGTAGTTGAACACGATCCCCAAGTTATGCTCGCCGCCGACACCATTTATGACATGGGTCCCGGCCCCGGAGAAAAAGGCGGCTCGATTATTTTCAAGGGAACGCCGAAAGACATTATTCAAGCCGATACATTAACCGCCCGTTATTTAAGCGGACGAGAACGCATCAGCGCCACGGCAACTCTCAGAAAAATAAACGCCAAAACGCCCAGTTTAATTTTGAAAGGCGCCCGACAGCATAACTTAAAAGACATCTCTCCTCGCTTTCCGATTGGTGTTCTGACCGTTGTGACCGGCGTTTCGGGTTCAGGCAAGTCCACTCTTATTGAAAACATCTTAGTGCCGGCTCTTTACAAAGCCAAAGGCATGCCAACGGAATCCCCCGGTCAATTTAAGGAATTGATCGGAGCCGATTTGATTGAAAATATTCACTACGTGGACCAATCACCCATCGGTAAAACCACAAGGTCTAATCCGGCTAGCTACGTTGGCGCCTTTGATGCCATCCGTAATCTCTTTGCACAAACCGACACGGCCAAAGCGAGAGATTACAAAGCCGGAACGTTTAGCTTCAATTCGGGCGATGGCCGCTGTCCGGTGTGCGGCGGCAACGGCTTTGAGCATATCGAGATGCAATTTCTCTCGGATGTTTACCTGCGCTGTTCAGCCTGTAACGGCACCCGCTACCGTCCGGAAATACTGGAAGTCACGATTGAACGGGAAGGTAAGTCATTCAATATCGCCGACGTTCTCGATTTGTCTGTCTCTCAGGCTTGTGAATATTTCAAGAATGACCCGGCCATCGTCTCAAAATTAGAACCGCTCCGTAAGGTCGGTCTGGATTACATCAAACTGGGGCAGCCGGTTCCAACCTTGTCCGGTGGTGAGGCTCAGCGCTTAAAGATTGCGGGCTTTTTGGCTCAGAAAAATTCCCAAGCCAGTAAAAATGATTTGTTCATCTTTGACGAACCGACGACCGGACTTCATTTCGATGACATCGACAAACTTATGCGCTCTCTTCAAGAGCTTATCGACCGAGGCAACACCGCCATTGTCATCGAACACAATCTCGATGTCATCAACTGTGCCGATTGGGTCATTGATCTGGGCCCTGAAGGTGGCAATGCCGGCGGAAAAATCGTTGTTCAGGGCACTTTGGATGATTTAATCGCTGAAAAGAACTCCTATACAGGGCAGGCGCTTCAAACATACAGAAAAACGCTCGCTCAAAAAAACACTTCGCCTTATTTCATCGAAGAGAGTGCTAGAAACGCCGCCTTGACGACGGTCGCAACCGCGGCTTCGGACGTTATTGCCATAAAAGGCGCCAAAGAACACAATTTGAAGAATATTTCAGTCGACATCCCTCACAATCGTTTTACCGTTGTGACAGGAGCATCGGGTTCCGGCAAATCAACATTAGCCTTTGACATTGTGTTTAAAGAAGGCCAGCGCCGCTACTTAGAATCACTCAACGCCTACGCCCGCTCCATCGTGCAGCCGGCCAGCAAACCCGATGTGGACTCCATTACCGGCATTGCACCGACTGTTGCCATTGAGCAGCGAACCTCACGCGGGGGACGCAAATCCACCGTTGCCACCATGACCGAGCTCTACCACTTTATGCGGTTACTTTTTGTAAAGCTCGGCCACCAATACTGCCCTGATTGTGGGGTCGAAGTTGAACCCAAATCGTTCCCGGCCATTGTTTCAACCGTGATGAGTCGCTATAAAAATGAAGCGATTCACATCATGGCCCCATTGGTCAGTAAGCGCAAAGGCATTTACACCGATTTGGCTAAATGGGCGCAGAAAAAGGGCTATCCGCGACTTTATGTTGACGGTAAATTCGTGAGCACGGAAAAGTTTCCGAAACTAGCCCGCTACAAGGATCACACAATTGAATTACCGGTTGCGGAAGTGACCGTGAAAGCTGAAGATGAAAAGACTCTCAAGCGTGCCCTTCAGGAAGCGATCACCATTGGCAAAGGTGTTTTAACGGTCCTTGATAAAAAAGGCTCGGAAACGATTTTCTCCACCCATCGGGCATGCCCTATCTGCGGCAGAAGTTTTCCGGAATTGGATCCGAGACTATTTTCTTATAACTCATCGATGGGGTGGTGCCCGACCTGTTTCGGCACCGGTCTTTTGATTGAAGGCTTCGATGAAAACGCGACCGGAGAAGAAAGAATCTGGGCCGATGCCCAAGCGAAACCCTGTCCCAGCTGCCACGGCGAGCGCCTCAACGAAGTGGCTCGTGCGGTGAAATTTGCAGGCTTAAACATTTCGCAAATGGCACACATGACCGTAAGCGATGCTTCAAACTTCTTTAAGAAACTTAAGCTCTCAGGGCGTGAGGCTAATATCGCTGAAGATGCGTTAAAAGAAATCGTATTAAGGCTGCAATTTTTGGAAAAAGTGGGACTGGGCTATCTGACGCTTGACCGTTCATCTCCCAGTTTGTCCGGAGGAGAAGCGCAGCGCATTCGTTTGGCTTCGCAGCTTGGCAGCAATCTTCAAGGGGTGTGCTACATCCTTGATGAACCGACGATTGGCTTACATCCGCGCGACAATCGTCTATTGCTTGATTCTCTTAAAGCGCTTGTCGATAAAGGCAACACGCTCTTAGTGGTCGAACACGATGAAGATACGATCCGTGAAGCAGACTATGTCATTGATGTTGGGCCTGGGGCCGGTGTGCGAGGCGGTGAAATTATCGCCACGGGCACAGTCTCCGATATCGTGAAAAACAAACGCTCTTTGACGGGCCGCTATCTTCGCCAACCGATTCAGCACACATTTATCCCGCAAAGACCGGTTGACAGCGACACGCAATGGCTCACGATTAAAGAGCCGCGACTCAATAACCTTAAAGCTAACGAGGTTCGAATCCCTCTTGGCAGGCTCACTGTTCTTACCGGCGTATCGGGTTCTGGTAAAAGCAGTTTTGCCCGAGGGGTGCTCCTGCCCGTTTTAACGGAAACACTATCGGAAAAGAAACCCTACGAGGGTGAACTTTGCAAGAGCATTGAAGGCTTTGAACATGTTGATCGTGTTTTAGAGGTGGATCAAACGCCGATTGGGAAAACACCTCGTTCGTGTCCGGCCACCTACATTGGCTTTTTGGACGCCATCCGACGTGTTTTCGCAGGCACCAATGAGGCTCAGGCCAGAGGCTACGGTATATCGCGCTTTTCTTTCAACATGAAGGGCGGGCGTTGTGAGCTTTGCGAAGGACAAGGCGTTCGCACCATTGAAATGAATTTCCTGCCGGACGTGAAGATTCCGTGTGAAGCATGCGGCGGACTTCGCTATAACGCTCAAACACTTGAGGTTCTTTGGAAAGGAAAATCAATCGGTCAAATCCTCGCCATGGACGTGGACGAAGCGGTTGACTTTTTCAGCACCCAGTCTTCCATCGCTCATGCGCTCAAACTGATGCAGGATGTCGGATTGGGGTACTTAAGTCTAGGGCAACCCTCGCCTACCTTGTCAGGAGGCGAAGCCCAACGCATAAAACTGGTCACTGAACTCATCAAGGCTCGCGACGACATTAAGCGACGAGGTTACAAGGCCCCCAGAACGGTCTACGTATTAGACGAACCGACCGTCGGTCTTCACATGGCCGATGTTGAAAAATTGATTGCCGTGCTGCATCGATTGGTCGATGCCGGCAACACAGTTATTGTGATCGAGCACAATCTCGATATCATGGCTCAAGCGGACTGGATTATCGACATGGGACCGGAAGGTGGTGTTGACGGCGGCAATGTGGTTGCCTGCGGAACACCTGCTGAAGTTATGAATGCGCAGTCGCACACAGCCAAAGCGCTAATCGATTTTAAGCGGGCGCATGACAAAATCAAGCGGACTTAATCAACCGAACTGGAAAAATCTTATAGTCCACCACGGAATTTTCCTATAGTGGACTGGAGATTTTTTGTCGCCAAATTTCAGGGGAATTCCCCCTGAACGTGATTAGATTTCGTTGCTAAAATGCAAGTTTGAGCATAGTCCTTGAGCATCTTCCTTTTTGCGCCGTGCATGGGTCTGAGCTCTTCCAAAGGACTGCGCCTTGCTCTAAAAATAAAACACCACTTACTTCGAGGAAATCGATATGTCAAAGAAACTCTCTGCACTTTTGGCGGGGCTTGTTGTGTTGACCGCTTCGGCTAACGCTGCTGAACTCAACGCCTATACCATCATGCCTGAGAAGTATGCCTCCCAAATCTTTGCGCAATTCACAAAGGATACGGGTATTAAGGTGAACTTCCTTCGCTTCTCAACGGGAGAAGCGTTGGCAAGATTAACAGCAGAAAAAGGCAATCCTCAAGTCGACGTTTTGTTAGGCGGCCCGGCTGACATGTATGCCGCAGGTGTCACGGAAGGCATTTTGGAAGCCTACCGTCCTGCCAACTCTGACGCGATTTCTTCGGCCTATCGTGATCCAAATAACTACTGGACCGGCATCGGTTTGATTCCGCTTTGCTTCCTCACCAACACCAAGTTCTTAGAAAAAAATAAGATGCAAGCGCCGACCAAATGGGCTGATTTGCTCGATCCGCGCTACAAGAACAACCTGCAAATGGCCGATGCCCGTACGTCAGGCACCGCTACCGAACGTATTTATTCGCTCGTAAAAGTGATGGGAGAAGATGAAGCGTTCAAGTTCCAAAAAGCGATGAACGCCAATGTTCAGATGTACACCAAGAGCGGTGCGGGCGGAGCCATGCCGATCGCTACGGGTCAATGCGCTTCCGGCATTTTCTATATTGTGGATGCTCTCGATATTCAACAACAGGGCTATCCGGTCACGATCACCTATCCTGAAGACGGCGTGAGCTTCGGTATTGAAGCAACGGGTGTTGTCAAGGGTGGCAAGAACAACGCTGAAGCCAAGAAGTTCGTTGACTGGGCAACTTCTAAGAAGTTTGCTGAATTCATCGTGGCTAACAAGATCAATTATGTGCCGACACGCAATGACGTGAAGACCAGTAATCCGATTTTGGACCTCACGAAGATTAAGACGATCTCTGTCGATGTAACGTGGAAGGGTGAAAAGCGTAAAGAATTCACGCAACGCTGGATCAATGAAGTGATCAAGTAAATTGCTCTGCGTTTACGCTTAAACTCACCAGAGACAGGATCGGCTATGGTTAGATCCTGTTTCTGGCGTTCGTTTTTTATTGCTGATTAATTTCTCCATGAGTTCGTCTGCATCATCTGCTAATAAAGACACGGCCACCAAGCTAACAGTCGTTATGCTTTGGCTCTTGTTGGGTGTCTTTGTTCTTTATCCGCTGTGCCGTTTGTTTGCCATGACCTTTTGGGTTGACGGCAACTTCACCTTTGAAAACCTCCGACCCTTCTTGGATAACTGGTATGACAGGCGCTCTGCTATCAACAGTATTTTGCTGGGCTGCTCGGTCGGTGTGGCCGGTACGGCATTAGGTTTCGTTTTCGCTTTTGTAACAACGCGCTTGAATCTGCCCACTTGGCTCAAGTTCGCGTTAAGCGCCATTACCATCCTGCCCCTTATCTCTCCTCCTTTTACAAGCAGTATCGCCTTGACTCTTTTGCTGGGTCCCAACGGCATGGTGCTGCAGTTTTTTGGGTTGGATAATTTTAATTTCTATGGCTTTTGGGGAACCTTTATTTCGGAAACGCTCACTTTCTTCCCCGTAGCCTTTATGACGATCTCCACGATTTTGGCTCGCATTGATCCAAATCTTGAAGATGCAGCTTACTCTTTGGGCGCTTCCAGCTCTGAAGTCTTCAGAACGGTGACGTTGCCGCTGGCCGCTCCAGGCATTGCCAATGCTTTCTTATTGGTTTTCTCCTGCTCGCTCGCGGACTTCGCCACTCCTCAGGTTTTGGGCGGTCACTCTTTCCCTGTCTTGCCGACACAAGCATATTTGCAAATCACCGGCATGTACGACTTTAAGGGCGGCGCGGCTTTATCCTTCATGCTGTTGATCCCGGCCTTGGTTGTTTATGCTCTGCAGCACTACTGGGTCAGCAAAAAGAGTTACGTTACCGTCAGCGGTAAAGCCGGCGGCAAGAGCAGCATCAAGGGGCCGGGCATTGCGCTTACCTCGTTGATGGCTTCAATTGTCGCGGTTGTCGTTGCTTTCATTATCGCCATTTACGCCGTTATTTTGATTGGCTCTCTCGTTAAGGTATGGGGCGTCAACAATACCATCACCTTTGATAACTACAACTATGTGTTCACTCACGGCATGAAGGCGATCAAAGATACGCTCATCATCGCCTGTATCGGCACACCGTTAGGCGGCCTATTGGCGGTTCTTGTCGGTTACGTGACAACTCGTCTTAAGATTCGCGGACACAAGACGCTTGAAACGGTTTCGCTATTGAACTACACCCTGCCGGGTACCGTGGTCGGTATCGCCTACATCATTGCCTTTAACGACAAGCCGATCGTGCTCACCGGTACGGTTTATATTTTGATTGCTGCTTATCTCTTCCGATACTCTTCAGCCGGTATCCGCAATGTGATCGCTGCGCTAACGCAGATTGACCCCTCCATTGAAGAGGCTAGCCGCAGTCTGGGGGCCGGATCGACCCGTACCTTTGTATCGATTACGATCCCGCTTGTGCTGCCGGCAATCCTTGCCGGTATGAAGTACCTATTCATTCACTCCATGACGGCAATCAGCGCGACGATTTTCCTCATTTCCGTAAACTGGACGCTGATCACAACGCGTATTTTGGAATGCATGACTGAACTTCAGTTCGCGCAGGCCTGCGCCTTCTCTGTCGTCTTGATTTTGCTCGTCTTCGCAGCCTCCGGTGCGATGACGCTGTTAGCTAAAGTACTCTGCCGTACCGGCGACCATATTGGAGCCTGATAAATCATGTCCGTATCACTTACTTTGAAAAATATTTCTCGCCGCTACGTCAAAGACAATGAAGAGTTCATGGCGGTCAATAACGTTAACCTTGAGGTCAAACCCGGTGAGTTTTTAACGTTTCTTGGACCATCCGGATGCGGTAAAACGACAACTCTTCGCATGATCGCGGGCTTTGAAACGCCGACAAGCGGTCAAATTCTGATGGACGGCGTTGACATCACCAATGTTCCGGCCAATGAACGCGGTTTAGGCTTCGTGTTCCAAAACTATGCTCTTTTCCCGCACATGAAGATTTTCGACAATGTCGCCTACGGTTTAAAGATTCGTGGAGAAACCGGAGAGGCGGCAGCTAAGAAAGTGCGTGAAGCGCTGGCCATGGTGGGATTGAGCAAAGAAGAAAAACGTTATCCAAATCAACTCTCGGGCGGCCAGCAGCAACGCGTCGCCTTAGCCCGTGTGTTGGTGTTGCGGCCCAAACTTTTGCTCATGGATGAACCGCTTTCCAACCTTGACGCCAAGCTTCGTCTTCACATGAGAAGTGAAATTCGCCGAATTCAGCAAGAGTTGGAAATCACTTGTCTATATGTGACGCATGATCAAAAAGAAGCCCTGACAATGTCAGACCGCATTATGGTGATGAACCGCGGGCACATTGACCAGTTGGGTACGCCTATGAACCTCTACGAAGATCCGGCGACGCCTTTCGTGGCAGACTTTATCGGCCAAGCCAACCTCCTGCAAGGGAAACTGGCGAGCGTTGACGAAAACGGTTGGGGACATTTTGCAGTGGCCGGCAAAGAATTGCTCGCCCGCATGGGAAAGCAAAATCCGCCTGCTATCGGTGAAAACGCCTTGCTTGTTGTCCGACCGGAAAATCTGACGATGAATGAATCCGACAACGCTATTGCGATGCGCATTGTCAATAGACTTTTCGAGGGCGACCGCATTGATTATCACGTCGTCATTGAAGGCTCCGGACAAGAAAAGCCCTTTAGCATGTCCGTGCCCTTCCTGCCCGGCACTCAAATTATTGACGAGGGCTCGACCGTCAATGTTTCCTTTAATCCGCAAGCCGGTGTGATTATCAAGGGTTAATGCTTTTGATGTGAAGCGACAAGATTTCCGACGTCTTGTCGCTTCTTGTTATCTTTTTCACATTCTCAAGTTATCCTTTAGTCCTTCTTATTAGGTTCTCATTGACTCAATCGTCAACCCACTCGAGTTGACCAAACTGTTAGCGACAACAAGGGGCATTTAATGGCTCTAACTATTGCGTACAGCGTTGTTTTCGTTAAAATCAATCCGTTTTTGTAATACCGCTGACTGTCGCAGTCATCGAATCTTTCTTTTTTCTTGATAAAAATTTGCCATGCAAAATTGCACTCGCAGCAAAATAGCCGGCGCTATCGCCGGCATGGTGTTGGGCGACGCACTGGGCGTGCCTGGAGAACTCTGGCCTCGTGAGAAAGTACGTGAACGTTTCGGCTGGATTGATACGTTTTTAGATGGTCCTGAAGACAACATCGTTGCATGCTACTTCAAGGCAGCTCACTACACCGATGACTCTGCTCAAGCTTTTGTTGTCTTAAAAGCTCTTTTGGAATATAAGGCTGTACCGCCTGTTAAGGAATTAGCAAAGCGCTTAATCGACTGGGTCATCTCGATGAATGGCTTTGAAATTAATCTCTTGGGACCCAGCTCCAAAGCTAGTCTTTTGGCTCACAGCGAAGGCCGCGATCCGAGTCAATATCTCAAAACGGCGCTCACCAATGGAGCGGCCATGCGTATTGCGCCTGTCGGCTGCTTAATTGATGCAGATAAACCTGAATTGCTGGCAAAAACTGTCGCCGATATCTCTAAAGTCACCCATGGAACTGATGTGGCCATCGCCGGTGCTGCCATGGTTGCTCAAGCCGTTGCAAGTGGCGTTGCTGGACGCTCTTGGGATGAGGCTGCCGATGATGTTTTAGCGATTTTTGATATCGCTAAAACTTACGGTGAACCCACCTGGGCAGCTTCGGTTAAACGTCGTTTTGAATTAGCGCTGGACGCCGCCTGCAATATTCATGATCCCGAAGAATATTCACGCTGGATTTATGAGGTCCTCGGAACGGGGACGATGACAAGCGAGTCTGTGTCGGCTGCGCTTGCTGTGGCTTGGTTCTGCCGAGACGCCAAAAAAGCCGCCATCATGTGCGCCAACATGGGTGGAGACACCGATACGATGGGGGCAATGGCCGTAGCGATATGCGGAGCCATGAATGGCATTGAGAGTATTCCTGCTGATTGGTTAAAGACACTCGAAGAGACCAATAACCTTAATTTCTTGGAGTTGGCTGATCAAATCATCGAAACGCGCCCTGCGTTTAACAAGGATTGACTATGCGAGCCGTAAAAGAGTTGGTTAATGCCCTTAACCCTCAGAAAAAAGTCTTCATTTTAGGCTCAGCCTTTGTGGACATGATTTTAAGTGTCCACGAAATGCCGCACGCGGGCGCCGATATCGAAGGAAAATTTAAGAAAACAGTTGTAGGTGGCTGCTCCTTTAATGTAGCTGACGTGCTCTGGAAATTAGGCCTTCCGTTTGACTCCTATATGCCTGTGGGTGAAGGACAATTTGCCGATCTCGTTGAGCAGACACTCACTCGGCGCAACCTTCCCGTCTATCGTGAGCAAGGAGCAGGCGACAACGGTTGGTGCCTCTCGATTGCAGACCACACAGGAGAGCGGACCTTCATTTCGATGTTTGGCCTGGAACGGCAAATGAAGGCTCAATGGTTTGACCGATTCAACCTTTCCCAATACGACTATATCTACGTCTCGGGTTACCAAGCCGAAGGGAAAAACGGTGAAGTGCTGCTCTCCGTTCTTAACCGAAAAGCTGATAACGCTTTAATTGTTTTTGATCCGGGTCCTCGTGTTACGGAAATGGGACAGGAACGGCTTAAAGCTTTCGAAGACTTAGGCTGTCTTTATACCGTTAACTGCAGTGAAGCGATGTGGATGACCAATACGCACAATGCGACCGATGCCGCCATCGCCCTTTCGGTTCGCTCGGGCAATCCGTCTGTTGTCACCGATGGCAGGAACGGCGCGGTTTATACAGAGAAAAAACCGTCTGGATGGACGGCTAAACGCATCCCCAGCTTCAAAGTTAATCTCGTTGACACAATCGGCTCAGGCGACGCTCACACGGGCGGCCTTTTGGCTGGCCTCATGTGCGGTTTAACAATGGCCGAAGCCACGCTTATCGCCAACGCCGTTGCAGCTCATGTCACGGCAAGCGAAGGCGCCGCAACCGCTCCCACTCGCTCAGAGCTTGAACAATATTCTCTTTAATCTCTTCATTTATCATGGCTAACGACAATAACATTTCACAAATTGAAACCAACGGCGTTAATCCCGTGCCGGATAGTGAGCGCTACGGCAAACCAGCTGATCTGTTCCCGATTTGGTTTTCTTGGAATATTTCTATTTTCGGCATCACCTGCGGGATGTACGTCTTCGGCTTGGGACTTTCTGTCGCCCAAGCAATGGCTGCAGGCGTTATCGGTTATTTTTTATCTTGTTCATTAGTGGGTATCTTAGCGGTCGGCAGTGTCCGCACCGGGCTTCCGACCTTAGTGCAATCGCGCTTAGCTTTCGGCTACCACGGCAACAAAGTCCCCACCTTCTTCGGTTATGTGGCGAACATGGGCTGGAAAGTGACGATGCTTTCCATGGCTTCAACCACTTTTGCTGACTTAGTGGCTAAATTGATTCCCGTGATGGCAACGCCGCAAGGAACAGCCACAACAACGTGTTTGCTCGTGAGTTTTGCATTTGTGCTCTTTTTTACGATGATCGGCGCCGTTTATGGTCACGCTTTCATTATGAAGATTGAGAAGATCATCGCTTGGATCACGGGCCTGATGACTTTGGTTTATCTCTTTTTCTTTATCCCGCAAATTAATTTTGCAACGTTGGGCGATGCGCCTTCTGGCTCTTTTGCCACGTTCTTGGGTGGAATCGTGCTCGCCATGACCATGGTAGGCTTAGGATTCTTAAATTACGGCGGTGACTACTCTCGCTATCTGCCCCGACACACGCCCGGCCGCGGAGTCATTTTCTGGACCACGGTCGGTATTGCCTTGCCTGTTTCCGTTCTTTTGATTTTGGGAGTCATGTTAAGTGCCGGCAATCCGGAGCTTTTGGCTCGCGCTTCTCGTGAACCGCTTGCAGCCTTAACGGGTATTTTGCCTTTCTGGTTCTTTGTACCGTTCTCCATTGTGATCGTGACCTCATTGATGTCTGCCGGCATGACTGGGGTTTATAGTTCTGGCCTTGCCTTAATGGCAATGGGCGTCCCCATGAGCCGAGCCGCTACAACGATAATGAATGCTGTCATCATTGCCTTGGGAGCGTTCTACTTAACCTTTATTTCCGACTCGTTCTTATCCACATTCACATCGTTCTTAGCGGCCATCTCCGTCATTATGGGATCTTGGGGCGCGATCGAAATCGTGGACCTTTTGCGCCAAAAGCGCCTGTCTTGGAATGTTAACTTGGCTTTGCCGCCCTCTCAGGGAGGAAAAAATTTACGCTGGAGTGCCTGTCTGTCACTGTTGGTCGCAACGCTTGTCGGATTAGGAACGATCACTTCAAGCGACCCCTACATTGGCAAGATTACAAGCTTCTTACTAAGTGAAGAGGCAAAGGCAAGCGTTTTTGCTCAAGCCAATATCGGCGTGGTTGCTGCGATGATTATCGGCGCGGTGCTTTACGCAATCCTCACCTATGTTGTTAAAGCTGAGCGTTAAAGGACGCACTTGGATGCAAACGGCTGGCAGATAATTCTTTACACCTGCCAACCGCCTGCGACTTGATTGATGGGAGCCCCTCTCGGGGCTCTTTTTATTAGGTTAGAAGTTATAGCGGACACCGAAATTCACGCGCCACGGCTCTTCAATTTCTCCGCCGGTGGTGTGTTCAACATCCGCGTACACATACGTGTTGTCAGACACACTGACGTTAGCACCGATACCGAACTCTCCCCAGGTACCGCCAAAGTCATTGCTGACCGTGCGAGACATATGGGCGTTGCTGACCTTAACGTCTGTTTCGCCTAAGAAGTCATGCACCACAGAAGCTCTCACATAGACATTGCCCTTGTTATCCGGACATTGAATGCCTGCCATGAAGCCAGCGCGAGCAATGAAGGAATCCGTTGATTGCAGCTCGTACTTACGATCACCATAACGGAAGCTATCCGAATCAATGTAGCTGTAAGTGGCTTCGACTTGCGGTTCAATGAAGAGGTTATAAGGCAGAGCAAAGCGCCAACCAGCTTCTGCTGACAAAGACAAGCCTGTGTTATCCATCTTGCCGTCATAAGCCTTACCCTGTCCGGTCAAGCTTCTGGCATTGGCGTCATTCTTAATGGAAGCCACGCGGCCAATCACATCAACGTATTGTCCCTTCTCGCCCATCCATGTGCCGTACAAAGCCAAGCTGTACGTATCCAAATCAGCGCTGCCGCCATCGAAATCGGCATCACCCTTGGTGTAGCTGAAAGCGGTACCAAAGCGGATATTGTTTTCGGTAGGTATCGTATCGATACCGACTTGGATCATATGGAAATCGTTTTCCAAATCACCATCGGACCACTTGAGTTTACCGCCGTTATAGCGCACCCATGCGCCGCTCTTATAAGGCGTTGCACGAAGATCACCCATGCGTTTATAAAGATCATTTAACTCAGCGCGCCACGCAACCACAGGGAGATTAGCAACAGCGGTTAATGTACGGTTTGTTTCATTGACATCTTCAGTCTGGCTGATCTTATTGCCCTTGGCGTCGTAAACCGCTTCAATGCGACCGGTCATGTCATTGGCGCCGATCACAACCTTCATGCCTTCGGCACCTTCTGCTCCATTGGTATTCAGATCAATGGTTGCAGCCAAATCGGCAACGCCTTGATCCACACTCGTCATAGTATTACCATAGGCCGAGTCAGAGCTGGATACAGTCAACCCTGTGATAGTGTTTTTGCCAATCGTAATCTGATGTTCTTTTGTATCACCCACGAGAATCGTACTACTGCTTCCCGTCATTTCACCTATTTGCATCTCGCCACCAGCAGCGTTAAATACGGTGGAGTTTGTGGCAGAAAGTTTGTCAATGGTAAATTGATTAAAGGCTGAAGAATTTTCCTTATCAGGATTACTAAAGTTACTCAACAGAGAGTTATCTGCTAAGGAAACTTCCCCTAGCTGAACTGATGTGGCCGAATCCCCCATTGATGAGTTATCAAATTGTGCTTGAGCCCCTTGAGCTACTTTCAAGGAATCTATGCTCAACACTATCTCATCTGTTGATTCGTTTCTATACGTATTAAAATGAGCGACGCTATTTTCTTGAATTATTGCCGTTCCAACATCAACGCCAGCATAGCTCTGGAATAACGAATCCTCTGTTGTTCCACTAAAGACAACTTCGCTAACTTTAGCCCCCTTCGTGTTGTCTCGTAGTTGTACCTCTGCGGAACCGTTCATATACAAAGAATTAGCAGAAAATTTCTGATTAAATGTACTAACTGTGTCATTCCCCAGTTCTAGTTTCCCATTGACTGTAAAACTACCCTTTATATCATCAGCAGACCATACTCTTGAACCTTCTGTCACAACAAGATTGTTAGTGGTAAACGAAGCAGATTCCTCTCCTCCGTCATTAATATTGACAGTTCCATCAAAATATGTCGTGCCAGTAACTTCAACTGTTCCGGCATTTTTAAGTACTTTCAGATAAGCTGTTTCAGCCTTGATCTGCCCAGTATTTCCTTGGATAGATGTTCTATTCTCGATTGTTCCTAATTGTTTGGCAGAAATCTCACCGGCGTTAGCAGCAATAGTGGCGGCATTAAGGGTTCCCTCCTTAACATCAATTTTCGCCCCGTCTTGATTAATAAAACTCGTATGATCCGTTAATTCAACTGTTAGATCTCCTTGCGTTACGGTCAAATCACCCTCATTCTGCAACTTATATAAAGTTACATCATTAACAACTTCTATCTTCCCTGAATTACCGATAATTGAGACTTTTCCGCCCTCAAAACCTTCTAGTCCATGTGTTTTAATTGTCCCCTGATTATTAGCAATCGTGTCAACTTGAAGGCTGCCATTTTGGATTGTTATAGTCGCCCCGCTATTATTAACAAACTCACCAGCAGATGAATTCTGAATACTTAAATTACCATCACTAACAGTTAATAAGCCGCTATTTTTTAACCAATGTAAGTTGGCATCTCCTTCTTTGATAGTGGCTGATGCACCAGACTCATTTACAAACGTGATGCGTTCGTTCTGCGAACCCAGACTTCCGGCACTAAGCGTTCCTCTGTTTTCCAAAGATGAAGACGATATTTTGCCACCTATATCCAACTCACCATCATTTTCCACTCTACTCGCACTCAAATCTCCTGTCGTTGAAATAGCCCCTGTGGATTTGTTGTTAATTTGGTTAGTCATCACTAATGAGTTGATCTTTTCCACTGTGCCACTATTGCTAAACCACCCATTTTGAATATTCAAAACTTCAGCCTGACTAATTTGTCCTCCTTCCTCAATGGTTAGACCATAGACATTTAGACTCATATCTTCGTCATTCGATCCTATTAATGATCCACCATCTTTAATAGTTATCGATTGCTGATTTTGGTAATCTTGAGGGTTATATTGCGTCTCTGTTGTGATATCTATAGCTTGGCTCGGTAAAGACGCTGTCAATAAGGCCACTGCTAAAGCTACGCCCGAAAGACGAAACAGTTTCTTTGAAGACATAAATTCCTCCACACTGAATAAAGAATCATGTCTTCATTGTGCCCCCCCCAAATTTATGCTTTGACAGCTGTCAAAGAACTGTGAATGAGTGGAGTTTCTAAGTTGTTTGTTGTTTTCAAGCAACTTAGAGAATGTAATGGAAAGAATAGAAAAAGAGCCCGATTTCTCGAGCTCCAGATGTTAGCGTCTTTCGACAAACCACATGCCGATCATGGCCAAGACCAGCATACAGGCGGTCGGAACCATCGCCACCACCAATGGTGGCCAAGTATTGAGCATTCCGATATAGGAGAAAAGATTATTGATCGTGTAGAAAGCCAAACCGATCATAACGCCCGCAAAAATCTTAATACTCACACCACCCGAGCGACGGTTCATGTAAGCAAAGGGCATCGCTAAAGCAATCATGACCAAAATGGCAATCGGATAAAACGCCTTATTCCATAGGGCAATCTCATAACGATCCGATTCCTGGCGACTTTGTTCCAAGTGATTGACATAGCGGTAAAGCGAGCGCATGGACATGTTTTCGGGTTTGAGCATCATCACACCGAAAATGCTCGGATCAATCGCAGACCTAAACATCATTCGAGTGGGGCTACTCACCATGACGCGATCCATAATCGGGGTTTGAGTAAGGTTTTCCAAAAGAGGTAATGCTGTATTAACGGCCCCTTGTAAAATCCACCCCTGATCATCAACATAATTACCAGATTCGGCGGCAATCACTCTCGTCAGGCGCTGTTTCTCATCAAAGTCATAAATACGCCAATCAAGGGCCTCCTCAGTCGGCGTCATTCTTTGGATATTGATATAGCGAATCTGAGGACCATTGGGAGAGTCGATTGTTTCACGAACCCATGCTCCGGTGTCCGATCCTCGGATATCCATTGTCTTATGCTGAACAGTCGCACGATACTCACGCGAATAAGAATCCGAAGACGGGGCAATGAATTCACCGAAAGCGTAGGTAAAGGCCACCAGAATAATGCCCGGGACCATCAAGATGGCTGCCAAACGCACAGGTGACAATCCCGCCACACGCAAAATCGTAAATTCAGAGCGAGAGGCCCACTGACTCATTACAAAGACCGTGCCCAGTAATGCCGCAATAGGCATCACCTCATAAATTCGCATAGGTAAACTTAAACCGGTGATGACAAAGGCATCTAAAAGGCCATAGCGGCTACCGATACGACCAAGCTGACCGACCAAGTCAAAAAAGGCAAACAAAGCCACAAGGGCTAAGAGCACAAAGCCCGTAGCTTGCAAAATTTCCTTAGTCAGGTGCTTGGTAATAACTTTCATAGTCTATTTCCTTGCACGCCAATAACTCAGTGTCAACCACTCAGGCACCCAACGTTGCATAATTGTGCGACGTAAAAAGAGCACAACAGCCAAAACAGTAAACGCGCCGTTTAAAAGAATGATGGCAGGAATCAAGTGGAAAGTTCCATGTTCCACCCAAGTTCGACCCACACTAATTCCGTTCAGATACAAAACAAAAAGCAAAAGTGCCACGACCATATTCAGGCTTCGACCGGCACGAGGGTTCGTAAAAGAGAGCGGAATAGCAATCAGAATTAAATTAAGAGCTGCCAAGGGCCATGAAATTCGCCACAGCAACTCGCCTTGGGCTTCTAAATTATCTTTCTGCATGACGAGCAACGGCAAGGGCTGTGTATCCACGTCTCTCATCTGAATGGCGCTTTCCGGTTTTACATCCAAGCGAATACCGTAGGTTTTAAATTCCGTCACACGATACTCGGGCGTCCCGGCCTTACCTTCATAGCGACGACCATCATGCAAAATCACGTAGCGATCGCCCTGTTCATTTGTGGTCACTTCCCCCGTCTCAGCCATTAAAACCATTTCGGATTTAGGATCGGTCTCGGTGAGAAAAACATTTTTAACGGACAGACCGTCAGCTGAAACTTCTTCAATGAAGAAAACTTGTTTGCCACCTGAAATTTCGATGAATCGGCCAGGAGAGAGTCTATCAACATCATCACGCTGAGACCAGACTTCGCGGTTCATCTCGCTTTGCCCCTTTGCCCAAGGTGAAATAACCAGCGACAATGCAGTAATGAGAAGGATAATAGGGATGCTAAAACGCAGAACCGGACGAATCCAGGAGACTAAACTGATACCACCCGAAGAAAACCAGACCACCATTTCGCTATCAAGCCAGCTTCGGGTTAGCGTAATTAAAACAGCAATGAAAAGAGAAACGGCCAACAGAGGGGCTAAATTGACGAGCGCCTCATAAACCACCATTTCCATCACAGTACCGCTATCAATCCGACCGCCGGCGGCCAAACCCAAAATACGGACCAGCCCGATCGTCAGTACAATCGAGAAGATAACCGTAAACACAGCACCGGCTGTGTTAGCGAGTTCAGAGACGAGCGAACGTCTGAATATCATGCAGATCCTTTATAACAACAGCGAGGAGCAAACAAAGCTCCAATCCGTGAATTTTATCGCAGTTTTAATCGCAATATACAATAAAAAACCCCGAAATCCTAAAGACTCGGGGTTTTTTGAATGGGGAGCCGGGCGATGTCCTACTTTCACTGGAAATACAACCAACTATCATCGGCGCTAAGGCGTTTC